>Ga0187774_10000550_pt1 | contig 12902 bp, 13 predicted proteins | sample 0216_BV02_MP05_2_FD_133152 | JGI IMG/M metagenome (GOLD analysis project Ga0187774, IMG submission 133152) | Tropical peat soil microbial communities from peatlands in Department of Meta, Colombia - 0216_BV02_MP05_20_MG | ecosystem: Environmental > Terrestrial > Soil > Wetlands > Peat | place... | reverse complement strand
CTTCAAAACCATTGGGTGATTCGCCAAAATCAGTTTTGATGGGATTTCCAGGGAGCGGCCTAGTTGGTAGTATTGCCCTTCAGTACATGGTTGACCAATTAGAATTCGAACAAATTGGGAATATGACGAGTAGATACTTCCCACCGCTTGTGATGATGAATAAAGGAGTGATCAACGTTCCCGTGAGATTTTATGAGAAAAATAATATCACTGCTATTGTTGGTGATATTCCTGTTCACCCTATGATCTGTTATGAAATTGCAAGTGGACTCATATCGTGGTTAAACCAATTCAAGTTGAGAGAGATTGTTACCATTGCTGGCATTGTTACCAATGAGCCAGAGAAACGAGTCTTTGGGGTTGCAACAACACCTGAAAATTTACAGAGAGTCCAAGATCTCACTATTATTTTGCCAATGGGAACCATTTCGGGCATTGCTGGCAGTATCCTTACAGAATGCAAAATTCGGGGGATTCCTGGTGTTGGTCTCCTTGGTGAGACAATTAATGCCCCAGATCCACGAGCCTCTGCAGCCACGATCGATGTCCTCAATAAAATGTACAGCTTGAATTTGGATATTGCACCACTCCTCGAACAAGCAGAAGAGATTGAAGCTGCGATGCACAAAATCTCGGAAGAAATGCAATCAACAGAGAAAGTGCCGAAGAAAGAACAGCTTCCTATGTACGGGTGATGAACAATGAAATACGCGGCATTAACTGGCATCAACCAATCAGTCATTGCTGAAGTGAAATTGGGAAGACCAAAAACCCTTGAGCTTCATAGCGCCCACAATATATTTACCCTCGCTGAAGTTGAGCCGAATACGTTTATTTTCATGACATCGACGGATCTCGAAGATCTCGCTCCTGGAGACGCTGGAATTCTCGCACACGTCTTGGGGATTACTATCAGTATGAAACGAGTACTAGAATTCTCTAATCCTTTATTCTATGAGGAGAGAGAGAGGACTTCTGCTCGAGTACAGCTCCGATACGCATGTACATCTACAATCAAGAATGTAGAAGCACGTGGTATAAGACAGGCAACAATTGTGGATGCAGTCAAAGCTCCCCAATACTGTGCTCTCTAATTTTTCGTGGTAACCTAGTATTGCCCCCCATTATAACATTTAAAAAGGGATGATGCCAATCTTAATGGAATACCATTATTCTCGGGCTTGTGGCTTAGCCAGGATATAGCGCCGGGCTTCTAACCCGGATGTCGGGGGTTCAAATCCCCCCAGGCCCGCTTCTATCATTTTTTCTAATGACGTCTATTAATAGATTGAGAGAAGTATCATTTTATTCTAGTTCCTGGAGTGACTGACCTTAGTGGAGCTATGATTGATACTTCATCACCGGCAGCAAGGATCATTCCCTTGCTCTCAATCCCAAATATTTTTACTGCTTTAAGGTTGGATACCACCACTACTTCCTTACCAATAAGATCCTTAGGGTCATAGTATTCCGCAATTCCTGCGATGATTTGTCTCTGTTCAATGCCAATATCAACCTGAAGTTTCAAGAGCTTCTTTGCACCTTGGACTTTTTCTGCTTTCAATACTTTCCCTACCCTCATATCCAGGCGATCAAACTCGTCTGTTGAGATTTCCTCCCGAATCTGTGCTTTCAACTGCGCTACCTCCACTCGCTTCTCCAGAATAGCTTCGAGTTCCCTAACCTTATCATCATCAAATTTAGTGAATGGTGGGGTAGGTATAGGAAGGTTCCGAGATGGAATATTCTCAGATACTTCCTTTATTGAATGCGAGCTTACTTCGTCTATATTACCAAGCATTTCCCAAATTTTTTGAGCGGAAACGGGCATAACAGGCTCCATTTGTAATGCCAAGGCGTGGACAATCTGAAGGCAATTCCTGACTGCCTTTTCTGCTTCAGTTGGGTGTGTTTTTATCTGTTTCCAAGGAGCTGTATTTTGAATATAAGTATTACCATATGCAGCAAGTGCTAAGATTTGATCAATAGCTGTCTTGAACTCAAAGGATCGGACGGATCCATCTATTAGTGAGCTATATCGCTCTATTTCTTTCGATATTTCACTATCGGCGGGTCTATCAGGAATTTTCTTGAAGAATTTATTCGTAAAATATAGCGTTCTATAGATGAAGTTTCCAAGCGTACTTACTACCTCGTTATTGACACGTTCTTGAAAGACTTTCCAAGAAAAATTGAGTTCCTTCGTATGACTCGTGTAGGAAAGGAGGTAATACCGCAGGTAATCTGGATGCAATCCTTTATCGAGATAATCCTCACCTGTCCATACGACATAGCCACGCGTTTTCGAGAACTTCTGATCGTTGATCTTCAGCATTCCACTCGCTACGATTGTATCAGGTACGCCATAGCCAGCCCCTTTTAACATTGCCGGCCAAAAAATTGTATGGTGATAGATGATGTCGCTCCCAATAAAATGGGTCACAGGAACAATATCTCCACACCAAAGTTCCTTCCAACTTTTGCCATTTTTCTCAGCCCACTCCTCCGTAAATGAGATGTACCCGATTGGTGCATCTACCCATACATAAACAACGAGATCATCGTGACCTGGAAATTTAACACCCCAATTAAGAGTGCGGGTAATACACCAATCACGTAATTCATCCCGTACCCATCCAATGGCATAGTTCCTTGCAATGATGGTCCCCTTGAGTGTTGAAAGATATTCAAGTAAAAAATCCTTAAATTCGCTTAATTTAAAGAAATAATGTTCCTGTTCACGCAATTCAGCTTGCATTCCACATAGTTTGCACATTGGATTCTTGATTTCCCCCGGTTCAAGGTGGCGACCGCACCCTTGGTCACATTCATCCCCTCGTGCAAGTACACCACAATACGGACATCGGCCCTCAACATAGCGATCGGGAAGGAAGCGTTTACACTTGAGACAATAACTCTGTTGAATTATCTTTTTGTAAATATAGCCACGGTCACAAAGAATGTTCACGATGGACTGTGTCCTGTGATGATTTGTTTGACCATCGGTCATTCCGAAATGGTCAAACTTAATAGAGAGACGATTGAAGATCTCTTCAAAGTGTTTATGATACCTGAGGGAGAGGTCTCGGGGGTGGACACCTTCCTCTTCAGCACTCACAACAATGGGAGTGCCATGGTTATCAGATCCGCATATGAAGACAACTTCTTTACCTGACCGGCGCAAATAACGAACATAATAATCAGCTGGGACGTATGTTCTCAGGTGACCGAGATGGCATCGCCCATTTGTATAAGGAAGACCGCAAGTAACAAGAATCGGAGGATGATTCATCTTTATCTTTTTCATCCTAGTGCTATAAATAGGATAATACAATATGAGGAAAAAAATACGGATCCCGGTCCGCTCACTTGGATCAAATTTCGGAGATCCGTCTGTCACTTCGTTGGCTGAATGGGTTGCATCTCATAGAGGTAGAGAAGTAGACCTTACTTCATACAAACTTGAACAATCCCTTTCTTCTCAGAAAAATGTTGATATTCCCGCTGTTGGAGGAGCCTTCTATTGTGGTCGCTGGCAAGAAGCGATAGATGGCATCTCAGATGGCGCCCTCATCAAGGAGCCGGACATTAGTCCACATAGTCTCATAGCTGATGCAGCATTGATTTCCTCATTGAGAAAAGATGTATGGTTTTCAATTCCAGCACCCCATCAACTGAATTTCTCAGATGCCTTCTATGGAGATGCTGATGAATTTCTCCATGCAATTTATTCGTGTTATTATCGATTAATGCGGGAAATGCGGGATACTGGTTCGTATGGGCATATTCTCTACTGTTCAGACATAATTGAGTCCGAACTCGATGCACTTGCAAAGCACAGAATATTTTTCTATGATATATTGCTTACTTCAAAAAAACTTTCCCTTCTCCTGGAATATCAAAATCAACTTGCTATTGATTCTGACCATATACACCTCACTTTTGACGTGCTTTCTGAGTATGATATCAAGGTACTCATTATTATGAATCCAACGCATGAATCGCTCCAAAACGCATCCCAACACCTAGATCCTGAAAGTATCATGGTGGGAGGGTACTGTTTCAGTAACTGCACAAAATATTGGGATGACCTCATGTCAAAGGTGTATCTTTACCAATAGCCTCGGTCACCTCAATAAGCTGTCTGTACTGGGATGTGTTCTTAAAAAGAAAAAAGGTCACTTTATTCCAGAGTGAGAAGTTTAATGTCCCTCCTGCAGCATGAGCATGTCCCCCACCTTGAAATTGCCGTGCAATAAGGTGACTAATAGGTGGAACCGATCGAATAGAGAACCTTCCGGTCGGGTAGACCATTATCTCAATATCCGATTGCATCACCTTTCTAATCATATCTGCAGTCTCACTCGGATATCCGAAAAGAGGGCTAATAGCAATCCGATATTTTGTACCGAATATTCGCGTATATTTGATGCTTTTCTGAATGCTGTTCTTCATTTCGTTTTGGATGATACGGTACTGTTCTTCGATAAATGAATCGGTAAATACTCCTTTGATGAGGCAATCCCGGACGTAAGTTCGGTTATTCTCTTTTGAGAGAACATGGGCAAGTACCGCTGCACGAGGATCTTCGTTTTTCCACAGATCGTAATCACAGACAACGGCTGCTACTGACATGGCTACACTATTTCCCGGTGTGATATCCCGTGCAGCGATGCCACAGGCACAAATAGTTGTATCTACATGCAAAGTAGAAACGAGGTCCCGAATGGCCTTAATTTCGCTTTCTTCCCATCGGTGGTGATCTCGCCGTTCTATTTTCCAGCCATTATCTGTTGCCAGTCTGATGAATTGGTCAATGCCACTCTGGTATCCAAGATCAGTAATACTAAGAAGGTCTCCATTCCCTGAAATCCTAGAAATTTTTTTGAGAATTTGAGGAAAATTACCGACTGAGCTAAAGATTGAAAAGATCTCCCCATATGCCATTCGATGAATCGCGTCAGCTCCTACCGCATCAAGATCATTATGAGTAAGGTGAACAGCATGGTTGACTCGTGTATTTAATGCATTGAACAGTGTATCATCGATTCGACCTCGACTGGGAGAGAGAGTATACATCGTTCCTCACCCATATATTCTGGCTCAAATGGATCATAAAGTATCCGTTTAACGACACCCGAAATCTTCTTCTCAAGAACCAATCTTTTATAAATCGCGAGGTGGATACATATTCTCACTGCCTCAGTAGCTCAGACTGGGAGAGCGCCAGACTGAAGATCTGGCTGTCCCCGGTTCAAATCCGGGCTGAGGCATCTTATTCTATTCAGTTCCCTTCCAACGTCACTTTTATCATTTCTGCATTCCCGTTCCCGCAAATAGATCAATTTTATCGACCCTTTCCTAAAATTGATTGAGACCGATCTTTCCCAATGTCACTTACGATTTTCTTCTTCGCATTTAGCGTTACAGCTATTCCCCTTGATAAACAATTAATCCTTGAGAAAATCTTACGATTATGAATTGGCCACCAACGGCATCATTGATTCGAATATCAGTTGTGTCGGTTATTCGAAATTTGAATTCCATCGAAAACTTTTTTAGTGGGAGCATGGGTATGTGGAGTTATGGATCGGGGAAAGCGAGCTAAAGGGAGAAGAAAGAGGGTCTGCACGTACTGTGGTCTTCTTACAGAGGAGGAGTATTCCGATGGAGAATGGACCGGTGCAGGACGTATGTGTGAGGAATGTTACACCATTGACCTCGCGGAAGATATAACTGAATGACTGGTACCATCAAAGAAAAGAGTGATCAACTACTCAGATATTTCCTTCTCAATACCTGGGTCGAACCCTACCTTTACGCAATCTGCAAATGCAATCATTAATTTCTCCACTTATCCAATTCTCTAGGAGAATGAAAATCCTCAGTATCAGCAGAGATCTTCTCAATGGACTCCTTTCGATGGGGGCAAATTGGCACCCCAATGAATTTGTCGCATTGCTTAGGGAGGAGAATGGCATCATAAGTGAGATTGATCTGCTCCCTGGAACAACAAGTGGAGCAAACAGTGCAGCACTCCATATCGAGATGATGCCTTTGGATACTCACATCGCGGGAAGCGTTCATAGCCATCCAAATGGGGTTCTCAAACCATCCCCTGCTGATATTCATTTTTTTCCACGGACGGGTCGCTACCATATTATCATAGGTTACCCTTATCGAGAGGATGATTGGTGTTGTTATTCTGCGGATGGAGTGCCCCTGCACCTCGAGGTGATTGAGTGAAGAGAGTAGTTGCAACTGGAACTTTTGATATCCTTCACCCTGGTCACGTATATTACCTCATGAAGTCTCGCATGCTGGGTGATGAACTTCACGTCATCGTTGCTCGAGATATCAATGTGAGACACAAACCAAAGCCAGTCATTCCTGAATCCCAGCGGCTCAAGATGGTCAGTGCATTAAAAATTGTCGATTATGCCAGGCTTGGAGATGTGACAGATATGTTCCGACCAATTGGAGAGATCAAACCTGCTGTGATCACCTTGGGATTCAACCAGCACTTTGAAGAGCAAAAGTTGAAAGCTTCATTAAAAGAACGTGGATTGGACTGTGAGATAGTTAGAATTGACCGATACGATGAAGACGAATTCTGCAGTTCAACTAAAATTATTGACGAAATCTTAAAAAGTCGAAGTGGGGATTATTCCTAATTTTATCCCCAATTAATTTTTCGCCAAATGGTCTAGACGTGCTTCCGCAATGATTGAAGTACTTTCCAAATCGAATTTCGTTCAATTAATATCGAGTATGTCTTCAATTCATCCTCCGATTTACGATAGTCGGGGCAAAATTTCTCAATTTTTTCCCAAAATGTGAAGGAATGATTACGTTCAATGAGATGAATAACCTCATGGACTACGATATATTCACGTACATGGGGTCGAAGTGCAAGGGTGACAAGATTAAAATTCAAGTTACCGCGACCTGAACAGCTCCCCCACTTCGATCTTTGCGTCTTGATGGACACTTTTACATGTCCCTTTCCAATTAATTCTGAGTAATGGCTCACCTTTTCTTCCAATTCGCATCGTAGCTGGAGAATCAAAAATTCCGTTAGATGAATTGGAGTATCATACGTAATGGTAGTGGTTTGTTCATCAACGTGGCAGGAACGACCCTGTGTGAGACTATAATATACTCCATTTAATAACAGCAAATGATCAAAATTACCGTAATTTTGAGAGATATTTTCAATTTCACGTAATTTTTTCTCAATCCAAGCCCTTTTATGTTTGATAAAGGGCTCAATGTCATAGTGGGGAGGAGCATAGGCAATAACGGTCCCATCGGGTACGACTTGCAACTTAACAGATGATCCCTCTATTCGGCGTATCTCGATCTTCACATCCATTGTTGGGGGCGAAAATAAGGTAACCCTTGTTTTCATTCGGCGTAATGGTCATTTATATTACATTTTCTGGGGGTAGCATCCCTCACTGCAGAAGCAATTCGAGTGACGACCGATCGGTCGAGAGGACTTGGCAAGATCTGATCGGATTTTGGCTGGTTGATACACGAGGCAAGGGCCCTTGCTGCAGCGAGCTTCATTTCTGGTGTAATCGCATGAGCTCTCATATCTAAAGCTCCTCTGAATATGCCTGGGAATGCAAGCATATTATTGATTTGATTTTTAAAATCACTTCGCCCCGTTCCTACAACAGCAGCTCCAGCAGCAAGAGCATCATTGGGCATTATTTCGGGAACAGGATTCGCCATAGCAAATACAATTGGATCCTTGCTCATCATCCTAATCATTTCTTTTGTAAAGACATTCGCAACTGAAACTCCAATAAGCACATCCATTCCTTCAACTGCTTTTTTTAGGCTTCCCCTCACCTGTCTTGGATTCGTCCATTGAGCGAGATCTTCCTTGTACCTATTCATATTCTCACGACCTTTGTAAATAATTCCGTGAGTGTCACAGACAATGATTTCATCTACAGCAGAACATTGTTTTTCATCGATGTCTTTACAAAGGAGGAGTCGTGAAATCCCTGTACCTGCTGCTCCGGCACCACAAATAACAACCCGTAAATCTTCGAACTCTTTACCTACAATTGGCGCAGCATTTGTTAATGCTGCACGAACTACAACTCCTGCTCCATGCTGGTCATCGTGCATCACAGGAATTCCAAGTCCCTGTAGCTGTCCTTCTATATCAAAACATCGTGGTGCAGCAATATCTTCGAGATTAATTCCACCAAAAGCAGTTGAGATATTTTTGATGATTGCTATGATGGTGTCCGTATCTTGAGTTCCGATACAAATTGGAAAGGCGTCGATACCCGCCATTTCGCAAAATATCATTGCCTTTCCCTCCATGACAGGGAGTGCTGCTTCAGGTCCGATATTCCCGAGCCCAAGGACAGCTGATCCGTCTGTAATGACAGCTACAGAATTGGCTTTGATAGTATACTCATAAATTGTTGATGCATCTTCTTTTATTTCCTTACAAACCTCAGCAACCCCTGGTGTATATGCGAATGTCAATACCTCCCGACTGGTAATTGGAATTTTTGATCGTACCTCAATTTTTCCTTTTTTTTCACGGTGAATTCCCAATGCTCCTGTTCGAATATCCATGGTGAATTTGCCCGCCTATACCTCATATTTTGGAATTACGATAATAAGAATGCTGATTTGATTCTAGGCATCCCTAACGCAAAGGAGTAACAAAGGATAGATCCGAAAGGTCTGTCGAACGGATTAAATTCATGAAAATACTTTTACCCTCTTCGGTATCAGGCGATTACCTACCTTATGATACTTGATAAAATATCGGGAAAAAGGTAGAGGGATCAACAATTTAGGTGTGAAATGTAATTACATTACTTTCCTATGACCCACTTATGGATATTGTCACTATATTTACTTGTGAAGGATCCAAAGATGGAAGTGATAATTACAACCGCAGCAACTGTTGTTGAAACCATTGGGGACCCATAAATGGCCGCAAGAACAATTGCAAATTCTCCCCTCGCTATTGTGTAATCGCCGATCTCGACACCAGAGGTGTACGAATTATGCAGTAGTTTTCCAACGATCAATCCAGTAAATACCTTGCTACCTATCGCGAGGAGGCTAATGACTACAATAAATACAAACGAAATATAGCCTGACAATTGAATAGAGACTCCAAAAAAGATGAAAAGGAGTGCGAGAAATATATCCTTGAAAGGGGTCGTGATCCGCTGAAGGATGATTGGATTTGTTTTTGAGAGTGCAGACCCGAGAGCAATAAGAGGAACAGCTTCAGGAATATTGAGATAAATTGCTGCTCCAGATGCAGCAAGGACAGATGTAACTGTCAACATTACTGGAACCTCATCATCTCTCTTGAGTATGCTAATGAGTGGTTTACGAATTGCTGTTATTAATGCATAGCAAAAAATTATGATGCTAATAATTTTTAGGACTAGAATGAATGGATGTTCCATTTTTGCAGAAATAAAAAATATTAAAAACACCATGAGCAGATCCTCAAAGACCATCATCCACACAATCGTCTCTGATTCTGAGGAAATCAGTTTCTTATTATCAATGAGAGAGGCTAGGGAAATTGCTGAGCTCGTATCAAACAATGCAGAACCTACAACAAAAGCATCGAATGGTCCAAATCCTAATGCGAGTGCTCCAAAGAATCCGATTAGGACATTTACATTTAAATCAACTAAGCCACTGATTAACAGACCTGAGCCCTTTCTGATGAAGCGCTCAGGTTTCATTCCGAGTCCAGAATAAAATAAGAGAAAAATCAATCCTAGGTGGCTAAAGAGATCAGTAAATGGATCTGTGTGAATGAGGCGGATGCCACTGTTCCCAATGAGAAGCCCCGCTATTATATAAAACGGGATTGGAGGGAGGGAGAATCGCCGTGTAAGAATAGCGAGGAGCAGGCAAAGAAATAACGCAATGGCAATTGATTCCATTTAGATACCAAGAATATCATGTTCAAATTTCCTGAGCTGGTCGCTTTCTCCTATTATAACGAGGATATCACCCTCCTCAAAATCGAAACTGGGAGCAGGACTAATGACATTCTTCCCTTCCCTTGAAACTGCGACAATGGTTACACCACTCCGTGCTCGGATTTGGAGTTCTCCAATGCGTTTTCCCGCTAAATTCTTGCGTACAATATATGTGTGCACCCTCAATCGTAGGTCACTCAAAGCTGAAAATGCAATTTCAACGGTTTCTTTTTCTGCTTCAATTCCCGCACCAGTGAGGATGCTCCCTAGCCTCCTTGCTTCATTTGCTGATAATTCGACAACGGAAGGAGTTTCATGTCCTTTTTCGATGAGATACAACTGATTCCGCCCAGAGTTAAGAAAAACTATGGCAACTTTATCTCCCTTTTCTGTTTCGAGTTCAAATTTCGTCCCTATGCCAGGCAGTTCAACCGATCTCTCTCCCATATAATCTCGTTGGACAGATGGGGAAAAATACTTTTATCTTGAGATTATTCGAACCACTATCCTTCGAGCGGTAGCGATCTATCGATAACAATTGGTGCATTTATTATTTAAAGAATAATTGACCATTCTCATCATTTTATGTAGCGGAGAACCTAGAATTTACTTAGCTATGATTGACTTCCTCACAATTCTTCTTACCATAGCTGGCCTCTGTCTCTTTGAAACTATTAGCAGTATTGATAATGCAATCATCAATGCAGAGGTCCTTTCTACGATGCAAACAAAATATCGTCGTATCTTTCTAATCTGGGGTCTTTTTTTTGCTGTTTTTGTTGTCAGAGGTTTTTTACCATGGCTCCTCGTTTGGATGACGATTCCCTCTCTCGGACCGATTGGTGCCTTAACATCAACTTTCAGCAGCGACCCGGTTGTTCTTCAAGCAATTGAGTCATCAACACCAGTACTCCTCATTGCTGGGGGTACGTTTCTCATCTTTCTCTTTTTTCATTGGCTCTTTATCGAACCGAAAAAATATGGTCTTCGCGGAGAACGGTTTATCCACTCAAAAGGGGTGTGGTTTTTTGCAATCGCCTCTATTTTACTTACAATTATCGTCTGGTTTGCTTTGAAGCAGAACCCAATGCTAGCGTTTGGTGCAGTAGTTGGCTCTACCACATTCTTCATCGTCCATGGTTTCCGGCAGAATGCGGAAATGCAAGAGCAAAAACTAAAGGATAAAAATCTCACTGATATCAGTAAAATTCTGTATCTCGAAGTTATTGATGCAACCTTCTCAATTGATGGTGTTCTCGGTGCATTCGCCTTCACTCTCGCTATCCCACTTATTATCCTTGGAAATGGCCTTGGTGCTGTTGTGGTTAGAGAGTTGACAGTAGAGAATATCCAACAGATAAAGCGCTATGTCTTTTTGAAAAATGGTGCTATGTATTCCATTTTCTTCTTAGGGTGCATTATGCTCTTTGATAGTTTTGGATTCCATATTCCTCCGTGGGCATCACCACTGATAACATTTGGGGTTGTCGGGTATTTCTTTTATAAATCGATGCAATTCGAAAAATACCTATCGATCCACGAAGGTAAAAACGTCTAAATAATACCTTTATATAGGTTCCTCTGCGGTAACAATACTATCGAGCATTGCGAGCGTTTCACTGTCCAGAATGAGCTTGAAATCAGGAACAACCAGATAAACCGGAAGATACCCAAAAAGATGGTGAAATTTTTGAGTGTACATCCGTGATTGCACGTAGAGCCTTTTGAGGTCACCGAATTTTTCCAGATATTTTTCAGGTGTCATGTCGCTGCTATCAATAAATTTGCATTTTCCAAGGCTTGGCAATATTTCATTTTTCAAAATGTTCACCTTTTTTTCACTCAAGCTCAGGACCATTTCTTTGCTATACACTCCCTGCAGGTACCTTACAATAACAAGCTGGCTGAGGAAAATGAGGGCGATAGGAAGAGCACTTACCCCATTTACCACATTAGGGGCCATGACTACTTGGCCAAGAGTGAAACCAGGAAGAATCATTGCAGTTACGATTAAAATACTAATGGCAGCCGATATTCCACCAATAAGAAGGATCACTTTCCACGCATCCTTGAGACGGATCTTAATTCTTTCATGAAATTTAAAGACAGAATCGACAAATTGGAGAGAGTAGGGCCTATATTTCCAAATTCCAGCATAGTAGATCATAATGGCGAGAGATTGGAGAATTACTAAAATAGCAACGCCAATAGGTAACGAAAGGGTGAAAAATCCCGTGATTAGGGCGAATATAATATCTACTGAGTAAATTAAACAGAATGCAATTGAAAGTGGCTGGCTATTAATAAAAAAAGTATTCCAAAGTATATGTCCCAGTGTTTTTGTATTGGATGAAATGCCACGAGACTTGATAAATTCGAGATATTGTTCTAGATTTTTTTTAGGTGGAAACATCACCTCCTTTTTTTCGGTAGGAATAAGCATAATGAATGGACTAAGAACGTAGAGAAAAAAGGTTGCTGTAATCCAATATACCATGTAATCGGGTAGGAGGGAGGCACCAATGATATTAGCAAGCAGTGCACCAACGATGAATAGAGTATTGTGATGCATTTTCGTATCGCTTTTCAAGAGGCGAACTTGTTCATTCTGTTCTTTTTCAATTTCTTCCAGCACCCACGATGTAACGGAGTCCCTTCTATTTTGATTGGGTGATGAAACAGAATTTTCCACGTCTACCTCCATCATGCGGCGATACCATATTTATCGCAAAATGAAAAGAATATTCCCAATTGGTTGTTTGGTTGTAGGTGCATAACAAAACATCATAGCTAATTTAAGACAAAGAGTTGTATGCTCATTAGGTCCACCGGTTGATATTAAAAAATTAAACGATCAATCTTTTTTTCATGAGTCGCAATGAGAGGTAGAATAGAGCAACGGTAACAATT
>Ga0187774_10000549_pt1 | contig 12908 bp, 13 predicted proteins | sample 0216_BV02_MP05_2_FD_133152 | JGI IMG/M metagenome (GOLD analysis project Ga0187774, IMG submission 133152) | Tropical peat soil microbial communities from peatlands in Department of Meta, Colombia - 0216_BV02_MP05_20_MG | ecosystem: Environmental > Terrestrial > Soil > Wetlands > Peat | place... | reverse complement strand
TGCTGATGCCGCAGGCGGCAGCTATGACGCAGGCGTCGGAATCCGATGCCGCGCGCATTCTGGTAAAAAGCGTATACCCGGTAGATTTCGTTCAGGCAACCCTCGAACGATTCGGTCTCGCTCAATGCAGCGCAATTACTCGCCAATGCGGCGAGCAAGTCGATTCTCTTCGCTACGCCTGGCACACCGGCGAGGCGCGTCTGCGCTATCCGGGAATGCCCGCCCCTGATACCCGCGCAGAGACTAGCGCATTGCTGCAGGATGCGGCATAGAAACCGCTATGACTACCCTGGCGCATCAATATATCGAGCGGACAACCGGGCAGGTTCGTACCGAACGGTTTATTGGCGACCGGTCGGTTCGGTGCCTTTATTCCGCTGCGCGCGAACACGCACCCGTCATTTTCAAGGCGCTCACGAGCCGCTTTGCGAACGATTTCGTGGCCACCCTGCAATTCGATCTTCCATTGTTGACACGATGGAGCAGACTCCGATCTTTGCTGGAACGCGCCGGACTGCGCACAGATGAAATGGTGAATCCACCGGGCTCAATGACCAGCCTTCGCGAGCTATTTGAGCGGCAGATTCGTTTCTGGGAGTGCCGGCCGATGCCCGAGGATCCAAACTGCGTAGTCGCACCTTCGGATTCGCGTATGCTTTGCGGCAGCCAAGCAGGCAAGACGAGTCTCTCAATCAAGCACAAACTGTTTGGACTTGGCGAATTGCTCGGCCCAGGAAGCAAGTGGAATTCGAATTTCGGTTCTGGCGATTGGGCAGTTTTCCGTCTAACTCCCGAGAAGTATCACTATAATCACTTTCCCGTCGCCGGCCGAATCGCCGATTTCTACGAGATCCAGGGCGCGTTTAATTCCTGCAATCCAATCGCCGTCATCAAGAATCCGACTGCTTCCGCTCAGAACGGCAGATCGGTCACAGTCATCGACACCGACGTGCCCGGCGGCGCCAGAATCGGACTGGTCGCAATGATCGAGGTCGTGGCGCTCATGGTAGGGGAAGTGCGCCAGTGTTATAGCGCGCAGTACTATCTCGATCCCCGACCGATTGAACCGGGCATGCAGGTACTGCGCGGCGCGGTGAAGAGCTTGTTTAGACCCGGCAGCAGCACCGTGATTCTGCTATTTGAACCAGCCCGCGTGGAATTCGATTCCGATTTGCTCGCGAATCTGAACCGCAGGGATGCATCGAGCCGCTATTCGGCGGGTTTTGGCGAACCGCTGGTGGAAACCGAAGTGAACGTGCGCGCCTCGATCGCTAGCCCTTGGTCGCCAATGACCGCGCGATGGCTCAGTTGAATTTTTTCCGAGAAAAACGTTCATGATCACCTTCGCAAACGAATGGTTCCTCGGGGCGATGGGAGGCGTGTTGCTCGGGCTGCTCGCGTGGTGCTTCCGCACCCTGCCTCGAGAGCGGTGGCAATTTGTAGCGACCGTTCCCGTGCGCAAGAATACCGATGGTTCATGGACTGGAGTTAATCTCACTTTTTACGGGCTGCTTTCTGCGACAGCGCACGCCATCGCGCTCGCCGTAATGCTGCTACTGATCGGCGCGATCCGGATTAAGATCGCCTCGATCACCGCGGTGGTTCTCAGTTTCGTTGTCATCGTGCTACCCAGCGCGCGCTGGGTCGCCCGGATCGTCGAGGGAAAGCAGCACACGTTTACCGTTTCCGGAGCAACCTTCGTTGCAGTTCTGGTTCTGCCCCCGACCATAGCCGGGGTGAATTATTTGCTCGGCCTGAACGGCTCCGCGCCAATGCCTGTACTTCCGGTATTGTCCGCAATCGCGATCGCGCACGCGATCGGTGAAGGAATCGGCCGAAGCGCGTGCATAAGCTTCGGTTGCTGCTACGGCAAGCCGGTGCGCGAAACACGCGGCCTTGCCCGCTGGATATTCGAGCGCATCAATTTTGTCTTCGAGGGCCGCACCAAGAAGATTGCCTATGCGGATCGGCTAGATGGCGTCCCGGTGGTTCCAGTGCAGGCGATTACGGCAACTCTCTATGTCGTAACCGGTCTAGTAAGCGCGTGGTTTTGGCTTCGCGGCGCATTTTGCACCGCCTTGCTGATATCGGTCGCAGTCACCCAGGCCTGGCGGATTTATTCTGAAACTTTGCGCGCGGATTATCGGGGCGGCGGGCGCTTCACGGCTTATCAAATGCTTTCGCTCGCCACCATGGGGATATGCGCGGGATATGCGTGGTGGCTGCACACACCAGACACAATCGTCCCCAGTCTGCGCGCGGGTCTTGCATATCTATGGTCTCCGGGCGCGCTGGTGCTGGTACAAGTCGTCGGAATAATCAGTTTCCTTTACGCGGGCCGCAGCGAGGTAACTGCGGGCCGAGTGATGATTGACCTGCGCCAAGACCGAATTTGACCTGAGTCCTCTTTTATTTTTCTCCACCCGCGATGCCGCGTTGCGTTATTTACTGATCGGGATGTTCCCTGCGGTTGCGGCTTGAGGGCATTCTCGATTTCAGCGCAATATTCATCGAACTATTGACGATTATTGCAAATCCGCGCTACATTAAATAAATGATTTCTCGCCTGCAAAAACTCCTGCCTCGCGGACGACGCTGGTTGCTGCTATGGGCACTCGTCAGTTTTCTTGGATTTTATTGTTCGGCGCCGCTGCACAATCACAAGAACGCTCAAGATGAGTTGACGTGCCCGGCATGTCATGTCTCCTCCCATCAGGTCATAGATGCGCCTACTTCTGACATTGCACCTCTTCTTGTAAGTCTTGTCGTAATATTTTTGCTTCCGCGGCCACAGTGCTTCGTTCGAACAGAACGCGGCATTCGATTCCGGCCTCCCTCCCAAGCACCACCCGCTGTTACCCTCAACTGAAGCAGTGATCGCGCTTACCTTCGGGTAAGCATCAATCCATTGTTTCTCCGCCCACGACCGGCAGGCAGGGCTCAATTCTTCTGAGCCTCTTCCTGGCATCCCAGGCGCACGCGCCGCGTGGGCACATGACGCTAGTGGGGGGAATAGGTGAAAGTTGGCTATATCTTGCTTGGTGCCGCGTTGGCATTCGGCTGTCCGTTTTCGAATCTGGAGGCACACGCGGCACCAGCCGCAGAGCAACAGGTGACTGGAATGGTACAAGATGCACTTGCAAGACCCCTCGCTGAAGTCACTTTAAGCCTGAAATCGGCAAGCGGGCAGGTTTTGGCGCAAACGAAAAGCGACAGCGAGGGCAAATTTAAGTTCGAAGCTGTGGAACCAGGAACGTATGAGGTGGCTGCGGAGAAAGAGCGATTTCAACCGTCCTCGGTGATCGTCACCGTTAGCGCGGGAACAGCGGCGGTCACGACGGTGACACTCGCGTCCAAGGAGGCGCTTGATTTGCGTATCGCTACGGAAAAATTGGAAACTGCGCGCAACAGCTTGCTGCCCGAAACGGGAAGCAGCATTTACCGCTTCGACAGTGAAGACATCAATAATTTGCCGGCAGGCGCAAACACGCCGATCAATGATGTACTTCTCCAGGCTCCCGGCGTTGCGCAGGATTCTTTTGGTCAATTTCATGTGCGCGGCGAACACGCCAATAACCAGTTCCGCATCAATGGAGTGATTCTGCCAGAGGGAATCACCGGGTTTGGGCAGACGGTGGATGCACGTTTCATCAACCGCATGGACTTTCTTACCGGAGCCCTGCCAGCACAATACGGCTATCGCACCTCCAGCGTGACGGATCTATACACAAAGACCGGGGCTTTCGAAAATGGCGGAGACCTGGGCATTTACGGGGGCAGCCACAATACCTTTTTAAACTACGGCGAAGCATTCGGCTCGAAGGGACCAGCAAATTTTTACGCAATTGCTTCGTACCAGCAAAACGATCTGGGAATCACCCCTCCCACGCCGGGTCCTGATCCCATTCACGATCACTCCGACCAAGGCGCAGGTTTTGGATATTTCTCTTATCTTCTGAGCGACGAAGCCCGAATCAACGTGATTGCCGCCGATGTAGAAGGCAATTTTGATCTTCCCAACAACCCGGGGCAACCTCAAGTTTGGAACCTGAACGGGGTTCCCTTTTTCGATTCCGCGTTTTTGGATGAGAGCCAGCGCGAGACGAACCGATACGGGGTTCTGGCCCTGCAAGGAACATCGGGAGCGTCGTTCAATTACCAGGTGGCGGCGTTCAGCCGTTTTTCCAAGACCACGTTTAACCCAGACCCGAGCGGGGATTTAATATTCACTGGCGTCGCATCCACTGTAACCCGCAGCAGCTTCGTCGACGGATCGCAAGCCGATGCCAGTTATAAGCTCAACCAGCAACACACCCTGCGCAGCGGTTATTACGTGAGCGCTGAGCGTGCGGTTTCCAACAACTCATCCTCGGTGTTCCCGACTGATACGCAGTTCCTTACTGACTCGACCACGCAAACCGGCGATGTGCCGTTCACCATCGTCGACAACACTTCGAAATGGGCCTGGCTGTACGGCTTCTATCTCCAGGACGAATGGCACCCCATGGATAAGCTTACGGTCAATTACGGTGCGCGAGCTGATCGTTATGACGGTTACTCGCAAGGCGGCCAGATTAGTCCGCGATTGGGAGCAGTTTATCAATTAACTCCGCAATCCGCGGTTCATGCCGCGTATGCCCGCTATTTCACGCCTCCGCCCACTGAACTTGTCGCGCCCTCGGCCATTTCGTTGTTCGAATTTACCAGCAATGCTCCATTCAACGGCCTAAACTCCCCAGTGAAGCCTGAGCGGTCGCATTACTTTGATGTGGGAATCACGAACCAGCCGATCCCGAACTTGAGTCTCGGTCTTGACGGCTATTACAAATATGCGCGCGATCTACTCGACGAAGGCCAGTTTGGCTCGGCTCTGATTTTCACTCCCTTTAATTACAACCGGGGCAGGGTTTACGGCGTGGAATTCACAGGCAACTACAAACAGGGCCGATTCTCGAGTTATACGAATTTTGCCTATTCCCAGGCTTGGGGAAACCAAGTCGAATCTGGCCAATTTAACTTTGACCCGGCTGAACTCGCCTACATCGCCAATAATTATGTTCATCTAGACCACGACCAGCTTATTACAGCGTCCGCCGGCGCAGCCTACGTACTGGCGGGAACCAATTTCACTTTGGACGGGCTCTACGGCTCTGGGCTGCGTTCGGGTTTTGCCAACACTGATCACGTCAAGCCCAGCCTGCAGCTAAATTTAGGCGCGGCGCGCAGCTTTGATACACCGTTATTGGGGAAGCTTACCGGGCGCTTCACACTGATAAACATTCTCGACCGCACCAATATCCTCAGAAACGGCACGGGTATAGGTGTTTTTGGCCCCCAATACGCACCACGGAGAGCAGTTTATGCAGGCCTAAGTAAACAGTTTTGACAATGGTGCGTCCATCGATATGCAATCAATCTTAGAACAGGAGACTGATAATGCTGCATGACATTCACGAAGCGCTGATCGCATTAAAATTCGGCGGTGTTATGATTTATCCGCTGATGGCCTTGGCTGTGCTTGCCTTGGCGGTCGGCCTCGACAAGGCGTTCGTCTACTGGCGCTATGTGCGCTTGCCCGCTGATCTGCTCGGGTTGGTCGAAACCTACAACTTTGCATGGTCTGATCTCGCGCGAAGACTGTCGGCTCTTGGACCGCGCAATTACTTCGGGCGTTTTTTCCAGGTTATCCTGGCGAACCGTGCCCAGCCGTCATGGTGGGTCGAGTCTCGCGCGGGGGACGAGGCGCAGCAGATCGAAAAGTCTCTTGCGCGCGGCCTCTGGGTTCTGGAAACGACCGTTACCGCCGCGCCGCTTTTGGGCCTGCTGGGGACGATCATCGGCATGATGAGCGCTTTCCGCTTGATCGGGAGCAATGGCCTCGTCGACCCGAGCGGGGTGACAGGTGGGGTAGCGCAAGCATTGATTGCCACAGCTATCGGCATTTTTATTGCAGTTATCGCACTGTTCGCTTTCAATTTTTTCTCACGCTTGCAGGCCCAGGCCCTGGACGAAATGGAGCGTCTGGGCACGCGCCTGATCGACCGCATTCGTCTAGACCGGCAGGAAAAGGAGGTGCACCGTGAAGTTGCGTAAATCGAGAGAGCATCGACGCGGCCGGATCGAAATTATACCGATGATCGACGTCATGTTCTTCTTGCTCGCCACGTTCATGCTGGCGTCACTGTCCATGCAGAACCTTCACTCCCTGGCAGTCAACCTGCCCCGGGGACAGGCTGCGCTGCTGCAAACGAGTACATCGGTGACCTTGACCGTGACCCAAGACAATCGCATTTTTCTAGACAAAACACCAGTTACACTTGACACGCTTGCGGCAACGCTGAAACCGATGCTGCAAGGATCGAATACGGGAGTAATCGTCGCGGCGCACAGTGCGGCATCCAACGGCATCGTGGTGCAGGCCATGCTTCAAGCGCGCAAGGCTGGCGCGGACCGTTTCCTGATCGCGGTAAAACATGTTGAGTGAAACGTTCACATCGGAAAGTCTCTGGCTGCTGGATAATCCCTGGCGCCGCCTGCCGTGGGTGCTCCCCGCCGCGCTTTTGATTTGGGTGATCACGCTATGGCTTGCTGGAATCTATCTGCAGCACATCGTTCAAAGCGTCTCCGAGCCAAAACCTATCGAAGCTCAACTGATCGAACTGCCTCCACCCCCACCGCCCGAAGTGCAGCGTCCCGCGCCTGAACCACCGCAACCCGCGCCCATCGAAAAGAAAATCATCGCGAAACCCAAGATTCGGCAGCCCGTCATCGAGCGGAAACCTCCTCCAGAAACTCCACCGCCGCCTCAACCGTCGGTGCAGACCGAGGCGCCGCCGCCCGTCCCGCAGGAACCGCCCAAGTTCCCCGTTCAGCCTAGCGCCCCGATCGGCGGAGGCGTTCTGGGCGCGCGCGCCATCTTTCAGCCCAAGCCGGAAATTCCCGATGAGTTGCGCGCAGAGGCAATGAAGGTGATTGGTGTTGCCCGCTTTCACGTGGCTGCTGATGGAACCGCGACGGTGGAGCTCATTCAACCGACCCCTAACCCCCGCATCAATCAGCTGCTGTTGAATACCCTGAGGCAGTGGCGGTTTTTTCCCGCGCTTGCTGATGGTAAGCCGGTCGCGTCGACGCAAGATCTGCGCATTCATCTCGAAATTAATTAAATCCAATACTTGAGGAATTAAAAATGCCCGTGCAATCTCCGGATAAATGTCGGCGCTCCCATTGTTACCATCTTAAAACCTATCGCACTGGTGAGTTGCACACGCACGCCATGGTTCCACTGACACCGACAAAAGTGATTGCGGAGCTTGTTGCAGGCGACCTTGAAGGATTCCGCTTGCTTTAACAGCTGATGGTTAGCACATGGAAACTCCGCGCAAGTAGGGGTAATAGGTGAAACTTTTTTATATCGTTGTTGACGCCAGTTTGACATTCGGCACGGCCGTAAGTCACAGGCTGCCCTGTCATTCATCATTTGGAGGAAATAATCATGTTAAAGCTCTCTGCCGCCATAGCTGCGGCTGTAATGTTTGGCATGCCGCTGGTAGCGCATGCCAATAATGACTCCGAGCTGCAATCAATTCGCAATGAGATTGAACAGCTCAAACAAAGTTACGAAAAGCGCATCGAGGCATTGGAGAAGCGCCTAAAGGACGCTGAGGCGAAAGCGGCTCAAGCCGAAGCGAGCGCAAGCCAGGCACAAACTGCGGCTGAAACCGCCTCTGCCCGGCCTGCTTCCGCGAACGCATTCAATCCTGCGGTTTCGGTAATCCTGGAAGGCACGTACCAAAATCTTTCTCAGAATCCCAACACCTTCCGAATCGGCGGCTTTATCCCGCCGCAAAACGAAGGCGTGGGCGAAAGGGGTTTCAGTCTGGGTGATTCCGAATTAAATTTTGCCGCCAATATCGACCCCTACTTCAAGGGCAATCTTACCGTCTCCTTGCAGGCAGACAACAGTGTGGAAGTCGAAGAAGCGTGGTTCCAGACGCTCGGCTTGTCGCATGGCCTTACCGCCAAAGGCGGACGCTTCTTTTCCGGAATCGGTTATCTAAACGAAATTCACCAGCATAACTGGGATTTTTACAACGCACCTCTTGCCTACCAGGTATTCTTGGGCACCGGTCCAATCGGCAATTACAGCAATGACGGAGTGCAGCTCAAGTGGATAGCACCCACTGATCTATTTATGGAGCTGGGTGCTGAAGCGGGAAATGGCAACAACTTTCCAGGAAATGGCGATCAAAACGGCGTTGGCACCTGGGCACTGTACGACCATGTGGGCGGCGATATAGGCGACAGCTACGCCTACCGTGGCGGGATTTCCTACCTTCAGGCTTGGCCGAGCAACCGTCAGTACAGCGCGTTCGATGCAGCGGGAACTCCGGTGATAAACAGTTTCAGCGGCAACAGCCGCTTGTTGATTGGCGATTTCGTCCTCAAGTGGGCACCGCATGGCAATTCCACGAGCACCAATTTCAAGTTGCAGGGCGAGTATATGTACCGCATCGAGAAAGGAATACTTGATTTCAACTCTGTCAGCACAACGCCAGTTCCTGGCCCGTACAGTTCCTACCAGTCTGGCTGGTATCTGCAGGGCGTCTACCAGTTTATGCCGCGTTGGCGATTTGGCCTACGGCGCGATCAGTTGTCATCGGAAACAGTGAATGTCGGCCAGGTGCAATACGGCATACTGCCCCCGCAGGATTTCCCCATACTGCTTGGCTACACCCCGAAGCGCAGTACCGTGATGTTAGATTACAGCCCCAGTGAATTCTCCCGCTTCCGGCTGCAATACGCATACGACCAATCCCGGCCGACTGGAGTCGACGACAACGAGTGGACGTTGCAATACATCTTTAGCTTGGGCTCGCATGGCGCGCATACCTTCTAACGAGAAACACGATTAATGAAAGGACATGCAATGAAAGAGTCTCTCAAATTATTTACCATGGTGCTGCTGCTTCTTGCGTATCCGACGGCAAACGCGGCGCTTAATGTTTTGGCGTGCGAACCGGAATGGGGAGCGCTGACGCAGGAGCTGGCCGGAGAAAAGGTCAGCGTATATTCGGCAACCAACGCGCTGCAAGACGCGCATCACATTGAGGCGCGCCCGAGCCTGCTCGCCAAGGCACGCAACGCGGATCTGGTGGTCTGCACTGGTGCGGAACTCGAGATCGGCTGGCTGCCATTACTTTTGAGTCAGTCGGGCAATGATAAAATCCAGCCGGGGACCCCCGGTTATCTGGAAGCGTCGAATTACGTGGTGAAGCTTGAGGTTCCCAAGCTCCTTGACCGCGCACAAGGCGATATTCATCCGGCGGGCAATCCGCACATTCACCTCGATCCGCATAACATTGCCAAAGTAGCGGCGGTCATCACCGATCGTCTTTCCCAGCTTGATCCAGCAAACGCCGCAACGTATCAGGCGCGAGGCAAAGCGTTTCAAGAACGCTGGCAGGCAGCGATTCAGCATTGGGAACAAGAGGCGGCGCCCCTCAAAGGAGTACCGGTCATCACCCACCATAAAGACATGACCTATTTAATTCGCTGGCTCGACATGCGGGAAATCGGTAACCTTGAGCCTAAACCCGGTTTGCCGCCTACCGCCGGGCACCTGGCTGAGCTTTATTCTGAAATACAGCGCGACCCGGCAAAAATGATTCTGCGCACGCCTTTTCAAGACCCCAGGCCCTCCGAGTCGCTCGCAAGCCGTGCGAAAATTCCCGCGGTGGTGCTGCCGTATACTGTCGGCGGCGATGAAAAGGCGAAAGATCTGTACAGTCTGTTCGACGATACGATTCAACGCTTGCTGCAGGCGGACAAATGAATTTCAACGCGCTCGATTTCAGTATATTGGTTCCAGCTTTTCTCGCGGGTCTGCTGGTACTCGCGACGCATGTACCGCTTGGCATTCAGGTCTTAAAGCGGGGAATTGTATTTATAGACCTGGCGATCGCCCAAATCGCAGGGCTGGGCGTGATCGCTGCGGATTTCATGGGTTTCGAGCCGCAAGGTTTGGCGGTCCAGATTGCCGCGGTGAGCGCTGCTTTATGCGGCTCACTGCTGCTCACCTGGACCGAGCGGCGCTGGCCTGAAGTGCAGGAAGCGCTGATCGGGGTGTTGTTCGTGCTGGGCGCCACCGGGGGCATTTTACTGCTTGCCGACAACCCGCATGGCGGAGAGCATTTGAAGGATTTGCTGGTCGGACAGATTTTGTGGGTGAGCTTCTCGCAATTAATTCCGGTTGCAATATTAACCGCGATAATATGCTTCCTCTGGTTCCGGTTCGAACAAAAACTCGGGCACACCGGGTTCTATGTGTTGTTTGCAATATCGGTCACCGCTTCAGTGCAGCTCGTGGGAATTTATCTGGTGTTTGCCAGCTTAATCGTTCCAGCTTTGGCTACACGTTATTACCTACGCGGGCGTCTCGCCGCCGGCTATGCGTTGGGCGCAGCAGCTTATGCCATTGGTCTCGCGTTTTCAGCACTGCTGGATCTGCCATCGGGAGCAGTACTGGTGTGGTCGCTGGTCGTCTTCGGAATCGCGTTCTACGCGTTCCAGGGAAAACAAGCTTAGCACCACACATGGCAACGACATCGGTACCTCTTTGCGCCTGGAATTTTCGAAAACCGTTGCCTGTCAGCCGATAACAATGGCATCATGGATATTCAGAATATTAATTAAAGATTGTCGAGACAAAAGAGGGCAACGCGAGACTGACTTTTACCTGGACGCGAGAGTGCGTATGCGCGCATCAGGTTTCGCAGTGGATATGCAGTGACTACGCTTCAATCCCTGATTGAAAATTACGGCTACTTTGCCATCTTCGTCGGCACCTTTCTCGAAGGTGAGACCGTGCTGGTCCTTGCCGGGTTCGCGGCTCAAAGTGGCTATCTGACGCTTCCGTTGGTCATGTTGGTCGGATTTTGCGGCGGTACGTTTGGCGACCAGCTTTACTTTTTCCTCGGGCGCCTCCACGGACACCGGATATTGCAGAGATTCCCCAAGCTGCAAACACGGGCGAGAATCGTTGATGCGCTTCTCGCCCACTACCATACCCCGCTTATTATCGCTATCCGGTTTCTCTATGGGCTGCGCATCGCCGGTCCGATAGTTATCGGCATGGGCAGCGTTCGCAGTTTGAAGTTTGTATTACTGAACATGCTCGGCGCCGCTTTGTGGGCCGTGTTAATTGCCGGGGCTGGATATCTTTTTGGTGACATGTTGGAGCTGGTGCTGGCTGATGTGAAGCACTACGAGGGGATCATTCTTGGCGTAATTGTCCTGATAGGAATCGCAATCTGGATTATCTACCAGCTTCGGAAAAAATGAACAAGCCGAATTACACAATTAATGTCGGCTGGCGCATTACACATCACGCTCAGACGATTTTGCAGGGGATCAGAGCATCCTCGTCAAAGGAGTATACCGCGCACAGGCGGTGATAGCCGTCCGCAACGATGACCTTGCCATTTGGCTTGTTGCGGACAAGTAACAACGGGGCAAGACGTTTGCCGTCCTTGATCTTCTTACGGTCCAGCTCGACATGGTAATTGCTGATGCCGAGGAGCGAAAGGCCCGACGCCCGGAAAATATCTTTCGCCTTGAAACTCGTTATCGACGCACGACGAAGCTGCTGAAGCAGCTTGGCCACGGTCTGCTTGTCGTAAATGAGGCTCAGAAAAGAGCTGGCCGCCGGATAATCGTGGTCTTCCGGCTCACTCAGCCATTCAATCTTGGATTCGTTGCTCATATCAAGAACCGCAATAGGGTTAGGAATTCGGAGGCGCTGGGGGTGGAGGCGTGTATGAGCCGGGCTCGCCGGGACCATAATACATAAAGCCGCCGGGCACCGGAATCCTGTGACCTCTCGCGTACATGCATTGCAGATACGCAAAATCATACTGCCTCTGCGAAAGGTATGCAGCGCTTTCGTTCGCGGCCTGACCCTGGGCTGTTCCAGTTGTTTGCCCCAATGCATATTGCCGACACGCCATATCGTCCGCGCGAAACTCATCCAGACTCTTGCCTGTGCCCGGTAGCGCCAGAACGCTGGGGCCTTTCGGCGCGGTCGCACACGCGCCCATGAGGAGCAGCACGAACAAGAGCACCAGTCGGAATAGGTAAACCATGCTTCGGCGATGTTATTGGTTGGGAGGTGGTGGCTGGGGCGCTACGCGCTGCCAACCTTCAGGACATTCCATGACATAAGGGTAGTAAGCTTTCACGCTTGGGCAGTAATACCAATACGCCGGAGAAGGTACCGGCTGCTGGGCCGGCATCTCATCGCTTCCCTGTTCTATGTATGTCGGCGGTAAGTAAGGCACCCCGTAGGGCGGATAGTAAGGCGGGTAAAAATAGTAGGGGTAATAATACCAAGGCCAAAAAACCGGACCTCCAATAATGACATTCCTGTGCCCGTGAAAACCCCCATGCCCATGAGAGCCTCCGCTCCCATGGGGAGCGCCAGACCCGCGGCCAGCGAGTGCCAATCCGGTCGTTAGCGCCCAAAATAGGATTATGGCTATCCATCTTGATTTCATGATTTCTCTTCCCGCTGGGGAAGATCGCATGTATCGATTTCGCTGAAATCACTTTTGACAGGCCGATATTGCATAGATTCCCTTGCATGAACTTCATTTTCTGACACGCTCTTTTAAGTTTAGCCGACTCTTGGTCTGCATCAAATTTTTACTGGCTCACAGGCGGTTTATCGCGTTCATTATGCGGGCTGCTGGTTTTCGCTATAAATGGCAAAATGCACATTTGCATGATCGATTGCAACGATGAACTTGCAGCAAATACTGGGCATTGAGCTCCCTATTATCCAAGCGCCCATGGCTGGCGTACAGGGGAGTGCGCTCGCGGTCGCGGTATCCAATACCGGCGGGCTGGGCTCG
>Ga0187774_10000547_pt1 | contig 12915 bp, 8 predicted proteins | sample 0216_BV02_MP05_2_FD_133152 | JGI IMG/M metagenome (GOLD analysis project Ga0187774, IMG submission 133152) | Tropical peat soil microbial communities from peatlands in Department of Meta, Colombia - 0216_BV02_MP05_20_MG | ecosystem: Environmental > Terrestrial > Soil > Wetlands > Peat | place... | reverse complement strand
CGGTGCGCGCGCGCTGCGAGCGCGAGCCGGAGCTCCTGAAGTACGGCTCGGGCTTCGTGCTCTACGCCCTGATGGACGCCGTTGTCGACCGCTACTTCCCGGTGCTCGACGCGCTCGAGACCGAGCTCGAGCTGGTCGAGGAGCACATTTTTGCCGGCCGGTCGGCCCGGGCCAACGTCGAAGCGCTTTACGCCCTCAAGCAAAAGCTGACCATCCTGCAGCACGCGGTGCTGCCGCTGCTCGAGGCGGTAGGGAAGCTCTACGGCGGCCGCGTCCCGCAGATATGCGCCGGCATGCAGGAGTACTACCGAGACGTCTACGACCACTTGGTGCGCCTCAACCAGTCGATCAACGGACTGCGCGACAATGTGATCACCGCGATCTCGGTCAACCTTTCGATGATCACGGTGCAGGAGAACGAGACCACCAAGCGCCTCGCGGCCTGCGCCGCGCTGGTTGCCATACCCACCATGGTTGCGGGGATCTACGGCATGAACTTCAAGCACATGCCGGAGCTCGACTGGTCCCTCGGCTACCCGGTCACCGTCGGCGCGATGGTGGTGATCGACCTCGTGCTCTTCTGGCGGTTCAGGAAGGCCGGCTGGCTGTAGCCCGCGAACGCCGCCGCTGCGCGGCGTAGACCGCGCCCCGGAGAGCTCCTTCCGGGGTGTTCCATATGGCGGTATAGAATTGCGCCATTCGGCATCGGACGCCATGCCCAGCGCGCAGTCCAAGAACTCGATCCAGGTCATCGGGCGCATGATGAGGCTGCTCGAGGTGCTCGCCCGGCACCCGCGTCCGGTGGCGCTGAAGAGCCTCGCCGGCGCGAGCGGCCTGCATCCTTCGACGGCGCACCGGATCCTCGCCGCGCTCGCGGCCGCCGGGGTGGTCGAGCGCGCCGACCCCGGGCACTACCGCCTCGGAATCCGGCTGCTCGAGCTCGGCAACCTCGTGAAGGGCCGGATCAGCGTGCGCGAGCACGCCCTGCCCTTCATGCGCGAGCTGCACGCCGCCACCGGCGAGGCGGTCAACCTCTCGGTGCGGCGCGACGACGAGATCGTCTACATCGAGCGCACCTCGACCGATCGCTCGCTGATGCGCGTGGTAAACATCGTCGGGGCGCGCGCGCCGCTGCACATCACCGCGGTGGGAAAGCTCTTTCTTCTCGAAGACGGCCCCGAGGCGCTGAGAGCCTACACGCAGAGGACGCAGTTGCCGCAGTTCACCCGCAACACCATCACCAGCGCGGGTGCGCTCGAGCGCGAGCTCGAGCGGATACGCAAGAGCGGTTACGCCGTCGACAACGAGGAGGCCGAGCTCGGCGTGCGCTGCATCGGCGCGGGTGTGCGCGACGACAGCGGAGCGCTGGTCGCCGGGCTCTCGGTCTCGGCACCCACCGAGCGCATGAAGAGCGCCTGGGCCCCGCTCGTGCGCAGGACGGCAGACGGCATCTCGCGGGCGATCGGCTACCGCGGCTAGGCGCTAGAATGCGCTTCATGAACCTCGCCCGCTGGCTCGGCGCGATCGCCGCCTTTCCGATGTGCGTCTCCGCCGCGGAGCCGCTGCAAGCCGCGCCCGAACTCGACCGCAGGGTCCAGGCGTTCCTCGATGCGGAGCGCGGCAAGTGGGACTACCTCAACGTGCCCTACCAGGACGGCCGGATCCTGCACGAGCTGGTGCTCAAGGGGAGGCACAAGCGGATTCTCGAGATCGGAACCTCGACCGGACACTCCACCGTCTGGCTCGCCTGGGCGGCGGCGAAGACCGGCGGGAAGGTCACCACGATCGAGATCGATCGAGGCAGGCACGAGCGCGCGCTGGCCAACTTCAAGCGCGCGGGCGTGGCCGAGTACGTGGACGCGCGGCTCGGCGACGCTCACGACCTGGTGAAATCGCTCCCTGGCCCGTGGGACTTCGTGTTCCAGGACGCGGACAAGGAATGGTACCTGCAGTACTTCCTCGATCTGGAAGCGAAGATGGCGCCGGGCGGCTGCTACACCGCGCACAACGTGGCGCGGCCCTACGCGCGCCAGGTGACGGAGTTCCTGGAGTACGTGAAGAAGCGGCCCGGATTCGGCCTGCGCTTCGCCGAAGGAGCTTCGGGCGAGGGTATCTCCATCAGTTGCCGCTCGCAGTAGGCAGCAAAGAAGGCCGCGGAGTGCTTCGCCGCGGGGCGGGTCAAACCGCCACCATGCCGTGCACCGCGAACAGCTGGCCGGAATCGGTCCAGAACCTCTCTGGCGAGAAGCCCGCTTTCCTGCCCATGTCGCGGAATTCTTCCGGCGAATACTTGCAGGAGATCTCGGTGTGTATGCTTTCGCCCGCCCGGAAATCGAAACGCTTTCCCGAGACGTGCACGAACTGCGAGTACAGGCTCTCGAGGTGCATTTCGACGCGCCCCATGACCGGATCGTAGAAGGCCTTGTGCCGGAAGCGGTTGAGCTGGAAGTCCCCTCCCAGCTCCCGGTTGATGCGCGCGAGCAGGTTGAGATTGAACTGGGCGGTCACGCCCCGCGAATCGTCGTAGGCGGCGTCGAGAATCCTCTTGTCCTTCTTGAGGTCAACGCCGATCAGCAGGATGCCGCCCCGGCCGGCGGCCTTTCGCGCCTGCTTGAGGAAGACGAGCGCCTCCGCCGGAGTGAAGTTGCCGATGGTGGAGCCCGGAAAGAACACGAGCTTTCTTCGGATCGGCACGCCCCCGAACTCGGGCAGCGCGAGCGGGCGCGTGTAGTCGGCGCAGATTCCCATGATGTTGAGCCAGGGGTAGTCGGCCGCCAGCTTTTCCGACGCCGCGCGCAGGGCATCGCCGGCGATATCCACGGGCACGTACAAGCTCGGCCGCAGGGCGTCGACGAGGACGCGGGTCTTCTCCTGCGCCCCGCTGCCGAACTCGATCAGCTCGACGTCGGGTCCGGCGAATTGCGCGAACTCGGCAGCCTGGCTCCGCAGGATCCCCAGCTCGGTGCGCGTCAGGTAGTACTCGGGCAGATCGCAGATCGCCTCGAACAGCTCGCAGCCGTGCTCGTCGTAGAAATATTTCGGCGGAATGGACTTCTGCGCGCCTGCCAGGCCGGCGAGCACGTCCTCGAGGAAGGCGTCGCCGCGCGGAAGAAAATTGTAGAAGCGAACGACCCCGGGAGCCGGGGGCTGGGGGGCGGGCTGCGGATTCAGGGCTTCGGGCACGCGACCCGCCCGCCAGGCGCTCTATCCTCCGATCGAATCCGCCCCGACTGAATCGGTCGAACGGACGGATCGGCGAAACACGGGCCGGCCGGTAGGCAATTCCAGCCACTGACGTATGCGAATCGCGTCGCTGACACGCGTGTACTTACCCCAAGAATCGAGCAGCACGATGATAACGGAACGCCCGGCGAGCGTCATTTGCATGGCAAGGCAGCGCCCCGCCTCCGCGATGTAGCCGGTCTTGGAAAGGCCGATGTCCCATCGGGAGTTGAGCGTCAAGCGGTTGGTGTTGCCGAAGCGCATGGTGCGACGCCCGACCTTGATCTGATACGAGGGCGAGGTCGAGTATTCGCGGATCTTGACGTACGCATGCGCGGCGTTCACGAGCTTTGCCAGGTCCCGCGCCGTGGAGACATTGCGCCCGGACAGGCCCGTCGGGTCCTCGAAGCGCGTGCCGGACATGCCGAGCAGCTGAGCCTTCAGATTCATCGCGACCACGAACGATTCCCTGCCGCCCGGGTAGGAGTTGGCGAGCGCCGAGGCGGCGCGGTTCTCCGAAGCCATGAGCGCGAGGTGCAGCAGCTCGTCGCGCGTCAGAACCGCCCCCACCTGCAGGCGCGAGTGCGAGCGGCGCAGCCGGTCGACGTCGGCTTGCGTCACCGGAATCAGCTCGTTGGGATCGAGCTCGGCATCCAGTATGACGATCGCCGTCATCAGCTTGGTGAGCGAGGCGATCGGCAAGGTCGATTGCGCATTCTTGCGGAAGAGGATTTCTCCGGATTCCTGATCGATAACGAGCGCCGCCTGAGAACGGACGCGCGGCTCGTGCACCTCGTCGGCACGCGCAAGGGCGGGCGCCGAGGCGATGAGAAGCGCAAGGAGCGCCGCCGGGCTGAACCGCACTTCCCCTCCTCCTTTGGATGGCCGGACCGGGGAGTCTAGCGGCGCCAAAACCAAATGGCAACAAAAATAAAGGGCTGCGGGTGATCCTTCATCCTGCCTCTTGGATGCCCTCCTGAAAGCATCCCCGCCCGCCCCGGCGGGGCAGCCACGCGGGCGGGACTAGGCCGGGCGCCTAGGCGGCTGCCGTCTCGGCTTCTTCCTGGAGCTGCAGCGCCCACATCTGGGCATACGCGCCGTTGCGCTCGAGCAGCTCCCGGTGCGTGCCGCGCTCGACGATGCGCCCCGCCTCGAGGACGAGGATCTGGTCCGCGTCCATGACGGTCGACAGGCGGTGCGCGATCACGAGCGTGGTGCGCCCCCGGGCGATGCGATCGAGCTCGGCCTGAATGCCCTGCTCGGTTTCCGAGTCGAGCGCCGAGGTCGCTTCATCGAACACGAGGATGCTCGGATTCTTCAGGATGGCCCGGGCGATCGCGACGCGCTGCTTCTCGCCGCCGGAGAGCTTGAGGCCGCGCTCGCCGACGCGGGACTCGTACCGGTCGGGAAGGCTTTCGATGAATTCGTGAATGTGCGCCGCTTTCGCGGCTTCGACGACTTCCTCGAGCGAAGCGTCCGGCCGGCCGTAGTGGATGTTGTAGAGAATCGTGTCGTTGAAGAGCACCGTGTCCTGCGGCACGATGCCGATGGCGGCGCGCAACGAGGACTGCGTCACGTCGCGGATATCGACGCCGTTCACCGTGACCCGGCCGGCGTCTACCTCGTAGAAGCGGAACAACAGCCTTGCGAGGGTGGATTTCCCCGAGCCGCTCGCGCCCACGACCGCGACCTTGCTCCCCGCGGGCACTTCGAAGGACACGTCGTGGAGGATCTGGCGCCTGGCATCGTAGGAGAAATCGACGTGCTCGTAACGGACCGCGGCCTTGCCGGCGGCGAGGGGCTGCGCGCCGGACCGGTCCGCGATCTCCCGGTCCTGCGACAGCAGCCGGAACATGCGATCCATGTCGGCGAGCGCCTGCTTGATCTCCCGGTACACCATCCCGAGGAAGTTGAGCGGAATGTAGAGCTGGATGAGAAGCCCGTTGACGAGAACCAGATCACCCAGAGTGAGCGACCTCGAAACCACGCCCTGCGCGGCGAGCACCATGAGCAGGGTCACCGCGACCGCGATGATCAGGCTCTGGCCGATGTTGAGGATGCCGAGCGAGGCCTCGTTCTTCACCGCGGCCGATTCGTATTTCTGCAGGTTCTCGTCGTAGCGGCGCGCCTCGTACTCTTCGTTGTTGAAATATTTCACCGTCTCGTAGTTGAGGAGGCTGTCGATCGCGCGGGTGTTCGCCCTCGAATCCAGCTCGTTCGCGCGCCTGCGGATTTCCATGCGCCATTCGGTAACCGTCACGGTGAAGGTCAGGTATACGGCCACCGCGGCGAAGGTCACCGCGGCGAAGCGCCAGTCGAACTTGGCGAGCAGGATCGCGGCGACCAGGCTGAACTCGAGCACCACCGGGATGATCGAGAAGAGCATGTAAGAGAGCAGCGTCGAGATGCCGCGTGTGCCACGCTCGATGTCGCGCGACACGCCGCCGGTCTGCCGCTCCAGATGGAAGCGCAGGGACAGGCTGTGCATGTAGCGGAACACTGTGAGCGCGACGCGGCGGATCGCGCGCTGCGTGACGCGCACGAAAACGATGTCGCGAAGCTCCGCGAAGAGCGTCGTCGAGAAGCGCAGGATCCCGTAAGCGGCGAGCAGCGCGAGGGGCAGCGCGAGTATCGCCGTCTGGGCGTCGAGCGAATCGACGACCTCTTTCAGGATGAGCGGGACGCCGACGTTGGCGAGCTTCGCTGAAACGAGGAACGCGAGCGCGAGGCCGACGCGCACGCGGAACTCCCACAGGTAGGGTAGCAGCATCGCGACCGCGCGCCATTCGCTGCGCGGCTTGGAGCCGGCCGTGCCTTTCAGTGGGGCGGGAAGAACGAAGCTTCGCTGATCGTGATGACCCATGACGCGGTGCCCGACGGCATTGTTACATGGGGGCATGACGCCCACAATCCAAGCGCGCGCCCCCGGAAAAAATTGCGGCGGCAAGTGCCGATCGCGACCCGTCGGCGTATCATTTCAGCGTGCTCGTCGAACGGGAGTTTTCATGCCTCTAAGCGTGTGGATCGTCATCGTCGCCGCCGCGTCGGTGGCGCTCGCCTACCTGAATTCCCCGGGCTGGACCTGGCTTGGCGCAGGCGCCGTGCTGCTGCTCGCGGGCCTGGGCGGGCAGACGCTGTCGATGAATGCCTTCCTTGTGCTCGCGGCGGTTCTCGCCGTCACGGGCGTCTTGCTGGGCCTTGCGCCTTTGCGCCGCCAGCTCGTGTCGCGGGTGCTGCTCGCATGGTATCGCGGCCAGTTGCCTCCCATGTCCCAGACCGAGCAAGAAGCCATCGACGCCGGCACGGTATGGTGGGACGGCGATCTCTTCTCCGGCCGGCCCGATTGGAAGAAGCTCCTTTCCCTGCCACGGCCGAAGCTCACCGCCGAGGAGCAGTCGTTCCTCGACAACGAGACCGAGCAGCTGTGCGCGATGGTGAACGACTGGGAGACCACGCAGATCCATCAGGACCTCCCGCCGCAGGCCTGGCAGTTCATCAAGGACAAGGGCTTTCTCGGGATGATCATCCCGAAGAGGTACGGCGGAAAGGAGTTCTCCGCCACCATGCATTCTCAGGTGGTCCAGAAGCTCGCGACGCGCTGCGGCGCGGCGGCTGTCCACGTGATGGTCCCGAACTCGCTGGGACCTGCGGAACTGCTGCTTCACTACGGCACTGAGGAACAGAAGAACTACTACCTGCCCCGGCTCGCCAAGGGACTGGAGATCCCCTGCTTCGGGCTCACCAATCCGCACGCAGGCTCGGACGCCGCGGCGATCCCCGATTTCGGCGTCGTGTGCAAGGGGACGTGGGAAGGCCGGGAGATCCTCGGCATGCGCGTCACCTGGGAGAAGCGCTACATCACGCTCGGGCCGATCTCGACCCTGCTCGGCCTCGCGTTCCGCCTGCGCGATCCGGATCACCTGCTCGGAGGCAAGGAAGACATCGGCATCACCTGCGCGCTCGTGCCGTCTCACACCCCCGGGGTCAACATCGGCCGCCGCCACAATCCGCTGAACGCGGTGTTCCAGAACGGTCCGAACTCGGGCAAGGACGTGTTCATGCCCCTCGACTGGATCATCGGCGGACCGAAGATGGCGGGCCAGGGCTGGCGGATGCTGATGGAGTGCCTCGCGGCGGGTCGCTCGATCTCCCTGCCTTCGTCGAGCACCGGCTATTGCAAGCTCGCCGCGCGCGCGACCGGAGCTTATGCGCGGGTGCGCAGCCAGTTCAGGACGCCGATCGGCAAGTTCGAGGGCATCGAGGAGCCTCTCGCCCGGATCGGCGGGAATCTCTACGCCATGGACGCCGCACGCGCGATGACCGCGGGCGCGGTGGACCTCGGCGAAAAGCCCTCGGTGATCTCGGCGATCGTCAAGTATCACCTGACCGAGCGCGGCCGCGCGGCCGTCAACGACGCCATGGACATCCTCGGCGGCAAGGGTATCTGCCTCGGACCCAACAACTTCATGGGGCGCTCCTACCAGCAGCTGCCGATCGCGATCACGGTGGAGGGCGCGAACATCCTCACGCGCAGCCTCATCATCTTCGGCCAGGGCGCTATCCGCTGCCATCCCTTCGTGCTGCGCGAGATGAACGCCGCGCGGAACGGCGATCTCGCCGCCTTCGATCGCGCGCTCTTCGGTCACGTCCGGCACGTCGCGGCGAGCAAGGCTCGCGCTTTCGTCATGGCGCTCACGGGCTCGCGATTCGCCTCGATCCCGAGCGAGGCGGCGCCGCAGACGCGCCGCCACTATCAGCACCTCTCGCGGCTTTCGGCGGCGCTTGCTTTTGCCTCGGACGTCTCCATGCTCGTGCTCGGGGGAGCGCTCAAGCGAAAGGAAAAGATCTCGGCACGCCTCGGCGACGTGCTCTCGATGCTCTATCTCGCCTGCGCCGCGCTCAAGCGCTACGAGGACGAGGGCCGGCAGGAGGCCGACCTTCCTCTTCTTCACTGGTCGGTGCAGGATGCGCTCGCGCGCGCCGCCGAGGCGCTCTCGGGCGTCTTCGCCAACTACCCGAACCGGGCGGTCGGCGCGATGCTGCGCGTTGCGATCTTCCCGCTCGGCCTGCGCTTCCAGCGGCCGAACGACGCGCTCGGGCAAGCGGTCGCGCGCCTGCTCATCGCGCCCTCGGCCGCGCGCGACCGCCTTACCGCGGGCATGTACCTGTCGAAATCAGAAGGCGATCCGCTCGGCCGCCTCGAAGCCGCGCTCGATTCGGCGATCGAGGCCGAGACGGTCGAAGCCAAGATCCGGGCTGCGCAGAAGGCGGGAACGATCCGCGGCGGGACGCCCGAGGAGCTGACCGCAAGCGCGGTCTCGGCGGGCGTGGTGAGCGGCGAGGAGCAGGCGCTTCTCCAGCGCGCCGCGCGCCTGCGCGACGAAGTGATCCGCGTCGACGACTTCCCGCAGGACCTCGGACTGTCCGAGGCGATGCGCCCGGCGAAGCCGCAGCGCGCGGCCGCCTGAAACCGGGGACAGACCCCTATTTCCTGACGACGCGCGAGAATGGAAAAATAGGGGTCTGTCCCCGGTTTCCATGATGAGCAAGGACATCTTCATCATCGACGGCGCGCGCACGCCGTTCCTGAAGTCGCGCAACCGGCCGGGGCCCTTCTCGGCCTCGGATCTCGCCACCGCCGCGGGCAAGGCGCTCCTTGTGCGTCAGCCGTTTGCGCCGGACGAGCTCGACGAAGTCATCCTCGGCTGCGCGGCACCCTCGGTGGACGAAGTCAACATCGGCCGCGTCGCGGCCCTGCGGATGGGATGCGGAGAGAAGGTGCCGGGCTGGACCGTGATGCGCAATTGCGCCTCGGGCATGCAGGCCCTCGATTCGGCGATCGCCAACATGCTCGCGGGGCGCTCGAATCTCGTCCTCGCGGGCGGAGTGGACGCGCTGTCCCGCGTGCCGCTGCTCTATTCCGAGGCGATGGTCATCTGGTTTTCGAACTTCATGGCGGCGAAATCCGCCCTGCAAAAGGCCGCGATGTTCCTGAAGCTCAGGCCCGCACAGCTCCTGAGCCCCGTCATCGGCATCATGAAGGGCCTGACCGATCCTTACGTGGGACTCCTCATGGGCCAGACCGCCGAGAACCTCGCGTACCGCTTCGGCATCGAGCGGAGACAGATGGACGAGTTCGCCGCGCGCAGCCACGAGCGCGTCCTCGACGCCCAGGAGGGCGGCTTTTTCAACGAGGCCCACGACGGCCTCGCGGCCGAGATCGTTCCGCTTTTCGACGAGCGCGGCAATCTCTACAAGAACGACGACGGCGTGCGCGACGATTCCACCGCGGAGAATCTCGGGAAGCTCAAGCCCTTCTTCGACAGAAAGTACGGCAAGGTCACCGCGGGAAATTCCTCGCAGATCACCGACGGCGGCGCCTGGCTCGTGCTCGCCAGCGAGGAAGCGGTGAAGCGCCATGGTCTGAAACCCGTCGGCCGCATTACCGATTCGCAGTGGGCCGGCCTCGACCCGGCGCAGATGGGCCTCGGACCGGTGCACGCCGCCACGCCGATCCTGAATCGTCACGGACTGAAGCTGAACGACCTCGACGCCTGGGAGATCAACGAGGCCTTCGCGGCGCAGGTGCTCGGCTGCCTCGCCGCGTGGAAGGAAGAGAGGTATTGCCGCGAGCAGCTGGGCCTTGACGGCGCGCTGGGCGAGCTCGACGCGGAAAGGCTCAACGTGGACGGAGGCGCGATCGCGCTCGGCCACCCGGTCGGAGCCTCCGGCGCGCGCATCGTCCTGCACTTGCTGCACGCCCTGAAGCGCAGGCGCGGCAAGCTCGGCATGGCCTCCATCTGCATCGGCGGAGGCTTGGGCGGCGCGATGCTGGTCGAGGCGCTGTAGGGTCGTGGCTGACACCCAGCACTGGAGGCTCGACACCGACCGCGAAGGGATCGTCTGGCTTTCGTTCGACAAGGCGGACGCCTCGGCCAACGTTCTTTCGGCCGGGGCGATGGCGGAGCTCGATGCGATTCTCGACGAGCTTCAGGCGAGAAGCCCTCGCGGCCTCGTCATCCGCTCCGCCAAGGAATCCGGATTCATCGCCGGTGCCGACATAGAGGAATTCACCCGGCTGAAGGACGCGGACGGCGCAATGCGCATGGTGAAGCGCGGCTGGGACCTCTACAGCAAGCTCGCGGCCCTACCCTTTCCCACGCTCGCGCTGGTGAACGGCTTCTGCATGGGCGGGGGCGTGGAGCTCGCAATCGCCTGCCGCTACCGGATTGCGGTGGATCAGCCCGGAACGCGCTTCGCGCTGCCCGAGGTGATGCTCGGCATCCTGCCCGCCTGGGGCGGCGTCATGCGCCTGCCGCGCCTCGTCGGCCCCAGCGCGGCCCTCGACATGCTGCTCACCGGCCGCGCAGTGGACGCGCGCCGCGCGCAGCGCCTGGGCCTTGTGGACGCGGCCGTGCCGCCGCGCGTTCAGGAGAACGCGGCGCGCACGATGGTGCTCGAGGCGCCGCGGCCGAGACGGCTCCCGCTGTTACAGGCGCTGATGAACCTTTCGTTCGTGCGGCCGATCGTCTGCTCGCTGGCGCGGAAGCAGGTCGCCTCGCGCGCGTCACCCGACCACTATCCCGCGCCTTACGCGATCCTCGAGCTGTGGAAGAGATACGACGGAGACCCGTTCGCTCCGCGGCCCGAGGACCCGGCGTCCATCGTCGGGCTCGTCGAGGGCGATACCGCGCGCAACCTCATCCGCATCTTCTTCCTGCAGGAGCGCATGAAGGCGCTCGGCAAGGAGAGCGATTTCAAGGCGAAGCACGTGCACGTCGTCGGAGCCGGCGTGATGGGCGGGGACATCGCCGCGTGGTGCGCGATGCGCGGCCTCACAGTCACGCTCCAGGACCAGGGCGCAGAGCGCCTTGCGCCCGCGATAAAGCGCGCGGGCGAGCTGTTCAGGAGGCGGTTGCGCGAAAAAAGCCGGATCCGCGACGCGCTGGACCGGCTGACTCCCGATGTCGCCGGCGACGGCGCGCGCCGTGCCGATGTCGTGATCGAGGCGATCTTCGAGAACCTGGAGGCGAAGCGCGAGCTTTTCGCCCGGCTCGAGTCGGTCGCGAAGCCGGATGCCCTCCTCGCGTCGAACACCTCCAGCCTCGAGCTCGCCGAAATCGGCGCGAAGTTCAGGAGCCCCTCGCGCCTGGTCGGCATCCACTTCTTCAATCCGGTGCCGCAGATGCAGCTGGTCGAGGTCGTGAAGGGGGCGAACACGGACCCGGAGATCGCGAAGAAGGCGGCGGCCTTCGTGCGGCAGCTCGACAAGCTGCCGCTACCCGTGAAGGATTCGCCTGGATTCCTCGTGAACCGCGTGCTCGGGCCCTACATACACGAAGCGCTGCTGATGCTGGACGAAGGCGCCGCACCCGAGATCCTGGATGCGGCGGCCACGGCGTTCGGCATGCCGATGGGGCCGATCGAGCTCGCCGACACGGTCGGCCTGGACATCTGCTTGGCGGTGGGGAGGGAGCTCGGGGGCGAGAACGCTGCCCCGCCCGCGAAGCTCGCCGAGCTCGTCGCCGCGGGCCATCTCGGCCGGAAGACCGGCCGCGGATTCTACGTTTGGCGCAACGGCAAGGCGCGCAAGAAATCCGCGCAGGCCTCGCCCGACCTGAGCGAGAGACTGCTCGCGCCCTATCTCAAGGAAGCGCAGGCGGCGGTCGCCGAAGGCATCGTCGCCGACGCGGATCTCGCCGATGCGGGCCTCATCTTCGGCACCGGCTTCGCGCCGTTTCGCGGCGGACCGCTGCACTATCTGAAGGCGAAGGGCTAGCGCTCCGACGAAAGCGCGACCGCCGAGGCCTCGGACGCCGGACCCTCGCTTTCCCTTCCCGGAACCGTGTGATAGCCTCTGCGCTCGGTCCATTCTTCCGGGAGATGGGCGTGGGGAAAACAACAATAGCTGCCGGGGCGGCGGCCCTGATGCTCCTCGCGTCGGCGGCCTTCGCCGACGAGACTCTCGACCGGGCCAAGCAGCTCATGCAGCAGAAGAATCCACAAGCCGCCTACGAGCTGCTGGCGCCGCTCGAGTCCCGGCGCGCCGGCGACATCGAATTCGATTACCTGCTGGGCATCTCCGCGCTCGACTCCGGCCACAGGGAGCAAGCGGTCTTCGCGCTCGAGCGAGTCCTTTCGGTCAATCCGAATTACGCCCAGGCCCGGGCGGAGATCGCCCGCGCCTATTTCGAGATGGGCGAGAAGGAGAATGCCAAGCGCGAGTTCGAGAACGTGCGCAACACCAACCCCCCCGAGGCGGTCAAGAAGAGCATCGACCGCTACCTGTCCGCGCTCGAGGTCGGTCCGGCCCGCTTCAACGGATTCGTGGAAGTCGGCTTCGGCCACGACAGCAACGTCAACAGCGCCACCGCCTCGAATTCGATCGCGGTTCCGGGGCTCGGCGGCATCGTAGTGTCTCTCTGCCCCGGCTGCGTCAAGTTGTCGGACAACTTCCTCACGGCGGCCGGCGGCTTCAACCTCGACTACGCGTTCTCGCCGCAATGGTCCATGATCGCGGGCGCAGCTGCGCGGGGACAGTTCAACAACCATTACGACGAGTTCAACACGGGCACGCTCGACGGGAACCTCGGCGTTCGCTGGTCACCCGGCAGGGAAGCGATCACGCTGGCCTATCAGGGCCAGGACTTCCAGGTCAACCGCAAGGACTTCCGCAGGGCCAACGGCGCAGTG
>Ga0187774_10000546_pt1 | contig 12920 bp, 15 predicted proteins | sample 0216_BV02_MP05_2_FD_133152 | JGI IMG/M metagenome (GOLD analysis project Ga0187774, IMG submission 133152) | Tropical peat soil microbial communities from peatlands in Department of Meta, Colombia - 0216_BV02_MP05_20_MG | ecosystem: Environmental > Terrestrial > Soil > Wetlands > Peat | place... | reverse complement strand
TTTTTCACATGTTGTTCGCTTTTAAGGTGTGTTCCACTATTACAATCAACAAAATAATGGTGCTCCGTAGGAATAATCCAGGATTATAACACGATAAGTTATTTGGTTTTGCGTTGCACCATCCGAGTTATTAACATATTTGCAAGTTCAGTGCTCGCAAGAGCGTTGAGCTTTTGTCTCCTCCACCCTCCTCCTTTGGTGGATTCAGCGCAACTCTATGGAGTTGCGCTTTTTTTTGTCGTCGACGTCGTTCTCTTTGACGTGGCATGAGAGCTTCAATAAAATCGCGTGCTTTTCCTAAGTAACGGAAAGATGAAAACGTATTCCGCGAAACCAGCCGACGTTCGCCATGGATGGTACGTCGTCGACGCCCAGGACAAAGTGCTTGGGCGCTTGGCAGTTCAGATCGCGTCGCGGTTGCGCGGCAAGCACAAGCCGGAGTACACGCCGCACGTCGACACAGGGGATTTCATCGTCGTCGTCAACGCGTCGAAGATAAGGGTCACCGGCAAGAAGGCTCTCGACAAAAAGTACTACCGCCACACGGGCTTTCCGGGCGGCATCCGCGTAACCGATTTCGCGAAGCTGCAAGCGACTCATCCGAACCGCGCCCTGCAAAAGGCGGTGAAGGGCATGCTGCCGAAAGGGCCGCTCGGCTACGCCATGCTCCGGAAGCTCAAGATCTATGCGGGCAACGCGCATCCGCATGCTGCGCAGCAACCCAAGGCACTGGAAATCTGAGGCGAAACACATGGTCGGTGACTACTATTACGGAACTGGGCGTCGCAAGAGCGCGGTTGCCCGCGTGTTCATGAGGTCCGGCAAGGGGCAGTTCGTCGTCAACGGCAAGCCGGTGGATGAGTTCTTCGCGCGCGAGACCGGCCGCATGATCGTGCGCCAGCCGCTCGAGCTGACCAAGAATCTCACGAGTTTCGATATCAGCGTAAACGTCTACGGTGGCGGCGAAAATGGTCAGGCTGGCGCTGTGCGCCACGGTATCGCGCGCGCGCTCATCGAGTATGACGCGGCGCTAAAGCCTCTCCTGAGCGCGTCCGGCTTGGTGACGCGCGATGCGCGTGAAGTCGAGCGCAAGAAGGTCGGTCTGCACAAGGCCCGCCGGCGCAAGCAGTTCTCGAAGCGCTGAGCGCTGTCTGGGATCTACCATCAAAAAGCCGCCCTTCCGGGCGGCTTTTTCTTTTCCGGACGGGAGGGCATGGCTCGCAAGCTGCGGAAGATAGGCCGGCGATTCGGAATCAGCGCACCGCGGGTTGCGGTGCGCACCGAAATGCCCTGGTATCTGCGCTGGATCGTCGTTCTGGTGCTCGTCGCGCTGACGGCGGCCGTCGGTGCGTGGATGTACAACGCGGGGCAGCGCCTTTCGGGCTTCGATCGCGAGGAGATGGCCCACAAGCTCAGCGCAGCCAACGCCGAGCTGGATGCGAACGGCAAGGAGCTGGAGAGACTGCGCGCAATCGCCAATGCCTCGGATAGCCGCATCGCGATCGAACGTACAGCGCAACAGCGCCTTGCACAGCAATTGCGGGCCTTGGAGGACGAGAACTCGAACCTGCGGGAAGAACTTGCAATCTTCGAGCGCATGCTGTCGTCGGATCCACGTTCGGCCCCCGCGATCTCGATTTATCGCTTTAAAGTCACACCCGACGTCCTGCCCGGCGAATACCGCTACCGCCTATTGCTGATCTCCTCGGGCAGCCAGCGCGACCGTGAATTCAAGGGTCGCTTGGAGCTGGTGCTAAGCCTGATGGATCAGGGCAAAAGTGCTATCATCAGGTTACCTCAGGAAGGGGATGCTGGAGCTTCAGGATTTGCATTGTCATTCAAGTACTTCCGGCGTGTTGAGGGGACCTTCCGAGTGGCCCCGGGCGCCAGGCTGGAGCAGGTGCAGATCCGAGTGCTCGAGGATGGCTCCAATCAGGTGCGCGCGACGCAGATTTTGACTCTTGGCTGAGAGGGCAAAGGACGATGTTCAACAAATCGAGCAAGCCGCAAAGCCGTATCGACAGCCTGGTGGGTTCGACGACGCGTATCGAGGGAAATCTCTTCTTTAGCGGAGGATTGCGCGTCGACGGTGTGATCCGGGGAAACGTGTCGGCTCTGCCCGATCAGCCGGCCACGCTCGTGGTTTCCGAGCACGCTCGCATCGACGGCGATGTGCAGGCGACGCATGTCGTCGTAAACGGCACGATCAACGGCGGAGTCAGTGCCAGTGAGTCACTCGAACTTCAGGCAGGCTCGCGAATCAAAGGCGATGTCCACTACAAGAGCATCGAAATGCAGCAGGGCGCAGTGGTAGAAGGACGCCTCATGCATCAGGGAGCAGAGGTCAAGGCGATGGAGCTGAAGCTCGCCTCGGGGACCTAGGCTCTCGGTTCTGACAAATAGCCGCGTTGACTGCGTGGGAAGGCGGGCAGGATAATTTTGCGACGGATTTTCTGGAGTTTGCGATGGATGCAGTGACGGAAATGCCGGCACCCCTGGTATTTACAGACAGTGCCGCGAACAAGGTGAAGGAACTGATCGAGGAAGAAGGCAACGCGGAGCTCAAGCTTCGCGTGTTTGTCACCGGTGGGGGCTGCTCGGGCTTCCAGTACGGGTTCACGTTCGATGAGGTCCAGAACGAGGACGACACGACGATGCAGAAGAACGGAGTGACGCTCCTGATCGATCCCATGAGCTACCAGTACCTGGTCGGCGCCGAAATCGACTATCAGGAAGGTCTCGAGGGCGCACAGTTCGTGATCAAGAACCCGAACGCGACCACCACCTGCGGCTGCGGGTCGTCATTCTCCGTTTGAGCGCGACGGCGCACTATGCGAAAAAGGGGGCTGCGGCCCCCTTTTTCGTTGTGTCTTCCCGAGGTTAGCCGGGGTAGATCGCACCGAGCACGCGGACGCCCCGCGAGCCCGTGACCTCGGGAACGTTGGCTGGAATGCCCTCAAGGGCCTGCCTGGCAAGCCAGGCGAAGGCGGCCGCTTCAACCGTATCGACCGGCAGACCATAAGCGTCGCTCGTTTCAACCGGTACGGGTGCATTCAGCGCACGCAGCCGCGCCATCAGCGCGACGTTGCGCGTCCCTCCGCCGCAGGCGATTAGCCTGACGCTTGCGGGGCAATAACGCTCGCGCGCCTGCGCAACGCAGCGCGAGCTGAACTCGAGTAGTGTTGCCTGGACGGCACGCGGATCGATCCTTGAAACCGCATGACGCGCCAGCCAGTCGGCATTGAAAAGCTCGCGACCCGTGCTCTTGGGGGGTGGGGCCGCCAGAAACGGTTCGGCGAGCAGGCGGTGCAGCAGCGCCTCGTCGACCCTTCCTCCGGCTGCCCAAGCACCGTCCCGATCCATCGGAGTCCCAAGGTGCCGTTCGACCCACAAGTCCAGCAGGCAGTTGGCGGGGCCGCAGTCGAAGCCGACAACCGCTCTGTCGCCGGACAGGCAGGTAATGTTCGCGATGCCGCCCAGATTGAGGATTGCGCGCGACTCACCGGACCTGCCGAAGGCGTAGGCATGGAAGGCCGGAGCGAGCGGTGCGCCTTGCCCCCCCGCTGCCACGTCGCGGCTGCGGAAATCTGCCACCACGCAGGTGCGAGTGAGCTCGGCGAGCAAAGCAGGATTACCGATCTGAACAGTGTAGCCGCGTTCGGGGCGATGGCGCACCGTCTGCCCGTGGCAGCCGATCGCGCGCACTGTGTCCGCGGCGACCCTTGCGCGCGAAAGCACTTCGACGACCGTTTGCGCATACTGCTGGGCCAACGCATTGCCGAGCGCGGCCGCCCGATCTATCTCGTTTGCACCGGGGCTATTCAGAGACAGGAGCGCTGCGCGCAGACGGGGCTCGAAGGCTCGGTGCGCCGTGGCGACGAGATCGGGACGACCCGCGCCGAAATCGACCAGGGCCGCGTCGACGCCGTCTAAGCTGGTGCCCGACATCAAGCCGATATAGAACTCGCGGCTTGGCACGATGCTCCGCAGCGCCCGGTAGTCTTATTCCAGCAGCGCGACGGTGCTGGTGCTGAGCAGATCGAGCTGTGCGATGAGCGGGGACGCGTACCGCCCGAATTCAGGTAGCTCCCGCGAAGGAACCGGGACCGCCGCCGGCAGCGATACGGCAAGGGGATTGCGCGCCACGCCAGCGATCCGAAACTCGTAATGCAGATGCGGGCCGGTTGCCCAGCCCGTGTGCCCGACGTAGCCGATCACGTCGCCCTGCTCGACTCGCACCCCGCCATGGATGCCGCGCGCAAAGCCTCTGAGATGCCCGTATAGCGTGCTGTACTGGCTGTTGTGCCGCAGGATGACGGCGTTGCCGTAGCCACCCTCGCGCCCCGCGAATTCGACTACGCCGTCGGCCGTAGCGCGCACCGGAGTGCCTTCCGGCGCCGCAAAATCCACGCCGGTGTGCTTGCGCCAAGTGTGCAGGAATGGATGCTCGCGCATACCGAAGCGTGAGCTGATGCGCGTGAACACGAGCGGCGCGCGCAGGAAGGCCTTGCGCAGGCTCTGGCCATCGGGCGCGTAATAGCCGCCCTTGCCTTGCGCGTCCACGTAGTAGACCGCGCGATAGCTCTTGCCTCTATTTACGAACTCGGCGGCGATCACCCGCCCCGCCCGCACCGGTCGTCCCGCAAGGTAGTGCATCTCATATACGACCGAGAAGCGATCGCCCTTGCGAAGCTCGTGGTAGAAGTCGATTTCACCGCCGAACACATCCGCGAGTTGAATCGCCACGCTGTCGGGGACGCCGGCAGCGTCCGCCGCGCCGAACAGCGATGAGCGGATTTCCGCCGAGCGCACCAAGGTGCTCGTTTCGAACTGCGCCGGCTCGTCGACGACACGGAACTTGTCCTGAGCCGGGACGACGCTGCGCACCGTATCGGCTCCGTTCAGGTAGCTCAGGTTCACGAGCGCGCCGTCGCTCTTCACCTTGGCGGTCACCGTGCTCCCCGGGCGCAGCAGCTGCAATGTGCCCAAACGAAGCAGGCGGCTCGTCTCCTCGTCCTCGATGCCCAGTCTTCGCAGCAGCGTCGCGAGCGTTTCTCCCCGCTGAAAGCGCGTCTCCCGCACGTACGAAGCAGGCGCAGGCTGCACAGCGTTCGGTGGGATGGCAATCTGCTCGGTCACCGACTCCCGATACACGGCGCGCGCCTGTGGGGCCGGCGCGATGGTCGCGAACGCACCCACGACCCCGGATAACGCGAGCGCCAACAACACGGCAATACGCGTCATACTTGCGCGGGCGGGGAGGATGGGCTCTGTCACGATCGCATTTGGTCGCTGGTTTCTGGGTAAAATCCGTGCTCTTTCAGGTGCCTGCCGGCTATTCTTCAAAGACCGGCGCAGTCTAGCAAAGTTTGCCCATGATGCAAAACAATAATGTCTCAGCCGACAGCGCAGGCAAGACATCCATCCTCGAGGCGATGGAGCTCATCAAGCGCGGCTGTGACGAATTGCTCGTTGAGGAAGAGCTTGCGCGCAAGCTGGCGAGCGGCCGACGCTTGCGCGTCAAGCTCGGCTTGGATCCGACGGCCCCCGATCTGCACCTTGGTCACACCGTGGTCATCAACAAGCTGCGGCATTTCCAGCAGCTCGGCCATCAGGTGCAGTTCCTGATCGGTGACTTCACCGGCATGATCGGTGACCCCACGGGCAAGAACCAAACGCGCCCGCCGCTCTCGCGCGACGAGATCACCCGAAATGCGGCGAGCTACCGGGAGCAGGTATTCAAGATTCTCGATCCCGAAAAGACCGAGATCCTCTTCAATTCCTCGTGGTCGGACAAGCTCGGTGCCGAAGGGATTATCCGGCTCGCAGCGCGCTACACCGTCGCGCGCATGCTCGAGCGCGACGATTTCGGCAAGCGCTTCCGCGCCAACCAGCCGATCGCGGTGCACGAGTTCCTCTATCCCCTCATGCAAGGCTATGACTCGGTGGCGATGAAGGCCGACGTCGAGCTCGGCGGGACGGATCAGAAGTTCAACTTGCTGGTCGGGCGCGAGCTGCAGAAGGACTTCGGGCAGGAGCCGCAATGCATCCTGACGATGCCGTTGCTGGAAGGGCTCGACGGGGTGAACAAGATGTCGAAGTCGCTCGGCAACTACGTCGGCATCGCAGAATCTCCCGGCGAGATCTTCGGCAAGCTCATGTCGGTTTCCGACCAGCTGATGTGGCGCTACATCGAGCTGTTGTCGTTCGAGCCCATGGCGACCGTGCGCGCCTGGCGCGAGCAGGTCGCCGGCGGACGCAACCCGCGCGAGGTCAAGGTGCTGCTCGCGCGCGAGATCGTTGCGCGCTTTCACGGTACGAGCGCGGCCGAGCTGGCGAACGAGGAATTCGAGCGACGCTTCCGCCATGGCGAGCTGCCCGAAGACATGCCCGAGGTGACGCTCAAGGCTCCCGACGATGGCCTTGCGGTGCCCCAGCTCCTCAAGCAGGCCGGCCTGGTGCCGAGCGTGTCCGAAGCGCTGCGCATGATCGAGCAGGGAGGAGTGAAGCTCGACGGGGAACGGGTGGCTGACAAGGCACTGCGCGTGGCGCGCGGACGCAAGCTCGTCGCCCAGGTCGGCAAGCGCCGGTTCGCCCGCATCGTGTTGCAGTGAGGGGCGGCGCATGAGCGGGGCTCAGCACTACGAAATCTACGCCATCAAGTATGCGCACCACGAGCGCCCCGCAAGGGAGAACTTCATCGGAGGTGATCCGCACGACGGCCCGATGCCGCTCGACTATTTCGTCTGGCTGGTGCGCAACGCCGAGCGCACACTGGTGGTGGACACCGGCTTTTCCGCCGCGACAGCGGCGCGCCGTCAGCGCGAGCATCTGCGCTGCCCGACCGAGGGCCTGCGCATGCTGGGCGTCGAGGCGGCCGCGGTGCGCGACGTGGTGATCACGCACCTGCATTACGACCACGTCGGCAACTTCGATCTGTTCCCCGCGGCGACCTTCCATCTGCAGGATGACGAAATGCGCTATGCGACCGGCCGGCACATGCGCCACGAGGTGTTCGGTGGTGCGTTCGACGTCGAGGATGTCGTCGGCATGGTGCGCAACGTCTACCGCGGGCGTGTCCACTTCCACGACGGAGATACGGTGCCATTCCCAGGCATCTCGCTGCATCGCATCGGGGGGCACACGCTGGGCCTGCAAGTCGTGCGGGTGGCCACGCGCCGCGGCTGGGTCGTACTGGCCTCGGACGCGAGCCATTTCTACGCGAACATGGAGCAGGTGCGGCCCTTCCCGATCGTCTATTCCGTGGCCGACATGGTCGCAGGCTACGCGCGCCTGCGCGCACTCGCCGAATCGCCGCAGCACATCATTCCCGGCCACGACCCGAAGGTGATGGAGCGTTATCCCGCGCCGCGCAGGGATCTCGAGGGAGTTGTAGTCCGGCTCGATTGATGGGCGTTCTGTCACGAGGTTGACACGCGGGCTCGGTTGTATAAGATCCCCTGCTTCGTCGACGTCTGCGTGAGAATCGGAGGAGGAGAAGGAGGGAGGAGACGATCTGCAGAAGGGCGACTTGAAGCCCCGGGGCGGGACAAGGCCCCCCCAACAACAAGAAGCTCCAGCGCCGCAAGCCCGCGGGGCGGGGTGGCATGATTCGACGCCGGGACTTTGTCCCGGCGTTTTTGTTTCCCGCGCCGGGTTCATGCTAAAAGCGGGCATGCGCTACGACTTCGACGCACCCATCGATCGCGCCGGCACCTGGAGCTCGCGCTGGGAGCGGTACCGGGGGCGCGACGTCATCCCGCTCTGGGTTGCGGACACCGATTTCCGCGCACCGCCGGCGGTCCTCGAGGCCTTCTCCAGGCTCATCGAGCACGGTGTGTTCGGCTACACCAATCCACCGGAGGAGCTGCGTGCGGAGATCGTCGCGCGTATGCAGCGCCTGTACGGCTGGGCCATCGAGCCCGGCTGGATCGTTTTCCTGCCGGGCGTCGTGCCGGGGCTGCATCTGGCCGCGCGCCACTTGGTGCCGCCGGATGGCCACGCGCTGGTGCCGACGCCGATCTACCACCACTTCAAGCGCGCGGTGGAGCACGCGCCGCGCGCTCATGCCGACGTGCCGCTGGTCCTGTCGGAGGGACGCTGGGTATTCGACGAGGACGCGCTGCGCGCGGCGCTGCACCCGAACAGCAGGCTGCTGTACCTGTGCAACCCGCAGAATCCGGGCGGCACGATCTTCACGCGCGCCGAGCTCGGTCGGCTCGCCGACATCGCGCTGCGGCGCGACCTCGTCATCTGCTCGGACGAGATTCACGCAGACATCCTGCTCGACCCCGGCAAGCGCCACGTGCCGATCGCCAGCCTCGCACCCGAAGTGTCGCGCCGCTCGGTGACGTTGATGTCGCCGAACAAGACCTTCAACGTGCCGGCCGCAGGCTGCGCGTTCGCCATCATCGAGGACCCGGCGCTGCGGCGCGCGTTTTCCGCAGACCACCACGCCACGGTGCACGACCCCTCGGTGTTCGGCTACGCCGGCGCGCTGGCCGCGTACCGCGACGGCGACGAGTGGCTCGCGGCGCAGCTCGCTTACCTCGCCGCGAACCGCGACCTAGTCGAAAAAGAGGTGGCATCGATGCCCGGGCTCGAGCTAGCACACGTCGAGGCGACCTATCTCGCGTGGATAGACGCCTCGGCGCTCGTGCGCGCCGATTCCCAGGCCCACTTCCTCGAGCACGGGGTGGCGCTCTCGCCCGGGGCCCAGTTCGGGCGCAGCGCCTTCGTGCGGCTCAACTTCGGCACCCAGCGCGCGCGCCTCGTCGAGGCGCTCGCGCGCATGCGGCGCGCGCTGCGCTCGGCCTAGCGAGGGTCCCGCCCTCCGTCTACGAGCTCCTGCGCGCGCGCGAGCACGCGGTCGAGGTGCGGATCGCGCACGCCGAGCTCGTGCATGTGCGACAGGGTGCGCTGCAGATACTCGAGGTTGTGGCCGCGCTCGCCCGAGCATTGCGCAACCCTCCTCGCGGCCTCGGCGAGCCCCAGGTCGCCGGCGAACTGCGGGTGCGCAACGTCCGCGACGAACGCCAGCGCGCGCACGGTCCTGCCCCTCGTACGCGCGGCGACCAGGCGCGCCATGTAGACGCGGTTACGCATTTCCCGGTGCCAGAGGTATTCGAGCACCTCGCGCGCGCCCGCGCGCGAGACGCGGTACGCGATGCCCCAGCACGACCCGCCGCGGCATAGTCCCATCACCAGGCCGGGTCGTTGCGGCGTGCCGCGGTAGCGATGCGAATACACGCACAGCGAGCGGTGGTAGCCGTGCACGAAAGCGGCGGATCGATGCCGGAACGCGAAGCCCGGCGACCACATGAGCGAGCCGTAGCCGAAGACCCACAGATCGCCTTGCCGCCCGGCGGGTACGAACTGCTGGAAGTGGCTTTCGGCGCTCACGACGCACGCCATTATAGAATCCGCAGCCGCTGCTCTCTTTGCTGCGACGCGCGCCTTGCCTTGCGGAACTGCGATTCGTATTGACTCGGATCAAGGCGGACGCACGGTCGGGGCCTAGGCTTGCTCAATGGCCGAGGAAGCGCTACCGGACGAATCCGCTGTGTGGGACGCTCTGCGCGGGGTTCTGGACCCCGAGGTGGGCGAGAACCTCGTCGACCTGGGCCTCGTGTACCGCGTGGCGTGCGCGCCGGGCAGCGTGCAGGTGGACCTCACCATGACTTCGCCCGCTTGTCCGATGGGCGGCGCCATCTCTGAGGAAGCCGAGCAGGCGATCCGCGCCGCCTGCGCGCAGGCCCGCGAGGTGCACGTGCAGCTGGTATTCGAGCCTCCCTGGACTCCCGAGCGCATGAGCGAGGAAGTGCGCCGGCGCTTCGGCTGGTAGCGCGGCGATGCGCGACTTAGCACCGCCCGCGCGCGCTCCGCTGCTGCTGCTCGGCTTCGTCGCGCTCGTTGCCGGGATCGCGGGCGGGCTGGTACGCCTCGGCTTCGACGCGCCTGCCCCCGCCGCCGGCATCACCTGGCACGGCGCGCTGATGGCGAGCGCCTTCTTCGGCACGCTGATCGCGCTCGAGCGCGCCGTCGCCGTCGGACGCGCCTGGGCCTATCTCGCGCCGGCCGCATTCGGGGCCGGCGGTATCGCGCTCCTGGCGGGCGGCACGCGCGCCGGATTCGCCCTGTTCGCGGTGGGCGGCGTCCTGTTCGCGATCGCCTCGAGTGTCATCTGGCTGCGCCAGCGCGCGCTGCACACCGGCGTGCTTGCGCTCGGCGCGCTCGCTCTGCTCGTCGCGAACCTGCTTCTCCTGGCGGGACGACCTTCCGAGGCCGCGGTGCCGTCCTGGATCGCGTTCTTCGTGCTCACCATCGGCGGCGAACGCCTCGAGCTGTCGCGGCTCGCGCCCGTGCCGCGCGCGGCGCGCGCCGCCTTCGGCGCGCTCGCCGCGGCACTGCTTCTCGCCGCGCTGCCCTTCGCGCCGCGCGTGCTCGGCGTAGTGCTGCTGCTTATCGCGCTCTGGCTGGCGCGCTACGACATTGCTACCCGCACGGTACGCGGCGCGGGCCTCACCCGCTACATCGCGCTGTGCCTGCTGGCCGGCTATGCCTGGCTGGCGTTCGGCGGCGCGCTGCTCGCGCTGCCGCCGGCGGTGGGCCGCGAGCCCTGGGACGCGGCGCTGCACGCGATCCTGCTCGGGTTCGTGTTCTCGATGGTGTTCGGGCACGCGCCCATCATCTTCCCCGCGGTGCTGCGCATCGCGATTCCGTACCGCGCGGCGCTCTATGCCCCGCTCGGCCTGCTGCATCTGTCGCTCGCGGTGCGCGTTGCAGGCGACCTTTCGGCGAGCGCGCCGCTGCGCGCCGCGGGCGGCGCCGCAAGCGCGCTTGCGATTGCGCTGTTCATCGTCACCGCGGCGACGCTCGCCCTGTCCACGTTGCGCAAGGAGGAAGCATGAAGACAGCCATACTCGCGGCCGCGCTCGTCTCGGCGCCGGTCCTGGCCGGACCGCAAGACGCCACTTACACGGTGAAGTTCATGACTCCGGAGACCGCGCTTGCCGCGGCGCAAGCGGCGCTCAAGCAATGCCGCGGCCTCGGCTATCAGGTGTCCGTCGCGGTGGTCGACCGCAGCGGCGTAGCGCAGGTCATGCTGCGCGATCGCTTCGCCGGGGTGCACACCGTGCGCACTGCGACGGGCAAGGCCTGGACGGCCGCCAGCTTCAGGACGAGCACCGCCGACATGGTGGGCCTGACGCAGGCCGGCAAGCCGGAAAACGGCGTGCGTCACCTGCCAGGCGTCGTGATGCTCGGCGGGGGGCTTCCGATCGAGAGCGGCGGTACGCTGGTGGGCGCGATCGGCGTCTCGGGCGCCCCCGGAGGGGCGGAGGACGAACGCTGCGCCAAGGCCGGGGTCGACGCGATACGCGAAGCGCTCGAGCTCTGAGCGCGCGTCTCAGAGCAGCTTGCCGGGATTCATCAGCCCCTGTGGGTCGAGCGCGCGCTTCAGCGCGCGCATGAGCGCGAGCTCGACCGCATCCTTGTGACGGCGGATCTCCTCGCGCTTCAATTGGCCCAGGCCGTGCTCGGCCGATATCGATCCGCCGAGCGCGTCGACCACCTCGTAGACGATCCGGTTCACCTGCTCGCGGCGCTCCATCAGGGCCGCGGTGGCGGCCGCGTCGCGCATGCCGACGTTGAAGTGCACGTTGCCGTCGCCGATATGACCGAAGGCGAAGATGACGACACCCGGAAATGCGCGCGCGAGGTCCGAGGACGCGCGCTCGATGAGTTCTGGCACCCTGGACACCGGCACCGATACGTCGTGCTTGACGTTGGTGAACTGCGCCTCGGGAATGGTCTCGCGGATTTTCCACAGCGCGTGCGCCTGTGCGCCGCTCGCCGCGAACGCCACGTCGGCGAGCGCGCCGCGCTCGCTGCACTCGAGGAGCGCGCGCTCGGCGAGCGCGTGCAAAGCGGCGTTCCCGCCGCTGTCGGCCAGCTCGGCGAGCACGTACCAGGGGTGCGCGATGCCGAGCGGGTCGCGCGTTCCCGGCGCGTGCGCGAGCACCGCCTCGAGGCAGGGTCGCGAGATGAGCTCGAAGGCGGTGAGCCGTTCGCCCAGGCGCGCGCGCAGGAGCGCGAGCAGCTCGACCGCGCGCGCGGGACTGTGCACGGCGATCCATGCCGTGGCGCCCGCGCTCGGCCTGGGATAGAGTTTCAGCACTGCCGCCGTGATCACGCCGAGCGTGCCCTCGGCGCCCACGAACAGCTGCTTCAGGTCGTAGCCGGTGTTGTCCTTGCGCAGCGCGCGCAGCCCGTTCCACACGCCGCCGTCCGGCAGCACGACTTCGAGCCCGAGCACCTGCTCGCGCGCGTTTCCGTAGCGCAGCACGTTCACCCCGCCGGCGTTGGTCGAGAGGTTGCCGCCGATCGTGCAGCTGCCCTCGGCGGCAAGCGAAAGCGGAAAGAGCCTTCCCGCCTGCTCGGCGGCCTGCTGGACGGCAGCCAGCACGCAGCCCGCTTCGGCGGTCATCGTGTCGTTCAGCGCATCGAGCTCGCGGATGCGGTTCATGCGCGCGAGCGACAGGAGCACCTCGCGCCGCGCCCCGGTCGGCACCGAGCCGCCGCACAGGCCGGTGTTGCCGCCCTGGGGCACCACCGCGACGCCCTGCTGCGCGCACAGCCCCACCAGCTGCGCGACCTCGGCGGTGCTCGCCGGGCGCAGCACGCACTCCGCGGTGCCGCGGTACTGCCTGCGCCAGTCGGTGAAATAGGGCTCGGTCTGTTCCCGGCTTGTCAGCACGTGCTGCTCGCCCACCACCGCGCGCAGCCCCTCAAAAAATGCGTCCAGCGCCATCTGCGACATGATCCTTGACTGCGATTTTGGCACACCTTAGTTTCGGCCCATGAGACTGGTTCGCGCGCTGCTGCTCGCGCTAGTTCCGCTGTGCGCGCAGGCACAGACC
>Ga0187774_10000545_pt1 | contig 12942 bp, 11 predicted proteins | sample 0216_BV02_MP05_2_FD_133152 | JGI IMG/M metagenome (GOLD analysis project Ga0187774, IMG submission 133152) | Tropical peat soil microbial communities from peatlands in Department of Meta, Colombia - 0216_BV02_MP05_20_MG | ecosystem: Environmental > Terrestrial > Soil > Wetlands > Peat | place... | reverse complement strand
GTCGAGTTCGCGCGCAGGCAGGCCTCGTGACCAAAAAGCTCTCCATCACCGCGCGCGCCGCGCAGGAGGTGCGCCGCGCGGCCGCGGCGGGCGGGGCGGAGGGGCTCGCCCTGCGCGTGGCGGCCAAGCAGGAGGAGGACGGCAGCGTCCAGCTCGGCATCGGCTTCGACGAGGAGCGCGTGCGCGACGACGTGATCGAGACGGCGGGCGTGACGCTGCTCGTCTCGGAGCATTCGCGCGGCCTGCTCGAGGACATGGTGCTCGATTTCGTCGCGCCGGACTTCGTCGTCGTCCCGGCGGCGCCGGAAGATGGCGCTTGACCTGATCATCGTCGGCTGCGGGCCCGCCGGCTACAAGGCGGCGGTGGGCGCCGCGCGCCTCGGCGCCTCGGTGGCAGTGCTGGAAGGCGGCCTGCCGGGCGGCAACTGCCTGAATGAAGGGTGCATCCCGACGCGCGCACTGCTCTACCCGGCCTCGCTCATCGAGGACTGCAACGCGCTCGCGGGTCGGGGGCTCGTGGGCGCGGTGCGCGGCGACTTCGCGGCTGCCGTGCGCCACAAGGACGCGGTGGTCGCCTCATTGAGGAACGGTTTGCCCGGCGCCATGCAGCGCCTCGGCATCCAGATGCTGCACGGCGCTGCGAAGTTCGAGGCGCCCGGCAGGTTGCGCGTAGGCGAGGAGCTCCTCGACGCGCCGCGCGTCGTCGTCGCCACGGGCTCCAGGCCGCGCGCGCTCGCCGAGCTCCCGTTCGACGGCCGCGTCGTGGTTTCTTCGCACGAGTTCTACTCCTCGCTCGCCGAGCTGCCCGAGCGCGTGCTGTGCGTCGGCGGCGGCGCGATCGGGGTGGAAGCCGCCTACCTCGCGCGACAGTACGGCGCGCGCGTCACCATTGTCGAGCGCGCGCCGCGCCTCCTGCCGCTGGCGCGCGTACCCGAGCACGTCGCCGACCTGCTGGAAGCGCGCCTCGGGCGCCTGGGCGTCGAGGTGCGCACCGAGACGCAGGTCGCGGCCTGCAAAGTCGAGGACCGCCGCGCGCGCGTCACCTTCGACGACGGCGACGAAGAAGATTTTGGCCTCGTGCTGGTAGCGGTCGGGCGCGCGCCGAACAGCACGGGGCTGGGGCTGGAGGAGATCGGCGCGCGCCTCAACCCCTCCGGCCAGCTGCACACCGACGCTTTCCTGCAGACCAGCGTGCCCGGTGTGTACGCGGCGGGCGACGTGCGCGAAGGGCCGATGACCGCCAACGCGGCGCTGTACGACGGCAAGCTCGTCGTCGAGAACGCGCTCGGCGGCGAGCGCACGCGCGCCAACTACTTCAAGGTGCCGTTCGTCGTGAACTCCGCGCTCGAGATCGCCACCGTCGGCCTCACCGAAGCGCAGGCCGAGGCCGCCGGCTTCTCGCCACGCGCCGCGCACGCGAGCTTCGGCGCCTCGGGCAAGGCGCGCGCGCGCCACGACTACGACGGCTTCATCGAAGTCGTGCACGACCTCGAGACCGGCCAGCTGCTCGGCGGCTGCATCGTCGGGCCCGAGGCGGGCGAGCAGATCCTGCTACTCGGCGCCGCCTGCCGCTCCGAGCGCGGGCTGTGGTTCCTGAAGGACCTGAGCTACAGCCACCCTTCGTGGTGCGAAGAGCTCGAGCGCGCCATCGACCCCTACGCGGCCAGTCTCGCGCGCGACGCGGAGAACCTCTTCCGGCCCGGCATCCACGCGGGGGACTGAAGCGCCGTCGGCGCGGCGAGCAGCGGCGGCTAGCGCGCGTCCTGCTGCAGATATTTGTGGACGAAGGCGATCGCCATGCTGCCCTCGCCGACCGCCGAGGCGACGCGCTTGACCGGGCTCAACCTCACGTCGCCGCAGGCGAAGACGCCGGGCTCGCTCGACTCGAGCAGATAGGGATCGCGGCTCTGCGACCAGTGCCCAGCCTTCACCACGTCGTCGCCGGTGAGCACGTAACCGCGCGCGTCGCGCGCGATCTCCGGCGGCAGCCAGCCGGTCTCCGCGTCGGCGCCGATGAAGACGAAGACGCCGCCGCAGTCGTGCCGGCTCACCAGCCCGCTCGCGTCGTCGCGGATGTCGATTTCCTTCAGGTTGGAGTCGCCGCGCGCGGCCACCACCTGCGAGCGCAACCTCAGCTTCACGTTCGACTTCGCGCCGAGCTGCTCGATCAGATAGTGGGACATGCTCTTCTCGAGCGAGTCGCCGCGCACGACGAGCGTGACCGTTCGCGCGTGGTTGGCGAAGTACATGGCGGCCTGGCCGGCCGAGTTCCCGGCGCCGATGAGGTAGACGTCCAGCCCGTGAGTCGCGCTCGCTTCGCTGCGCGCCGCCCCGTAGTAGACGCCCTTGCCGATTAGCCGATCGAAGCCCTCGATCGTGAGCCGGCGCCACGAGACGCCGGTGGCGAGAATGACGGTCCGCGCCTCGACCACCTCGTCGCCGTCCAGCCAGACTTGGCGCGCCTTGGGATCGACGCGCGCGACCGAGCGCGTGACCAGAATCTCGGCGCCGAGGCGCCCGGCCTGCTTTAGCGCTCGGCTCGCGAGCTCGTCGCCCGAGACGCCGCTTGGGAAGCCGAGATAATTCTCGATGCGCGACGACGTCCCCGCCTGGCCGCCCGGCGCCTCGCGCTCCACCACGAGGCAACGCAGCCCCTCGGATGCGCCGTAGACCGCCGCCGCGAGACCCGCCGGCCCGCCGCCGATGACGACCGTGTCGTACTCGGCATGGCGCGGGCGCGTCTGAAGGCCGAGACGCTCGGCCAGGTCGCGCATCGCGGGCCGGCTGAGGACCGTCCCGTCGGCCAGCTTCAGCACCGGGTACTCGTCCTCCGGCGGAAGCGGTCCCGGCCAGCGCTTCGCCAGGTTGGGCTCGTCGGACGCGATCCCTTCAAAGGTAATCTGGTTGCGCGCGAAGAACTGGCGCAACGCGCCGCAGGCGCTGTCCCAGCGGTGGCCGAGCATGATGACGCGCGGTTTCGGAACCTCGGCCTCGATGCCTTTCATCCCGCCGATGCGCTCGAGTGCCAGCGCGCCAACCTTGGCGGAAATCTCGGGCGCTGTCGCCGCGATGGCGTAATACTGCTGGATGTCCACTTTCATTACGCGGGAGCGTTCCGCCGCCCGGTAGCTGCCGTAGAGCGGCGTGCCGAGCGCGACCGGCAGCTCGCCGAAGAAGATGCCGGGGAGGCGCCAGCCCAGCCTGCGCTCCACCCCGTCGAACATCCGGATGACCTCTAACTTTCCGGAGAGGACGACGTACAGCGCGCGCTCGGTCGCACCCTCGTGCGCGGCGAATTCGCCGGGAGCGAGGTGCAGGTCGGCGGAAGTTCGCGCGAGGCGCTCGAGCTCGGGCCCGGCGAGGGTCGAGAAAAGCGGAACCGCCCGTACGTCGTCGATAGTCAGCATGGTCCCGCCCAGAGCAGAAGTGAGAAACGGACCGGCGGAGCAAGGATTGCACACTAATCCCGGCCCGACAACGTAGAGCGGGGGCAAGCGTCATCCCCGACGAACTCGACGTCGGGAAAGACCTCAGCTACAGCCACCCCTCGTGCTGCGAAGAGCTCGGGCGCGCCATCGATCCCTTACGCCGCCAGCCTGGCGCGCGACGCGCAGATCCTCTTCCGGCCTGGCATCCACGCCGGGGACTGAGGTTCACATGCGCCGTGGACCGACCTCTTCCGCTAGAACGTGACGGTCGCTTGCTTGCCGCTGAGCTCGATCTTCGGCCGCGGGCCGCCGAGCTGTCTCACGCGCACGTCGGTTCCGGACGCGGTGACGTTCGCGGAGGCGCCGCTGACGTTGCTTTGCACGAGCATCGTCTGCTGAGAGCAGGTGGACCGGGGCTGGGCGAGCGTAGTGGTGCAGTGAGCGAGGACGCGCGCCGAGACCTGCGCGGCGACGGTGGCTTGGGCAAATGAATCGTTCGCGGCGAGGAAGGCGCTCAATGCGAGCAGGTATCGCAGCGCGATCTTCGCCGGATTCACTCGCGCTCCTTTAGTCCGTGATCGATTCGAAGATGTCCCGAAACCGGCCGGCGCAGCGCCTGAACGCGGCGAGCACGTCCGGATCGAAGTGCGATGGCATGGTACGCCCATCGCCGTCGGTGATGATCTCCAGCGTGCTGCCGTGCGACAGCGCCTTCTTGTAAGGGCGCTCGGAGCGCAGGGCGTCGTACTGGTCGCAGATGTTCATGATGCGCGCGGAGATGGGGATGAGCTGGCCCTTGAGGCCCGCGGGGTAGCCGCCGCCGTCCCAGCGCTCGTGGTGGCAGAGGGCGATCTCGGCACCCATCTGCAGGTAGGGCGACTGGCCGGCGCCGATCAGCTGCGCGCCGAGGGTAGTGTGCGACTTCATGACCTCCCACTCCTCGGCGCCGAGTGCGCCGGGCTTGCGCAGGATGGCGTCGGGGATGGCGATCTTGCCGATGTCGTGCATCGGGCTCGCGTGGTGGATCGTCTCGCAGAACGCGGAGTTCATGCCGAGCGCGACGGCGATCTCCTCGGTGTAGAAGCTGATGCGGCGCACGTGGCTGCCGGTCTCCTCGTCCTTGTAGCCGGCGGCGCGGCACAGGGTGGTGATCGTCTCGCGGTAGCTGGCGAGCACCTCGCGCGAGCGCTCTTCCACCTTCTCCTCGAGCACCCGGTTCTGCTGTGCGAGGAAGTTGCTGTACTCCTTGAGCATCAGCACGTTGCGCACGCGCAGCGTGACTTCGTTGCGGTCCACCGGCTTGGTGAGAAATTCCTGCACGCCGGCCTTGAGCGCCCTGAGCTTGGAGTCGTGATCGTTCAGCGCGGTGACCATGATGATCGGCGCGGTGCGCGCGTGCTCGCTCGACTTGAGCGCCTCGGCCACTGCGAAGCCGTCCATGCCCGGCATCAGCGCATCGAGCAGCACGACGTCGGGCGGCTCGCCCGCGGCCTTGACGATCGCAGCCGGCCCGTTCTCGGCGACGGCGACACGGTAACCCTCGCGCTCCATTTGCCTTTGCAGCAGCGCACGCATGCTCTCGTCGTCGTCGACGACGAGCACCAGGGGCATCTTTTCGGCAACTCGGTTCATGTTCGGCTCGCAGCTCCACCCATGACAGATGTCATTGCTGGCTTCGAAGTTAACAAGAGCTTGTGCGAGAGTCTTATCCGAGCTTCCGGTTCTTGTGAAATCTTGTGAGGCAATTGCAATCTGCGCAGGTGCCGCGCGAGGCTCGCGGCGCGCCGTAAAACCGGCCAGTCAGGGCATTTTCACGCGCGACTGAAGCTCGCCGCAGCCGTTCGGGCAGTAGTGGCGCGCGGTAGCGGAGGTCAGCAGGACGTAGCCGCACTTCTCGCACACCATCCTCGGTACTTCCGGGTGCGCTTCCGGCGCTGCGGACATGCCGCGCACCTCGTCGGCGAGCCGCCGCATCAGCCCCAGCCAGTAGTCGATGGTGGTCATGCCGCAAGCATCGTAGCGCACAACTACCTCGCGATACCCGCCCTGGCGCTGATCGGCGAGGCGCGTATCATTTCCGGGAAAGGGGGACGGCGTGCCCGTTCAATCGCGCACCGAAGCGCAGCAGCGCACGGACGAGATCCATGCGTTCCGGCGCGAGCTGCAGGACCTCGAGGGTCGGGGAATCCTGGTTCTCACACCCGAGCAGCGCCGGGCGCTCGAGAGCCATCACGGCGCGCTGCTCGCCGAATACGCGCGCGAGTTCGACGTCGACCGGGACGCCCAGGCGAAGCAGCTCTCGTGGGGCATGCGCATCGCGTCGCTCGCCGGCGCCCTCGCGCTCGGGGCGAGCGTCTTCTTCCTCTTCTATCAGTTCTGGGGGCGATTTTCGACCGCGCTGCAGGTCGCGATCCTGATTGCGGCAGCGCTCGGCAGCTTCGCCGCCACCGCCTGGATACAGGGCCGGGACGGCTCGGGCTACTTCACCAAGCTCGCCGCGATGGTGGCGTTCGTGTGCTTCGTGCTCAACGTCGCGCTGCTCGGGCAGATCTTCGACATCACGCCCTCCGACAAGGCGCTCGTGCCCTGGGCGGCGTTCGCACTGCTGCTCGCCTACGCCTGCGACGCGCGCCTGCTGCTCGGCGCCGGGATCCTGTGCGGCATCGCCTTCGTCGGCGCGCGCACTGGGACCTTCTCCGGGGCGTACTGGCTCGACTTCGGCGAGCGGCCGGAGAACTTCTTCCCGGCGGCGGCGCTCCTGATCGCGGTGCCGCAGCTCGTGCGCCACGACCGCTTCCCCGCCTTTCCGCAGACCTACCGCGTGTTCGCGCTGCTCACGCTCTATCTGCCGATGCTCGTGCTCGCGAACTGGGGGGAGCTCAGCTATCTGGACTTCGACCCCGGCCTCGTGAAGGGCGGCTATCAGATCGCCGGGTTCGTCGCGAGCGGGCTCCTTGCCTGGCTCGGCGTGCGGCGCGGCTGGGCCGGCGTGGCAAACACCAGCGTGACCTTCTTTCTCATTTTCCTCTACACCAAGTTCTTCGACTGGTGGTGGGACTGGATGCCGAAGTACCTGTTCTTCTTCGTGCTCGGGCTCACGGCGGTGCTGTTCCTGATGATCCTGCGCCGGCTGCGCGCGCACGGGGCGACGGCGCAAGGCGGAGCGGCACGATGAACTGGACGCGCCGCCATACCCTCGCGCTTGGCGCGGTGCTGATCGTCGCCACCAACGCCGTCGCCCTGCTCGGGGTGGCCTACAACCGCAGCGGTACGCCCGGGAGCGAGCTGCGCCTGAGTCAGCGCGAGCTGCGCCCGCCCTTCGAATGGGGCTTGCAGAAGGAAAACAGCGGCCTCTCGCTCAAGCTTCTGTGGCGCGTGGCCAACCGCGACGCCGAAAAGCGCGGCGTCGCCAACGAATATGGCTGGGGCGCGATCCCGGCGTGGCTCGACCGCGCCAAGCTGACCGAGCTCGGCTTTGACTTGTCGCGCCCCGATTCGACGCCCGCCGGCAGGCGCTATTACGCGAAGCTGCGCTCGCGGGAGGCCTATCTCGTCCTCGAGCTCGCCGGGCCGCCGTACCAGGCCGCGCTCGACGCGGCGCGCGAGCGTGCGGAGAATCGCAAGGCCGATGCGCTCGCGCACCCGGGCGACGCGAGGCTGAAGGCGCAGGCCGATTTCTCGCAATCGCAGCTGTTCCATGAAGAGCACGAGGCGAGCCGCCTGTTCGTCGTCGATGCGGGGCTGGACGCCGGGGCGCTGCGCGCGAAGTATGCGGATCGCAGCCGCTACGCAATCGTGCTCGGGCGCGTCAGGCCGACGCTGGAAGGCAACGGCGCGCGCGTCGGCGGATACGTCACGGCCGTGATCAACGACAGCGTCAACGTGCCCCTAGGCATGCGCAAGGCCTTCGAAGGGGTCCCGCCGCGCTCGTACGGATTCGGGCAGCGCTATGCGGGCCCCGAAATCGAGGCGACGGTGGCGTTCGGCAAGCGCTTCGAGCCCTGGCTCGCCGGCGTCGCGCGCAAGCCTTAGGCGACGATCAGCCGAAGCCGGGCGGCGGGACGAAGCCGCCGTAGGCCTGCTCGATCAACTCCGCGAGCTTCAGCGTCGTGCGGTCCTCCAGCCACGGACCGACGATTTGCGCGCCCACCGGCAGCCCCTCGGGCGAGAGGCCGAGCGGGATCGCGGTGGCGGGCAGGCCGGGACAGGTCGCGACGCCCGGCCAGACGAGCTGGTCGACGTAGCAGTATTCTTTTCCGTCGATCGCGATGCGCCGCGCCTCCTGGTCCGGCGAATGATCGTGCGGAAAGGCGGGCGTCGGCATGACCGGGCAGATCACTGCGTCGAACTCGCGGAACAGGGCGCGCCAATACGCGCGCAATCCCGCGCGCCGGCCGTCGCACAGGATCCAGTCGCGATGGCTGAGCACGGCGCCGCGCAGGCGCTCGGCCGCGAGGCTCATGTCGTCGGGCTTGAGCTGCGCCGCGGCGGCCTGGTATTTCTCGCGCACTTCGGCCGGCTGCGCCGCGGTCATGACCGCATACAGCAGGCGCATGTAGAGCCGCGAGGAGTCGGCGAGGTCCGGCAGCAGTGCGCTTTGGCGCGCGACCTTCGCGCCGGACTTCGCGAGCTGGCCGGCGAGGCGGTCGATGGCCGCGCGCACGCTCGCCGCGGTGGGCAGCGCCGGATGGGTGTCGAGCACGAGGATGCGGAATTCCGCGATCGCGGCGTGGCGCGCGGCGGGCAGGGCGAGCCGGTAGCCGCGGCCGGCCTCGAGCTCGTCGGGCTCGGCGATTCGGTCGAGCAAGTCGGCGAGGTCGCCGGCCGAGCGGCTCATCGGGCCGACCACGGCGAGGTCGCGCGCGTACGGCAGCGGCGGCAGGGGCGGCGGCGTATGGCCGCGCGCCGGCACCAGCGCATGGGTCGGCTTGTGGGCGTAGACGCCGCAGTAGTGCGCGGGCGAGCGCAGCGACCCGCCGATATCGGAGCCCAGGGAAAGCGCCCCGAATCCGGCCGCGAGCGCCGCCGACGAGCCGCCCGACGATCCGCCGGGTGTGCGGCCTGGGTCGAACGGATTGTTGGTCGTGCCGTAGATTGCGTTGTAGCTCTGCCAGTCGGCCAGGCCGAGGGGAACGTTGGTCTTGCCGAGGATGACAGCGCCGGCAGACTTCGCCCGCGCGACGGCCAGCGCGTCTTCCTTCGCGATGAAGTCTTTCTGCTCGACGAAGCCCCAGGTCGTCCGCAGGCCGGCGACGTTGAAGGACTCCTTCACCGTCACCGGGATCCCGGTGAGCGGCCGGACATCGCCTTTGGCGATCGCGGCGTCGGCGGCGCGCGCCGCATCCAGCGCGCGCGCGAAGTCGCGCACGCAGATCGCGTTGACCCGCGAATCGTGCCGCTCGATGCGCGCGATCGCGTCTTGCGTCAGCTCGAGCGCCGAAACCTTCTTTGCGCGCAGCACCTGCGACAGCTCGCGCGCGGTGTTGAACGTCCAGTCGGACTTTGCCATGGTCGTCACTCGGTTGGTCCGCGCGATGAGGTGCCTACGCGGGTTCGGGCTCCGGCAGGTCGTTCGCGAGGAACCCGCCCGACTGGTAGCGCCAGAGGCTCTCGTAGATCCCGTGCCGCGCGATCAGTTCCTCGTGGCTTCCGTGCTCGACGATGCGCCCGCCGTCGAGAACGACCAGCCTGTCCATGCGCGCGACGGTGGAGAGGCGGTGGGCGATGGCGATGACGGTCTTGCCCTCCATCAGGTCGAGCAGCTGCTCCTGGATCGCCAGCTCGACCTCGCTGTCTAGCGCCGACGTGGCTTCGTCCAGGACGAGGATCGGCGCGTCCTTGAGGATCACGCGCGCGAGCGCGATGCGCTGGCGCTGGCCGCCCGAGAGCTTGACGCCCCGCTCGCCGACGTGCGCCGCGTAGCCGGCACGCCCCTTCCAGTCCATGAGTCCGACGATGAAGTCGTGGGCGTGCGCCCTGCGCGCCGCCTGGACGACCTGTGCGTCGCTCGCGCTCGGGCGGCTGTAGCGGATGTTCTCCGCGATCGAGCGATGCAGGAGCGAGGTGTCCTGGGTCACCATCCCGATCGCCGCCCGCAGGCTTTCCTGCGTCACGCCGGCGATGTCCTGATCGTCGATCAGGATGCGGCCGGACTCGGGTTCGTGAAAACGCAGCAGCAGGTGCACCAGCGTCGACTTGCCCGCGCCCGAGCGTCCCACGAGCCCAACGCGTTCTCCGGGGCGCAGCGCGAGCGACAGGCGATCGAGCACGGGCGGCGCGTTCTTCCGGCCGTAGGCGAAGCTCACGTCCTCGAAGCGGACTTCGCCGCGCGACACCTCGAGCGGGCGCGCGCCGGGCCGGTCGACGCCGGCGAGCGGCACCGCGATCGTCTGCATGCCTTCCTGGACCACGCCGACGTTTTCGAATATCGAGCTGACCTCCCAGCTCACCCAGCCGGCCGAGTTCGTGATTTGCCAGGCGAGCGGCAGGGCGGTGGCCACCACGCTCGCGGCGATCGCTCCCTGCGCCCAGAGCGCGAGCCCGACCACGACGGTGCCCCCAAGAAGCGCGGTATTCATGATCGTAAGGCTGAGCATGAAGCGCGTGATCAGGCGCATGTGCGCCGTGATCGCGCCCTGGTGCGCGTCGATCGACTCGCGCACGTACGCGTCCTCGTCCGACTGGCGCGCGAAGAGCTTGACCGTCAGGACGTTCGTATAGCTGTCGACCACGCGCGCCATCACCTTCGAGCGCGCCTCCGAGCTGAGCCGCGACAGCTCGCGCAGCCGCGGCACGAAGTGACGCAGGAAGATCACGTAGCCTGCGAACCAGACGAGCGTCGGCACGCCCAGGCGCCAGTCGGACGCGGCCATGAGGAACAGCGCCGCGACGCCGTATACGGCGATGTACCAGACCGCGCGAATGCTTGCCATCGTGCTCTCGCGCAGCGCCTGCGCAGTCTGCATCACCCGGTTCGCGATCCGCCCCGCGAAATCATTCTGGAAGAACGTCCAGTTCTGGCGGATGACGTGCCAATGGCTCTGCCAGCGGATCAGGCTGGTCGCGCCCGGAATCAGCCCCTGGAGGCGAACGGCGAGATCGGCGTACACCGCGAGCGGGCGCACCAGCAGGAACAGCACCGCCATGCCCGCCAGGTACAGCGCGTGCTGCTCGAGCGCGGCGCGGCGATCGGCCGCTTCCATGATCGCGACGACCTTGCCGATGAACAGCGGCACCACGGTATCGAGCAGCGCTACCGCGAGGCTCGCAGCGAACATGGCGACGTACCAGCCCCGGTGCTGCCGGATGAAATACCAATAGAAAGCGAGCAGGCCCTCGGGGGGCGCGGCTGCGGAAGTGGGGGACGTCACCCCGGAACGCCGGCGAAATCGAGAAGCCAACTATTTTCCCTTCCGCAAGTCGTGCCTGACGGCGTAGACGGCGGCTTCCACGCGCGAGGAGAGGTTCAGCTTGGTGAGCACGTTCTTCACGTGCAGCTTCACGGTGTCGACGCTGATGCCGAGCTCCAGGGCGATCGCCTTGTTGCTCTTGCCTCGCGTCAGGCAGCCGAGGATCTCGCGCTCGCGCTGGGTGAGCTGGTCCATGAGCGAGCCGGCGGCGCCGGGCTTGGCGTCGAGCAACCTGACGAGCTTGGCGGTCATCGCGGGTGCGACGACGACCTCGCCGCGCACGGCGCGCAGGATGGCGTCGATCACTTCGTCGGGTTCCATGCTCTTCAGGAGATAGCCGCGTGCGCCGGCGCGCAGCGCCGCCGCCATGTCTTCGTCGGACTCGCTCATCGTGAGCGCGATGATCGGAATCTGAAGGCCTTCCTCGCGCAGCCGCCGAATGGCTTCGACGCCGTCCTGGTCGGGCAGGTTCAGGTCGATGACGAGCACGTCGGGATTCTGCGCGAGCAGCGGGCGCGCGGCGCCGAGCGTGCCGGCGACGCCGGCGACGCGGATCCTGCCGTCGTGCTCGAACAGCTCCGCCAGCCCCTTGCGAAACAGGGGATGGTCGTCAACGAGGACTGCTTTGAGCGCTTGCATGCTGGCCGCGCGCGGGGAACGACAGGCACAGGCGCGCGCCGCTGCCCGGCTTCGAGGTGATTTGCAGCCAGCCGCCGAGGCGCTTGGCGCGCTCGTGCATGATCGCCAGGCCGAAGTGCTCGTAACGGTCGGCGCCGCCGGGGGCGAAGCCCGCGCCGTCGTCCTCGACGCACACGCGGCACTGCCCGCCGGCGAGCTCGAGCGAGAGGCGCACCGCGTTCGCGCGCGCGTGCTTCTGCACGTTGGCGAGCGCTTCCTGCACGATGTGGAACACGTGCATCTCTTCCTCGGCCGAGAGGCTCGGCTCCGGGCCGCGCACGTCGAACGCGACGCGCGCGCTGCTGCGCCGCGCGAAGGCATCGAGCGCGGCCTGCAGCGCGGCGACCAGCCCGCGCGGGTCCATCGGCTGGCGAAAGCGTCCGATCAGCTCGCGCAGCTCGCCGTAGGCGGCCTCGATCGCGTCTTCCATCTCGGCGAGGTAGCGCTCGGCGCGCGCGGCGTCGCCGCCGCGCTGCGCGTCGCGCAGGGCCGCTGCGCGCATGCGCGTGTAGGCGAGCGTCTGCGCCACCGAGTCGTGCACCTCGTTGGCGAGCAGCTGGCGCTCGTTGACGAGCGTGGCGCGCGCGTTCTCGCGCGCGAGCTGGGCGTTCTCGAGCGCCACGCCCAGGTGCTCGCTGATCGCGCCGAACAGCAGGCGCACGTCCTCGGACAGCTTGTGGCCCTCGGCGAGGAACAGGTTGTACACGCCGTGCACCGTGCCCTGGTGGCGCAGCGGCACGGCGATCACCTCGCCGCAGCCCGGGATGAACGCGCCGGGGTGCATGCCGCGGCACACGCGCGGCTCGCCCGACCAGGTCACGCGGTCGCCCTCGAGCGACTCGCCGCACACCCCGCAGTCGCGCGGCACCAGGCGCTCGCGCTCGACCATCTCGGGCGGCAGGCCGACCGAGCTCACCAGACGCATCTGCTTTCCGTCCGGGGTGAGCAGGCGCACGATGCCGGCGAGCGCGCCGGAGACGCGCACCATGGTGGTGAGATAGCGGGAGACGAGCTCGTCCAGCGTCGCGTCGGTCGAGAGGCTCGAAGCGATCTCCGACAGCACGCGCAGCGCCGGCACCTTGTAGCGGCCTTCCTCGGGAGCATCTCCTGCGCTGTTCATCTCAATCTGGCGGCCGGACCGGCCGGCGAGCATCACCGAGCGCCCATTCTAGTCGCGCCGCAGCAAAAGGGGGATCACGCGATTGCAGGTAATATGGTTATCGGACCGTAGAGCATTCCAAGAATCGCGACCCATGGCCGCACTCCTGCAAGTCGAGAACCTGCGCACGCAATTCCAGACCGCGGCCGGCACCGTGCGCGCGGTCGACGGGATCAGCTACACGGTGAACGAGGGCGAAACGGTGGCCATCGTCGGCGAGTCCGGCTGCGGCAAGTCGGTCTCCGCGCTGAGCGTGATGCGCCTGGTG
>Ga0187774_10000544_pt1 | contig 12983 bp, 8 predicted proteins | sample 0216_BV02_MP05_2_FD_133152 | JGI IMG/M metagenome (GOLD analysis project Ga0187774, IMG submission 133152) | Tropical peat soil microbial communities from peatlands in Department of Meta, Colombia - 0216_BV02_MP05_20_MG | ecosystem: Environmental > Terrestrial > Soil > Wetlands > Peat | place... | reverse complement strand
TTTCCGTCTCGATCCGAGACGAAGGCCACCCGCTTTCCATCGGGAGACCAGGCCGGGTTATAATCCTGCCCGCCGTTTTGCGTCAGGTTGACCGGATGCGCGCCGTCGGCGTCCATCCCGTAGACCTCCTTGTTTCCATCCCGCTCCGAAACAAATATGATCCGGGCGCCGTCCGGCGACCATTCGGGGGCGCGGTTATCGGCCTGCCCATGTGTCAGGCGCGTCGCGCCCGTGCCGTCCGTATTCATCGTGTAGATCTCCCAATGGCCGTCTTCCTTGGATTCGTAAACAATCTTTTTCTGCAGGGCCATCCCGGGCTTGAAAACAACAACAGCACGGCGACGGCGACTAATGTCGCGCGGCTGAATCTTATAAGGTGGTATCCGAATCTATTCATGTTTAATCCTCACGGTTGCCAGCGAGGGTAATCTTCCCTCGTTTGCGTAAACGTCAATTGCACTTGATGCCGACCATCGGTATCCATCACGTAGATTTCATCATGCCCGGTACGATTCGAGACAAACGCCACTTTTCTTCCGTCCGGAGACCACAAGGGAACGTCATCCATGGCCGGATTTTTCGAGAGATTCAAGGAGCCGGTCCCGTCGGAATTGACGATGTAAACCTCTTCGTTGCCGTCCCGGGTCGAGATAAAGGCGATCTGCCGGCTGTCCGGCGACCAGACGAACATTCCGATTCCCTCCTCGGCCGGATTGCGGGTGACATTGACGGGCTTGGAGCCGTCCGCATTCATGACATAGATCTCCCAATTCCCGTCCCGATTGGTGACCCAGGCGATCTTGGAGCCGTCCGGGGACCAGGAATGACTTCCTCGACCGTCTTCGGCCGGGTTCTTTGTCAGGTTCTCCTGATCCGTCCCATCGACATTCATCAGATAGATCTCATTGTTCCGGTCGCGGTTCGAGACAAACGCCACCTTCCGGCTATCGGGCGACCAGTTCGGGTTCCAGTTGTCGCCGGCCGAGGTCAGCCGTGTCTGACGCCCCCCCTCCGGGTCCATCCGATAAATCTCCCGGTTGCCGTCCCGTTTTGAAACATAGGTGATCCATTGACCGTTCGGCGACCAGGACGGACTGAAGTCGTCTCCCGCGCTGCGGGTGAGATTGCGCTGCTCCGACCCGTCGGCGTTCATCCCATAGACCTCTTTGTTGCCGTCGCGATCCGAAACGAAAAGGATTTTGCGGCCGTCGGGCGACCAAAAGGGAGCCCGATTCTCGGCCCCGGTATAGGTCAGACGCGTCTGATGCGTCCCGTCGGCCTCCATCAGATAGATCTCCCAATTCCCGGACCGACGGGATTCAAAGACGATCTTGTGATCCCGATCGGGCGGAGGAGCTGAAATTCCGACGGCGAAGGGTGCGAGAAGAAGACCTACAAGAACCGCCGCCGCAAACGGAACGGCTCGCGCGCGGATTTTTTGTCTTTCTTTCCGCCATCGGAAAAGCAGTCGCCGCAGTCCCCTCGGAAAAATTCCCTTGACCGCGCCCAGCGCCACGGTCGATATCACTTTGAACTGAGAGGCGTCGATGATCGAAACGTCCGAGGAGCCTTGATTGACGACGTAAACCGTCCGACCGTCCGGAGAAACGGTTATATCCCACGGATCCTTTCCCACCGCAATTGTTTTGACGACCCTCTCGCTTGAGGTATCGAGGACCGAGATCTCCTGCGCGTCCCGATGCGCGATGTAAAGGGTGCGGCCGTCCGGCGACAGGGCCAACCCGCCGGGATAGCTTCCGACCTTCACGAGGTTTCGGATCCGGTTGGTCCGCGTATCCAGAATGGCGATCTCACCGCTGTCCTCGATCGCCGCGTAGACCGCTTTCCCGTCCGGCGCCATCACGATGTCTCTCGGGCCCCGAAGGATTTCTTCGCCGTCCGGAAGGACGACGGTCCGGGCCGCATCCGAACTCGGATCCTTCAACTTCAAACGGGCCGTGACGGTGCCGGTCGAGGTATCCAACACGCGGATCGAATAGAAATCGGTCACGTAGACGGACTTCCCGTCCGGGGTGATCGCCACGCCCTGAGGCCCGACCCCCATCGGAATCCTTTTTTTGACGGAGAGGCTGGCCAGATCCACGACGGACAGGCTGTCGCCGGACTCGTTGGCCACGTAGATCGTCTGGCCGTCCGGAGAGACGGCCATCCCGCCCGGATCCATGTACCGTCCTTTTTCATCCTTTAATGAAATCTTGGCCCGGACGGTGTTGGATTGTGTGTCCACGACGGCGATCGCGTCGGCCTCGCCCAAGGCCACATAGAAATCCCGTCCGTTCCGCGTGATGAAACCGCCGCAGGGCGGGGAGTCCACCGGTACCTTGCGAACCTGCGTCGGATCATTCCGATCGATGATATAAAATTGCCGGAGCCCCTTTAACGTCACGTAAAGTTGGGTCGGACCGTAGATGACCCGGCTGGCGGTGTGCTTGGCCAGAGCGGATGCCGGATGCGAGATGAAGGAGGCGAGCGTGAAAAGCAAAACAGCGGAGCCCGTGAGGATCCGGTTGAACGCTGATCGATGTTCTTCGCCAGCATCCAGCATCTTGCATCCTCTCACCGTCATTTTACCCATGAGACCCACTTTTCCTCTGCATGGCGATTCGTCAGTCGGCGCGGATGAGACCCGTCCCGATCCATAATTTCAACTTCCGAACCCTTGTCTTGGGAGGAGGTAAACGCGATCCGACTTCCGTCCGGCGACCAGACCGGCCAGTAATGTTCTTCCGCGCCGGTCGTCAACGGGGTGAGGTCCGAGCCGTCCGATCGCATCCGGTAAATCTGCTCCCGCCCGCTCCGGTCCGATAAAAATAAAAGTTCGCGGCCGTCCGGAGACCAGACCGGTCCGTCATCCGCGGCCGGATGGTTCGTGAGGTTACGCGCGCCGGATCCGTCCGAGTCCATCACGTAGACCTCGAGGTTCGCATCCCGTTCGGATACGAACGCGATACGTCTCCCGTCCGGAGACCAGAGATGCGTATCCAGTCCGTCGTTCGCCGGGCTGTAGGTCAGTCGCGTCGGGTTGGATCCGTCGGGTTCCATAAGATAAATCTCGGGATTCCCGTCGCGGGTCGAGACGAACATGATCTTTGTTCCGTCCGGAGACCAGACCGGAATGGCATCCATCGCCGTGCTGTGCGTCAAGCGCCGCTCCCGGGAAATCGCGGGCGGGACTTCGGTCCCGACTTCGACCGTGTAGATCTCTTCATTCCCATCCCGGGAAGATGTAAACGCGATCCGCGTCCCGTCCGGAGACCAGTCCGGATCCTCCTCATCGCCCGGCGTGTAAGTCAGCCGGGTCTGGCCCGTGCCGTCGGCCCGCATCACGTAGAGCTCCTTATTTCCGTCGCGGGTCGATACAAAGGCGATCCGTTTCCCGTCCGGAGACCCGACCGGCCAGATATCGTCTCCACGACTTTGCGTCAATCGTTCCTCTTTTCCGTTCGATAAGTCCATTCGATAAACTTCCCAATTCCCGTCCCGGTTGGAGCTGTAAACCATCCGGCCGTTATCCTCGCCGCGTTGGGGGTTGGGCGGCATGACCGTACAGCCCGCCAAAACCAAAATCATAAAAACGATCCGCCATCGAGTCACGGCTCAACGCTTTAAACGCTCAACGGTTTCCTTTTCCCCTATTCCTTGGCGCATCGGAACCCGTAGGTGTAATCCGAATGCCAACCGTCTTTTTCCCGGGGGCCGACCGTCGGAAGAACCGCCAATCGCGCCGCGGTCCTTGAAAACGCGGCCTCGGTTAAATAGGAGCCCCCGCGAATGATCTTAAAGCCTCCGGAATCTTTCACCGTCCTGAGGGGGTTGCCGGGATAAGACCGATAGGCCGTGGCGGTCCATTCCCTCACGTTGCCGGCCATGTCGTAAACACCGTACGGGCTGACATCCTCCGGATGACTTCCGACCGGCGCTTTCCAGCCCGGGACCTGGTAATGTTCCTGGCCGGCGGGCGGTTTCCAGGCCGCGCTGCTCTCCAAGGTGTTCGCGCGTCCGGGATCAAAGCGATCGCCCCAGGGCCAAAGACGGCCGTCCGTCCCCCGCGCGGCCTTCTCCCATTCGGCCTCCGTCGGAAGACGCCGTCCGGCCCAATCACAGTATCGAACCGCGTCAAACCAGTCGACATCCGAGACGGGATAGCGGTCGTATCCCTCCGGGAAATGGTCCGCGCGACCGGCTTCCTTCCAGTAACCCGGATATTTTTTTGAGCCCGTCGCCATTAAGAATTGGAGGTACTGGGCTTCCGTAACTTCGTAACGGTCGATGGAGAATTCCCGGACGTAGACCTTCTGCTGCGGAAGCTCATCCACGCCGACCTCAAACCCGATTCTTCCATCGCGATCCGTGCTGCCCATCAGAAACCAGCCGGCCGGAATAGAGACCATCTCCGTTACCGGTTGCGCAGTGTGGGCTGTCCGTGGCGCAGAAGCGCATCCGGACAAAAACAGAACGGACAATAAAAGGCTAAGATATTTTAGTCTTTCAGCCCTTGAACTCATTTTGCGTCCTTCGCGCACCGGAAACCGAAATCCGGCTGGGCCAATTCGGCCAGCCGAAAACTCCGGTGGGCCGGCCGGGCAAAGGGGTTGGCCGGCATTCCCCACGACCCGCCCCGCAAGATGCGAAACTTTTTGTCCGGGGCGATGACTTTAACCGCCCCGGGATAGGATTGAAGAATGGAGGAGGTCCATTCCATCGCATTCCCGGCCATGTCGTAAACGCCGTACGGACTCGCCCCCTCGGGGAAACTCCCGACGGGTGTCGTCCAGTTGCGTTTCGAATCCTCCGTGTTGAGCTGCTTTAGATCCAATTGATTTCCCCAAGGCCAAAGACGGCCGTCCGTCCCCCGCGCAGCCTTCTCCCACTCTTCTTCGGTCGGAAGGCGTTTGCCCACCCAATGACAGTAGGCCTCGGCGTCATAAAAGTTTACGTCGATGACCGGATGATTATCCTCCGGCGCGGGATACCCGAACTCTTTATAGTCCTTCCAGATCGACGGGGATTCGTGGCCGGTCGCCGCCACGAACTTCCGATACGGCCCGATCGTCACTTCATACCGATCGATCCAGAACGCCGGGACGGAGGCCTTGTGTTTGGGGATGGAATCCATCCCCACTTCGAACCCGATCTTGCCGTCGTTGGCATCGCTGCCCATAATGAACTCGCCCGCGGGAATCAGGACCATCTCGTCCGGCCCAACGGCCTTTGCGATTGAAAGGTTGAACGGTTGAAAGGTTAACAAGGTTAACAGCAGAAACAGGCCTTCCGCCTTTAAACTTTTGAACCTTTGAACCCTTGAGCTCATTTGATGTCCATCGCGCACCGAAAACCGATCGAACGATGCCTCTTCTCCGGATCACGAGCCATGCTGCGGCTGGCCGACCGGGCATAGGGCTCGCCCGGCAAGGTGTATGCGCCGCCTTTAACGACCCGTGTTTTCCCGAACGCACCCCGAACGAGTTTGCTTTCCGGATAGGCTTGATACCAATCCGCCGTCCATTCGGCGACATTTCCGGCCATGTCGTACACGCCGTACGGGCTCACGCCCTTTGGAAAACTTCCAACCGCCAAAGTCCCACCCGCTTTATATTCCTGCACGTTGGCCTTTTGGGGATCAAAAATATTTCCCCAGGGCCAGATTCGGCCGTCCGTTCCACGCGCGGCCTTCTCCCATTCGGCCTCTGTCGGCAGCCGTTTCCCGGCCCATTCGCAAAACGACGCCGCGTCGTTCCATGATACATAAATAACGGGATTGTTTTCAATTTCTTTCGGTACGCCGCCCTCCCGGGCCCAAGGATAAATCTCCGGAAACCGCGGATCGCCGGGAGGCTTTCTCCCCGTCGCCTCGATGAACATCCGGTATTTTTTGGCCGTCACCTCATATCGATCGATAAAGTATGCCTTCAGATCGACGGTATGCTGCGGCAGTTCGTCCACCCCCACGGTAAACCCGACCCGGCCGTCTTTCGGCGAGCTGCCCATTAAAAACTTTCCGGCCGGGATCAGGACCATCTCGTCCGGCGGCGCCGCTTCCCGCGTGGCCTGAACGCCGCAAGGTTGCAAGGTTAGAAAGGTTAGAAGGGCGAATAAGCCTTTTAACCTTTTGCGCCTTTGCACCTTCGTACCTTCGACCTTACCCTTGCGTTCCCGGGTTTCTCCCTCCCGCGCACCAGCGGGCATTCGGCGTTCCGGTGCTCGTGGCCTGGTACGCGCAGGAGTCCATCACTTCGTTATGGCAGCGCAGATAGCATCGGAACGCGGAACCGTCATAGAACCACATCGGCTTCTGGGCCGTCGTCCCTTCCACAAGCGGGCCGAAATTGATCAGATGCGTCCCCTTCACGCCGTCCGGCATCCCGTCCGCGCCGTCGTCCGCCAGCATCCCGCCGTGGCCATCGCCATAGATCGTATTGAGCGCTTCGATGTTCGAATGGACGTTGTAATGGCATTCATGGCACATCGCCCCGCTCCACCGCAGATGGTACATATGAAGATTCCCGTTCCACCACGAGTCGACCCCGGCGGAGGACGGTGCCAGGCCAAAGAACCGGGTCAGGCTTCGGTCTTTGTCGCCCAACGTGGGCTGATTAAAATAGGTCGTTGTGACGTCCGGATCGAAGGCGGCGCGATCATGGCATTGGAAGCAGAGCAGGAATTTTTGAAAATGACTGTTGTTCGATCCTTTCCCGCCGCCGGCGATGCTGTGACCGGCACCGCCTCCCGCCGTACCCGGACCGTTGTAGCCGTCCCCGTCGGCGCAACCGGGGGGATCCTGCTGTTCAAAGCATCGGCCGGGAGCGAGAATGTCGGTGTTGTAATTGGCCCGTAACAGGCGACGATGAATCGAGCCATGGGGGCCGATCGGTTGGCTCGGTCGACCCGTTACATAATCCACATGAGGGTTCAGATTCGGCCAAACATCCGTCGGACGGAGGTTGGACTCGGTCAACGGCCCCAGGAAACCGCGGTCGGAATTGCTCGTCCAACCCAACCCGGGGGTTGGAAAATCCGTTGGCAAATTACTATAGACGTCGTATTGATTGTTGTTATGGCAATCCGTGCATTGGATCGTCAGATTGGACAGCGCGGATTGCGCCGCTCCCGCGGAAGGAAGCGTATCCGCCCCCGTCTGACAGCCGCTTATTCCAAAAGCAGCCGCCAATTGTTTACACAACTGCGGAGAGCCATTCCGACCCGGCATGACGACGGGATGGTAGGCCGGGTTCGCGATCTGCTGAGTGTGTGAGAAGACGGCCGTCCCGAACCGTGCCAAATCCACGCCGATCATCTCGGGGGTGTCCAGGTCACGGGAAAGGGGGTTGAGCTCCCGCCATTTGTTGCTGAACCCTTTATAGCTGAATGCATCGCCCGTCGGGCCGTTGGTCGGATCCGTGCGGGACGAAAAAGGGATAGAAACATAGCTTGCGTAATTTTGCGGCACGGTTAAGATCGTGACATCGTCGGGATACCGGTATTGTCTTCCCGAAGTCGGCCCGAAGAGATTGGTATAGCTGTTGCCGTGACAACGGAAACAGACCTCATAGACATAGGGATCCCGATTGGCCGACGTCCCGTTCACCGTCGTATCGGTCCCGCAGATCTCAAACCCGGGCTCGCACCGACCCACCACGATGGGACGACTCCCTGTGATATCGATCCCGACCCCCTTCATTCCTTTCAAGCGCCCCCCTTCTCCGTTGGCAAAGGGATTGCCCGGGGGACCGACATTCGGCACGCCGTTATAAGACGCGGCCGCAAAGTTGGGACTGTTCACCTGGTGGGGGTTATGGCAGTCCACGCATTCCACGTGGGCCACGTCCGGCGTGTTGATGCCGGGCGTCTCCTCATTAACGACGGGGACCATCGCCAGCCCTTCGCTCATCAGCTGCACCCCTTCCTGAGACCGTGAAATGAAAACCGGTTGATGTCCGCTGGCCAATTGAAGACACATCGCGCTCCCCGTGCCGCTTCCCCCCGCGCAGAGCGAGCTGTCCTTGTTGAACTCGGAAAAGATATCAGGCGCGATACGCGCACCGGTGGTCAGGAACCGGGTATTGCTGCCGGTGGTCGGATCCCCGGCCGGCAAAAGATTCGGGATGATCGAGTTCACGCTCGTCCCGTTCGGCGAATGACAAAGAAAGCAGGTGTTCTCGATCGCATCGCTTCCCCCGAAAGTCGTCACCCCTTCCCGATGAATCCTCTTCGCGCCCTGTGCCGTATGCGGATCGTGACAATTCCGGCAGGCATACGCCCCCACGGTATGGTTGTCGGCTTGGTCGCCGTCGAAATCATACGGATTCGTGGAATCAGGATAAGCCGCATGAATCGCCGTGCTCACGGCATGCGTACTGGGACTCCATCCCGGTTTGCTGTGGCAATACAGACAGATGATCTGTCCGGTCGCGGGAGTGGGGCCTCCGGAGGAGCAGGGTGTCGGACTGCACGGCAGAAACCCAGACTCGCTCGCATCCTGCAAGCGCGGGGCGCGAAGGAATTTGGGATAGGTGACGGCATGAGGATTGTGACAGGAGGTGCATTGAACGTTCTCAAACGTCAAGGGCGCCGCCGTGCTTCCGTACCGCTTCACGCCGGTCTTGTATCCGCCGGCCGGAGCCAGCGGGGTCACATCGTTCAGGCCGGCCGGAGCCGGTCCGGGATCCACCAGCTCGGTATCGATCACCGTGGCCAAATTGGTATCAAAACGGAACGAGATAGGATGGTCATTTTGAAGGTTTCTGCCCAGATTCCGGGTGTCCCCCGTCAACTCGGGATTCGCACCGGGGCCCGTTCCCAAAGGCATCTCGCCTCCCGGTTGGACGCCGGTCATGCCGATGGTCGAACTCAGATAGCCGCCCGATCCGGGTTTGTTCACCACGCTTCCGATCGCGATCGTGCCGTCGTGGCAGGAGAGACAGAGCCGGGAATACCCGGTGGGCTTGTTCGGATCGTTCAGCGTCCCTTCAAATGAAAAGCTCCAGGTATTGTCATAAAGGGTGTAGGACTGCGTGTTTTGATAATCGATGTTGCGGTTCCAGATCGGCGCTTTCAATGAGGCCGCCGTGGCATTAGCACCATGGGGAGTATGGCAGAAGACGCAGATCTCGGATGTTTCGGTGGACTTGACGGTTCCAAGCCCGCTGGTGGAAAGGTTGTGTTTCGTGATCTTGATGTCCTCCTGAATCGAGACGGTCCCCGGCGGGATGGGCTGGGCAAAAACCGGTTCGATCGATCCGGACGATTGCAACGCCAGAAAACTTAAAATCAATACCCATGGCCCATGTTCTCTAAACTCAAAAACCTCTTTAATGCGACTTAAACCCATCCCGCTTCCTTTCCCTCCGGAGGTCACCCATCTGCGAGGGTGACCGGACCGTCTCGTTACGGCTTAGGCTCTCCCAAAAACTGGAAAACTTCCACCCGTTGGTTGTAGGTGTCGGCTACGTAAATCCGGTTCTCATTGTCGACGGCAATACCGGCCGGCAACCAGAAATCCCCTTCTTTCTCGCCCGCTTTTCCAAAGTTCAAAAGCAACTCGCCTTTGCGATCAAAAATCTGGACCGTGTCGTAAATGCCGTCCACCACGTAGATATGCCCGGTAGAATCCACCGCGACGCCCTTTGGCTTTGAAAAGCTGCCCAAGGTGTTTCCCAACCGGCCCAGTTTCCCCAAATACTTTCCGCCCGCATCAAAGATCTGGACCCTGAAGTTCATCGAATCCGTTATATAGAGCGTGCCTTCCGAGTCGATCGTGATGTGGGTCGGAAAATTAAGCTCGCCGTCCTGACTTCCGCGTTGGCCGAATGTCGTCAGCAGCTTGCCGGAGAGGTCAAAGGCCGAGACATTGTTTGCGGCCGTGTCCACCGCATAAAGGCGGCGCAACTTGGGATCATAGGCGATCCCGGTCAAACGGTGAAACTGTCCCGCTTCTCCGATCGTTCGGACCAATTTCCGCTTTTTAGGTTCGTAAACAAAGATCCGGTTCAGCTCCGAATCGGACACATAGATCAGGCCGCTGTCATCCAGAGCGACGCCGACGGGCGACATCAGCCGGGATCGGCCTCGTTCAATCCAGAAGATCTGTTTGTAACTCTTGGCCGAGAAGTCGTAAATATGGACGGCTTGCAGGCCGGTGTCCGTGACATAGACGCGCCCTTTTCCATCCGTAGCCACGGCATACGGACGAAGCATATGGGGCGCCGATCCCTTCCCGAACAGAAATTCAACCGTGATCCGGAACCAGCTCCGTTTGGCCCCCAGGTCCTTGGGCTCGGAAAAACTATTGATATACGAAATCACGGGCGGGTCGGGGGGCAACGGCCAGTACCGTTCGACCTTATTGCTCTTGGCGACTTCGGTCGTGGCGCAAGAGGTCAAAATCAGACCCAGCCACAAAAACCCGACCAACCACCGAAAGGATCTTCCGTTCTTCTCCGATCGAAGCGTGTAAACAGTTTCGCCCCGCACGAAGTTCTTATCCTTGGCAGCCTTCCTCATCAAAATGACCTGCTGGCCCGCAACATGATGGAGTGGGTCCCGTATTTATCGCCGGACGTCCGCGTTTCAATATCCTGATACTGCATCCCGAGAATTAATAGGCCGATCTGATAATTTAACAGTATGTCCCCTTCAAACATATTGACGTCCGGGCGAAACCGGTTGTCCTCTTCCGTATCTTTTACCGTGGCGAGCAGGTTCAGATTATTGATTAAATAGGTCGAATACTGAACCAGACCGGTAAAAATCTGCCGGTCCAGAAGAAGCTCGGCCGGATACTTTTCGATCCGGTAGGTCGCATTCACCAGGAGGCCGATCAGGGTCGTATAGTTGGCGCTTGCATCGGCCGAAGTGACTTTACCGGCGATCCCGAAGCCCGTGGTATCGGAGTAATTGGCCGAGCCCCGGAGAAACATGCTGTCCCCGTTTAAAACCAAATTCCGATAATAGGAACTGTCGCCGTAAAGCTGGAGGAGATAGGTGCTCTGATTCGTCAAGATGGAATCGGTCGTGCGTTGGATGTTGCTGTAGGTCGTATTAAATCCGACATGGACGATCTCGGTATTGGTGTTATCCGCACCCAGGGTGATATAGTTTCCGAGATCCCTTGAATCGACCCCCGTCGGATTCGTGTTCGATGCGCCGTAGGTGACCTGATAGGAGGTCCGGTACTGAATCAGTTGCCAGGGCCGGGCGTAGGTGATGTTATACCGGTATTGCTGGAACAGATTATTCGTGGACGGGGCCGCGGTGGCGGTGGTGTTCGTCAGTCCGGCCGTTCCGGCCAGCGTACTCGTCAAACCGAAGATCGGACGGTAGTTCAGAGTCGCATCGGCCGATTCGGAGTTGATGGTTGAGTCGGTGACGGAAATATGCAGGTACCGACCGTCGAAGGTCGAATCCGTTTTTTCATCGTACCGAAGGTTGGCCACGCCCAGAACGGACTGGCTCTTAAAATCGTTGAAGAAGGGCGTTTCGATGTAATTATAACTGGCCATTCCATCCCACCAATACAACGGAGGGCGGTAAATCAGTGAAGTGCCCAGACTCCGCTCCTGAAAGAACGACACGCCGGCGGTCGGCCCGCCGGGCACCAGCGGAATCGCCGCCACATTTTCGGGGATATGCCGTTGGGCATACCGTCCGTAGGCCGTGAGCGTCAGGCTGGTCGTCAACTGGGTGTTGGTATCGAGATTGACGCCGTTTGAGGTGGATGGAGACGAGGTATTGGTGTCCGCCATACTAAATTGGTAGCCGCCGGAAAGATATGTCGTTCCGATGGTTGTATCGCTGAGGACGGTAAAGGTTCGGGTGAGATAATTCGTCCCCGAATCCGAATTTAGCCTGGACTGCTGAAAGTTAAAGACCGTTCGCGGAATCTTCTGGAGGTTGACCACCCAGTTCGCGCCCAAAGAGTCGATATGGTCCTGGCTGGTCACACTCGCCCCGCCGAGGCTCAGGTCGCTCTTCCGCTCGACGTGTTGAGCGCTCAGATTCAAGGGAGACCATACCGGAAACAAATTAAATGTGAGACGGTAATCCGTCACATTAAAACGGCTCTTTTGATTCGTTTGATCCAGGTTGGAGGACTGGTCCAGCCACGACACATCGGCGCGATAACCGCCCAGGCGGTAGGCGTCTCCGAACACAAACAGGCCGTATTGTTGGTTGAGCGAAGTGATGGTGCTGTTTGAATTATTGATTTGGGTATCCGAAAAGGTGGTGGATTTATCGTAACTGACGTTCAAGTTGCCTCCGATGTTAAGTAGTCGCGCCTGGGCTTCCGTCCCTTCCACTACGAACCACAGAACTGCCAGGATCCAGAGCCGGCGGGTGTTGGAAATCGGAACCCGCGCAATCCTTCCCGTCTCTCTCCATGGATGACCCTTGCCGGAAAATGAGAATCGGAAACAGCGGTCAAACGCACCCTTGACTCCCCTTTGCATCAATGGCCCCGCGCCCCGATGAAGGATCTACCCTGAAAAGCGGATCCTCAGAATCAATCGACGGATTACCGATCAGTAGATTTTTACCTCGGCCTTTGCCCGAAGGCCGTCCACCCATTCTTTCAACTTCGCGTCCGTTGCGGACTGCTGCATTTCCCTCCGCAGCAAGTCCCTGTTGAGATCGTCAAAGGCCATCTGCTGCGCCGGTTGCTTCTCCTCCACTTTAAAGACTACATACCCGTAAAGCGTCTGGACCGGATCGCTGATCGACCCCGCGTCCCGATCAAACGCCACCCGCTCCAGCTCGTCGTAAGGAAGTCGCCCTTGATGAAGTAGACCGGTATCGCCCCCCTTCTCTTTGAATTCCGTATCGTCCGAATCGTCCTTGACCAATTTTGCGAAATCTTCGCCTTTTCGGGCGCGATCGGATATATCTTGCGCCTTCTTTTGAGCCTTTTCCCAATCGGTTTTGAGACCGGAGGGATCCACATGGATTAACAAAATACGCAATCGGAT
>Ga0187774_10000542_pt1 | contig 13003 bp, 11 predicted proteins | sample 0216_BV02_MP05_2_FD_133152 | JGI IMG/M metagenome (GOLD analysis project Ga0187774, IMG submission 133152) | Tropical peat soil microbial communities from peatlands in Department of Meta, Colombia - 0216_BV02_MP05_20_MG | ecosystem: Environmental > Terrestrial > Soil > Wetlands > Peat | place... | reverse complement strand
CCCGCGGGGATTTGAACCCCGGACATCTGCGTCGGAGGATTGCTTCAACTCTACAGCTTTATCCGGGTTCCTTAGGGGGTTCGGCAATTCCATGATAACTGCCGCTCTATCCAACCTGAGCTACGGGCCCATTTCGAAGCAGCATAGGCCCAAGTAAAAGGATTGTTAGCATAGTTGCACGAAGCTTAAAGAACACCAGAAGCGGAAATCAGATTCAGGCGGGGATACCCGAGACCCGTCCGGCAGGAATGGGCGGGACACAGGACAAAGGGGCAGGACCACCTAACAGGTGATGCCAAACTTAAGATCTCGTACCTTTGGGCTGAGAAGTCATCCTGTGGCGTAGAGTACTACGCGCAAGCCTTCAGGGGTTCGAATCCCCTTCCCCGCACCATTTTCACTTGTGATAGGCTCAAGCTTGCATTGCCGGAACACAAGGCGCTCGTGCATCTTTGCTTCCTACTCTGAGAATTTCAGGGATAGTTCCGCCGGTTTAGAGGAATTCTCATCATCACAAGCCGCAGAGCTTGAACCGCTAATCTCGTGCGGATCGTAATACGGTTCCCTCTTTAGCGATCTGCACTACAAGATAGAAGGCAAACACTAGAACTAGCCAGGGAAGCAATGGTCCACCAAGTCTAACCAGGGGCGCCCTATCAATTTGATAAACCGGAAACAGAAATGACGTTACTGGAACATGTAATGAGAGAACAGCAAATACAATGATGGAACCAATAACATAAGATACATAGATAGATCTCTTCATGCCCGCGAACGCCCCTGAGAAGAGCATGAAGATCAAGACCAACTCGAACAACTGCTCACTGACAGAAGGCGCGAATAGCAGGTAGACCATGTACACAAGGGCGTACTCATGCACCATGGTTCCTAGTGAACTTGAGAACATTCTTCTGCGCAAAATCACTATCAGGCATATGCAGAGCGCTGGAATCCACACTGCATGCAGCAGTGGGTCTCTGTAGAAATTCTCTATGGAGACGGGCCCAAGCTTCGTTATGCCAAGGTCAACCAGGTAGGGAAAGACAGCCATCGGAGCAATCGCTGCAGGATTTCTGAACGCCACTTGAGATATTGCAACTCGAAGAAGCCCAGCTGCATCCCAACCGAATACTATGAACGGCAAACTAATTGTTAAGAAACTAGCAGCAAGAAAACCAAACGCGTAGGTCATGATGTTCTTGAGCTGCCTGCGCCTTATGAGAAATGCCGCCATTAGCGGAAGGAACATAATCGGGTAGAGTTTGAAGGCGACAGCTGATGCAAGCAAGATTCCCGACCAACCTGGTTTACTCAAGTACAGGGCTAGCATTGAGGCGACCACACAGACCGCGACCAGATTATCCATCATCCCCCAAACTACGCCCACAACCAACACATACGGATTAAGTAGGTAGAGAACCGCGAGCTTACGACCAATTAACGGTTGATTTCTACTAGACCACCTCGAATCAGCCTCTACTAGCATTAGTGCGACTGCGAAGTCTCCGAGCAGGATTGGGAGCTTGATTGCGAAGATATAGGCAAAAAAGTTCCCGGGCGATATGAAGTTTGAAGCTGCATAACTAAGACCGCACCAAAGTGCCCAAAGTGGTGGATAACCGATACTGGGGTGCAGATCATAGGGTGACCCGCCTGATGCAACATATTTCCCTGTCGCCATCCAAATTGCAAGGTCATACGGATGACCCGTGAACGGCGCGGCAACTAATCTAATCAGAACTGCAAATGCCAGAACCGTAATCCAGATCCTTCCCCCTCCTAGTGTCACTGACACCTTCTCCTATTGATCAAACTCTTTCGCTTCCAGCTGGCGAACAACATCAGAATTGCAAGAATCACGCAAACTTGGAGAACAGATCCGATAACGAAAGTAACGGATGCCATGTTGATTCCTGCTTTCACATAACTATAGTGTTCAGGCTGAGGAAGAGATACTATAAGAGTCAAGATGGCTAGGCCAGAGGCGACAAAATATGCGCGACGATAATGCCGTGCAACCGCAAGAGCGGTTGCGAAATACGCGAGCCATCCAGCAAACACCGCGTAGAATAACCATGAAGGCACTAGGAACCAAAGCTGAGGAAGCAAAATCACTCCGAGACCCACTGATAAATAGATCAGCAGATTTGCTAGGCTCTGGAGTGATGTCACGACGAGTCGATTGAACCAGTCACAAAGAAAGTTAAAAACGAAAGGATTCAGACGCCACTTATTTCTTGAGTACTCGAATCCGCTCAGTTACGTCCTGGATTTCGTCCTTTGTCAGGAACCGACGTCTGCACATCAACTTCCTACTCTGTTTGACTCAATTGTAACATCTGAGGACTCTCGGGCCATCCGGGGATGGGTCGCCTGTGAGTTGGAGGCCATCTGGCTCGCATGCATCTAATTCCTGTAGTCTTCCTTAATTTCGTCGTTAATTCACCCAAGGTGAATTATGCGAGTGTGAGGTTTAGCGACTGGGAGTTACACAACCCCGTCATACTGATCCAATCTTGACAGCTCATCTTGAAGTCTAATCTAGGTGAATGATGATCTCTGTGATGTTCGATATGCCTGCGATCGGAATTCTAGATGCGAAACCTCACACAGCAGTCTACATGATGCACAAATATTTCGCGCGCAGACCTTGGAATATCTTCAGTGAACTGGTTTCTCATTATTCTTCTCCGGGCGAGCTCATTCTTGACCCGTTCTCAGGGGGAGGTGTAACGATCATCGAAGCACTAAGGGTGAGAAGAAAGGCTATCGGTATCGACGTGAACCCCTTGGCCATCTTCATTACGGAGATGGAGACGCAGCCCTTCAGAGTCGAACGATTCAAACAAGCAGTTGGCAAGATCGGTGCTATCAAGCCTGTTGTTCTTTCATTCTATACGACGAGGTGCCCAAACTGTGGAGCGAATGCGTATGCTGATTGGATTGAGTGGGACGAAGCGCATCATAAGATGGCTCGCTTGAAATTCGATTGTGCTAAGTGTGGAGGAAACGGAATAAAGAGTGCTTCACGAAATGATCACGAGCTCGCGAGAAAAATCGACCAGGAGTTCGACACTTCTGTCGAACAAGGCACGTTGTGGTTTCCTCAAACAACAATTCCAGCTGGAGACAAAACGAATTCGCTGATAGGATCAGGCATTACGCGTTTCTCCCAGCTGTTTACGAAAAGAAACCTGCTTAGTCTCGGGATCATTCTCAAAGAGATAAGCAGAATCGCGCCGCCTGAGCGGGACCTCCTTAGGTTCACACTTAGCAGTTGCCTCAAATGGGCGAGTCGGATGTCCCATCTCCGCGGGAAGATTGTTGAAGGATGGGCGCTTCACGCATATTGGATATATCCCAAGAGCCTTGAGATCAATGTCTGGAATACTTTAGAAAGAAGAGTTCGCGCAGTAATTAGAGGAAAACTGTACAGCAATCGAGAAATTGGAGATTTCTGCAAGTTTGGTCGAAATTTCAGTGACCTAGAACGTGACAGGTCCTGTCTTCTATTGAACCAAAGCGCGGCTAGTCTTCCATTCCCAGACAACTCGATTGACGCAATTATCACGGACCCTCCATACGGCGGCAACGTAAACTATGGCGAACTTTCAGATTTTTGGTGGATTTGGCTAGCCAGAGGAAAAACGATTGAGAAGATGCATGAGGCTGTAGTGAACAGAACTCAACAGAAAATGTTGCATGATTATGAGATGATACTTGCCCGAGTTTTCAGTGAGTGCTTTCGAGTGTTGAAACCCAAACGATATTTTGTATCGACATTCAACAGCAAAGACGCTAGAGTAGTTTCCGGCTTCTTAGGAGCAGTATCAAATGCGGGGTTCAGGATTATTCGTGGTGGAGTTCAGTATCAGAAACCGATTAAGGCATACGCCACCACGTTTCATGCCATGCAGGTGGGGGCTTTTGTTGGCGACTTCATATTCGTCTTCACAAAACCTGACCGTCCAACACTGAATGCTGGTGGCATCCCTGACTTGGACAGTTTCAAACGCGAATTAAACCAACTAATTTCGGAAGAAGTTGCAAGCCGAGTCACAGAATCAGAACTAAGAGAAAGAGCTTACCAGGTTTTGATTCCCTTCATCGTAAGACACTCTTTGACTTCTCCAGACGTATGCAGTAGCGCCGCGGATTTCTTCGAGGCAAGAATGCGCGGACAATCGACCCATTTCAGAAATTTGCGACAGACGATAATTGAATCTCGTCGCAGAACCTTCTCAAGCGCTCGACCATAGTAACGATTGGCCCGCGGACATCAGCCCATGAAGTTGCAATCCTGTATGTATTACGCAAAAGGTTGACCGAATTTATCGACGGAGACTAGCTCGGATATCATTTTTCTATTCTTTTTTCTGCCAGAGATCTTCTTCACTGGATAACCAAAGCCGACGACCGCGCTCGCATTCAAATTCTCTGGAATAGCGAAGTCTCTCTGAAGTGCTTCTTTATCGACGCCAGTAAAGATACATGAAGCCACGCCATAGTTCCAGGCAGCAATCTGCATGTCTTGAACGACTCTGCCTACGTCAATCTGTTGGAAACTCCGTTTTTCTTCGGTTAGGATCATCACAGCAAGATTTGCGCCCTGCACCCATTTTCCCGTAGTGCTGTCGTTGGCTAACACCTTCAAGCGGTCCTGCCCCTCCACTACAAGGAAATGCCAGTGTTGAGAGTTCATCGCGCTACCGGTGAGCCTAGCTGCTTCCAGTATCTTTCGCTTCAAATCGGGAGTGATGCGACGGGCAGGATCGAACTCTCGTATGTCGAGTTTTGACAAGATGCAATCATACGCGTCCAATACGAACACTACCTATGGAGAGGATGCAGAGTTCAAGAAAAGGACTATGGAACTCATGCGTTTTTGACAGCTTTCATTCCCGTGAACCGCGCACGATCTCCTAATTCCTCTTGAATCCGGATCAATCGATTGTACTTGGCAGTTCGTTCTCCTCGGCAGGGAGCACCCGTCTTGATTTGTCTGCAGTTGAGGGCAACCGCTAAGTCAGCTATTGTTGTATCCTCAGTTTCTCCAGATCTATGACTTGTTACGACAGCATATTGACTGCTCGAGGCGATCCTCGCCGCTTCGATGGACTCTGTCAGGGTTCCAATCTGGTTGACTTTGAGTAGAAGCGCGTTTGCGGCACCGAGTTGGATTCCCTTCTTGAGCCTTGCAATGTTGGTTACGAATATGTCATCGCCAACCACGTTCACTTTGTTTCCCACTTTGCGAGTAAACTGAACTGTATGTTCGAAATCTTCCTGCTCGAATGGGTCTTCAATATAGCTGATGGGATAACGCTGGGTTAGCTCAAAGTAGAAGTCAGAGAGTTCTTCAGGTGATTTTCCCTCGCCATCGATTTCGTACGTTCCATCATTGTAGAACTCGGATGATGCAGCGTCAAATCCGAGGTACACGTCTTTTCCCGGAGTATAGCTTGAGTCGGTGACGGCTTGAACTATGGTGTCAAGGGCCTCGGAGGTCTTGGTTATTGGTGGGGCAAAGCCGCCTTCATCGCCTACGTTAACTGACTGCTTTCCATACTTTCCCTGAATTACGCGTTTGAGGGTGTGATAGATCTCGGCGCCCATTCTCAATGAATCAACTAAGTCCCGAGCTCCAGCGGGTATTACCATGAACTCTTGGATCTTCAGCCCCGTCCCTGCATGCTTTCCACCATTTATTATGTTCATAACAGGTACGGGAAGCGTCACTCCCTTTCCGTCACTAAGGTAGAGGAATAGTGACTTATTCGCTAAGGCCGCAGCGAGTTTCGCGGTTGCGAGTGAAACCGCCAAAATGGCGTTTGCACCGAGTTTTGCTTTGTTCGGTGTACCATCAAGATCAATCATTAACTGGTCGATCAGAGTCTGGTCCTCAGGATTTTGTCCAAGGATTCTTGGGCCTATGATCTCGTTAACGTTCCTGACTGCCTTTAATACCCCCATCCCCGCGTAGCGCTTTGGATCTTGGTCTCTGAGTTCGACTGCTTCGTGTTTGCCTGTGGAGGCACCTGATGGAACTGCGGCTGTGACCATTTTTTCGCCTGAATACAATATGGCCTCGACCGTTGGGTTACCTCTGGAGTCGAGAATTTCCCTTGCCTCAACTCTTGTTATGACATGTTTCTGGCTCATAATCATCAGCCCGAATTGAATTCTGATGAATATGAATAGATGTTAACAATATTAGAAGACGGACGCATAGGTTTCAGGATCGATAATTGAGGCGGACGTCACTCTCGTTACTGCTCGCGTGTCTGATACTGATCCTAGTTTATGTATCAAGTGTTGGCGCAGCTCCTGCAAGCACAAGTAATCTCAATTCCATTGTTATGTTGACTCCCACTGACGGCTGGGCGGTTGGAGACGCGGGAACAACTCTTCACTTTGATGGGTCATCATGGGACCAAATTCCCTCGGGCACGAGCGTCGATTTGCTCGGTCTTTCCTTTGGGCCACCGACTGCATCAATTTCTACCTCTGGATTCGCAGTGGGTGGTACGGGAGGAGCAGCCGTTGCTGTTCATTGGGACGGCATATCTTGGTCGTCTGTGACAGAAGGTCTCTCACCGCCCTCAGCACAGAGACTCTCCTCAGTCTTTGGGATTAGTTCAACCGATGCTTGGGCTGTTGACTCAGCGTCAGGAACGATCTGGCATTGGTCAGGAAATCCTGGATTAGGAGGAGGCTGGAATTCGATCTTCAAAGCTACGGGTGGCCTGAATTCAATTTTCATGACTAGCGCTACTGATGGTTGGGCGGTTGGACAGGGAGGTATGATCTATCATTTCGCGGGAGGTTCCTGGGCACTCTACTCGACTGTAGGGATGACGCTGAACAGCGTTTTCATGCTAAACCAAAACGAAGGATCGGCTGTTGGTAATGGAGGGGTGATCTATCACTACATGTCCGGCAGTTGGAGTGGCCCCATTTCACCGTCTGCTTCTAGCCAGGATTTGAGATCTGTTTTCATGGTCAGCCAATCAGAAGGGTGGACAGTCGGCGCATCGGGCACGATTGTTCATTACTCGAATGGAATTTGGAATCAACAACCGCCCAACATGCAGACCACCTCGCAGAACTTGAATTCAATCTACTTTGTTGGCGTGATTGGATGGGCAGTGGGAGATAGCGGAACAATAATCACGGTTTCGAGCCAGCCGCCTTTTTCAGGCTTTCCACTGTCCGTCCTTCGCTCAGTGTACCTTCTGAGCCCTGCGGACGGATGGGCAGTAGGATGCTCAACAGGCGGATGCAACAGCGGAGCTGGACAGACCGTGGCAGCTCATTGGAATGGCCAGTCTTTCACTCTTGGAACAGTTCTTGGCCCCAGTTCTGATCTAGATTCCGTATCGATGACTAGCGAAACAGATGGTTGGGCAGTCGGTGGAATTGGGACAACCCCCTTAATACTGCACTACTCAGGTGGATCTTGGACACAGGTGACTCCTCCGCCTGGAAGTTACGCCTTACATTCAGTTTTCATGGTTAACCAAGGAGAGGGATGGGCAGTTGGAGATGGCGGAATCATTCTTCATTACTCAGGAGGCGCTTGGGCCTCAGCATACTCGCCCGTTGCAACTACACTAAGGGGCTTGTACATGCTAGGTCCAGCGGACGGCTGGGCGGTTGGCGACGGAGGCACAATTCTCCGGTACCAAGGCCAATGGACTCAGCTTGGAAGCCCAACGAGTGCTGCTCTCCGCTCAGTATATCTTTTCGATTTTGCCCACGGATGGATCGTTGGATCCGGCGGCATAGTTCTTCATTATGATGGAATCACTTGGACTGACGTCGCGACATTTGCAACAACGAATCTGAATTCAGTCAGTCAAGTTAATCCTCAGGAAGCATGGGCCGTAGGCAATTCAGGCACGATTCTTCATTGGACAGAGTTTGCATGGTATCCTTACTCGCCTTCACCTTCGCTATTGGGCACTCCCGACCTTAACTCAATCTTTCTGCTATCAAACGGTTATGGGTTGATTGTAGGAGCGCCTCCTACGTCAGGCAGTCAAGCTACTGTGCTGCCCATCCCTGAGACACAGAATGCACCGATCGCATTGGGTGTAATTCTATTAGCGGTGCTTCTGTGCGTTACACGAAGGAAACGTATTTGATCTGTACAAGATACCGTTCATGTTGCCGTTCTATTCTATTTCTCTGAACCGATGGTGTAACGCTTCCACTCTTTTCTTTGTTACCCAATTCTTATGGTGTCTGAAGCCTCCGCCAAAGCCGTTTGGGATATGCAATAGCTCGTGTATCAAGGTCTTTTCTTTCTCGTCAATTGGCAGGAGATCGTATTGCTCAGATAGAACCTCGACAGCATAGTACGCTGGCTCGCTCAAAGCTTGTTGCCATATTTTGGGTAGCGAATGTATCCTTGCGATGACATGGTGTGCTTTCGAACCGTGACTTCGATAGCAGTAGATGCGACTCTTCGGAATATGTAGGAAACCCAATTTGTCAATGATATTGATAGCTAACTCTGATACGTCTGGTGCTCGTTCATATCGAAAAGGCATGCAAAGAAACGTGAATCAAGCATCTAAAATAATATTCGCAGAATCAACCTAGGAAAAAAAGAGTTCAGACTCGAGTTCACTCACGCCTTTGAACGCATGGCTAGAAGGTACCCAAGTCCACCGACTACGAATCCTACCAAAGCGAGCGCGAGGAATGCTGCGATTGGCACAGTCAGTGCTCCCAGTATGTTTACGTGTACCTGCCCTGCATTCCAGCCCTTGCCTCCGAAATTTGTTGGTTGCATTGCGGCTCCTCCCCAATACCCTCCCCACATGGCGATGAAAGCTGCGCCGGCCACGCCAATGTTCCCGAAGACGAGGTGTATCCAGGCGAATGCTTTCGAAAGACCCTTGTACTGTTTGCCCTGCACCGTCTCAATGTAAATGTAGAATAACGACGTGACTGCCATAGCGACGACTCCAACAATCAGATAGGTCAGATAACCGACTGTGAACCAAGTGCCTGCCTCTCCTGCGGCAATGACACGCGAGACTGCAACTGGCAAGAGGCCGATCTGATCACCAAAACCGCCGAGGAACGTAATGGCAACTGCTGCTGCGCCTTGAACTATACCGGCATAAATGAAATACCCCGCCATCTTGCTTTCTGATGCTTTTTTCTGCAATTCCTTCCCCTCCTTGTTAGTTGTGAATGGGAAGCGTGCAATTTTCAAGGCAGTATATAAATTCCGTCTCTATCGTCATGCTAGGTATATACCGAAGTTTGGTTGCTGAAAATCGCTAGCTGACCAATGAAAACGCTCTGCTCACTGCTTCCTCGGGCGAATCCTCGCCTAAGATCCGTACCATTTCGCGATCATCGATATGCGTCCCAGCAAATCGATCTGCAACTCCGCCACTCCCTTTCACTGCAACTATTGGTATCCCCTTTTGATATGCTGCGGACATCTCAATGAGAGTGCCCACTCCTCCTCCTACAACTATAATGGCATCTGCGGAATAGGCAGTGACAAAATCCCTCGCGAAGCCCATACCTGTAGCGATGACGATGTCGCAGTACTCATTCGAAAGCGTCTTATCATCTTGCGGAATAATGCCAAGGACAAGCCCGTTTCCATCCTTCGCGCCTTTGCTTGCTGCTTCCATGACTCCGCCAAGTCCCCCTGTAATCAAGACAGCACCACGTCTTGCGATTTCAAGACCCACTTGATACGCGATGCGAGACGCAATATGAGTACAATGATCATTTCCGTAACCGATGACAAGAATTTGCTTTCTTCTGCCAGTCAATTCAGATCACTTGTGGGGTGCGTTCATTGCTTCGATGTTCTGCCGAATCTCTGAAAGAATTGCTTTCACACTAAGCAGCTCAATCCTATCAAGTTTGGACAGTATGTCTTCCACTACCTTCGCCTGCCTGACAAGCTCGTTTCCCAATAGGTATTCTTCGTATGCCCAGAGCAACGCCTCTATCTTGTCCGCGGCCTTTACAATTGTCGCCTCAACCGTACCGCCCTCACTTGCCTCTCTAAGATCCACGTACATCCTCGCTTGGCTCTCTGGGATTCCCATCATGAGATTCCGGTACCATTCCATTGCCTTAAGGTTGAGAGCCTCGGCGAATTTCTCGTCTTGATGCTTGAAGGGGTGGTGCACATCTCCAGTCCTGGCCTCCTCAACATCGTGAAGCAGGGCCATTCGTAGTAATCGTTCAACGTTCACGTTGACTCCGTTTGACAATTCAAGGTCAGCCAAGATCATAGAGTACACACCCACAAAGTACGAGTGCTGTGCAACATCCTCCCTGAAGTGGCACTTGTATACGCTGAATCTGCCAACGGTCATCAGTGACCTAACTGACAAGAAGAAATCCAACACTTGGTTCATCGGGGGCATAGGTTGAGCTTAGAGGACACCCGATTCTTAATTCTTGCAGATATCGTACTGTCCCATTTCCTAGTCAAATCAGAAACTGCAAAATCAACCTAGCAGCGGCTCGCATAATTGTGATCTCTCCAAGTGACCTTGAATTTCCTTAAAGATCAGACTCAAAATAGAGCTCATTTCGAACCGTTTCAAGCTCCTGCTCATCAGCAAACCGTTCGAATTTAAGCGGAATTCGCTTCTAGCAGCTGCTAATAATCTCTCAAACATGTGTAATTCCGATTTCAAACGGGCGTCGTGTTAGCATGCAGACGTGTCCAATGGAGAAATCGCCTCAAGTTGATCGAGATGTGAAAATCAGATAGCTGAACCGCATGGAGGTGATTTCATGCCAAGAGAGAGTATGCTTACACAGAAGTCGATTGTTGCCGATGATACACTGGCGCTTCTCACCGGACAGTCCAAAGGAGCTCTATTGAGTTACACTGAACTCACCAAATCTATGCACCAGTACATACGTAGCAAGGGTCTAAGGTTGAAAGTTTGTCCAAACTGTAAGGCTCAGATACCCGGATTCGCGACTTACTGTGACAAATGCGGTAAAGATACAATACCTAGCAGCTAGACATGGCTCATTCTGAGCCCATTTCTCTATTCATGTTTTTCAGCGTATTTTTTGTGATTGCACCCTCCGGACATCGAGTAGTCTGATCTCCCTCTAACCCTTTGATAACGGCTGGCATCTAAGCCTACTTTGCTTCGGTCTTGCGGGTTGCTACCCAATGATCCCATCGATGCCCGCAATTTGTACAATAAAATTCCAAGACCTCGTCAGCTACTCCAACCCAGAACGACCATGCTGGAGTCCGATTCATCAGTTGAGCCTGAGCTTTGCAACGGGGACAATTCACGATTGGAACCCCTTTCTTGAACTGGTCATCAGTCGGAGAGGCACCACTTCAGCGATGAATTCTGAATATTCAGTTCGCATCCTTGCATCACATATTTCGCAAGCGTGAATGTTGAACCGACAGAATTGAGTACCAGTCTGATCACCGCGGTTCTTCCGCACTTGGGCGTTGAACATTGAAACTGCACGAAATCATCCAGCAAGAAGTACGTGCCTTTTGGAGTCAGGTGTGGGTGAACCGACCCTGCCATACCTGTGATTTCTCTTCTATCTTCACCCCTGTCTCGCCTGTTCTCTGCCACATAGTTCCACATTGTGCGCAGTGATAGTCGAGCATCAGGTCGAAGCCTTCATTTCGCCATCGTAACGATCTACCGACTAATTCCGTACCTCCATGACATCTGGGACAGTTCATGACAAGGAGTCTGTTCTCGGAGGTTATGAGTGAATAAGGTAAGCGAAAGATTGTCTGACCCTACTGAAACTGAACGGATGCTGCTAGTAATCTAGTTTTCAATCACAGGCGGAAACTCATTCTTGATCGACTGACGTACTGTTAGAAATAGCGAGGTTACGCCGCTTATCCTGCCCTCGTGACGTAAATCCCCGATGCAACGTCCAGACTGAGAGGGTATGAGTTGGATCCAATCTTGACTAGTATCGGACCACTGAAAGGTGCTTTCTCCTCAACCTCGATCTTCGTGCCAGGGAACATACCCAAGCTGGCCAAGTAACGAAGGAGCTCTGTGCTCTCGTCAGGAATGTGACTGACGGTAGCCGTTTCTCCGTTCTTGAGTTCAGATAGAGCCTGCCCTTTTATTGGCGTGACAACTCCATTTTCATTAGGAATCGGATTTCCATGTGGACAGGTTCGCGGATGTCCAAGTGTTTTCTCAATCGAGGATGCTAGCTTCTCACTAATCACATGTTCCAACCTGCAAGCCTCCTCGTGCGCATCTGCCCATGCGAAATGCAGAGTGTCGGTAAGCAGTCTCTCCGCAAGCCTGTGACGCCTGAAGACCAACATCGCATGCCTCCGCCCTTCAGCAGTCACCTTTACGCCTTTGTATGGCTCGCGCGCAACGAGACCTTTGGATTCCAACACTTCTAACGTGTTGGTCACGCTGCCTGGAGTAATGCCAAGTATCTTGGCTATGTCCCCCGTCTTGGCAGACCCAGTTTTTGCTTCCAGCGTGTATATCGTTTTCAGGTACATTTCAGGCGCTATCTGAAATTCGTGACTCAAGTAGAATCAGCCTTTTGCCTCTCTCACGGAAGAATAAGGTGAGTCGCATAATTATTCTTGGCATGTAATATACATAGATTGTTAATCTAGCGTATCTGGATTGCCAAGTATTTTCTGCCCATACTCAATTCCATAGGTTATACTTCAAGGGTTGTGAACTCAAGCTCAGAAGCTTTTGGCTTATAGCAGTCTCTTCAAGCGATTGAGTACTTCATATCCATGATTTATCTTGCCGAGTCTACCGTTCTTCGCAAAAGCCTCTGTAAATCGCATTGAGCCATCAGGTTTGACCCCTCCTCCAGCTACCAAGATCGGTACAGGGTCATCTGTGTGACCCATTGCAGCGCAGGGTGTCGAATGATCGGCAGTTACACACGTTAGGTGACGACGATCAACAGGCAGATGACCAAAGAATCCTAAGTCGATATCTTCAATAGCTTTCTTTTT
>Ga0187774_10000540_pt1 | contig 13010 bp, 9 predicted proteins | sample 0216_BV02_MP05_2_FD_133152 | JGI IMG/M metagenome (GOLD analysis project Ga0187774, IMG submission 133152) | Tropical peat soil microbial communities from peatlands in Department of Meta, Colombia - 0216_BV02_MP05_20_MG | ecosystem: Environmental > Terrestrial > Soil > Wetlands > Peat | place... | reverse complement strand
CCCATCAACTACCAGTTGGGAAGTCTCTACCTGAAAAAAGGCAATCCTCCCCGGGCGGCAGAATATTTCTCCGAAGCGCTCAAACTGAAACCCGAAGACCCGGAGGTGCATTTCCAGTTGGCGAAGGCATTAAACCTCATTCCCGGGCAGAAAGAAAGGAGCCAGTTCCATTTGCAGAAAGCTCTGCGCGAGCAACGACAAGACGACCGGAGGATGGTGTTCCCCCCAAAACGGACCGAGGCAGAAATCCGGCCAGGAAGGGGAGACAAAAACAATCATCAGTCCCCGGAATCAGCAGAAAGGGTTTCCCCATGATCTCTCCACCCTGGTTATGGGCTATATTAGCGGCCTCAATCTTTTCGATGGGAATCGGTATATGGGGGGCATACCGCTCGAGGAAACCTTGGGACGGAGCAGGGGCCCTGTGGGCCTTGCTGGGATTGGCTGGAGGGGTGATCGCCACTCTCCTCCTGCATGTTCCCAGTTTTTTCCGTTCGCCCTGAAGAAGGATTCGTTGACCAGAACCTTTAACCCGTGGGCAGAAAGAATTTAGGAAAGCCCGTTCAACGACCGAAGATTCGCACCCCATGGGTAAGAAGCCAGGAGAGGAAATGGAAAGAAAAGAAGTTCCGGCATCGGGTTTTGGGTTGGGTTCAACCCGGCAAGAAGCCTCCTCGAAGAATACCTTCCAGGACCCCAAAAATCGGCCGGGCCAGGACGGTTTCGCAGCCATTCCAACCACCGATCCGGAAGCCGCCCTCCGTTTCTGCCAGGCTCTCTCCCGGTTTCTATTGACGACACCCTTCCCTCCCCCCACCGGGAGAATCCCTTCTTTCGATGATTCCGTGCTTCCCGGGCAGGAGACCGCCGCAAATCCAGAAATTTCCGTGGTGATCCCCATCTTCAATGAAGAGGAGAATATTCCCGTTTTGTATTCCCGCCTCACCGACGCGCTAAAAGGGACGGGAATGGAATCGGAGATTATTTTTGTGGACGATGGCAGCCGGGATGACTCCTTGAAACGGTTGTATTCCTTCCGGGATGAAGACCCAACGGTGACGATCGTTGAGCTTTCCCGCAATTTCGGCCACCAGGTGGCGATCAGCGCCGGCCTGGATCATGCTCGCGGGAAAGCGGTCATGGTGATGGACGCGGATTTACAGGACCCCCCGGAGCTGTTGCCGCAATTCATCAAAAAGTGGCAGGAAGGTCATGACGTAGTCTACGCGATCCGAAAAAACCGCAAGGAAGGGTGGGGGAAACGCCTGGCTTATTCCGCCTTTTATCACCTCTTGCATCGGACCGCGAATATTGAGATCCCCTTGGATGCAGGGGATTTCTGCATTATGGATCGAAAGGTCGTGAACCTTCTCATGGCCATGCCCGAGCGCAACCGCTTCGTGCGAGGAATCCGGAGCTGGGTGGGATTGGATCAAGTCGGGCTGACCTACGAACGGCAGGCCCGCCAGGCCGGCCAATCCAGGTACACGTTCCTGCGACTACTTTACCTGGCCCTGGATGGATTGATTTCTTTCAGCTATCTGCCCTTAAGGGTGATCGCCATCCTGGGGGCTCTGATCTCCCTTTTTTCGCTTCTCATGGCCATCTTCTACGCGGGGGAGAAACTACTGGTTGGCCTCAATCCCCCCGGATTCGCCACCCTAACTGTGGCCATCTTTTTCTTCGCCGGCGTTCAACTGGTGACCATGGGGGTCATCGGTGAATACGTGGGCCGGATCTTCGAGGAAGTGAAGCAGCGGCCGTTGTATATTGTGCGGCGGGTGACGCGGAGACCGTCCAAGTGCGTCTCTTGATGCTAAACAACGAATTTCCGCCCTTGGGAGGCGGAACCGGGACCGTCAACCTGGCGATCCTCCAGCGCATGGCCAGCATGCCGGGGCTGGAGGTGGACCTGATCACTTCGGCCCTGGGAAAGCGGGCCGAGGAAGTCGATTTTGCCGAACGGGTCCGGATCTTCAAGGTTCCGGTTAATAACCGGATAATCCACCATTCCACGAACCGCGAACTCATCGCCTATGCCTCTCGGTCCTGGTTCCTCGCCGGGCGGTTGCACCGGGCCCGCGCTTACGATCTTTGCTTCGCGTGGAGCGCGGTGCCGGCCGGCGGGGTAGCGTGGGCCCTTCGCCGAACGGCCGGGCTTCCCTACCTGGTGCGGGTCGGCGGGCCGGATATTCCGGGGTTTGAAGCGCGCTATCATCTCCTGTACCCGGTGCTTACGCCGATGATTCGCTCCATCTGGCGGGGAGCCGAAAGGGTGGTGGCGAAATGCGCGGGGGAAGCCGCGATGATCCGGGCGGTGGATAAAGACGTCCCCATCGCCCTCATCCCCAACGGAGTAGAGCTGGAGGCGTTTCCGCCGGCGTCCCCTCCTCCGGAAAGCGGCCCGCTGCGGCTGTTATGCGTGGCCCGCCTGATCGAGCGCAAAGGACAGCGCCTTTTAATCCACGCCGTCAAGGGGCTCACCGACCAGGGGATCGATGTATTGCTTGACCTGATCGGCACGGGAGATGCCCAGGCCTCCTATGAGGCCCAGGCGAGGGCTCTGGGGATGGAGGAAAAAGTCCGCTTCGTCGGTTACGTGCCCCGCGAAAGGATGGCGGCCCATTATGCGGCGGCCCACGCCTTCGTGCTTCCTTCCGATAACGAGGGGATGAGCGTGGCTACGCTGGAAGCCATGGCCGCCGGGCTTCCCCTGGTGGTGACCCGGACCGGCGGGACAGATGATCTGGTCGAAGAAGGGGTGAATGGCTGGACCTTCCCCCGGGGGGATGAGGAGAGCCTGATGGGTCACCTAAGACGGCTGGCCCTTGACCGTTCCCTGGCCCGCCGCCTGGGAGAAGCCTCCCGCACCCGGGCGGCTCAATTCTCCTGGGAACAGGCCTGCGACGGGTATGTGCACCTTTTTGAAAAGATAACCTGTCCAGCCCGGCCCCGGAGTTCGGCGGGGACCTGTTCTTCAAACCCGGGAAGGTGAAGAAGATCGTACCATGTGCGGAATCTGCGGCCATCTCATCTTGAATCGGGAGAAGCAAGTGGACCGGGGACTTCTCGAAAGGATGAATAATTCCCTGATCCATCGCGGGCCGGACAGCGCCGGATATCATATCCGGGGAAACCTGGGCCTGGCCATGCGCCGGCTGGCGATCATCGACGTGGCCGGCGGACATCAACCTATGAAGAATGAAGACGGAACCCTCTGGGTCGTCTGCAACGGGGAGATCTACAACTTCCGGGAGCTGCGTTCCGACCTGGAGGCGCGGGGACACCGCTTTGCCACGAAGAGCGATGTCGAAACCATTCTCCATGGCTACGAACAATGGGGCGATGATGCTCTGCAGCACCTGAACGGCATGTTCGCCCTCGCGCTCTGGGACGAGGGGAAGAGGCGGCTTTTGCTAGCCAGGGACCGGATGGGGAAGAAGCCTCTCTACTGGCATCTTTCCCCCGCGGGGCTGCTGTGGGGGTCGGAAGCGAAAGCCCTGCTCTCCGCCTCCTGGGTGGAGAGGCGGGTGAATGCGCTAGCCCTGCACCATTACTTAACCCTTCAGTATACGCCCGACCCGCTCACGATCTTCGAAGGGATGCAGCAACTTCCCGCGGGGCACAAGTTGGTCGTGGAGCGGGAGGGGGCTCCCCAGGTCTTCCGCTGGTGGCAACCCAGCTTCGAACCGAAATGGAAGCTGACCCGGGAAGAGGCGATGCAGCAGGCCCGCGAGCTGCTCGGGTCGGCGGTCGAGCGGCGGTTGGTTTCCGAAGTGCCTCTCGGGGCTTTCCTCAGCGGCGGATTGGACTCTTCCCTGGTGGTCGCGCTGATGGCCGAAAGATCTTCCCGGCCTGTCCAGACCTTTTCGATCGGATTCGAGGAAAAACACTACTCGGAGACGCGCTACGCCTTGCAAGTGGCCCGGCGGTATGGAACCGACCATCATGAATTCCTCTTCCGCCCGCTGGACTTGGTCCAGCTGATCGAGGAAGTGCTCCGGTCGGCCGACGAGCCCCTGGCCGACCCAGCCGCCCTTCCGCTGTACGAATTGGCCAGGCAGGCGCGCGCCTTCGTCACCGTGGCCCTGTGCGGGGACGGGGGAGACGAGACGCTGGCCGGCTACCGGCGCTATGTGCTCGACGGTCTTTTGCGGCCTTACGCCGCGCTGCCGAAATGGGTGACCCAGTCCTTGGTCCCTTCCGCCGCGTCCCTTTTGCCCGAACCGGCCTGGCTCCCGGAAGATCGGAACCCCTTCACCGGACTGAAGCGGCTCGGCCAGTTCTCTGCGGTTTCGCCCAAGGCGTCGCTGGTCCGGTGGGGGTCCTATTTCACCCATGGGGATAAGCTCGGCCTTTACACCGACCGGTGGAGGGAGGAGCTGACCCGGCAAGACACGGCCGATTGGGTCGCCTTAGCCTTCGACGAGGCGCCGGCCGGGAACCTGCTGGACCGCACTCTCTACGCCGACCAGATGACCTACCTCGCGGGAGACCTGCTGCCCAAGACCGATCGCATGACCATGGCCCATGCCCTGGAGGCCCGGGCCCCTTTTCTGGATCGCGACTGGGTCGAGTGGACCGCCCGCCTCCCGGTGAAATACAAAGTGCGCGGCTGGAAGACCAAATGGCTTCTCCAGGCGGCTTTTGCCGATAAATTCCCCCCGGAGATCCTCCACCGGGGGAAACAGGGATTTGGCGTTCCCCTGGGGCTGTGGCTGCGGGGGCCGCTGGAGTCCTGGGCCCGGGCCCGAATTCTGGAGAATCGGGCCCTCCGGGAATGGTTTCGGCTGGAGGCGATGCACCGGTTGTTCGAGGAAAACAGAAGCGGCCGGGTCAATCACGGCAAGCGTTTGTGGAGTCTTTTGATGTTTTCTCTCTGGCTGGATCAACATTTCAAAAGGTGAGCCCAATGCGCTGGTTCGATTTTGGCTCCAACTGGCAAGCTTTTTCGGCCAGACGGCTCGACGCCGGGAGGCTCACGGCTGCCGTTCATTCCCTTCAGGCTCTCCTGGGAAAAGAAACTTTAGGAGGTCTAAGTTTCCTCGATGTCGGCTGTGGAACGGGTCTTTTTTCCATTGCCGCTCATCAATTGGGCGCGGTCAAGGTGGTGGGAATAGACCTGAACCCGTCCTGCATCTCCGTTTCTGAGCAGAATCGGGACCGTTTGGCGCCAAAAGCGCCAGTCCTATTCCAGCTGGGGTCCGCCTTAAACCGGGAAGACCTGCATTCCCTCGGAAGATTCGATATCGTTTACGCGTGGGGCTCGCTGCACCATACGGGCGCCATGTGGGCGGCCATTCGTAACGTGGCTCAACAGGTTTCGCCGGGGGGCCTGCTGGTGCTGGCCATCTACAACAAGCACTTTACCTCACCGGTATGGAAGCTAATCAAATGGTTTTACAACCACCTTCCCGGATGGGGAAGAGTTCTGATGGCGGTATTATTCTCAGGAATCATTTATATTGCCAAATTTCTCGTCACGGGACGGAACCCTCTCGAAAAAGAGCGAGGAATGGATTTCTGGTTCGATGTGGTTGACTGGGTGGGAGGATATCCTTATGAATATACCACCCCTCTGGAAGTAGAGAAATTCGTTAAGGCTCAAGGGTTCAACACCCGTCATCGCATTCCTGCGAGGGTTCCCACAGGATGCAATGAATTTGTCTTCGTCAAAAATGAAGGCCCGTATTTTGGGAATGATCTGAGGGACTTCATGCCAACGATGAAATCGGGCGAATATGATCAAGGTTGGGAAATGAAGTGGGACGATATGAAGAAGTATGGTCCTTTTTCTCGGCACCTGCGGCGAATCATCAAAAATCTTATCCGCCCGCTGGCATTTCATAGCGTCCTGGATGTGGGGTGCGGCCAGGGATCTCTCCTGTGGGAGTTGCAGGCCCAATTTCCCCACATGAAACCCACGGGGACGGATCTGTCGATGAAAGCGCTCGATCTGGCGCGTAGAAGGGTACCCGAGGGGGAGTTCCATGTGAGCGACCTGGCCCAGGAGTCGCTAGAGGACAAGTTCGACCTGGTCATCTGCAGCGAAGTCCTGGAACATATTCCCGATGACCAGACCGCCATCCGGCATCTAGCCCGAATGACGGGAAAATACCTTGTCGTGTCCGGGCCCCAGGGGCGCATGCGGCGTTTCGAAGCGACTGTGGGCCACGTGCGGAATTACGCTTACGGCGAGTTGGTTCATAAACTCGAACAGAATGGCTTCCGGATGGTTCGGGTCATTGAATGGGGTTTTCCGTTTTATTCGCCCCTCTACCGGAATTTCCTGGATCTTCTGGGCGGCCGGGGCACAGAGGGCCAGTTTGGCCCCGCGCGCAGATTGACTTCCATCGGCCTGTATCATCTGTTCAGGCTCAATTCAGCGAAGCGTGGCGATGAGCTTATAGTTCTAGCGGAGATTGCCTAAGACCTTTCGGTTCTCCGGGTTGTTCCCCCCCTAGGGGGGCGAGGGTAGGGTAAGACCCATTGTCTGGGGGAATGAAATTGGCGCGGGTCCATCCCCGGTAAAATTCCTTTTAGGTCCCATTCCTATGAAGCGAGTCAAGCTTTTTTCCCCTGACTTTACCCCAGGCAAAGTTTTGGTTACCGCGAAGGCAATCGCCGATATTATCATTCTGGCGGTACAGAAACCGTCGAAGAAAACCCTCCACTTTGCCAGAATGATCTTGAAAGTGAAACCGAGATTCACGATGGTAAAGAACAAGAACCTGATCAACCTGTATCATTTGGTTCAAGAGGCCGACCGATTAAATTTACCCGGGGATATTGTGGAGTGCGGCGTCTGGAACGGTGGGTCTGCCGCCTTCATGGCGGTTGCACACGCAGAGGGGCCCAATCCCAGGTTGAGAACTCTATGGCTGTTTGACTCTTTTGAAGGACTCCCTCGTCCCGATGAACGAGATGGAGAGGAGGAAAGGAAGGCGTATTTTGAGGAGTGGAACAAAGGAGATATCGAAAAGGTAAAACAGGTATTCAAGAAAATGGGTTTGGGATTAGAAAAAGTCAAGATCGTTCCCGGATGGTTTGAACAAACGTTGACCACAACTCCCGTGGGACCCATCGCCCTCTTGCACATTGACGCCGACTGGTACAGCTCGGTGAAGATGGCATTGGAAGCATTCTATGACAAAGTAGTCCCGGAAGGATTTGTCATTCTTGATGATTATGGATACTGGAAGGGATGTACCCAGGCCCTGCAGGATTTTCTCTTCGAGCACGAAAGGGCTCAAGTACGGATCGAGCCGATGGGTCGAGACGGGGGGTATTTTCAAAAGCCCGTCACCGACCCGAAGAAGCGGCCGGGAATCCCGACGAAAGAAATGGGTCGTCAATGAACCCCTCGGTAACCGATCTTTTCCGGTATGCGTGGCAAATGCTGAGCGGGTTTCGCGTGAACCTCGAATTGTCCCTCGCGAATGCGCGCTGGAAGGATATGGGACCATTCCTGGGTTCGCCCCGATCCTTGACGGTGCTTGATTTAGCCAACGGCCGGTTGCAGCCCCAGTTTCTCCTCTTGAAGGCTTCGGGCCATCGGGTGTGCGGAGTGGACCTGGTCAATCGCCCGGGAAAGGACTGGGTGGATTGGGCCTATCGTGGGGCGCGCCTTTTATACAGGTGGAAGTTAGGATTACCGGCTACGAAAGCTGTTGATCCGGGGCTCGTTTGTGGCCGGGTGAATACCTTACCCTTTCAAAGTAATCGCTTTGACCTGGTTACCTCCATTGCGGCTTTCGAACACTTTTCGGATGTCCCGGCAGTGGTGACCGAACTTCATCGAGTGCTTCGATTGTCGGGCTTGGCATGGATATTAATCCACCTCTTTTCGAGCCCTTCAGGTGGACATAACCTCGGCTGGACCGAGACCCCCAGACGGGACGTCCCGAAAGGGGTGGATCCGTGGGACCACCTGAGGAAGCGCCGGCTTCCATTTACCGTACCCCTGAATGAGTGGCGATTGGGGCAATACCTGACCGCTTTCTCCCGCCACTTCGAAATTCTCAAGAGCTATTGTGCGATACGGGAGGGAGAAGGATGGTTAACTCCCGAAATTATGGCTGAATTGTCCGATTATAGCCGGGAGGAACTAACCTGCGGGGCTTATGTCATCGTGGCCCGGAAACAGCAAGGGCGGGAATGAAATGACGGAGCCGAAAGTTACCCCAATTCCCATGAGGAATAGAATTTATTGGCATGCGGCCGCAATTGTCTGCCTGGGGGCCTTGCTCTTTTTGGCCGGGTCGATCAAATTGGAGAGCTTTCCCCCCCTTTGGTGGGATGAAGGATGGACTCTAACGGTGGCCCGAAACTGGGTGGAACGAGGCCATTACGGCCGTTTATTGGCCGGAGAGCCCACGCCATCCGGACTTGAAGCCGCCTTCCCGGTTACCGCCCTGGTAGGACTCAGTTTCCACCTCTTGGGTGTGGGGGTCTGGCAAGGGCGGATGATGGGCTTAGTCTTTATGGTGGGGGCGCTGGGGATGATGTACTATCTGGCTCTTCGTTTGCATGATCAGCGCGTGGCCATCGGCACTCTGGGGGTCATTCTATTGATGTCCCCCCACTCAGCCATTCATCCCTTGTACATGGGCCGGCAGGTTTTGGCGGAAATCCCGTCGGTGTTTTACCTCCTTGGGGGGTATGCCTTTTTCTGGTTGGCCTTGAATCGGTCGGCGGGCTTTTTATCGGTGGCGGTTGTCCTTTGGGGCGTTGGCATCCTATCCAAGATAACGGTGCTTCCTTTTTGGTTTATTTCCTTGTCTTTGCCTTTGGGCGTCACTCTGATCCGACGCAGGTGGAAGCTGGCCAGTCTGTTTGGGGCAGGGCTCTTAGGCTCTCCTTGTGCTGCGTGGATGCTGGGGCGGGGGGGCCAACTGCTCTTGCCAGGTCATAGGACCTTGACCCAACCTCTTCAAGGAGCTTACGAAGTCACGGCCCTGGTATTCGAGGGGTTTAACCGTTTATTCGCCTTGCAGATAATCCTCCAATTTGCTTTGCCGACCTTGATTGCCCTTTGTTTTGCAGCGGGAAAACTTTTCCAGAAGAGGGAGCAAGCTGAGCTAACCTCTGAGGTAGAACTCATGCGCTTGGCGCTGCTAGGGCTATCCGGGAGTTGGTTTATTTGGTTTGCCTTGCTTTCCATAGGCTGGCCTCGTTATTTGTTGCCGCCCATGTTTATCAGTAGCCTGTTTGTAGCCGTCTTGCTCAACGACCTGACTGCTTCTTTTCATCTGCCCTCCCTAAAAGCCACTCTTATCGAGGCCGTTAAAAACCGGAGCTTCAATCAAAAAATCGGTGGATTCCTGCTGGTAACGATTCTCATCTTCATGACCCTGCCGCCGACTTTGAAGTTGCTCTATCATCAGTATTCCGCCCGGGGCGACACCTCGGCCATGGAGACGGCGAAATTCTTGAATTCCCAAACCCCGGCTCATGCCCTGGTTGAGACCTACGAAAGTGAACTTCACTTTCTGCTGCAACGGAAGGTTCATTATCCTCCAGACCAGGTTCATGTGGACCTGAACCGACGGACCTTCCTGGGGCTAGACGTTATTGTTGGGTATGACCCTCTGGCCGCGGACCCGGACTATCTAGTGATCGGGTCGCAAGGGCGGATGTGGCAACTTTACGATCCGGTTGTGGCCTCGGGAGCCTTTCGCCTGATCAATCGAATTGGTTGGTACCAGGTGTATGAGCGAGCGCGCTGAATTTAGGTACGAGTCCCCCTTGCCTTTTTTGCCCGGAGGGCGAAGGAGAGGGAGCTACCGAACGATGGGAGTCGGATAAAAGACCTTAGGGTGGGAAGGAAAGACGAAACTCGAATGGGGAGCGATCATCCGGGGGATCGGGAGCGGAGATTTTGCAGCTGCTCTCGGGCCCGGGTATTTTCCGGATTCAGGGAAAGGGCCTTCTCCAAGAGAGGAATCGCTATTCCCGGTTTGCCCTTCAACAGATACACCATTCCCAGGTTCAGATAGCCCTGGTCCATGTTCGGGGCCAGCTCTATGACCTTCTGGAAATCTTCCTCAGCCTCATCCAGCTCGTTCAGGATCGCGTGACACATCCCCAGCCGATTGTAGGCCGGGGCGAAATCGGGAGCGAGAGCCAGCGCCTTGCGGTATTCTTCGATGGCCTCGCGGTATTGTCGTTTTTGAAAAAGGAAGTTTCCCCCCAGGCTGTAATGAATCCGGGTGGCCATTTGCCAACGCTCAAGGGCCTGAACCTCATTCCGGAAAGGCAAATTGATCAAAGGCCAGAGAAGGAGAGAAATGCCAAGGAGAGCGGAAAGGGCGTTTCTTCTTTTCTCCTTCCAGAGGGTGTAAAAGGAAGTCAGAGCAAAAGCACCAAAGAGGGCCAGAAAAGGGGCTGCGGGCAGCCGGTAGCGGGAGGCGGCGAAAAAGATCAGGACCGAAAGGAGATAGACTCCCACCATGGAGTAAAGGAGAAAAGCCTGGCGAAATCCTTTCCGGGCCAGCCCCATTCCTACCATTCCCAGGATGGAGAGGACCCCGAAGGGAACGAGGGGCCAGCGCCGCAGGATGAGGTCGTACTTGTAGTTGGAGTCGATCTCGTGGACCTCGTAGTTTCCCCAGAAGTAGAAGAACTTCTTTCCTACCAGGGAAAATGCGGTCAGAGGACGGCTGCTCATAAAGTCCAGAGTCCGACGAAACCAGAAACCGGAGCACTCCGAGGGTTTTAAAGGTTTTCCCGAAATGGAACGGGCGGCTTGCCGGAAAAGGGCATGGGCCGGGTCCGGGTCGCCCATCCCTTCTTCCCTGAAACCCTGGTCGGGCAAATCAGCCCGTTCCATCCCCGTGCTTCCGGGGCCGTTGCCATGATAAAAGACCTTTCCTCCGTCGGCGGTGATCAAGACGAAATCATGGAAATTCAAATAGTTGCGCAACGTGATGGGAGAAACAACAAGGAAAACCCCCAAGAGGAGGAAAAGGGAAGCTTTCATTCGGATGAATCCATCGACCTGCGTCCGACCAATCCAGAGGATGGCCGGCGGTAGGAAGAGAAGACCATTGGGCTTGGTGATCACCGACAACCCGAGAAGAATTCCAGGAAGGAAGAATCCCCAGGGCGAAGAGCCGGAAAGGATTCTCTCCTGGGCGATGAGGAGAGACAACACCCCCAGGGAGTTGAGGAAGATAAGCAGCGCTTCCGGCTCCAGAGTCAGTTCGAAGAGGGTCATATTCCCGTAGAGGATCAGGAGAAGGGCTCCCATAAATCCCACGGTTCGATTGAACACTTTCTCCCCGATGAGGTAGATAAGAAGGACATTCAGGCTTCCCAAGAAGACCTGGAGAAGGGCCAGACCTTCCCAGCTTCTTCCGTAGACCTTCTGAAAAAGCAGGTTGAGATAGAGATAGAGGGGGCTCAGGTCGAGGATGCGTTCCCCGAGATCGACGCCTTGGCTTATCCGTTCGGCGAAAATGGGATACTTGCTGAAAAGGATAGGCTCGGTGACGGTGAAAAAAATCAGAAATTTCAATGTCAGGGAGGAGAGGAAAAGGGCAAGCAGAAGAGTCGATCGGTTGTTCATAGGATCGCAGATTTGGGTTCAGATACCCTTCCAGGGGGCCAAATAATTTATTTTAACCGATGAAGGGTTCTTTGGGGAAGGTTTTGGCCAGCACCCCGGGATATGGGTTGAAGCGATAGAAAAGGTATGCCTAAAAATCTCATCGGCAGGGGCCCTTCTTTCCTAAACCCGTGAGGCAAAGGGGGGGACGCCAGGTTCAGAAAATAAAACCCATTTTCCCCGGAGGTAGATTTCCCGGGGGGGAAAAGTAACCAAATTCCGGTTAAGAATTGACACCTTCTAAGGTCCCATACTATATTCAGAAGGGAGGGTTTAAAAGTGAAGGAACATCCGTTCCCTAATAGAATCACCCCGAACTGGACTGAAATAAAGATTCCGAGAGGGAAACCGGAGGATCATGGTTGAGGGATTCACCCTTCTTTTTGTTTTTCTCCTGGGATGCTGTGTAGGGAGCTTTCTCAATGTATGCATCTACCGCTTGCCCCAGGACCTTTCCATTATCGCACCCCGCTCCTACTGCCCCCAATGCCGGGCCCCCATTCATGGGTATGACAATATCCCTCCGGTGAGTTATGTTCTTCTTCGGGGAAAATGCCGGAATTGCGGGGCCAAGATCTCCTGGCGATATCCTTTGGTCGAAGCGCTTTCTGGTGGTTTCGCCGTAGCTCTCTTTGTGAAGTGCGGCTTTGGCTTTGGCTTCTTCTCCTACTCGGCATTCACCGCGGCGCTCCTAGTGATCACCTTTATCGACCTGGACCATCGCATCATCCCCGATTTGATTTCCCTTCCGGGGATCGGGATCGGCTTCCTCCTTTCCGTCTTCGAACCCTCACTCTCGGTGAGGGATTCCCTGATCGGGCTAGTGGCCGGAGGGGGCTCGCTCTACTTGGTGGCGGTGGCCTACGAAGCCCTTACCAAAAGGGAGGGCATGGGAGGCGGAGACGTAAAGCTGCTGGCCATGATCGGGGCGTGGCTGGGCTGGAAAGCGGTCCTCTTCACCATCTTTTTTGCATCCCTTTCGGGTACGATTATCGGAGGAGGGGCTATGCTGGCGCAGAAACAGGGAAGGCACTCCGCCATCCCCTTCGGCCCCTTCTTGGCTTTCGGGGCGCTGGCTTATCTCTTCTTCGGGCCGCAGCTCATCGACTGGTACCTGAATTTGGGAAAACCGTAAAGAAATCTTAACCACAGAGATCGCAGAGACCCTAGAGATGAATCAAAATGTAAATTCAATAATGGGCTTTTCCATTTAACTCATGCTGACATTTCCAGCCCGAAACCCCCCCTCTCCCCTTCGTGGGAGAGGGTCAGGGTGAGGGGGATTGAAGCAGAGAAGCACGAGATTCCGAAGACTTTTCACCCCCACTCTTCCCTCCCCCATCGAGGGGGAGGGAGAATCAAAGCTGAAGAACCTCAAGGGTCAAGCGGAAAATCGTTCTTT
>Ga0187774_10000537_pt1 | contig 13046 bp, 11 predicted proteins | sample 0216_BV02_MP05_2_FD_133152 | JGI IMG/M metagenome (GOLD analysis project Ga0187774, IMG submission 133152) | Tropical peat soil microbial communities from peatlands in Department of Meta, Colombia - 0216_BV02_MP05_20_MG | ecosystem: Environmental > Terrestrial > Soil > Wetlands > Peat | place... | reverse complement strand
GACGTATTGCGTGACGTACCCGCCAAGGTCAACCTGATCCCGTTCAATCCATTTCCGCAGACGTGCTACCAGCGTTCGGCGAAGGATGTCATCGACCGTTTTCGCGACGTTCTGATCGAAGCGGGTCTCACGACCATAACGCGCAAGACCCGGGGCGACGACATCGACGCCGCCTGCGGTCAGCTGGCCGGACGGGTGCAGGATCGCACGCGCCGGCGCCAACGCCTCACGGCGCGGGCAGGCTGCTCGTGAGCCGCCGCCTCGTCGTCACGGTCGTGGTCTCCCTGGTGCTGGCGGGCTGCGCCTCGTCGGCGGAACGCCAGGAGGACCTGCAGAAGCGGCATCAGCGCGCCGACACGCACGTCATGCTCGGGGCCAGTTACCTGCAGCGCGGTCAACTGGAGGTCGCCAACGAGGAGATCAAGAAGGCCCTGGCCGAGGAGCCGGATAATTCCCAGGCCAATAACATGATGGCGGTGTTGCAGTGGCGCCTGAAGAATTACGACCAGGCCGACCGTCTCTTCCGAAAATCCATCAGCAACGATCCGAAAAATTCATCGGCGCGCCACAATTACGGCGCGTTTCTGTGCGAGCAAGGCAGGCTTGACGATGGCATCGGCCAGTTTGAACAGGCCATCAAGGATCCGCTCTATCCTTATACCGCGGACGTGTACCTGAACGCCGGGGTGTGCGAGATGAAAAAACCTGCGCCAGCGGCCGCTGAAAAATACTTTCGCGAGGCGTTGCGTATCAATCCGAAAATGCCGGCGGCGTTGTATCAGATGGCGAAGCTGAGCTTCGACCTCGGCCGCACTCTTTCGGCGCGCGGGTTCATGCAACGCTATTTCCAGGAGGCTGGGGAAACGCCGGAAGCCTTGTTGCTGGCGGTCAGGATCGAGCACGCGCTCGGCAACAAGAATGCCGAAGCGAGTTACGCGTTGTTGTTGCGTAACAAATTTCCCGATTCAGCCGAAGCCGCGCAACTGGCTTCAATCGGGACTTCAAGGAAGAAATAGATCATGGACAGCGCGAATCCTTCGACTCCAATCGTCGGCGGGCCGTCATCCGGACCGGGACGCATGCTGCAAAAGGCGCGGCAGGACTTACGCCTGGCGCCGGAAGATGTCGCGCAGATTCTGCATCTGTCGTCCAAGCAGATCGTCGCGTTGGAGCAGGATGATTATAAAAATCTGCCGGGACCGACCTACGTACGCGGATACCTGCGCAGCTATGCGCAGCTGCTGGGGCTGTCGCCGGAGAAGATCGTCGAGTCTTACAACGCGCTGACCATTCCGTCGAAACCCCTGGCCTTGCCCCAGTCGGCGCCGCCACCGCAGGTCACCAGCGACCATCGCGTGGTCAAGGCCGCCACCACCGTGGTCGCCGCGATCGTGCTGGGGCTGGTTTATATATGGTGGCGCAACCAGGGCGAAACACCGGAGCACGCCAGCCCGCCGCCGGTCGCCACGACGTTCCCGGCGCCGACGGACGACGCGTCGACCATGAACCGCGAACCGTCCACATTGTTGGCGGGCGGCGCGGCACCCGCCTCGGCCCCCGCGTCGGCCATGCCGCCGACGGAACCGCCCAAGGCGGTGGCGCCGTCGCACGGCGCGGCGTCTTCCAAAGCACCATCGTCCTCGGTAAAGCCGGGCGCCACCGGCGAAAATGTTACGGCCTCCGGAATGATGCTCAATGTATCGCCGGGCGAACCGTCGAAGTCGCAAAGCGCCCCCACCGCACCGCGCCTGGACCGGGCTATGGCGCAGGCACGGCAGGCGGCGGATATACCCGCCGACATGCCGCGGTCGCGGCTGGTGCTGCATGCGGAGCAGGAGTCGTGGGCGGACGTTCGCGACGCGCGCGACAACAAGCTGCTGTACGAGAATATCCCCGCCGGACGCAGCGTCACGATCGAAGGCGTGCCGCCCTTCAGCGTTTTTCTGGGAAACGCCGACGGGGTCCGGGTGGAATATAACGGAAAGAATTTCGATTTCAGCCGGTACAAGCGCGGCCAGGTGGCCCGATTCACGCTCGGAGAAAATGCGGCGGAGAACAACTGATGTTTGGCGGAAATCCGATTAAGCGGCGTCACAGTCGTCGCATCATGGTCGGCCCGGTGGCGGTCGGCGGCGACGCGCCGGTCAGCGTGCAGAGCATGACAAACACCGAAACCACGGACGTGGCGGCGACGGTGACGCAGATCCGTCAGCTCGAAAACGTCGGGGCCGACATCGTGCGCGTGTCCATCCCGACGATGGAGGCGGCCGAGGCGTTCGGGCAGATCAAGCAGCAGGTTACCGTCCCGCTGGTGACCGATATCCATTTCGACTACAAGATCGCGCTGCGTGTCGCCGAACTCGGCGCCGATTGCCTGCGCATCAACCCGGGCAACATCGGGCGCGAGGATCGCGTGCAGGCCGTGGTGCAGGCGGCACGCGATCGCGGTATTCCGATCAGGATCGGCGTCAACGCCGGTTCGCTGGAAAAGGAATTGCAGAAGAAATACGGCGAACCCACGTCGGAGGCGCTGGTCGAATCGGCGCTGCGTCATATCGAAATTCTCGACCGGCTCGATTTTCATGATTTCAAGATCAGCGTGAAGGCCTCGGACGTGTTCATGGCCGTGGCGGCCTATCGTCAGCTGGCTGGGCAAATCGAACAGCCGCTGCACCTGGGCATCACCGAAGCCGGCGGATTCCGCTCCGGCGCGGTGAAATCCGCCATCGGTCTCGGGATGTTGCTGGCCGAGGGTATCGGCGACACCATCCGCGTATCGCTCGCGGCCGATCCGGTGGAGGAGGTGCGCGTCGGCTGGGACATTCTCAAGGCGTTGCACATCCGCAGCCGGGGCGTCAACCTCATCGCCTGTCCGTCCTGCTCGCGCCAGGAGTTCGACGTCATCGCTACCGTAAACGAACTGGAGCAGCGCCTGGAGGACATCATGGAGCCGCTCGACGTGGCGGTCATCGGCTGTTGCGTGAACGGTCCGGGCGAGGCCAAGGCAGCGCAGGTAGGACTTGCCGGCGGCAATCCGAGCCTGCTCTATGTCAACGGCAAGCCCGATCACAAAATCGGCAACGATCAGCTGGTCGACGAAATCGAACGGGTGATCCGTGACATGCTGCAGCGACGCCGGGAACGCGGCGAGGCACCGCCGGAAAAAAAGGTCGTCCCTATAAAGCAGGCCGGTTGAGGGCATTCCATTGAGCAAGGCCATACAGGCCATACGGGGCATGAACGACCTGCTGCCGGAGGCTTGCGAGCGTTGGCAGCGGATCGAGGAAGTCGCCCGCGGGGTGCTGCACGCGTACGGCTACCGCGAGATCCGCCTGCCGATCCTCGAAAAATCCGAACTGTTCGCGCGCTCCATCGGCAGCCTGACCGACATTGTCGAAAAGGAGATGTACAGTTTCGAAGACCGCAGCGGTGAGAACCTGACGCTGCGACCGGAAGGGACCGCCGGCTGCGTGCGCGCCGGGATCGAGAACGGGTTCCTGCACAACCAGGTCCAACGTCTGTGGTATGCCGGACCCATGTTTCGGCACGAACGGCCGCAAAAGGGACGTTACCGGCAATTTCACCAGATCGGCGTCGAGGTCTTCGGCATCGAAAGTCCCGATCTCGATGCTGAGCTCATTTTGATGTGCGCGCGACTGTGGCGAGCGCTCGGGCTCGAAGGGATCGCGTTGCAGCTCAATTCGCTCGGCACACCCGAGGCCCGCGCCGCCTACCGGCAGGAACTCGTGCGCTATCTCGAGACGCAGCGCGACCGGTTGGACGAGGACAGCCTGCGGCGGGTCGACAAGAACCCGCTGCGCATCCTCGACAGCAAGAATCCCGCGATGCAGGACGTCATCGCCGGCGCGCCGAGCCTCATGGATCATCTGGACCAGGCCTCGCGTGCGCATTTCGCGCGGCTCGGCGACTATTTGCATGACGCTGGCGTCGTTTTTACCGTGAATTCGCGCCTGGTGCGCGGCCTCGACTACTACACCCGCACTGTGTTCGAATGGACCACCGACCGCCTCGGCGCCCAGTCCGCAGTCTGCGCCGGCGGTCGCTACGACGGCCTGGTGGAACAGCTCGGCGGCAAAGCGACGCCGGCGGCCGGTTTTGCCGTTGGCATGGAACGTCTGGCCGAGTTGCTCGCTCTGCAAGGCAATATGCGCCGCGCGATTCGGCCGCATGCCTATCTCATACTGCTTGGCGACGCGGCCGAGCGGCAGGGAATGACGCTTGCGGAACTATTGCGTAATGCCGGAGTGCGAATCGAATGCAACTGCGGCGGTGGCGGGCTCAAGGCCCAGTTCAAGCGCGCCGACCGTAGCGGCGCAGTCTACGCGCTGTTAGTCGGGGAAGACGAAATCCGAAACCGGTCGGTCACGATCAAAGACTTGCGCGATGGCTCGCAAACATCGGTCGCGCAGAGCGAATTGATTGAAACATTGCATAGAAAAATCAAAGAGGAATGATACCTTGAGCGAATACGACGAACAGGAAGAACTGGAAAAGCTCAAAGCATGGTGGAAGAACTATGGCAACGCCTTGATCTTCGGCGTCGTGCTGGGCGCCGCGGTGCTTTTCGGCTACCGTTACTGGACCCAGTACCAGGAACAGCGCTTGCAGGACGCCTCGACGCTCTATAACCAGCTGATCCTGGAGATGCATAACAAGAAAACCGACGCCGCCCGCAAAACCGGCGAATCCCTGGTCAACGGGTATTCCGCCACGCCTTACGCCGGCATGGCCGGATTGTTGCTCGCACGCCTGGATATCGATGCCGGCGACGCCAAGACGGCGCGCGCGCACCTGCAGTGGGTCATTGATCACGCGAAAGATCCGGCAACCGTCAGCGCGGCGCGCCTGCGCCTCGCCCGGTTGCTCATCGGCAGCGGTGAAAAGGACGCTGCGCTGGCTCTGCTCAACGTTAAGGATCAGGCCGGCTTCGAGGGCGAATACGAAGAACTGCGCGGCGACATCTATGCCGCCGAGGGCAAGCGTGACGAGGCGCGCGCCGCCTACCGCGAGGCGCTTAAACATCTGCCGGCCGGTTCTACGTATATTCCGGTACTCAACATGAAGCTGGACGATCTCGGTCCGGGGCGGGCGTCGTGAAAATGCGCACGGCCGTGCTTTGTGCCTTGTTGCTGCTGGCCGGATGCGGCGGCAGCAAGGTGGTACGCGAACCGCCCGCCAAATTGCAGGATTTTGCCGCGCAGGAGCAGGTCGAAAAGGTTTGGAGTGTCGATGTCGGCGCCAGCGCCGTGAAAAAGGCGGTGACGCTTTTGCCGCTGCTGGCCGGCAACGTGATCTATGCCGCGGACCCGAAGGGCCACGTCAGCGCCTATGACGCTGACAGCGGGCGGCGTTTGTGGAAAGCCGGCGTCGATCGACCGGTCACGGGGGCGACGGCGGCCGGTGATGATCTGGTGGTGGTGGCCACCAAGAAGGGCGAAGTGGTGGCACTGAAAATGTCGGATGGCCAGCGTCTCTGGACCGCGAGCGTTTCAAGCCAGGCGCTGGCGCCGGCCGCGATAAATGCCGGCGTCGTGGTGGTGCAAACAGCGGACGGCAAGTTGACCGGTCTATCCGTCGCGGATGGTAAACGTCTGTGGGTGTATGAGCGCACGGAACCAGCGCTCAGCCTGCACGGAACGGCCGCGCCGGTGATCGTGGGCGACATTGTGCTGGCCGGATTTGCCAGCGGCAAAATCGTGGGCTTGCAGATCCACGACGGCAAACTGCTCTGGGAGATGCCCGTGGCGCAGCCGCACGGGCGCAATGAAATCGAACGCCTGGTCGACGTCGACGCTTCGCCGCTTGTCGTGGGGAAAGTGATATTTGCAGCAAGCTATCAGGGCAAGATCATCGCCGTCGACTTCCAGACAGGGCGGGTTTTGTGGTCGCGCGACGTTTCGACCTACACTGGCATGGACGCGGATACCCAAAACGTCTATCTGACCGATGATGCGGGCGAGGTGCTGGCCTTCGATCAGCATACCGGCGCCAGTGTCTGGCGGCAGGAGAATCTGCGAGCCCGCCAGTTGAGCGCGCCGCGCTATTTCGACGGGCTTGTGGCTGTCGGGGATTTCGAGGGCTACGTGCACTGGCTTTCGGCGGACGACGGTCATTTCGTGGCGCGCTACCGCGTTAGCCACAGCCCGATCCGCGCCCAGCCGCTGGCCGGTCACGACATGATTTACGTCTGCAGCCTGTCCGATACGCTCGAAGCCCTGCGGCTCGTGAAACGCTGAATTGACGGGATGAATTCATGGCGTTGCAGGACTTCACCCATCCGGCGGGAGTGACGGTTCTGGATTTTCTGCGATTCATTTGACGGCATGAAAATAGCGGCCGTGGTCACGCATACATGAAACCCGTCGTCGTCCTCGTCGGCCGTCCCAATGTTGGCAAGTCAACGTTGTTCAATCGTCTCACGCGCAGCCGCGCGGCGCTGGTGGCCGATGCGCCGGGACTGACGCGCGACCGGCAGTACGGTGACGGTCGTGTCGGCGATCGCCCTTACCTGGTCGTGGATACCGGCGGTGTCGTGGATCGCCTGATGACCGTCAAGGAACGCCAGACCGTGGCGTCGCACGTGGCGTCGCAGGTGCGTGCGGCGCTGGCCGAAGCCGATGCCGTGATCATGCTGGCGGATGGTCGTGAAGGTCTGCATCCCACCGACCGTGAACTCGCTGTCGATTTGCGCCGGCACGGCAAGCCGGTGTGGCTCGCGGTCAACAAGGCCGAAGGTCGCGATCCCGACACTGCCGTCGCCGAATTTCATGCCCTCGGCCTCGGTGAGCCGATGGCGGTATCGGCCGCGCATGGCGACGGCGTGAATGAACTGATGCAGCGGATACTGGCCGGACTTCCGGTTACCGAAGAAGCCGCACCGGAAGAAGGAGTGCCGCGCATCGCGGTGATAGGCAAACCGAATGTCGGCAAATCCACCCTGGTGAATGCGCTGTTGGGCGAAGAGCGCGTGGTCGTCTGTGACGAACCGGGCACTACCCGTGACAGCATCCGCGTGCCGCTAGAGCGCGCCGGGCGGCGTTACGTCCTCATCGACACGGCCGGCGTGCGCCGCCGCGCGCGCATTGAAGATCCACTGGAAAAATTTTCGGTGGTCAAGACGCTTCAGGCCATCGACGAAGCCAATGTCGCGATCCTGATGATCGACGCACAGGCGGGGGTGGCCGAGCAGGATGCCTCGCTCGCCGGCTATGCCCTGGAGGCCGGACGGGCGATGGTCGTCGCCGTCAATAAATGGGATGCGGTGAAATCCTCCGACCGGGACTGGGTCAAACGCGAGCTCGAACGAAAGCTGCCGTTTCTGGAATTTGCCCGGGTGCATTACATCTCGGCTCGTGAAGGACACGGCGTGAGCGGCTTGTTCGCCTCCGTGGACGAAGCCTATGCCTCGGCTAATCGCACCCTGACCACCCCCAAGCTCAATCGGGCACTGCAAGCGGCGGTGACGGCAACCCCGCCGCCGCTGATCCGCGGCCGGCGCATCCGCCTCAAATACGCTCATCAGGGCGGCAAAAATCCGCCGCGGGTGGTGGTTCATGGCAATCAAGTGTCCGCGCTTCCCAAATCCTACCGGCGGTACCTGGAAAACACTTTCCGACAGGCATTTCACCTGGTCGGTACCCCGGTCAAGATCGATTGCCGGCAGGAACAGAACCCTTATCGCGAAAAAAAGGGGTTACCTCAACGGCGCCGCCCTCGGAGGCGGCCTAAACATGCACATTAGTTGCATCATCTATACTCATCACTAGCTTGAAACATAACGCAAATAAGGACATATGCAGCAACCAGTGGTGGGGCGCCTGACCTAGGGACCCGGCGAGGCTATCGCGTGAGTGCTTTCCACAAAAATGCCCTCCGGTCGGGTTACTGCTTGGCCGAATACACCATCGAGTCGGTACTCGGGCACGGCGGTTTCGGCATCACCTACCTTGCGCGTGACACCAGCCTCGGCGCGTTGGTCGCCATCAAGGAGTATCTCCCGCACGAAATCGCCAACCGCGACGATAAGACCGCCGTGCTGCCGAATCCGACGCGTGACGCCGTCCGCGATTACCAGACGGGCCTGAAGAACTTCGTCAAAGAGGCGCGGGCGTTGGCGCGTTTCAAGCATCCGAACATCGTGCGGGTGTTGCGCTTCCTCGAGGCCAACGGCACGGCCTACATGGTCATGGAATACGAGGAGGGTCAGAGTCTGGCCGACTATCTCAAGCGTGAAGGTCCGAAACTGGATGAACCTACGCTTTTGAAGGTATTCATCCCGATTTTGAACGGCCTGCACGCGGTGCACGAGGCCGAGATGCTGCACCTCGACATCAAGCCCGAGAACATCTATCTGCGCAAGGATGGCAGTCCGATGCTGATCGATTTCGGCTCGGCGCGTCAGGGCTCGGTCCACATGCAGAGGGTGGCCCTGACCCATGGCTACGCCCCGATGGAACAGTATCCCGACAGGGGCAAGCCCGGGCCGTGGACCGACGTTTACGCCGTCGGCGCTTCGATGTATCGCTGCGTTACCGGCAAGAAGCCGGATGACGCCCTCGAGCGGTATCAGGCGATCCTCAAGTACCAGGTCGATCCGCTCACGCCGGTGGCCAAGGGTCGTCATAATTATCAGCGCCAGGTGCTTGAATGCATTGACTGGGCCATGCAGGTATATCCTCGCGACCGGCCCCAGTCGGCACGCGAGCTTCAGGATGCCCTGATGGGGAAAAATCGCTCGCGCCAGAGCCCGGCGATTACCAGCCCGCCGGCCACGTTCAATCGTCCCGCCTCGACCCCCGGCCGCACCCGGCCCCCGGTTCCGCCGGCAAAGTACAAGAAGGTCCGGAATAGAGACAGCAATTCCATGCTGGTCGCGTGGACGGCGGCCGGGTTCATGGTCGCCAGCCTCGTCGTTGTCGGCGTGATCTACTGGTCGGACCTTAAATTGTATTGGGGAGGAAGCAGCGATCAATCCGCGGCCACGTCCTCGTCAATGCCATCGCGTCAGCCCGATGTCACCCATGCGCCGCTGAGGGGCGCCGAAACGCGAACCGCGGCACACGCTCACGAACCGGCACGGACAGCCGCGCCGCAGGCGCGCGCCGCGCCCGCGACGCCGATTCCCGCGATTCTGGCTTTTACGCTGAGTGGACACCAGGACTGGGTGCAATCGGTAACTTTTTCTCCGGACAGCAAATGGCTGGCTTCGGCCGGTCTCGACAAGACGATCAAACTGTGGGAGACAGCCACGGGTTCGCTGCTGGGTACGTTGCGGCAGAGCTCGGCGGTCAACGCCGTGGCGATATCGCCAGACGGGGAATGGCTGGCCTCGGCCGGGGATGACGGGACCGTGAGGCTATGGGAATCCAAGACCGGCAAACCGCGCGGCGCGTTGAGCGGGCCGGGTTACGCCGTGTTTGACGTGGTCTTTTCGCCGGATGGCAATCTGATCGCCGCCGCCGGCAAGGACCGGACGGTTTTTGTCTGGAACGTCGACGGCGGTAAACGCATCTACAGCCTTGAAGGCCATACCGGCGACGTGTATGCGCTGGCGTTTTCGCCCGATGGCAAATTTCTTGTGTCCGGCGGCGCGGACAAGACATTGCGCATCTGGAATATGAGTAACGGTCAGGAGACGTCGCGACTGACCGGTCACAAGGACAAGATTCTGACGCTGGACTGGTCGCCCGATGGAAAACAGCTCGCTTCCGGCGACGCCGGGCAGGCGATCCGCGTCTGGAATCCCGCGACCGGTGACTACGTTCGTACCATCGTCACCCCCACAAGCACGTTGTCGCTCGCTTATTCGCCGGACAGCCGCTGGCTCGCGGCCGGCTCGGCCGACAACACGATCCAATTGTTCGACGCGCAAGACGGCAGCGCCGTCCAGACGCTGAGGGGTCACAAGGATTACGTGCAGTCCGTGGCGTTTTCGCCGAACGGCGTCTGGCTGGCCTCCGCCAGTCGCGATCAAAGCGTCAAGCTCTGGAAGGGGAAATAATCCTCGCGGCGCTTGTGCCGTCAGGGCGATGGGGTGGTAACGGTTTTCGCCTTGCGCGCGGTTTTGTCGGATGGAAGAAACAGTTGCGGGTCCACCCGGCTGTTGTTGAGGCTTACGGTCCAGTGCAGATGCGGCCCGGTCACGCGCCCCGTCATTCCCACCTCCCCGATCTTCTGTCCCGGTTCCACCCTGGCGCCACGCGCGACGGTGATGCGGCTCAGGTGATTGAACATGCTGATCAGTCCCTGGCCGTGATCGAGGAACACGGTGTTCCCGTTGAAAAAATATTCGCCGGTTTCGATCACGGTGCCCGCTAGCGGCGCCAGCACGGGGGTACCGATGGGCGCGGCAATGTCGAGGCCGCTGTGCGGCTGGCGCGGCTCGTTGTTGAAGAATCGGCGCAGCCCGAAGACGCTGCTGATGCGCCCATGCACCGGAATACGGCATTGCAGCGACGACAACGGTTCCTCGGTCCAGGTCGCAAACGCGTGACGGATGATGTCCTGTTCACGTTCGATGCGTATCAAGTCCTCCGCGTTCGGCTCGACCATGCGCTTGTTTTTGAGGGTAAGGTGCTGGGCCGCATATTCCTTGGGCCTGACGAGAAACGGGTATTCCCGCGCCACACTCTGACTGCTGCCGGCGGTGAGGGTTTGCGGGCCCGGCGTCAGGCTGAGTGCAAGGCCGACCACCGCACGCCACTGGCCGTCGTGACGCATGACCAGGACACGGTCGCCGGCGAAGTACGCGATCGGTGCCGGCTCGCTGTCCGGACCGATCGGTATGATGGCAATGCCGCCCGGAACCGGATTGTCGCGCGGCAGGTCCTGCGCCGAAACACTCGCCGCCAGGAACATGCCGAGCACGGCGCTGAATCTAATTTTCACGCGTCTTCTCCACCAAACAGTCGAGGTAACCGCGTGCCAACCGCGTCTGCACGCGCTCGCCCGGCTTGACCGTGCCGGCGTCGGTCACGATGGAGCCGGTGGCCCGACGTTGCACGATGGCGAATCCGCGGCCGAGCGTGGCCAGCGGGCTCAAGGCGTGCAGCGTCTGGCTGAGCTGGCGCCACTGCGATTGCGCGTTTTCCAGGCGGCGCTGCATGCCGGCAACCAGGCGCGCGTGCACGTGGCGATTGTCCTGAAGCAGAGCGCGAATTCGCGGCAACGGCGTGTGCTGCCGCAGCCGTCCGATGACATCCTGCATTTGCGCGCGCGTCTGCTGCAGTTGCGTCAGCTGGGCATGGTGGAGGCGCTGCGCCAGAACGGTTAGCCGCTGCCGCGCGAGCGCGAGACGGTGCCGCGGATGCACCAGGCGCGCGCCAAGCCAGTCGAGGTGCTGGCTGCGGTTGCGCAGCCAACCGCGCACGGTCGTGATCAACCGGGATTCGATGTGCGCGAATTGCGCCAGCCACTCGTTCTGGTCCGGGCTAAGCATTTCGGCGGCGGCGGTGGGCGTCGGAGCGCGCGCGTCGGCGGCCATGTCGGCGATGGTGAAATCGGTTTCGTGGCCGACGCCGCTGATGATCGGAACCGGACAGGCGTAAATAGCTCGCGCCACGATCTCTTCGTTGAACGGCCACAAATCCTCAAGCGAACCGCCGCCGCGCGCGAGGATCAGCGCGTCGCAGTCGCGACGTTGGCCCGCGATCCCGATCGCCGCAGCGATTTTTTCCGCGGCGCCTTCGCCCTGCACCGGCACCGGATGCACCAGCACGGCGATCGCCGGGAAGCGGCGCCGCAGCGTGGTCAGGATGTCGTGCAGCACGGCACCGGAGGTCGAGGTGATGATCCCGATGCGGCGCGGCAGCCGCGGCAGCGGTTTCTTGTGCGCGGCGTCGAACAGTCCCTCCTGGGCCAAGCGTAGTTTCAGGGCGTCGAAGGCGCGGCGCAGCGCGCCTTCGCCGGCCTCTTCGAGATATTCGACGATGAGCTGAAAGTCGCCGCGGCCTTCGTAGAGACTCACGCGCGCCCGCGCCAGCACGTGCAGACCGTCCTTGAGCGCGACGCCGAGGGTGCGCTGGTATTGGCGGAAAAACGCACAACGCACCTGCGCCTGCGCGTCCTTGAGCGAGAAGTACAGGTGGCCGGAAGCAGGGCGTGACAGGTTGGAGATTTCGCCCTCGATCCACAGTGGCGGGAAACCGCCTTCGAGCATCGTGCGGGCTTCGCGGTTCAACCGCGCGACGGTGTAGATGTCGCGCACCGGTGTGGCGGGGGCGGAAAGCTTCTCCATGATAAGGAAACATAACCCCGGTCCGGGAAAAATACAAAGTCTCCCGACCCGCATGCGGACCGCTCGACCGGTGGTGCCCGCGCCCATGGGCGGCGGACAAATTGCGCGCCGCGGGCTCAAACAAAAAGCCGGGCGATGCCCGGCCTTTTAACGTGCACGGGAGGCGGCAGTGCTATTGGTAATGCGCCACCGGGTTGGCGTTGTCCAACGCCTGCTGCTCGGCCAATTTCGCCTGCGTCAGCGCCTGCTTGGCCAGCTTCATGGCGTTGTCGAATTCCTTTTGCGCCGTGGCGCGATCGCCATCCTTGCGGGCCTTGTCGGCGGCAGCCTTGGCTTCCTTCGACTCCTGCATGAATTTTTCGGTATTGCTCCACAGGAAGCCGGTCTTGTCGGCCAGTTTGATTTCGTTTTCCGCCTGGGCGGCGAGCTGATTGTATTCGTCGTCGTTGTAGGAACCGGCGCAGCCAGCCAGCGCCACGGCGGCGGTGCCTATCAGAAACGCTTTTTTCATCCTGTTATCTCCTCGGTCTGCATGGTAATGGACATCCGATTCTTAATGACGGCTTCACGGTAGAACACATTCCCTGATCGCGTCAACAGGCCGGACAAATCCGCTCCGGAAAACCGGACGGCAAGGGAATAAGTGAAAAGGTGCGCGCGTCACGGGCAGTTTACGGGCGACGACCCGGCACGTATAATACGGCATGCGAATTGTACAGGAAGCCCTGACCTTCGATGATGTCCTGCTGATTCCTGCGCATTCGACCGTCCTGCCCAAGGACGTGGAGCT
>Ga0187774_10000536_pt1 | contig 13051 bp, 11 predicted proteins | sample 0216_BV02_MP05_2_FD_133152 | JGI IMG/M metagenome (GOLD analysis project Ga0187774, IMG submission 133152) | Tropical peat soil microbial communities from peatlands in Department of Meta, Colombia - 0216_BV02_MP05_20_MG | ecosystem: Environmental > Terrestrial > Soil > Wetlands > Peat | place... | reverse complement strand
TTCTTGGGATACATCCTGAGGGTCTTTTTAGCCTTTATGACATTTTGAAGGATATCTTTTACTACTTTTATATCTTCTTTTATATCTTCAAATTGCTCCATATTAAAAAACTACCATAGTATCCGACACATGTCAAACGTCAAACAAGGATTATTCTTCTTTCTCTGGCAAAATTCTTGACTATTATTAAGGCTTGATGGAGTCTCTGGAGTCGCATATTCCTCCACCGTATTAACTGAGTATCACTGTGGGGAAACTTCTCAGCCCTGATCTCCGACTGGGCCTTCATGATCTCACTATGGAGTCCCTTCAGGGATTCATCATCAAGGGGCTTCAAAAATATAGGGTTCACTGCAAGATATCCCTCTGAAATATCATAGGCAATCGCCTTGAGACTCTTTCCCCTTATTGTAGGCATTAAACAGCCTTTTTCCTTACAAATATCCTCGAAACGAGTACACCTATCTCGTAAAGCACTATCATAGGCACGGCCATCAATGTCTGGTTAAATACATCGGGGGTTGGAGTAACAATAGCAGCTACAATAAAGGCAATTAAAATAGCATATTTTCTGTGCTTTGCAAGGGTCTTGGGAGTTACAAAACCCATACGGGTAAAAAAGATGATTGCTATAGGAAGTTCAAAAATTGTCCCAAAGGCAAGTATAAACTTAAGACAAAAGTCAACATAGTTGCCAACAGAAATCATTGGGGTCATGAATTCTGTCTTATAGGTAAGAAGAAAGCCCATTGCGAAGGGAAGCACAAGAAAATAACAGTATGCAGCACCTATTAAAAAAAATGTTGTTGTAATTATTACAAAAGGAATTACATATTTCTTCTCCTTATGCTGCAGACCGGGTGATACAAATTTCCAGAGCTGTAAAAAAATCACAGGCAGGGACAGGACAACAGCTGCTATAAGAGAGACTTTCATATGCATCCAGAAGGCCTCAGCAGGGGCCAGAAATACAAGTGTGGGATTATTTTTTACGTTTTTTTCTACGAGCTGCACAAAAGGCGAGGAGATACTGAGTGAAACTTGATACCTCAGAGGGAAGGTTAAAAATCTAAAAAGCTCCTCGGAATAGGAAAAGGTGGCAATAAATCCTATAAGGATAGCAATGAGGGAGATAAAAATCCTTTTTCTTAAGTCTGCAAGATGCGCTGTTAAAGGCATCTTAGTTTCTTTCATCTATGCCTTCTTTCTTTTTTTCTTCCTTTTCTTTTTGTTTTTCTTCCTCTTTCTTTTCTTCTTCCCCTTCTTCTTCTGCTGCTTCTTCTTCTATGTCCATTACTGGTTGTCGGTCAGCAGAGGTATTGATAGCCTCTCTATACCCACTCTCTACTTGTTTCTTTATATCCTGTAATGACTTTTTAAAATCAATAAGCCCTTCGCCAATTGTTCCTTTGTCTATGCCTTTTACCGCCTCTTGAATGTCAGTGGTAGACTCCTTAAATTCAGTCTCTACCTGCCTCTTCACATCGTGTAATGACTTTTTTAATTCAGCAAGCCCTTTGCCAGCTGCTTTTGCTAATTCGGGAAGCCTTTTGGGCCCGAAGACGAGGAGAGCAACAATAAATATTACTATCAACTCTGGCATGCCGATATCAAACATTTTCTACCTACTCTTCTTCATATATTTTTTTAATAACTTTCTTTTCTTGAGGTAAAAAGAAGCTCACAGAAAGCAATATCCTGTAATGAGGATCTTTACTGTCAATATCAAACCCGATACCCAAGGTCGTATATATCATGTCAGAAGCCTTTATCCTGTAACCAATCCTTGCCTCTGTGGAGTCAAATTTCTTAGAATCATAACCTTTCTTAGAGTATATTTCAGCAAGAATCTTAACATTATGGGCTGCAGCAAAGTCCAGCCCTGCTGCCAAAATTATCTCTTCATGGAGACTTCCTTTACCAGGCTTTTCATAAAAGATGTTTGCATGTCCCTTGACCGGTCCCATCCTTTTACTGACAATGAGCCCACCACCAAAACTACCATTTGTACTGAATTCATCGCGTCCTGACGGCAGGGAAGCATTCAGAATATATGCTATGGATACACCATGCCTGCCTTCATCTAAGAATCTATGTTTTAACCCGATGGCGATGTCCTCAAATCCGTCTGTAGAGTCAGCCCAGTTATAAATGTAGGGAATTGTCATGTCAAGTTCAAGAGTATCTGTAATGCCGTATGCTGTCTTCAATAAAAACCGGTAAAAATCAGGATCAAACAAAATTTCAGCATCAGTAGAGAGGGCGATCTTGCCTTTTGGAGGACTCTCAGCACTGAAAGTTGAAAAGACGCCATAAGGAGACGCTGGCTGTAAACCGGTTATATCAAAGCCATAGGAATCTTTATGCAAGGGAAGAATCACTAAAATGATAGTAAACAGAAGATACTTTCTCATTTTTACAAAATAACAGAAAAGTTCAGGACTGTCAATGAATCAACTCACAGAAAGTCAGGATTATTCATCTCATTTGAGGTGATTATGGTTTTCAGATCATTACTCTTTAGAATCATCTCCATTCCTCTGGGTTAGGTATAAAAGTTTTTGTGTTGCCGATAGGTCACGTTGGGCTCCAATTTTATCAAAGATCGTTTCTGAACGTTTCAAAAAGATGGGATCTCCTGTACGCCTACCCATTTCTAGATACGTCGTGCCAAGCTCGTGACGTGCCCCTAACTTCTCTGCGATGGATAAGCTTCGTTGCCACCATTTCCGGGCTACAGCAAACCTGCCATTGATCCATTCATAGATGCCCTTTACACGACAGGCATGTGGTAACCCTCCGCGATAAATTTTGGCTTCTTTCAGAGCCTTACGACAAGCACGTTTCGCTTTTTTGATCGTCTCAACTTTTTCAAGTCCTTCCAACTTTTCTGCTACAATAAAATAAGCCTCTGCCAGGACATTATGGAATCGGGTGATAGGCGGACCTTTCAATCCTTGCTCTAAAACAACTTGTTCACCCTTCTCCAATACTTCAAGGGCTTGCTTCAGTTTGCCCTGGCACAGATAGCATTTTGCAAGATCACGTTTTGCATCTACCATCCCCTGATAATCAGGTATAGTCATATGCAGATCGATAGATTTCTGTAGGCGTTCTTCAGATCCGCCGAAGTTACCAGAACACAAAAGGTTGAGCCCCTGTCCCCACAATCCCCATCCCCAGATCTGGTGATCAGCTCCTTCCTGTCCTACTTGGGCGATATTTTGGAATATTTCAAAGCTCTGGGTAAAGTTTCCCTGGTAATGAAGCAGTTCGGCACAGAGAGAGTTTGCAGCTCCCCATCCACGCAGATTGCCTGCTGTCCAGAATGCTTCTGATGCCTTTTGACAATCCTCAATTGCTACTTTCCATTTACCGAGGATGTCTTCATGTATTGCTCTACCGAGATAGGAGAGACCCACTGCTATAGGGTTCTTGATCTCCTCTGCAAGTGTTACAGCTCGCTGATGGTATCTCTCAGCAAGCCTGAACATATGTATGTGGTCGAAAATTAAACCTACTCCCATGCATCCCTGTACGATTCCGAGTGAAAAACCTCCATGTTCTGAGAAGTTCAGTAATGTGATCGCATCAAGTAAAAGTCGCTCCCTGTCGATAAAGTAGTTAATCCAGCCTGTCACTTCATAAATACGTGAACGCTCTTCTACTGCAGGGTCATCTCGATCAGGTCCGTGACGGAATAACAAACCCGGCAGCCAGAGGTGGCCTAATTGTTCCATAAGACCCTTTGCAACAGATATTCGAATACCCCAGCGTGATATTGGATATGGACTTCCAATGTAGGTCAATGCCCGCTGCATATATTCTGCAGCTTTATGATGTTCTCCCCGTCTGAAAAAGGCTTCACCCATTTTCCGCTCCAGTACTGCCCTCTGAAATGGATTCCAAAGGTCACCAAAAGCGCGCTCATAAGCAGCCATTGCTTGTTGGTAGTGAGACAGGGCTTCAGCATCAGCAGCCACCTTTACTGCACGGTCACCAACTTTAAACAGATAGTCCTGGGCTTTCTCCCAGTCTTCTGCCTGTGCAAAATGATAGGAAAGAAGGCCGTAGAACTCTTCAAGACGATTTGCAAACAACTCTTCGAAACATTTTCCTACCCGATGGTGCAATTCACGCCGACGCTTTAGGAGTATGCTGTCATACGTAACTTCCTGGGTTAGTGTATGTTTAAAGGTAAATTCACGTTCTGGAAAAAGATTCTTTTCACGGATGAGTTCTAATTGTTGTAACTTCTCAAGATGAACATCTAATCCCTTTTTCTTTTCGTAAACATCTTTGAGCACTCGATAGAAAAAGCTACGCCCGATCACAGATGCAATCTTCAGTACTTCTTTAGTGTTCTCAGCAAGACTGTCAATACGGGCAACAATCACCCCCCGCAATGTGTGAGGTATGGTGATATGTTCAATTGCTTTGGTGATCTGCCAGCGACCTGTTGACACATTCTGCTCAGCGGTTCCCATATCAATAAGTGAACGTACTACCTCTTCCAGAAAAAAAGGATTTCCCTCAGCTTTTTGCAGGATTAGATCTATTGATCTTGAAGTTGGTTTTCTAATCTCCACGAGATTATTAAGAAGTACAGCACTGGAGTCAGTTGAAAGAGGAGTAATGGCGATCTCAGTATAACGGTCAGCATAATCTCTTGCGGATACCTCATGCAGATGTTTGGAGAGGGAGTGATGATAAGGACGACTGACACAGCAGATCATGAGGGGTACTTCCCTTACAAGAGGAAAGAGATGCCCTAAAAGATCCACCGAAGATTGGTCGACCCAATGGAGGTCTTCAAAGATAAGAAGCAATGGTTGCCTCGTGGAGAGTTGCTCGAAAAATCTTCGTGTTGCCCGAAAGATCTGCCTGCCCATAGCTTCTCCGTCCAGGTATTTGACCCGCTCTTCTAAACCCTCTCTTACCTGTAGGGCTAATAAACTTGCGAGATAGGGTAGGATTTCTGCTACTTGACCCGGAAACAGTGACGTGACTTTCCTCTCAAGCTTTTCCCAGGCATCACTTTCGTCATCTTCCTCAGTAATTCCTGAGCAACTTTTTATGATCTGCAGGAACGGCCAATAGCTGATTGCCTTGCTAAAGGAAAGAGCTCTACCTTCTAGCCACAGCAGGTTCCATCCTGTAACCTGTTTCTTCAACTCTGCCAAGAGGCGTGATTTACCGAGACCTGCATCACCAACGACAGACATAATACTTCCCTGACCTGCCAAGAGACGGCCTATGTTACCAATGAAAGAGGAAAATTCAATATTACGTCCTACCATTGGTGAGCCTATCTTCCTTACTGTTTGTTTCTTTCTGTCATATGAACGCCTCGGTACACTCAGTAACCTGTATGCTAAAACAGGCTCTGACTTGCCCTTTAACCGGGTTGACCCGAGTTCTTGAAAATCGAAGATACTCTTCGTTAACCGATAGGTAGTAGGCCCCACAAAGATCTGCCCGGCTTTTGCAAGATCTTTCAGCCTGGAACCAACATTAACGGTATCACCCATTACTTCCTGTCGCTCGCTAACGCCAATGCCCCCTACAATGACCATACCTGTATTGATACCTATATGAAGACTTAAATCTGTTGAATGAGCTGCATTAAAATTCGCCATTGATTCCATCATCTCAAGGCCTGCTCGCAAGGCCCTTTCTGGATCATTCTCATGGGAGAGGGGCACACCAAAGACCGCCATTATTTCGTCCCCAACATACTTTTCCAGCTTGCCACCGTACTTTCTCACGATTGATACCAGATGTTCGAAACAGGCATCGATTAAATCCCTTACCTTTTCGGGATCCATCTGTTCGGATATTGAAGTAAATCTGGAAATATCAACAAACATCACGGTAATAATTTTCCTTTCTTCTGGAAGGATCTTCACAACTTTTTGATCAGAGGCAAGCTGAAAACCACACTCTATGCAGAACTTTGCAGAAGATGTATTCTCATGTTGACAATAAGGACATTCCATTATCTTTTCCCTACGGGTCGTAGACCACTACGGGTCATAGACCCTTATGTCTTCATTGTTATCGTGGAGAACAACTTATCATAGGGATGAATAACATCTTTAAAGACCGTAAATACCCTACTGTCCATCTCCTATAGCATACTCAGCGGATTACACATGTCAAGAATTTTTTCCCCTTTCTTCATTAAAAATGTATCGAAATGAGAATAGAGATCAATTCGCAATGTTGACAAAGATTTATTACAAAAAATATAATTTTAAAAATGCATAATTTACCTTGCCACAAAAGCGGGGTATAGAGGAGGTTCTTATGGCAGAAGGTGTAGTTGATGTTACATCATCCACGTGGGATAACGAGGTGATTAAGGCTCAAGGGCTTGTCATGGTTGATTTTTGGGCTGCATGGTGCGCCCCTTGTAGAATGGTATCACCTACTGTTGAGGAGTTAGCAAAGGAATACCAGGGAAAAATGAAGTTCATGAAACTCAACACTGATGAAAATTCTGATATTGCCAGCAAGTATAACATCATGGGCATTCCCACCCTTATGTTTTTCAAAGATGGTCGTACGGTTGATTCCATAGTGGGCGCTATCCCCAAGCAACAGTTAAAGACAAAGATAGATTCTCTTCTGAACATTCATGGAGTCTGATGCCGTCATCATTGAAGGCTTAATAAAACTACTTGTGCTTTCTTACCATCAGGAAGATTGAGGTACTCCATACGTGTTTGAAACACTAAGCAACAAATTAGAATCCATCTTCAAACGATTAAAAGGGAAGGGTCTTTTAAAAGAGGAGGATGTTGAGCTCGCACTGAAAGAAATCAGACTCGCACTCCTCGAGGCCGACGTTAACTTCAAAGTCGTAAAGGATTTTGTCCAGAAGATTAAAGAGAAAGCTATTGGAAAGGAAGTTCTTGAGAGTCTTACACCCGGACAACAAGTCGTAAAGGTTGTCAATGAAGAACTCTGTGAACTGCTTGGAAAGACGAATAGCAGAATTCAACTATCTCCGAATCCCCCGACGGTTTTAATGCTCGTAGGTTTGCATGGTTCGGGGAAGACTACAACGGCTGCAAAACTTGCAAAGAACTTCAAGAAAGAAGGCAGAAGACCTTTGCTGGTGGCAGCAGACCTTCAGAGACCCGCTGCAATAGACCAGCTTGTTACCCTCGGCTCGCAGATCAATGTGCCAGTATATTCTTCGAAAGAGATCAAAGATCCTGTCAGTTTGTGCGAGGAATCAATAAAGAAGGCAAGGCTTGATGCAAGAGATGTTGTTATCTTTGACACTGCTGGAAGACTGCACATTGATGAATCCCTGATGACTGAGTTAAGAAAGATAAAGGAAAAGGTTTTACCGAGAGAGGTCATCCTTGTTGCAGATGCGATGACTGGACAGGATGCAGTCAATATTGCAAGAAACTTTGATGAGCAGGTAGGCATTGATGGGATAATACTCACCAAAATGGACGGTGATGCGAGGGGTGGGGCGGCACTCTCGATTCGGTCGATAACTGGAAAACCAATAAAATTTATTGGCGTCGGAGAAAAGATCGACATGCTTGAACCTTTTTATCCCGAAAGGATTGCCTCAAGAATACTCGGTATGGGCGATGTTTTGAGCTTGATAGAAAAGGCACAGAAATCCTTTGATGAGAAAGAGGCAGAAAAACTCCAGAAGGCGATCATAGACGAATCCTTCACCTTTGATGATCTGAGAGAGCATCTCAAAAAGCTGCGGGGTATGGGACCATTGGAAAACATACTCAGTATGATCCCTGGCTTTAACAAGATGAAAAATCTGCAAGTTGATGAAAAAGAACTGGTAAAGGTTGAAGCAATAATAAACTCTATGACGAAAAAGGAAAGGAAAAATCACAATATCATTGATGGGAGCAGACGCAGAAGAATTGCTACAGGAAGTGGGACAACCGTTGCAGATGTCAATAGAGTTATCAAGCAGTATATAGAAATAAAGAAAATGCTCAAGATGTTTAAAGGGAAAAAAGGTATCAAAATGCCCAAATTCCTTCCTTTTTGAATTTTCGCACCCTTGACACACTAATTCGTTACTTGCTAAAGTATTAGCACTTAACCATTAAGAGTGCTAAAGCGTTATATGTCACGATATGCTTGATGAAAGAACCAGAAAAATCCTCTGTGCCGTTGTCAAAAATTATATAGATTTTCCTGATCCTGTAGGATCGCGGACAGTGGCAAAAAAATATTCCTTTGGTCTTTCTCCTGCAACTATAAGAAACATCATGGCTGATCTTGAAGACATGGGTTTTCTGAGACAACCCCATACATCAGCAGGAAGGGTACCAACAGACAGGGGTTACAGGTTCTATGTCGACTCTTTGGTAGCTGAAGAAGATTATGCAAATCAAAGACTCTTGCGAGAGCTCCATAAAGGGCTCGAGACCTTAAGGGATAACATTGATACGCTCTTCAGTGAGACAACAAGAACCATATCTCTTTTATCTCATTACCTTGGGGTTGCAATGTCTCCGAAACCGAATATAGCTACCCTGAAAAAGATTGACCTTTTGAGATTCAGAGCCGACAGGATTGCAGCAGTCTTATTCACCGATGATGGGATTATCAGGAACAAAGTTTTATCTTTTGATCTGCACATGACGCAAAAAGACCTTAACAGGATTGCCGGATACCTTAATTCAGAATTCTCTGGGTGCACTTTTGATGAGATTCGCCTGAAGATACTCAAAGAAATGACTCTGGAGAAGACTATTTGCGATAACCTCATCTCAAATGCTATAAGTATCTGCAAGGAAGCATTCTTTTTACCCTATGGCGACCTTTTTGTATCTGGACTATCAGAGGTACTTGACCTCCCTGATTTTGCAGATCTTCAGAAAATAAGAGAACTATCAAGGGCTATAGAGGATAAGCATACGGTTATAAAGTTACTGGACAAGCTTTCAGAGGCCGATGGTGTTCAGATAATTATAGGATCTGAAAATTCAATGGAAGAGATGAAAAAGCTGAGCATAGTTGTTTCTCCCTGTAAGGAAGGCAACCGACCAATTGGTGTTATCGGTATCATTGGTCCTACAAGGATGAATTACTCAAGTGCAATCTCCATCGTCGATACAACAGCAAAATTTATCTCAAGGATGCTTGCAGAAAGATAGTGGTAAATGATGAAAGAGTCCGAATTTAACAAAAAAACTGTATCTCTCAATGAAGAACTGGCTGAACCGGAAGAAACAGAGAGTGTTGAAAAGTTACCTGTTGATGAGAAAGAACGGCTTACCGCTGAGCTAAAAGAGACAAATGATAAATACCTGAGACTGTATGCTGAATTCGAGAATTACAAGAAGAAAGTTAATAAAGATAAAGAAGAATTAGTAAAATATGGCAACGAGAAGCTAATCTATGAACTGCTTCCTGTAATTGATAATCTCGAAATGGCACTGGAACATTCAAAAAATGAGGCTTCTGAAGGTATTGTACAGGGTGTAGAGATAACATTGAAGGAGCTTATGAGGATTCTTCAAAAATTTGAGTTAACTCCTATTAATTCAATGGGCAAACCTTTTGACCCCGCGATCCATCATGCTATGACACTTGTTGAACGTGATGATATTGAGGAAAACATCGTGGTTGAGGAATTCAGGAAAGGATATATGTTTCGAGACAAAGTAATACGAGCATCGCTCGTCGGAGTATCAAAGAAGCCCGTCAAATCTAAAGAAGAAGAAGTGGAAAATGAAATTAAAATTATAGAGGAGGAATCTTAAGATGGGAAAGGCAGTTGGAATAGACCTCGGAACTACGTTCTCTGTGGTTTCTGTGGTTCAGGCTGGCGAACCAGTGGTAATCCCTAATCAAGAGGGAAGCAGAATAACACCATCAGTTGTGGCTTTCACCGAGAAAGGCGAAAGACTCGTTGGCCAGATAGCGAGAAGACAGGCAATAACGAACCCTGAAAATACGGTATTCTCTATCAAGAGACTTATGGGAAGGAAATACAATTCTCCAGAAGTAGAGCATGCAAGAAAAAGGTTACCTTACAAGATTGTTGAGGCACCCAATGGTGATGCCCATGTGGAGATAAGGGGCAAACGTTATTCTCCTCCCGAGATCTCAGCAATGATTCTCCAAAAGCTAAAACAGGCTGCCGAGGATTATCTCGGGGAACCTATAACTGATGCAGTGATCACCGTACCTGCTTATTTTGATGATAGCCAGAGACAGGCCACAAAAGATGCAGGAAGAATAGCAGGACTGAATGTATTGAGAATTATCAATGAACCAACAGCCGCCTCCCTTGCATATGGCATGGATAAAAAGAAAGAGGAAAGGATTGCTGTATATGATCTTGGCGGTGGCACCTTTGATATATCAATACTCGAAATCGGAGAAGGAGTGATAGAGGTCAAGTCTACAAATGGTAATACCTATCTTGGAGGTGATGACTTTGACATCAGAATCATGGACTGGATGGTTGAAGAGTTTAAGAAAGATCAGGGCATAGACCTCAAAAAGGACAGGATGGCTTTGCAGAGGTTGAAGGAAGCTGCAGAGAGAGCAAAGATAGAACTTTCAACAGCGACAGAAACAGAGATAAACCTGCCCTTTGTAACTGCTGATGCAACAGGACCCAAGCATCTGCTTATGAAACTGTCGAGGGCAAAGTTTGAACAGCTTGTCGGGGATCTTATCGAAGGGACTACAGGTCCCTGCAAAAATGCCTTATCAGATGCTAACCTCTCTTCTACAAATATAGACGAGGTACTCCTTGTAGGTGGCCAGACAAGAACCCCGAAAGTCCAGCAAACAGTCCAGAGCTTTTTTGGCAAAGAACCAAACAAAACAGTGAATCCTGATGAGGTCGTTGCTGTAGGTGCTGCAATACAGGCTGCAGTGCTGAAAGGAGAGGTTAAAGAGGTACTTCTCCTTGATGTAACTCCTTTGTCTCTTGGCATAGAGACTCTTGGTGGCATCTTTACAAAAATAATCGAGAGAAATACTACCATTCCAACAAGGAAGAGTCAGATATTCTCTACAGCAACAGATAATCAACCAGCCGTTTCCATAAAAGTATGTCAGGGCGAAAGAGAAATGGCTGCAGACAACAAGCTCCTTGGGAACTTCGAGCTTATAGGGATTCCGCCGGCACCGAGAGGAATACCGCAGATAGAGGTAACCTTTGATATTGATGCAAATGGCATACTGCATGTGTCAGCTAAAGACCTTGGTACGGGTAAGGAACAATCAATAAGAATAACCGCTTCAAGTGGACTCAATGAAGATGAGATAAAGAAAATGATGCGTGACGCAGAATCACATGCAGAGGATGATAGAAAAAAGAAACAGATTGCAGAGGCACGTAATGAGGCTGATACACTTGTCTACACTGTAGAAAAATCTCTCAAGGATTATGGAGACAGGCTTACTGAATCAGAGAGAACGGACATTCAAGATGCCGTTGAAAGGTGCAGAAGGGTAAAAGATACCAGTAATGATGTATCTGAAATAAAATCTGCAATGGAAGATCTCACTACAAAGTCCCACAAGCTGGCAGAACATATCTATAAGACTGCTGGTGCACAGGCTGGTGCCGGAACTGGTGCGCAGTCGGGCGCAGAGGCGAGCGCAGGAGCAGCTGGTCCAAAAGGCCCTGAAGAAGAGGTTGTTGAGGCTGAATTTGAGGATGTTGATAAGAAGGAGAAATGAAGGATTATTATGAGATACTGGGCGTTCCGAAAGATGCACCTGAAGCTGACCTAAAAAAGGCTTTCAGGCAGCTTGCACTGAGATACCATCCTGACAGAAACCCTGACGATAAAGAGTCTGAAGAGAAATTCAAAGAGATCAACGAAGCATATTCCTGCCTGAGTGATCCTGAAAAGAGGGCAAATTATGACAGGTTCGGAATAGCAGAGGGTGTTGGAGCTGGTTTTGGCGCCTTCACAACAGGCTTTGGAGATATATTTGAAGATATCTTTGGAGATTTCTTTGGGACTTTTACAGGTCATCGAAGAGCACGACCGACAAAAGGCAATGACCTCAGATATGATCTCGATATCACACTCATGGATGCAGCATTTGGCACAGAAAAGACTATTGAGGTGCCAAAGTGGGAAAACTGCACCGAATGCCATGGCACAGGCTCTGCACCTGGGAAAGGCCCAATTACATGCTCAAATTGTAAGGGAACTGGCCATGTAAGATTTCAGCAGGGTTTCTTCAGCATATCCAAGACATGTGGAAAATGCAATGGCACTGGAAAGATAATTACTGACCCCTGTAAATCCTGCAAAGGACAGGGCAGGGTCAAAAAAATCAGGGCTATAAACGTAAAAATACCTGCAGGTGTTGATACAGGATCAAGACTGAGGATAACTGGTGAGGGAGATCCAGGATTTTACGGAGGACCCCCGGGCGACCTCTTCGTGGTACTGAATATTGAAGAACACCCATTCTTTAAAAGAGATGGTAATGAAATATTCTGCGAAGTGCCCATTTCTTTTCCTCAGGCTGCACTTGGTGCAGAGATAGAGGTTCCTACTCTCGATGGAACATCAAAGATAAAGATACCATCAGGAACACCATCAGGCAGAATTTTTCATATCAAAGGCAAGGGACTGACAAGGGTAGGTGGGCATGTCAGGGGTGACCAGATTGTGAGGGTTTATGTGGACGTGCCTAAAAAACTTACACCGCGACAAAAGGAACTCCTCGAAGAATTTGTCCGTTCAGATGGGGACGAGGTAGCAAAATCCTTTAAAGAAAAACTTAAAGACCTCTTTTCAAGATCCGAGATGTAGTCTGACATTAACTAATGCCTCGAATATATATCCCAACTCCGTCTACAAAAGAAAATAAAATATCTATCACCGGCGAGAAGGCGAGGTATCTCACAACTGTTCTGAGATGCAAGAAAGGAGATGAACTTTTTGTCTTTGATGGAGAGGGAAACTGTCTCAGAACGAATATACTAAAAGTTTACAAAAGGGAAATATGTGTAGAGATCCTGGAAAAATTTACCTGCGATACGGAATCTCCTCTAAATATTATT
>Ga0187774_10000535_pt1 | contig 13056 bp, 12 predicted proteins | sample 0216_BV02_MP05_2_FD_133152 | JGI IMG/M metagenome (GOLD analysis project Ga0187774, IMG submission 133152) | Tropical peat soil microbial communities from peatlands in Department of Meta, Colombia - 0216_BV02_MP05_20_MG | ecosystem: Environmental > Terrestrial > Soil > Wetlands > Peat | place... | reverse complement strand
CGTGCCGAGCCGGTGTACGCCAGCGGAACGGCGCAGTTCCGCATCTACCTCGACGGCGGCGTCGGATTCGAGCGCCCCGCGATTCTGGTGCGCCACCGGGCGAGCGGCGCGCAAATGGTCACCGACGTCCCGCCCGATACTGCCGCAGAGGTGGTGCTCGCGGTGCCTGCCGCCCGCCGCGGCTGGTTGTCGCTCGGCCGCGTGATGCTCGAGACGCGCTTCCCGCTCGGTCTGTTCCGCGCCTGGAGCTACGTCGAGCCGGACGCACGCTGCCTGATCTATCCGCGCCCCGAGCGCTCCGAGATGCCTCCTGCGAGCGCGGGTTCGAGCGCGGGCGCTGCGCGCGCCCAGGCGCAAGGCAGCGACGATTTCGCCGGCCTGCGCAGCTACCAGCTCTCGGACTCGCCGCGGCACGTGGCGTGGAAAGCGGTGGCGCGCAGCGACGACATGCTCACCAAGCAGTTCTCCGGCGACGTCGCGGCCGAGCTATGGCTCGACTGGCAATTGTTGCCCGCCACGGCCGGGCTCGAGCAACGGCTGTCGCGCCTGGCGGGCTGGGTGCTGTCGGCCGACCGCGGCGGCGCACGCTACGGGCTGCGCCTGCCGGGGGTGACGCTCGCACCGCAGCGCGGCGACGCGCATCGCGCCGCCTGCCTGCAGGCGCTGGCGCTGTACCAGGCGCCATGAGCGCAGTCCCGCATCCGCTCGCGCCGGAATTGCGCGCCGTCACGGGACGCGACCTGGCCGGTCTCATGCTGTCGCTCCTCATCGTGGTAGCGCCGCACGCCGCGCGCGCGCCCTGGTGGGTAAGCGCTCTAGTAGCCGCCCTGTACGCCTGGCGCGCGCTGCTTGCGCGCCTGCGCGGCGCGCTTCCGTCGCGCTGGACGCTGCTGGCGATCGCGGCCGCGGCGATGGCAGGAATCTGGCTCCAGTACCACACCTTGTTCGGCCGCGGCCCGGGAATCGTGCTGCTCGTCCTGTTCTCGGGGCTCAAGCTGCTCGAGATGCGCACGCATCGCGATGCCACCGTCCTCGCGCTGCTGTGCTTCTTCCTGATCATCACGAATTTCTTCTTTACGCAGAGCATCCCCACTGCCCTGGCGATGTTCGCGGCACTGCTGTCGATCGTTGCCACGATGGTCGGCTTCAATGCGCCGCAGCGCCCGGTGCGCGCGAATCTGCGCACCGGCGCCGTGCTGCTCGCGCAGGCCGTGCCTGCGGCGCTGGTACTGTTCCTGCTCTTTCCGCGCGTCCAGGGGCCGCTGTGGGGCCTGCCGCAGGACGCCTTCGCGGGAGTCACGGGTCTGAGCGACACCATGTCCCCCGGGGCGCTCGCGCACGTCGCGCTCTCGGACAACGTGGCGTTTCGGGCCGAATTCCAGGGAGAGCCGCCGGTGCAGAGGCTGCGTTACTGGCGCGGCCCGGTGCTGTGGGATTTCGACGGCCGCACCTGGCGCATGGGGCCGAGCGTCCTTGCCCCGTTCAAGCCACCCGCCGGTGGAACGTCGCGCTACAGCTACGACATCGTGCTGGAGCCGCACGACCGCGACTGGCTGTTCGCGCTCGAGTCGGCGGCTAGCCTGCCCGAGGGGGCGCGCTTCACGAACGACGGGCAGATCCTCGCACGCAACCCGGTGCGCAGCCGCATCCGCTACCGGCTCAATTCGGTCACCGACGCTGCGCCCGATCAGCAGGCCGATGCCGCGGAACTGCGGCGCGCGCTGCGCCTGCCCAGGGGCTTCGATCCGCGCGCCACCGCCCTCGCGCAGCAGTGGCGCGGCGAGTCCGGCAGCGATGCCCAGGTGCTGGCGCGCGCGATCGCCTGGCTGCGCGCGAGCCACATCGCCTATACGCTCGAGCCTCCTCCACTCGGGCGCGATTCGATCGACGAGTTTCTGTTCGAGACGAAGGCCGGTTTCTGCGAGCATTTTTCCTCGGCGTTCGTGTTCCTCATGCGCGCCGCCGGGGTTCCAGCCCGGGTCGTGACCGGCTATCAGGGCGGCGATCTCAACCCGGTCGACCATGTGATCACCGTGCGCCAGTCCGACGCGCACGCCTGGGCCGAGGTCTACCTCCAGGGGGAAGGCTGGCTGCGCGTCGATCCGACCGCGGCGGCCGTTCCCGGCCGCATCGAGTCGGAACTGGTGCGCGGCAGCCCCTCGGGCGAGGCGGTGCCGCTACTCATGCGCCCCGAGATGAGATGGCTGCGGGCGCTGCGCTACGACTGGGAGGCGCTCGCGCACAAGTGGAACGTCTGGGAGCTCAGCTACGATCCGCAGCGCCAGCGAGATCTGATGACCTTCGTCGGCATGCCGGACGCCGACTGGCGCAATCTGACGGTGGCGCTGTTCACGATCCTCGGCACGCTCATGCTGGGGCTGGTCGCCTGGTCCCTGCGCGGCGTCGCGGCGCGCGACCCGGTGCAGCGCGCCTGGCAGCGCTTCTGCCGCAAGCTGCGAGCGACCGGGCTCGAGCGCGCTCCCGGCGAGGGGCCACGCGACTTTTCGGAGCGCGCGGCGCGCAGTCTGCCCCGTGCGCGCGCCGCCATTCACCGGATCGGCGAGCTGTACCTGGCGCTGCGCTACGGTGCCGATGCGCCGCCGGCGGATGTTCACGAACTGAGGCGTCTGGTGCGAGAATTGCGCCTGACATGAGAAACCTGGCCGCCCTACTCAGTGTGCTGCTGACGCTTGGCGCGGGCGTTGCGCGCGCCGATCCGCCTGCGCCGCCGTCGTACGCCGAGCGGGCGGAGGTGCGCGCTTTCGTGCGCAGCATGGTCGAGCGGCACGCCTTCCAGGCGCCGCAGCTGCTGCGCCTGTTCGCCAAAGTGCAGCGCCAGGACGCGATTCTCCAGACAATGGCGGCGAGCGCCCCGGAAAAGGCGTCGTCGTGGGAAGACTACCGCAGTGTATTCCTCAGCGAGCGTCGCATCGAGGCCGGCGTGTCATTCTGGATGCGTCACGAGGAGGCGCTCGAGCGCGCGCGGCGGCTGTTCGGAGTTCCGGAAGAATATGTCGTCGCGATCCTGGGAGTGGAGACGTTCTACGGACGCCACATCGGCCGCTGGCGCGTGCTCGATGCCCTCACCACGCTGGCGTTCGACTATCCGCGGCGCGCCGACTACTTCAGGGGAGAGCTCGAGAAATACCTGCTGCTCGCGCGCCGCACGCACATCGATGCGCTCACGACAAAGGGCTCGTACGCGGGCGCAATCGGCATCCCGCAATTCATGCCGAGCACCTACCTGCGCTATGCCGTGGATTTCGACGGCGACGGAGTAGCCGATCTGCGCAACAGCCCGGTCGACGCGATCGGCAGCGTCGCAAATTTCCTCCGCGCCCACGGCTGGGGCTCCGGAGAAGCGGTGCAGTTGCGCGCCCTCGTCGACGGCGATGGCTACCGCTCGTACGCCGCCGGCGGTCTTCAGCCGCGCTACGATCTGGACGAGCTCGCGCGTGCCGGCGTGGTGCCCGTCAGCGCGCCGCCCGCGGGAGACCCGCTCGCCGCCCTGGTCGAGCTCGGCAGCCCGGACGCGCCGAGCGAATTCCGCATCGGATTGCGCAACTTCTACGTGCTCACGCGCTACAACCGTAGCTCCTTCTACGCTTCCGCGGTGGCCGACCTCGCCGAAGCGCTGCGCGCGGCGCGCGACTGAGAATCAGGACGACGGCTTCTCGGCCGGAAGGTACTTCATCGGGTCGACCGGCTTTCCCGACTTGCGGATCTCGAAGTGCAGCGCGGGCTTGTCGGCGTCGGACTCGCCGAGCTCCGCGATGCGCTGGCCGCGCGTCACCGTCTGCCCTTCCTTGACGAGGATCGTCTTGTTGTGCGCGTAGACGCTGTTGAAGCCGTTCTCATGCTTGATCACGATCAGCTTGCCGTAGCCCCTGATGCCGGTACCGGTGTACATGACGCGGCCCGGCGCGGCGGCGTAGACGGGGTCGCCGAGGCGGCCGCCGATGTCCACGCCTTTGTTGTTCTGCTCGGAAAAGCCCGCCAGCAGCTGGCCATGCGCCGGCCAGATGAAACCGATGCCCTTGGCGTCGGGATCCGACGGCTGCCAGGCCGGCTTCGCCTCCGTCTTGGCCTGCTGCGTGACCTCGGGTTTCGTCTCGGGCTTCGCCGCCGGCGCGGCCGTAGGTGCGGCGGGAGGGGGCGCGGCCGGCTGCGCGCCGGAGGATTGCGCCTCCTTGCTCAGCATGGCGAGGTTGCCGCTCGAATACGGCAAGCGCAGCGCCTTGGGCGAAGTCTTGACGCCGCCGTCGCCGGCACCCTGCTGCGCGGTCGAAGTGGCGTCGAGCGGTCGCGACTCGACCGGACCCGTGCCGCGCGCGGCGCCGACTTCGACGCCCGGTGGGGGCGCGGCCGCAGCCTCCTGGGGCGAGGTCAGGCGCAGCGTTTGGCCGACGCTTATCTTCGTCGCATCGCCTAGATTGTTCCAGCGCGACAGATCGCGGTAGTCCACGCCGTTCTCCAGCGCGATGCTGTAGAGCGTGTCCCCGGGCTTGACCACGTACTCGGTGCGCGCACCCGGCACCGGCGTACGCTCGGCGACAGGAGGGGTCGAGCCAGCCCTGGCCGCCGGCCCGTGCTCACGTACCGGCGCCGCGTTGGGAACGCTCGAGCAGCCGGCGAGCGCGGCGGCGGCCGCAAGCAGCGCCAATTTCCAGTCGGACATGCGTGTCAGTCGATTCATGCCTTACCCGCCTCCAGCGGGACAAAGCGGACCGCGTCCAGCTCCGTTTCCACGTAGCCGCGCGTGCCGCGCTCGACGAGAATCAGCCGCTGCGCGTCGCGTGCCGCGCCCGGCCTGCGCACGGGAAGCACCATTTTGCCACCCTGCGCGAGCTGGCGTAACAAGGCTTGCGGCACCTGCGCGGCGGCGGCCGCGACCACGATCGAATCGAAAGGCGCGGCCTTCTCGAGACCCTGGTTGCCGTCGCCGTGCGCCAGCCTCAGGTTTGAAAGCTTGAGGCCGAGAAGGTTCGCCCGCGCGCGCTCGAGCATGCCGGCCAGGCGCTCGATCGAGTACACCTCGTCGGCAAGCTGCGCCAGAACGGCGGCCTGATAGCCGCAGCCGGTGCCCACCTCGAGCACCTTGCCGAGTCCGCGGCGCGCCCGCGGGCCCTCCAGCAGCACCTCGATCATGCGCGCCACGACGAACGGCTGCGAGATCGTCTGCGAGAAGCCAATGGGCAGCGCCGTATCCTCGTAGGCGCGGCTCGCGAGCGCTTCCTCGACGAACAGGTGGCGTGGTACCGCGCCCATCGCGACAAGCACACGCTCGTCGCGAATGCCCTGTTCGCGCAGCCGCTCGACCATGCGCGCGCGTGTGCGCTGCGAGGTCATGCCGATTCCCGACAGGTTTCGCGGGCTGCGCGCGTTCACCGGGGCAGCCAGTCTCGCACCATCGCCACCTGCGCGCCAAAGGTGAGGTCGATCTGCAGCGGCGTCACCGAGATCCGGCCGCGCTCGACGGCGTGAAAATCGGTGCCCGGCCCCGCGTCCGCCGCGCCGCCCGCGGCCCCGATCCAGTACGCCGTGTCGCCGCGCGGCGTGTTGATTCTGACCACCGGCTCCGCCTTGTGGCGCCGGCCGAGGCGCGTCACCTCGAAGCCGTCCAACTCGGCGTAGAGCATGTCTGGCACGTTGACGTTCAGCAGCACCGGCTGTCCGAACGGCGCCTGAGCGAAGCGCTCGACGATGCGCACCGCAACCTCCGCCGCCGCGGCGTGGTGGCGGCCCGCCTTGCCCACCAGCGAAACCGCGAGGGAGGGAATCCCGAGCAGAAAGCCCTCGGTCGCGGCGGCCACGGTGCCCGAGTAGATCGTATCGTCGCCCATGTTGGCGCCCAGATTGATGCCCGAGACGACGATGTCGGGCAGGAAGTCGAGCAATCCGGTCACCGCCAGGTGCACGCAGTCGGTCGGCGTGCCGTTGACGAAATAGAAGCCGTTGGCCGCCTGCCGCACCGCGAGCGGCCGGTCGAGCGTCAGCGAGTTGGAGGCTCCCGACCGGTCCCTTTCCGGCGCCACCACGGTGACCTCGCCCAGGGCACGCAGTGCCTCGGCCAGTACGGTGATTCCAGGGGAAAAATACCCGTCGTCGTTGGAGATCAGGATGCGCATCGTGTGAACGTCGAATTCTAGCGGACGTGCTCGCTTGCACAAAGCCTGCGGCGCCGGTCTCGCCATGTCCGCGGTCCTGCCACATAATGTTGCGCTTCCCGCGGGGGAGCGTACGGAGCGTCTACATGAAGCTATACATGCACCCGGTGTCGACCACGTCGCGCACCGTCCTGCTGTTCATCGCCGAAGCGAAGCTGGACGTCGAGCTCAAGGTCGTCGACCTGCTTACCGGCGAGCACCACAAGGAACCGTTCATTTCGATCAACCCGAACCGGCTCGTCCCGGTGCTGGAAGATGGCGACATGATTCTCACCGAGTGCTCGGCGATCCTGAAATACCTCGCCGACAAGAGCGGCTCGCCCGCCTACCCCAAGGAACTGCGCCAGCGGGCCAAGGTGAACGAGATGATGGATTGGTTCAATTCCAACATCTACCGCGACTACGGCTACGGGCTGCTCTACCCGCAGATCTTCCCGAACCACCAGCGACCCGACGACGCGGTGCACAAGGGCACCATTGAGTGGGGGCTGGAAAAATCGAAGGGCTGGCTCGAGATCCTGGACAAGTATCTGCTCGGCACGCACAAGCCCTATCTGTGCGGCGACGCCATCAGCATCGCCGACTACATGGGTGCCGTCATCCTCGAGGCGGGGAAAGCGGTGGGCTGCAAGTTCAGCGCCTATCCGAACGTCGAGCGCTGGATGCAGCGCATGCGCAAGCTCCCGAGCTGGAACAAGGTGCACGAGGTGTTCTACGGGTTCGCCGAATCGCTCAAGGGGGCAAGGTTCGTCACGATCTGAGGCGCTGGAGGGATCCATGATCAAGGGACTGCATCACAATGCTTACCGTTGCCGCGATTCCGAAGAAACGCGCCGCTTCTACGAGGATTTCCTCGGGCTGAGGCTCGCGGGCGCGCTCGAGATCAAGGAGACCAAGACCGGCCGCCGCACCGACGTGCTGCACACCTTTTACGAGATGGGCGACGGCTCCTACCTCGCTTTCTTCGAGGCGCCGGACCGGCCCTTCGAATTCAAGGTCCAGCACGATTACGACCTGCACATCGCGCTCGAAGTGGATCGCGCCACCCTGGACCGGATGTTCAAGAAGGGCAAGGACGAGGGGCGCGAGGTGCGCGGCGTGTCCGATCATGGCTTCATCGACTCGATCTACTTTCGCGACCCGAACGGCTATGTGATCGAGCTCACCTGCAAGCGGGCAGGCCACGATCAGGCGATGGACCCGACGCTGAACAGCGCGCGCGCGATTGTCGAGCGCTGGACGAAAGCCAAGCGCGCGAAGGCGGCCTAGGCGCGCCGCGACGGCGGGGCGCTGAAATCGAGCTGCGGGCCAAGCGGCACGATGCCGCTCGGATTGAGCTTCTCGTGGCTGCCGTAGTAATGACGCTTGATGTGCCCGAGGTCGACGGTCGCCGCGACCCCAGGCCATTGGTAGAGCTCGCGCGCGTAGTGCCATAGATTCGGGTAGTCGACCAGGCGGCGCAGGTTGCACTTGAAGTGACTGTAGTACACGGCATCAAAGCGCACGAGCGTGGTGAACAGGCGCCAGTCCGCCTCGGTCACGCGGTGCCCCGCCAGATAGCGCTGCGCGCCCAGCCGCGCTTCGAGCCAGTCGAGCGTTTCGAACACCTGTACAAACGCCTCCTCGTAGGCCTCCTGCGTCGCGGCGAAGCCGGCTCGGTACACGCCGTTGTTCAGCGTCCGGTAGATGCGCTCGTTCAGCGCATCGATCTCGTTACGCAGCTCGAGCGGGTAATAGTCGCCCGGCGTCGCGCCGACGCCGTCGAACGCAGAATTGAACATGCGGATGATGTCGGCCGACTCGTTGTTGACGATGACGCCGCGTTCGCGGTCCCACAGCACCGGCACGGTGACGCGGCTGGTGCAGCGCGGATCGGACTTGAGATAGATCTCGCGCAGCAGGCGCGCGCCATTCACGCTGTCGGCGACCACGCCCTCGGTCGGCTCGAACGTCCAGCCCTCGCGCCCCAGGTGCCAGTGCACGACCGACAGTCCGACGATGTCCTCCAGCCCCTTCAAGCTGCGGAAGATAAGCGTGCGATGCGCCCAAGGGCAGGCGCGCGAGACGTAGAGGTGGTAGCGACCCGGCGCGGCGCGGAATCCCCCGTTTCCCGTCGGGCCCGCGCCGCCGTCTGCGGTGACCCAGTCGCGGAATTTCGACTCGGCGCGCACGAAGCGCCCCTTCGCGATCTGCCAGTCGCTGCGCGCGTCGCGCCACTGACCGTCGATCAACTGTCCCATGCGCGGTGATCCGGGAGCATCGATCGCATATTGTGCGCGCGCGGGCCCGCCGAACGAAAAAGGCCTCCTGACGGAGGCCTTCAGAATCTCTGGTCGGGGCGGCGAGATTTGAACTCGCGACCACCTGCACCCCATGCAGGTACGCTACCAGGCTGCGCTACGCCCCGAGGGCGTGGATTATATCAGGGGGTCTGCGCGGCGCCCCGCTGCACCGCTAGGCGCTGAGCGAGTCGAGCACTTCGCGCAATTCGCGCTTGATCGCGGCGAGATCCGTGCCGCCGGGAGCAGCGCGCGCTGCGCGTGCCGGCGGTTCACCGCGCTCTTCGGGCGCGAGCGCATGATCGAGGCGGTTGCGCGCGCCGCTGATGGTGAAGCCTTCCTCGTACAGCAGCTCGCGGATGCGGCGGATGAGCAACACCTCGTGGTGCTGGTAGTAGCGCCGATTGCCGCGTCGCTTGACCGGCTTGAGCTGCGTGAATTCCTGCTCCCAGTACCGAAGCACGTGCGGCTTCACCCCGCACAGCTCGCTCACCTCACCGATGGTGAAGTAGCGCTTCGCGGGGATCGGCGGAAGCTCAGCCCTTTTGCGGTTCTGCTCCATGGCGCGCCTTCTCCACCATGGCCTTCAGCTTCTGGCTGGCGTGAAAGGTGACGACGCGGCGGGCGCTGATCGGAATTTCTTCGCCCGTCTTGGGGTTGCGCCCCGGGCGCTGGGGCTTGTCGCGCAACTGGAAGTTGCCGAAACCGGACAGCTTGACGCTTTCGCCCCGCTCGAGCGCCCCGCGGATTTCCTCGAAGAACGCCTCGACCATGTCCTTGGCCTCGCGCTTGTTCAGTCCAACCTTTTCGAACAGGAGGTCGGCCAGTTCGGCCTTGGTCAGAGTCATCACTGCTCCCCCGAGCTTCGCTTTTCCGATTTCTCTTTTAGGAACGCAGAGTTGCCGAGAATTTACGCGTTAGAAGCCCAACCAGGGCATCGCGCGCGGAATCTGCTTCGGCATCCGTGAGCGTGCGTTCAGTATGTTGCATAACTACCCGAAAAGCAAGGCTTTTTCTGCCGGGCGCAAGGCTTTTTCCCTGATATAAGTCGAAGATCGTGACCTGCTGCACGATCGGCGGCCTGTCCGCCTCGATTGCCTGAAGAATTTGCTGCGCTGCAATGCCGGAATCGAACAGCATCGCTATGTCGCGCACCACCGGCGGGAACTTCGAGGGCACCTGCGCCCGAGGCACCGGGACATGTTCCAGCGCTGCGGTGTCGAGCTCGAAAAGCGCCGCCGGCAGAGGCAGTTCGTACTTGCGCTGCCAACGCGGGTGCAGCTCGCCCACCCAGCCCACCGGCGCGTTGTCGACGAGCACGCGCGCCGAGCGCCCGGGGTGAAACGCGGGGTGCGCCGCCGCCTCGTAGCGCGCCACGCGCGGCGCAAGCAGCGCCTCGAGGTCTGCCTTGACGTCGAAGAAGTCGACTGCGCGGTGCGTCGCCTCGCCCCACTGCTCCTCGAGCGCCGGCCCGCAGGCCGCCGCGCCGACGCGCAGCGGCTGGCGCAGGCCGCCCACCGCGAGCGGGCCGTCCGCGGCGCGTGCATCGCGCAGGAACACGCGTCCTACTTCGAACACCCTGATGCGCGGTTGCTTGCGCGCATGGTTGTACTGCAAGTTCGCGACCAGCGAGCCGATGAGCGTGGTGCGCATCACCGACAACTGGCTCGCGATCGGGTTCAGCAACCGGATCGGGTTCCGCTCGCCGGCGAAATCCGCCTCCCAGGCAGGCTCGACGAAGCTGAAGTTGATTACTTCCTGGTAATCGCAAGCCGCCAGCCGCTCGCGCAGGGCGTGCAGCGAGCGCCGCCCCTCGGGGACCGGGCTCATGCGCGCCGCCGCTCGGGGCGGATGCGCAGGGATGCGCTCGAAGCCGTGCACGCGCGCCACTTCCTCGATCAGGTCCTCCTCGATCTCCAGGTCGAAGCGGTAGCTCGGGGGGGTCACCGCGAACGCCTCGCCTTCCCATTCGTACGGCAGACGCAGGCGCGTGAAGACATCGGCCATTTCCTCGCCGCTCACCGGGATGCCGATCACCTTCTGGGCGCGCGCGACGCGCATGCGCACCGGCTTCCTGCTCGGCAATTGCGCGACGTGATCTTCGGTGGGGCCGGGCTCGCCCCCGCAGATATCGAGGATCAGCCGCGTCGCGCGCTCGATTCCCGCCAGATTGTTGTCGAAATCGACGCCGCGCTCGAAGCGGTGCGACGCGTCGCTCGCGAATCCCCAGCGGCGCGCGCGGCCGCCGATCGCTTCCGGATAGAAGAACGCGGATTCGAGGAAGATGTGCCGGCTGCTCGGCTCCGCCTTGGTCGACTCGCCGCCCATGATGCCGGCCAGGCCGATGACGCCCGAGTCGTCGGTGATGCACAGCACCGAACCGTCGACCTCGACTTGCTGCCCGTTCAAGAGCAGTACCTTTTCGCCCCTGCGCCCGTAACGCACGTCGATCGGACCGTGCAGCTTGTCCAGGTCGTAGACGTGCAGCGGTCGGCCGAGCTCGAGCATCACGTAGTTCGTCACGTCGACCAGCGCGGAGATCGAGCGCTGTCCGGCACGCTCCAGGCGCCGGCGCATCCATTCAGGAGTAGGCGCGGCGGCATTCACGTTGCGGATCACCCTCGCGCTGAAGCGCCCGCAGCCAGCCGGCTCGCTGATGCGCACCGGATGGTGCGCCGCGCTGGCGGCGGCCACCGCCGCGGTGTCGGGCTCTCGCAGCTTCGCGCGGGTGAGCGCGGCCAGCTCGCGCGCGACGCCGAGGATCGAGAGGCAATCGGCACGGTTGGGCGTCAACTTGATGGTCAGGACGCGGTCGTCGAGCGCGAGCGTCACGCGCAGATCGCTCCCCGGCACGGCGTCTGCGTGGAGCTCGAGCAGGCCGGCGTGATCCTCGGACAGCCCGAGTTCGCGCGCCGAGCAAAGCATGCCTTGGCTCTCCACGCCGCGCACCTTCGCGACCTTGATGGCGAGGCCGCCGGGCAGTTGCGCGCCCGGGCGTGCGTAGGGCGCGAGCATGCCGCGGCGCACGTTCGGTGCCCCGCACACCACTGCGACGCGTCCCGCGCCGGTATCGACTTGGCACACGCTCAGCTTGTCGGCGTCCGGATGCCTGGCGACCTCGAGCACGCGTGCCACCGCGACGCCTGAGAACTCTGGCGCCACCGGCGCGCTCGACTCGACCTCCAGCCCGGACATCGTGAGCAGATGTGCGAGCTCGTCCGTCGTCAAAGACGGATCGACCAGGGTGCGCAGCCAGCTTTCGGGAACGTTCATGGGTCAGGCGAACTGGCGCAGGAACCTCAGGTCCCCGTCGAAGAACAGGCGCAGGTCGTCGATGCCGTAGCGCAACATGGTCAGGCGCTCCAGCCCCGAGCCGAAGGCGAAACCGATGTAGCGCTCGGGGTCGAGGCCGAAGTTGCGCACCACGTTCGGGTGCACCTGGCCGGAGCCCGAAATCTCGAGCCACTGTCCCTCCAGAGGCCCGCTGCCGAAACGCATGTCGATCTCGGCGGACGGCTCGGTGAAGGGAAAGAACGACGGCCGGAAGCGAACCTCGAGCGCGTCGGTCTCGAAGAAGCGATGCAGAAAATCGGTGTACACGCCTTTCAGGTCGGCGAAGCTGATGTCCTCGTCGATCCACAGCCCTTCGACCTGGTGGAACATGGGTGAATGCGTCGCGTCGGAGTCCACGCGGTAGGTCCGCCCCGGCGCGATCACCTTGATCGGCGGCTGGTGCATGCGCGCGTAGCGCACCTGCATCGGGCTGGTATGCGTGCGCAGCAGCAAGGGCGTGCCGTCCGCGTCGTTCAGCTCGACGTAGAAAGTGTCGTGCATCGAGCGCGCGGGATGATTCTCGGGCTGGTTGAGCGCGGTGAAGTTGTACCAGTCGGCTTCGATTTCCGGCCCGTCGGCGACGTCGAAGCCGATCGTGCGGAAGATCTGTTCGACGCGCTGCCAGGTGCGGATGACCGGATGCAGCCCGCCGCGCCCCCGCCCGCGGCCCGGAAGCGTCACGTCGAGCGCCTCCTGCGCAAGTTGCGCGCGCAGCTTGTCTTCGGCGAGCTCGCCGCGGCGCGCCTCGAGCGCCTGCTCGAGCCGCTCCTTGGCCGCGTTGATCGCCTGCCCGGCCGCCTTGCGCGCGTCTGCCGGCAGCGCGCCGAGCGTCTTGATTAGCGCGGTCAGCTCGCCGCTCTTGCCGAGGTAGCGCGCCTTGGCATTTTCCAGGGCCGCCGGCTCAGCCGCACCGCCGAATTCGGCGAGAGCGCGTGCGACGATGGCTTCGAGGTCTTCCATCCCTGGAAACGAGAAGCGAGGGGCTCGCCCTCGCTTCACGCCCTTTCTTCTAGAATGCGATGCTCAGTGCGCGAGGCTTGCCTTGACCTGGTTTGCAATCTTGGCGAACGCCGGCTTGTCGAGCACCGCCAGGTCGGCGAGCAGCTTGCGGTCGATCTCGATATTGGCGCGCTTCAGTCCGGCCATGAAAGTGCTGTAGGTCAGGCCGAGCTCCCGCACCGCGGCGTTGATGCGCGTGATCCACAGCGACCGGATCTCGCGCTTGCGCTGCCGGCGATCGCGGTAGGCATACTGGGCCGCCTTCATCACGGCCTGCT
>Ga0187774_10000533_pt1 | contig 13088 bp, 7 predicted proteins | sample 0216_BV02_MP05_2_FD_133152 | JGI IMG/M metagenome (GOLD analysis project Ga0187774, IMG submission 133152) | Tropical peat soil microbial communities from peatlands in Department of Meta, Colombia - 0216_BV02_MP05_20_MG | ecosystem: Environmental > Terrestrial > Soil > Wetlands > Peat | place... | reverse complement strand
GAAAATGATTATGATTCGTGAAGAGCAACCGCAAGATAAAGATGCGGTTCATAAAGTCCACGTGTGTGCATTCGGGGCAGAGGTGGAGGCCGATCTCGTTGACAAGCTGCGGCAAAATTGCGAAGACCTACTATCAATTGTGGCCGTAGACCAGAACGAGGTTGTTGGCCACATTCTCTTCAGTCCTGCCGTAATCGAAAGCCGAGAAAGAACAATCCAAGGAATGAGCCTTGCACCTGTCTCAGTGCTGCCGGAATACCAACTACAAGGGATCGGTTCAGAGCTGATCCGAACTGGCACAGCTATGCTGAAGGACAGACAATGCCCATTCATCATCGTTCTAGGCCACCCCGGATACTATCCTCGATTTGGCTTCGAACCCGCCTCACGCCACGCAATCCACAGTGAATGGAGAATATCGGACGAAACATTCATGATACTTGTGTTGAACAAGTCGGGGATGCAGGGTATCTCTGGAGTAGCCAAGTATCGACCTGAATTCTCAGAAACAGCGTAGTACACCACGTAAGGTTAGATCACTGTGACTTTGTTTTCGTGTGTGTGTGCCTACGCGGAGTTCGATGAAATTCCTCTTTCCGCCCAGAAGCTCCTATTATAATCGCAGGTCGCTTTGATGATTAGCCACGTGTTTTCGCGCTGAATTGATTTCTTAGTAGACGAGCGGTTCGCCACACTCGCTGCAGCGACGGCTTCCAAGGCTATTGTCATGACCACATTTTGTGCACTTTATGATAGGTGGATGCGGCAACCGAAGGAAGCGAGCCTTCTCAGACATGCGACTTCAAGTCTTGGCTTGTTTCCCAGTTGGATTTATGAATTGAGAATCGGAATGCGCACCTAGGCCTAGGCCTTCGGCACGACTAGATGCCCCCTCTTTTCTTAGAGCTGCATGGTATCTCTCCCTGATCTGTCTGATGTTTACGGTCGGTGCAGGGAACTTCATGTCAAGTGACTCGAGCGTGACCACGAGGATTTCGGACACAGCTAGGTTACGGAACCATTTATGATTGGCGGGAATAATATACCACGGTGCGTACTCCGTACTGCATTTGCTTAAGGCATCTTCGTAGGCTAACTGATAGTCGTGCCAGTATTCACGTTCAGTGTAATCTGATTCGCTGATCTTCCACTGCCTGCTGGGGTCATCTAGACGTTGCTTGAATCTATCGAGTTGTTCCTTTTCGTCGATGTGCAGATAGAATTTGACAATATGCGTACCGTTATTGGACAGTTGTCTTTCGAAATCATTGATCTCCTCATAACGTTTGGACCATACCTCAACGGGAACTAGGTTATGCACGCGCGCAACGAGTACATCTTCGTAATGTGATCTGTTGAATACCGTAACGTACCCTTTCCGTGGTGTCACCTGATGGAAGCGCCAGAGGTAATCGTGGGCCAGTTCCTCGCCTGAGGGAGTTTTGAAGCCGTAAACTCGGCATCCTTGTGGGTTCATGGCGGCTAGAACGTGGCTGATTGTACCATCCTTGCCCGCCGCATCCATCCCTTGCAGTATAATCAGGAACGACCGCTTGTTTTCAGCATACATAAGGTATTGCAGGTCATGCAGTCGTTGAACATATTTCTCTAGTTCAAGCCGAGCTGAATCCTTGTCCTCGTGTTCCCCTTTATATCCCGCGTCGATTTGGTCCAGTTTCACCTTGCTGTTCGGTTCGAGTCTAAACTTCTTCGCGTAATCCACCTCAGGTTGCCTCTCGCATGCGTTCTCCTAGGCATTCCCTCAGCGTCTAAGATGTACCTTCCCATAATAATAGACAAACATGATCAGGCTGTGTGAAACGGAGGAAGAAGTCTAACCCGACTGGCAGCAAGAACTTAAAGACCAATATGCCGCCAATTCTCTGCAAAACTCGCAGTCTTCTCACAAGAAGAATGAGTGGTATGAGATCGAATTCCAATCGCCAGTTCAAATCATGCGATGCGAACAATCGGGTTCAACAAGACCGAAGAAACACGAGTCCGCGAATTCGTTGGCCGATCTTTAGCAGCATCATTCCGGCAGCCAAGTCTGATGTCCCGAAGGAGGTAATTGCAGGTATAACGCTGGCAACCATAGCGATTCCTGAAGTCATGGGTTACACAAGAATTGCAGGCACGCCTGTGATCACCGGCCTCTTCACAATTCTACTTCCGATGACGCTGTACGCGTTCTTCGGCTCGTCGCGCCATTTAGTTGTCGGTGCCGACTCAGCGACGGCAGCAGTCCTAGCGGCTGGGTTGTCTGGACTCGCCGTTGTAGGCACAACTGAGTATGTTGCGTACGCGGGCGTACTCGCTTTGATAGTTGGAGGAATGCTAATCCTCGCTCGTTTGGCAAAACTGGGGTTTCTAGCGGACTTCCTCTCTCGCACGGTTTTGATTGGTTTCCTTACAGGTGTCGGTATCGAAGTTGCTATCATGCAAATCCCAGATATGCTTGGGATCTCAGGGCAGGGCGGTGGTGTGATTAAGCAAATAGCCACGCTGTATCTTTCAACATCCAAGATAAACATCTATTCACTCGCCATCTCAATCGCAGTTTTGGCCGTAATATTCGCCACGAAAAGAATCTCGCGGAGGATACCTGTCGCCTTAGGTGTAGTTGTAGCTGTGATCGCTGTGACCTACGCGTTGAATCTTTCTTCGTACGGAGTCATTGTGCTTGGGTCAATTCCAAGCGGGCTTCCGAGACTCGGCTTACCCAGTTCACCGATGAGCTGGAGCATATTTCAACGACTGCTTCCAACCGCCTTCTCCATGTTCGTAATCATACTCGCGCAGAGCGCTGCCACTTCACGGGCCTACGCAAACCGATACGACGAACACTTCGACGAGAACTCGGACCTCGTTGGGCTCGGGCTAGCAAACATCGGAGCCGCTCTTTCAGGAACCTTCGTCGTAAACGGTAGTCCAACGAAGACGGAGATAGTTGACAGCGCGGGGGGTCGAAGTCAACTCGCGCAGCTAACGACTGTGTCCATTGTACTTGCCGTTATACTCTTCTTGACTGCTCCCTTGTCATTCATGCCGATTGCAGCTCTGGCTGCGATAGTATTCACTATAGGGGTTGAACTCGTTGACGTTAGGCAGATGCGTAGGATTTTCGTTCAGCGCCCCAGCGAATTCTGGATAGCTCTTCTAACTGCTGGAACCGTAGTCTTTGTGGGAGTGGAAGAAGGCATTATACTGGCAATTATCCTATCACTCTTTGATCATACACGTCGAGGATATCGTCCCAGCAACACTGTTCTATCCGTCGACCAGGATGGCGGCAGGCATACGACACCGGTGAGTAGCCACGCCGAACTCCGCCCAGGCCTGATCGTCTACCGGTTCAATCACAGCATGTACTATGCGAATTGCGAACAATTCAAGTCTGAAGTCCGCGAGTTGGCCACGAAAGCGCAACCACCGCTCTCTTGGTTCTGTCTAGACCTTGGTGCCGTCGACGACATAGATTTCTCAGCAGCCGAAGCCTTGCAGGAAGCTTCGGGGCTTTTGACGCAACGAGACATCAGACTGACATGTGTCGAGGTTCAAGCTTCAGTCCGCACCGAACTAGATCGCTACGGGATTACCAAGCTTGTTGGGGCTCAGAACATATTCGGGAGAATTCACGAAGTAGAAGCGGCCTACGCTCGGGCGAGCACAAGCTGAACGAATCCCATGCCTGAATCTCAGAGCTATGCAGATGCGGGATGTCCCAGCTACGAATGCCCCTTACGCCAATCCTCATAATCAGCGATTACCGCGTCCGTCATTGCTTTCGTGGCTTGGTGTAGCCAACGGTCTGGTCTGCCGGCAAGGTCCCTACGTACGGCCTTGATTGACTTCCCGCTCCCGAGGTGAATGTTTCCAGTTTCGAACCCCATTGATTCTAGGAGGCGTTTCTCATCCACCTTGTCAGGAAGATCGGTTAGCTCAATTCGCGAGCAGTCTGGCGCGAGGCGGCGCACGAGCCATCGGCCTCTGATACGAACAAAAGGATCGAGCGCTCGACAGGCGGTTTCAAGAATCTCTGAATAGAAAATCTTCTTGGAGCCCTTTTGAGCGTAGGTCCAAATGCATGATGAAGGAGTAAGGGCCTTTGCTTCACGCGCAATCCTGGCACCTTGCCAATCAGCCACAGCCACAAAACGTTCATGACCTAGACTTCCAACCCCTGCAACTCGATGTGCCACGCGGTAGTCCAAGTTTTTTTCAGGTAGCAGACTCTGAAGTGCCCTTCTGCCACTCTTGGGAAGACCGTTGACCGTTGGCATTTCATCCATTTTGCTCCAGAAATGCTCCGGGTTTCTGAGTTCTCCTGAGGCAACTGCTCTAAGCCAATTGTGCTGCTCTTCGAGAACGAATGGTCGCCCGCCAGACTTCAAGCAGGTTACGTAGCCATCGAGAATTGCTTTGGATATTCCTGCACTTGTCAGCTTCAGATGTCCTGATGTAACAGCGAGGTTGGCGCTTACGGCTAGCCGAATCAAGTCATTTGTATAGGGCATTGTGTACGCTTCATCGAAATCATTGACTCCCCAGACGAGTCGCCCTTCACTGTCTCGCCAAGTTCCGAAGTTCTCGACGTGGAGATCTCCGACCCCCAAAACATGTGGCGCCTTTGCGAGGTCCGGGCAGAGCTTTCCCCAAACTTGCGCCCAACGGTAGAAGGTGCCCCGTAGGAAACTGAATGAATCTTCTGACATCAGTTTATGCTTCAAGTCTAAGTCTGCTCTAACCAGAGCGACCTGTTTTCCGAGCCAATTCTCGAATTTTCTGGTAGCCTTAGAGATCTTCATTGCGCTCTCACTCTCTAGATATGAGTATCCCGCTAAGAAAAAATGTCCCATTTCAGGAGAACGAGGTCGTTCCAAGCCATCGCATGCAACACATTAGCAATTACGCCTGAGAACCCTCGAATTCTCAACGGCTAACTGCTGTAATCATCACCGTTGAGATGCCGATTTCCAAATGACAGTCAGATCGTTCTTGAATACCTTCTCGAACAGGTCCTTCTTCTTGCTAACGGATTGATCCTCTAAGTAGTGGTTCCCTGTGGCTTGGCATTCGAGTACAATCTTGTTCGGCAGAGTTTTGACGTTCAATTTCCCGACTACAGATCTATGAGAGTAGTCCAATGCGTCAGCCACTCGTAGGATCGACGAGAGAAGAGTGACTTTCTCCCTCTCAGTCTGGCTTAGAGGTTTCAGGTTGAAATGCTTCTTGTCGGGCAGAGTTTTTCTATGGTATCTCGCGATGCTTCCGATTATGTATCTCTCCTTATTGGTGAAGGGCAGAGAGGCGTCGTTCAGTATGAGCCTGAGCGATAGTTTGTGGTGGCCTTTCCTGTCTCGGGAAATACCTATGTCATGTAGAATTGCTGCATATTCGAGCCAGTAGCGTTCTTCAGCTCCGAACGGATGCATCTGTTTGGTCTTATCGAAAATAATCAGAGCCAGCTTTCTATCCTGTTCAGCATGCGTCTCATCTGAGAGAGCCCTAGCCATATCCCGTACTTTTTTCATGGTTGACGGGTTTTTCAATAGAGGCTTCTCGGTCAGTGCTCTTTCCTGTTTCTTGACAGCGTCTACGTGCATTGCCCGAAGTAGCACCTGGACGTGGCTTTCGGGGATGGCTTTCTTTCTCATCTCGTCTGCTAGGGCTTCAATGTCATAACTTACTCTCCGAAATTCTACTGTTATTGGATTGAAGCTCAGCACCGCATACTCTGCTTTAGGGTCACCGTCAACTGGCCTGCCGATACTTCCAGGATTTACGAAGGTGACGCCGTCCACAGTTCTATTCATTTGTAGGTGAGTATGGCCGGTGACGATGACGTCGACGGATGCCTTTGCTGCAATCTCTTTTAGGCGCTCTTCAGGCGAGTCTGGGTAAATGTGTTCGTCGACGGAGTCCGGCGATCCGTGCGTAACAAGTACCTTTCTGCCTCCGATCTCGTACCTTAGTTCTTTCGGCAGTGACTGCAGGTATGCTACGTCCGACGTTGAGAGTTCTCTGACAGCTAATTCCTTAGCGTCGTTACTCTTGTCAGGTTTAGAGCGCCGTAACGCTTCAAGCACTTCCAGGTCCACATTTCCAATTACGCTTAGAAAAATAGGTGATCGGAGCGCTTGAACGACCTCGCTTGGGTGGATGCCGAAACCGACGGCGTCTCCAGCATTCAGAAGTATGTCAAGTCCTGACCGTTTGGCGTCTGCCACTGCCGCCTTCAACGCGTCAAGGTTGCCGTGGACATCGGATATCAACGCGACTTTTCTTTCTCTGTTTAGCTGCTCTTGAACTATGTCGCTGCTTGGCCCGGTATCGGTCTGTCGCTCGATCTCGGCGAAGAAACCTTTAGCCATCGTATCGTCCCAAAGGGAGACGAAGCTTTTGTAGCGAGACTTCCTTTCTTTTCGAAGGTGTACAAGTAACCTGTTCATTCCGTATTTTGCATCAGCTGGAATTTCCTGTTTGAGGGCGGCAAGATCCTGAATCCAAACATAGTAGTCATGCATCTCACCCAGTACGTCTTGAAACTGTTTCACTAGGGCGATTTCATCTCTCAATCCGCTTCTGTAAATGCTAGAGAAGATCTCCATCGTGTACCTCAGCCGTTTTGCAGCAATCCTCAATTCATGATGCTTGGTAACCGCGGTTTGATCGTGTACGAACCGTCCGAGCGCGAGTACTTGATCAATCCTCGTCTCTATATGATTCTGAGCTTTTCCATAGGTAGTTAATGTCATAATGCTGGAGTTCTTGCGGCCTTCGCTTCTTCTTATCCCACCGCAAGTGTCAGCTATCTCACCGAGAATATCGGACGCTTCAAGAGAGTCAATGACCGTGACTAAGCTGGACTGTAAGGCGGCCCTCCGTGTCTTCTGGATCTCTGTGAGAGAATCTAATCCTCTTGCCGCACTTGCGTCCACCTTAGTTAAGTAATTCCCTAGGAAAGCTATCAGGACGTCTGCGTCTCTTGCCGCTCCGGAAGAACTCGTTAAGTCCTTTATTGCGTTCTTCCATTTCTTGATCCGTTTCTTTGGCAGACATTCTTCGAAGATACTGAGCGCCGTTCTTACCCTGCGAGATGCTACCCTCAACCTGTGCACGTATTCGATATCGTCGTTCTTCTTTGACCCTTCTATCTGGTTCTCAAGTTCCTGGATTCTGGCAAGGAGTGTCTTTGCTCCGAAAAGACGATAGGCGGATTGATCTTCAAAGAGTTCCGACAAGGGCGTTAGAGCTTGCATGCCATGCGCCTCTGTTGTTGATCAACCATTGCTGGGAGTCGATGATTTCCTCTCCTAGTTGAGGTTGAACTCTCTGGTACGTTCCGTCAGATAGGAGCAGCCTTGCCTTCACATTGTCCCTCAAATGAATGTCAAGAATCTTCAGTATCGACGATTTGATGCTCGGATCGGGTACTGAGAATAGCACTTCGACTCTTTTCTCAAGATTCCTAGGCATCATATCACTGCTTCCCAGCAGGACTTCCTCTTCACCACCATTCTTGAAGTAGTATATTCTTGCATGTTCCAGGAATCTTCCAACGATGGAGACAACGCGAATATTCTCGCTGACGCCAGGAATGCCCGGTCTCAGACAACAGAGTCCCCTAACGTTGAGATCGATTCTGACGCCCGCCTGAGAAGCTCTGTAGAGGGCTTGGATGATATTCTTATCCACAAGGCCGTTCATCTTGAAGGCCAAGTAGCCACCTCGCTTCTCTTGATGCACTTCTATCTCCCGATCGATGCGACTAAGTATCTCGCCTTTCAGTGAGGTGGGTGAGACAAGCAGATGCCTGTATGGTCCTGCCTTTCGAGGATCGGTTGTGAGCTTGTGGAAGAGGTCCAGAACTTCTTCACCGATTTCAGGGTTGGCAGTCAGGTAGCCTATGTCTCCGTAGATTCGCGTTGTCACCGAATTGTAATTCCCTGATCCAATATGAGAGTAATGCGTCGACTTATTGCTCTCCTTTCTCACTATCAGTGCTAGTTTTGCGTGGACTTTGATGTTGGGGAAGTTGTAGACAACGTTAACATTTGCTTTACTGAGAAGCTTTGCATATTTTACGTTGTTTGCCTCGTCAAATTTCGCCTTCAGCTCGATCAGGACTGTTACTGATTTTCCATTTGAAGCGGCTTTCATGAGAGAAGAAATAACTGGAGAATCTGGATCGATACGGTAGAGTGTGATGTAGATCTCAACAACATCGGGATCTGTGGCAGCTTCTTCAAGCAGATTAACTACCATGTCGAAACTGTCGTAGGGATGATATAACGCGTAATCTTTCTCACCTATCTTCCTTAAACCAGGTTTGCCAAGTTCAAGTTCTGGAATAATGTACCCCTTAAATGGGGTGTCCTTGAGATTCGGCTTGTTCAGCTTAAGAAGCCTCCAGAAGTCTACTAAACCAAAGGGAGCATCAACTTCATAGTGAGCGTCCTCTGGGCTTGGAAGCCGGATGGAACCGACATTCTGCGCTAGGTAATCACGCAAGTCCTGAGGCATGCCTGTTTCGAACTCGAGTCGAGCAGGTCTGCCATAACGCCTCTGCCTAACGCTCAGCTCCATCGTTGTGAGAAAGTCTGTGTCCTTATCTGCTCTCACTTCTATCTCTGCGTTTCGAGTAACCCTGAACATGTAATGGCAAAGGATCCTCGTTGATGGGAGAAGCAAATTCAGATTCGCAGCAACCAGATCCTCCAACAGAATGAAGTTGCCATCAGCGTCGCTGCTGTCGCTCAGTGCAGGCACCTTTACAAATCGATCAAAACTATCGGAAGGCGACTCAACTAGGAGTTTCGTTGAAGCTTCTTTCATTCTCGGGTCGTCGACTACGACCAGAAGGTTCACGTGAAGGTTTGAAATGTATGGGGCAACATATTCAACGTTGGGCTTTTTCATTACGGGAAGAATTTCCTTCTGGAAATACTCGCGAAGCATTCGACTCTGAACGCCGCTGAGATCGTTAGGTTTCAGTACGCGTATTCCCTCTCGAGCAAGGAGGGGGACAAGTTGCTTCCAACACTCAGTCTGACATTTTAGAAGTGGAAGTATCTCGCTTCTGGTCACTTTGATCTGCTCAAGGGGAGTCATTCGAGAGCCCGGGGTTGGTTCGAAGTCGCCTCTCTCAATTTGCTGCTCAAGAATGGAAGCGCGTGTCATGAAGAATTCGTCCAGATTACCGCCGCTGATGGCGAGGAATTTCACGCGTTCCAGTAACGGGTGACTTCGATCCTGAGCTTCCTCCAGAACTCGATGGTTGAACCTTATCCAGCTAATCTCGCGATTTATGAAAAGTACCGGGTCATCCAGTGTTCTACTCTTGGCCGACTCAGCCATCTGAACAGAGGATACCCCATCGGGTAGCTGCACGGTCACGGTTTCACTTTCTTTCCCGAATAATAGTCAATTAGATCGAAGGTTGTCCAAGATTTGCAATCCTCAGGCTCGAATCCGAGCAGTTTAGCGTGTGAGTATATCGATGAGATATCTTCACCCTCAATCTCCATCAAGTCAGGTATGTCCGAGAACTCTCCAGTGTATTTGTCTAGGTCAACTCTAGCGCCGCCTTTCAGCGCGTAACTGATCCGATGTTTCTCCATTCGTTGAATTGCCAAGAGACCGAGCGACTCAAGTATGAGGCGCATTGGTTCAAAACCGGATACGTATAGTTCGTACTCATCTCTAACCTTTGCCGTCTCATTCTGAACGTATTTCTTGAATGTTAATGTAGTCTTCTCGCCGATCTTACGCAGGCGAAGCAGGCTCTTGGCATTAATGATATGATTGTCTGGGAAGTCGAAGAACACGGTCTCCTGGTCGCCTTCGAAAATCTTGGACGCTCCCAGAGACCTCAACCTTGCCTCAACCTTCCCCCGATCAATTCCAATTATCTTAACTTCGACTTCCTTCATCGAGTTCGAGCTCTAACGTACTACACTGTGAACGCCCTGTTATCTTTCCTGGTTACTTAATAGGCGCCTTTTCCTAACAAACGTCAGACTTACATCGAAATGACGAGTTTAGGGCTCACGCTTTTGATAGAGCTTAACCTATTTGCTCAAGTGTATTCCAAGAGACGTGCATGACATGCCGAGAATGGCTGCGATTGACGTCGGCTCAAATGCGATTCGGATTGCAATTGCATCAGCAGATAGCAAAGGTAGACTCCACCTAATTCACACCTCGCGCGAGCCAGTGCGACTTGGGGCAGACGTTTTTGCAAACCGAGTCATTTCCAATGAACGATTGATCCAGGCGATGGATGCTTTCCTACGGTTTCGGAAACTGATCAACAAAAGCAACGCAAAATCAGTTATGGCCGTCGGGACGAGCGCGGTAAGGGAAGCGATTAATCGAGACAATTTCATTGACCAGATCGCAAAAACTTCTGAAATAAGAATTGAGCCAATCAGAGGAGAAGAGGAAGCACGTCTTGTTCACCTTGCCGTTGCAAGCAAGGTCAAGTTGAGACGAAAGATCGCCTTGCTAATCGATATCGGGGGCGGTAGTGTTGAGATAAGCCTTGCAAATCGACGCGAGGTCATCGTGAGTCAGAGTTTCCCGATCGGCACAGTCCGACTGCTTCAGATGCTTAACCAGAAGAGATATGGAAACAGAGTTTTTCACCGGCTAGTCAACGCTTACCTCAAAGTGACCGATGCAAGACTCAAGGCTGAGATAGGAGGACGAAAGGTCAGTCTTTGTATTGCCACGGGAGGAAATGTTGAAGCACTAGGGGATCTGAGAGTACAACTCTGCGGCGGAGAAGATAACACTTCCATAACTATTGACGAGCTCGACTCTATTCTTATGCGACTGGAATCGCGATCATACGAGGAAAGAATTAAGGAATTTGACTTGCGTCCTGACCGAGCAGACGTTATCATTCCTTCCGCGATAGTTCTTCAGAACATCGCCCGGCAAGCCCATATCAACCGCATCCTCATTCCGCGGGTTGGCGTTAAGGACGGCCTCCTCATCGACATGGCGAAGTTGCTTAAACCCGAGGGCTCATTGTCTCATGTTCAAGTAATCTCCTCTGCTAGGTCGATTGGGCGAAAATATGGTTACAATTCCCGACATTCTATGACCGTGGCTCGTTTCGCCTTACAATTGTTCGACTCAACGAGAAGACTTCACAAGCTAGGGGTCACGGAGAGAACTCTGCTCGAAGTAGCAGGACTACTGCATGACATAGGTTACTACGTGAACATGACAGACCATCACAAACACTCATACTATTTGATCAAGACGTCACCATTAATCGGGCTCAACGACTCGCAAAGGGACATTGTTGCGAATGTTGCACGATATCACAGCCGAGCCTCTCCAAAACCATCTCACAAGGAATACGGAGAGCTATCACCGACACAGAGAAGTGTGGTGAATTGGCTTGCGCCCCTTCTTCGACTAGCAGAAGCACTTGACCGTGAACACGCAGGAAAGGTTAGACACGTCCACGTCACGATAGGCAAGAAGAAACTAACATTGCGATTGCGGGGGCAAGGAGACTTGCTCCTTGAAAGATGGGCCCTGGCTAGAAACGTTCAGTGGTTCAAGGAGATCTACAAAAGGAAAGTCGTAATCGAATAGAATGCTACGAACTGCCCAGGGACCTAGAATTACCGAGGTCACCAATTCATCTCTTATTCTTGACTCTCTTATCTATCTGACACAAATCTAATATTTCTGGACAGCAGCGTCGTTTGATCAGTAGGAATTGTTTTTGGATAAGAAAAGCGGCACGACTAACCTAGACTGGTGGCCGAACCAGTTAAGACTTGATATCCTGCACCAGCATTCCTCCAAGTCCAATCCGATGGGCGAGGATTTCAACTACGCCAAAGAGTTCAAGACTCTCGACTTAGAGGCTGTGAAGAAGGACCTCCGTGAACTGATGACGAAGTCACAAAACTGGTGGCCAGCGGACTTCGGCCACTACGGGCCGCTCTTCATCCGAATGGCGTGGCACAGCGCTGGCACTTATCGCATAGGTGATGGCCGCGGAGGCGCAGGGTCCGGCAGCCAGCGCTTTCCGCCCCTCAACAGTTGGCCCGACAATGTGAACCTCGACAAGGCACGCCGGCTGCTATGGCCGATCAAGCAAAAATACGGCCGGAAGATTTCCTGGGCTGACCTAATGATCCTTGCCGGCAACGTCGCCTTGGAGTCAATGGGTTTCAAGACCTTCGGCTTCGGCGGAGGACGCGAAGACACCTGGGAGCCCGAAAAAGACGTTTACTGGGGAAGCGAGAAAGAGTGGCTTGGCGACAAGCGCTACTCTGGCGACAGGGAACTAGAAAACCCTCTCGCTGCTGTGCAGATGGGCTTAATTTACGTGAACCCGGAAGGGCCAAACCGCAATCCAGACCCACTTGCTGCTGCCAAAGACATCCGCGAAACATTCGCGCGCATGGCAATGAACGACGAGGAAACCGTCGCCCTAATCGCTGGCGGTCACACCTTCGGCAAAACCCATGGCGCTGGTGACGCGTCATTCGTAGGCCCCGCACCCGAAGCCGCCCCCATCGAGGAACAAGGTCTCGGCTGGAAGAGCAAATTTGGCACGGGCAAAGGCGGTGATACGATCGGCAGCGGCCTGGAAGTCATCTGGACCACGACGCCAACCAAGTGGAGCAACAACTTCTTCTGGAACCTGTTCGGCTACGAATGGGAACTAACCAAAAGCCCAGCCGGTGCACACCAATGGAAACCGAAAGGGGACGCAGGCGCCGGTATTGTGCCTGATGCGCACGACCCGTCAAAGCGTCACGCGCCATCCATGCTGACCACGGACCTCGCCCTGCGATTCGACCCTGTCTACGAAAAGATTTCACGGCGCTTCATGGAACATCCGGATCAGTTTGCTGACGCGTTCGCTCGGGCGTGGTTCAAGCTGACGCACCGCGACATGGGCCCGCGCACACGCTACCTCGGACCGGAGGTTCCAGCAGAAGAACTCATCTGGCAAGACCCGGTCCCTGCCGTCACTCACAAACTGATTAGTGCCAAGGACATCGCATCCCTCAAGAGTAAGATTCTGGCTTCTGGCCTGTCTGTGTCGG
>Ga0187774_10000531_pt1 | contig 13113 bp, 11 predicted proteins | sample 0216_BV02_MP05_2_FD_133152 | JGI IMG/M metagenome (GOLD analysis project Ga0187774, IMG submission 133152) | Tropical peat soil microbial communities from peatlands in Department of Meta, Colombia - 0216_BV02_MP05_20_MG | ecosystem: Environmental > Terrestrial > Soil > Wetlands > Peat | place... | reverse complement strand
CTCACAATCAACACAGACCCCGTCAACTTGGCGAATGTTACGGGATCAGGATCGTACTCCGAAGGGAACACGGCTTCTTTCGGAGTCTCACAAACAGTGATTCAGAAATCGCCTGACACTCGGTACATCTTCTCCCATTGGAGCGGCGACTATTCCGGCGTAGGTTCAAGCGGAACTCTAACTATGGACACGTCGAAGAGCATAACCGCGGTTTTTCAACTCCAGTATCGCCTTCGCTTGGACTCTCAACCATCCTCTGTCCCGGTTCCGGATGGGGATGGATGGTACAATGCAGGTGATTCTGTTGTTCTCAGCGTCTCGTCCACTATATTGGGAGGCGATTCTGGTAGTCGTCTCATCTTTGGTGGCTGGTCACTGGACGGACAAAACATTGCGAGCGGTAATTCTCTTACGGTGAAGATGGATGCGCCACACATTGCGACTGTCAATTACCAGCAGCAGTACTATCTCAAAGTCATGAGTGACCAAGGTATTCCATTCGGCGAAGGTTGGTACGATGCCGGTAGCTCGGCACAGATTTATGTTTCAACACCAGTTAGCTCAAGCTACGGGGTTAGTATCCTTTTCAATGGCTGGCAGGGCGACTTTCAGTCGAGTGCCCAATCGGCAAAAGTGATGATGGATGGGCCTAAGACGGTAGTGGCGACGTGGAGAATTGACTCTTCAATTCGAGATTTCACTGTCGCGGCAGGAGTTATTGCCGCGATTGCGGTTGTCGGTGCTGCAGTTTTACTCACCCTCAAACGAAGAACATCACCTGGTCCCAGCGCGAGAATCGTTCAGCACAATTCTACTTTGGGGCAAGTTTCTCTGGTAACGAAAACAACTTCCTCGCAATGATAAGCACTAGTCAACAGGGCAATAATACAACTGAGCTCTACGATTTCCTAGAACGAGCGAAATTTCAGGCTTGCACGAGTCTGGTCATTAGCGTTTCCGGGACGCTTGGCCTGTGTCTGTGACAGTAATATTCAACCTTATCGAACAACTCCACCTTCCATACTGCGCTTCTTCCACAGAGTGACATTCCGCAGGATGGACTCTGCCCATTTACTTGCCCCAATTCGACCCCTAATTCCAACCGCGAAGTTTTTCTAAGCTCTTTCGGTTCCTCCTAACCAGGGCGCAAGAACCATGGCGACCGTCGATGTTAAGCGAATATCGAAAAGCTACGGCGGTCGTCAAGCGGTCTCCGATGTCAGCTTTTCTTTGCAAAGTAGAGAGGTTCTCGGCCTGCTCGGTCCTAATGGGTCCGGCAAATCGACGATAATGAAGACAGTCAGCGGAATAATCAAACCTGATTCAGGAGACATCCAGATACTTGGCACAGACGTAGTGAAGCAACCCGTAGAGGTAAAGAAGAGGATTGGATACGTTCCTGAAGCCCCGCGCATTTACGAATTTCTTACAGGTGTGGAGTATCTAGATTTCGTAGCAGACATCCATGAATTGGAAAAGAACGAGAAACAGGAAAGGATCTCAGAGTTTCTACGGGCACTTGACTTGGAAGGCAGAGAGAACGACCTCATCCACGGTTACTCTCAAGGAATGAAACAGAAACTTGCAATCATTGCGGCATTACTCCACCGCCCTCACCTGCTAGTACTCGACGAACCTTTGAATGCACTTGACCCAAGATCAGCTCGAATCGTCAAGGACTTGATTCACAAACTCAGGGATGACGGCGTACCGACAATATTCAGCACCCACGTGCTTGAAATAGCTGAGGCCATCTGTGACCGCGTAATCATAATGTATGAAGGCAGAATAATCGCTGAAGGGACCACGCAGGACCTCAAGACGAAAGCAGGCTCGGCAGGTTCAACACTCGAGGAAGTATTCCTCAAACTAACTGGAACCTCAGACACCCAAGAAATAGTTGAGGCCTTAAGTCGATGAATGCCAGAGCCGTCTATCGGCTCTCAGTTGTCCTTACCAAGTCGCAGCTGAGAGGCACCAGGCGACAAAGGCTTACAGCAGGGTGGTTTAGCAATCCACTCGTCATAATCATCGTAGACGCAATGCTCATCAGTGCTCTCGGCGCAGGAGGGTACTTCCTCATTTCGAAAGCTCCCGCCGATATGATTGCTCCTCTCGAGCAACTCGACCTAGAGATCTTAATCGCAATCCCAACGGTCACGATGTTCATGATAATCCTCTTTGGAATCCTAAGCGAACTCAGTCAACCTGTCCAATCAACAAGTAGCGATCTCGTAAATTGGTTACCTATCTCACCATCTGAGTTCGTTGTAGGATCGATAATATCAGTTTCTTACACATACTCTTTTCTGCCATCTTTTCTCCTGGCGATTGGACTCGGACCAGCACTCTACTTTGGTCACAGTACAATTTTCGCTACATCCACCACGATGGGACTCGTTGCTCTTCTTATCGGTTCATCCGCAGTTGAGCTACTGAGAACTCTAACTAATCGAATATCGTCAAGCTTCTATAGAAAGAGTGGAAGATCAGGAATCTTCCTTCGTCTGAGTTTAACAATACTTCTGCTTGTCTGCTTCCAGTTATTGTTCAGTGGAAGAATAGTCGTCTCTCTCATGAGAGGATTAACTCAGGCCGTCACAGCAGTTTGGTACGTGCCCGTTGTGTGGCCCTCACTTGCAGTTCAAACACTCAGTGCAGGCGCAAGTCTGGCGCCTTTTGCATTTGGATCATTATCAACATGCTTCATGTTTGCGCTTTTGGGGTTAGCTGTTTATCTAAGGAAATCATATTGGGTTCCTGTTCCCGTCTCCATAAGACTCAGCTCACAACCATACCGACCTTCTGGAAACAGACTCATCCCGGGATTTGACAACGCCGAATCCGCGATTCTTCGCAAAGACATCCGATCTCTGCTTCGAAGGCGAGAAATGGCTCGATTCCTTGCGATACCATTTGTGCTTGCGGTCTCGATGTGGGTGTCTGCATATCCTTTCGGCGACAAATCGAGTGCATCCCTATTCGCTGTGGCCGTTCCACTATTCCTGGTTCCTGTTGCAGTATTCTGCTCCATTCTCTCAATGACAAGCATAGGACAGGAGGGATCAGCAATTTGGATTCTCTACACTGCACCGTTGCGCGCAACTCAGTTAGTCAAAGCAAAAATGGCGCTGCCGACAATCATGGGAGCAGTCTTCACAGCCGCCCTGTTGCTAGGCATGAGTCTCCTGTTCAAACCAGCCACAAGTATCATTGTAGACCTGCTTATGCTGGGCCTAATCGTTGTTCTGGAAGAGTCAGCACTGGGAATATACATCGGAGCGAAGTTCCCGGATTTTAGAGAGATTATCCGTAGCAGATACGTAAGCGTGTGGGGATCTTTGCTTGGAACCATACTGGGCCTACTCATTGCTACTCTCACCGCAGCGCCTCTCCTGCTCTCTGAGCTTCTGCAAATGCCACTGCCGCCCACCATTTTCGGAATCATGATTGGCATGGTTGTTTTTGTGGTGTTGTGGAGATCGGCAACACGTCAAGTCAAACTGCTAATGAGTGATATCCGAGTTTAGATAACAGTGTAGCTGCAATTGTCAAGTTCGTATTGTGATGCCAGCCATCCGTTGCTACAGTACGCATAGTATTTCCATTCGGTTTTCTTGGATAAGCATTATAATGCCGACGTTTGCCACGTGTGTGCGAGGTTTCGAGAAGGAGATCGATCGGTTTGCTACAAAGCACACCGATGAAACGATTCTATTTTGCGATGCCTACGAAGTACGAAGATCAAGTAATCGAAACCCTGGGTGACCTTGGGACAGTCCAGTTCATCACAGACTACACCATCAACGGCTTCAAGAAAGTTGACACTGTTGAGAAGTGTGAGAAGTATGTGAAGCTTCAGCAACGGATGGTATCTGTTATGTCGACTCTTCCTCCTAAGACTATTGCGAAGAGAACCTTCGCGCAAGTGTTGAAGGAAAGCTTTGGCAGACCGTTGCAGATGGCAATCGAAGTCCCAGAGGTCAGTCTGGAACAGATCGAATCACATGTTCTCGAAACCGAAAAGATCCTGGATGATCGCCTTGGAAGACTGGAGATGCTACGCTCAGATCTGAAGACCCTCAAAGTTCTGGATGATAATCTTCAGATCCTCGAGAAACATGGACTCAAAGTAGATACTCTAGGCGATTTCGAAAACATCTTCGTCAAAGCTGGTTTCATAAATAGAACGTTTTCAGCCAAACTTGACAGGTACGTCGAAGGAACCGATGTTAGATTTGTGAAGTGGCCCGACAGGCGCGAGGACGATTTCGTTTTGATTGTTGGCCCCAACCGCGACAAGACTCACATGGAAGAGACGTTGTTACGGCTGAATTTCGCTGAATTAACTCTACCCAAAGGACTACCATCCAACGCCAAAGAGGCCCTAGGTCAGAATAACTCTTCAATGGCCAAACTCCAACATCAGATCGACGACATTGAGAATGACGTGAGACATGTCTGCGAGGAATTTCATGGAAAGGCGACTGCATTTGCACCGGTAGTTCAGAGAGCGCTTGCCATTGAAGGCGCTAGATCAGCCTTTGGCCGAACAGAGGCACTGAGCCTGGTTCACGGCTGGATTCCTCTGGAACAGGAAGAGTCACTTAGAAGCTCAGTTGCAAAATCAACAAACGGCGCGGCACTTCTGAAAATAGAGGACCCAACTCCAGGCGAGAGGCCACCCGTACGTATCGACAATAGGGGTATCGCAGGATCCTTTGAATTATTCACGAAGTTAAGAGGGACGCCTCAGTATAGAGAGATTGACCCCACCCTAATAGTCTCGGTACTCTTCACGATAATGTATGGAATGATGTTCGGGGATATCGGTCAAGGATGCCTGCTTTTCATAATAGGCTTGATCTTCACTCGTCTTCAGCGGAGCTTCTTAGGAATCCCAGCTAGAGCCATGAGGAAGCTAGGAGGGATCCTAGCGACGTGCGGCGTGTCAGCCGTTTTCTTCGGAACCCTTTACGGTGAGCTCTTCCTATCCGAAGCTTTCCATCCCATCTTCGTTAATCCAATTCAAGGTCAGACTACCATGATCGTGGTAGCATTGTTGTTCGGAGTCGCACAACTGTCTGTAGGGCTGGTTCTCAAGATCGTGAACCTGCTTAGGACAAAGGCCACCACCGAAGCTGCGTTCGGCGGAATTAGACTTCTTTACTACCTGACTGGTGTTGCGTTAGCAGTGAAATATGCTACAAGCATGTCCTTTACTGTATTCACTGAAAACCTGTGGCTTACAGGCTTAGCACTCACATGCCTACTTTTAGTGTTTCTCTCTCCAACTATAGAAGGAGCCATTAAACACGAGTTCAACATCGGCGAGGGCATAATGAAAGGTGTCTCGGAATTCATTGAGACATTTCTGTCGTACTTGACTAATTCGATTTCATACGTCCGATTGGCCGCATTCGCGATCGCGCATTCGGCTCTCGGCATAGCAGCGGTCATCCTAGGAGCTTCGATGGGAGCACTGCCCGGCTTCATAGTTATGAATTTCCTGGCCATGACCATCGAAGCTCTCGGGGTTTTCATTCAGTGCATGAGGTTAACTTACTATGAGTTCTTCACTAAATTCTATTCTGGGACGGGAGCTCCGTATCGCCCGTTCTCGCTCCCGAGAATCTTTGGAACCGTTAAATAGTAACGTGTTAAACCCTTGGCTGTGATTTCATTGAACCTCAAGAAACCGACGTGGAAGAGAAAACTCCTTCTGATGTTGCCATTTCTCGCTGCCTTGTTCTTCTTCTCATTTTCTGTTGTCTCAACGTGGGCTCAGGGAACTACGACCAGCCAGGCGTCGAGTTTCGATACTGTTGGCGCCGGCTTGGCGGTTGGTTTGGCTGGGATAGGTGCGGGCCTAGCTATCTATGGGTCCACGTCATCGGGTCTGGCAGCAATGGTTGAGAGACCTGAGCTCACAACATGGGTTCTTGTCTTCGCAGGTTTGGGTGAAGGAATCGCGATCTACGGCTTGGTTGTTGCCATATTGATTCTGGGCAGACACTAAAGTGAGTTAGTAAGTCTTTCACTCTCTATAGATGCCGAACAAGCCTTTCAGAATATCTTCCTCATTCATGTTCAGTTGTTTACCGGTTACGATTGAAACCAGATCCTTTGCCTCGCACTCGCACTGAAGAAGGTATGCGATCACGTATCCTGCTTGAAGTGGTTGAGTCATTAGAGTGGCTGAAGCGTCATTGTAGAGCTGTTTGAAGAAAACCCATTCCATAGGAAACGGGGCGCCACTTCTGAGTAGATTCAAAACCTCAGAGGCAAGTTTCGAATAACGCGTGCCGAGGATGTTCGGAGCCTCCTCAAGTCTGCTTTGGAGTAGTGATTGCAGCGTAGTTTTTGGGAGAGCATAAGTGAGTGGAATGGTAGCATCTTCGATTAGTCTTGCAGAGATATCTCTCGTCTTCAAGGAGAAGATGGTGAGTAAGTTCCTTAGGTCTATCTCTTCTCCTATCAAATCCTTTGTTCCGTGAATCTTGCCAACCAGTTCCCAGACTTTGCTGAAGTATATCTTGTCAAGAACTGCTTCAAGGATCATCGTCGCTCCGGTCTCTTTGTAAGGTTGAAGTCTTTCGAGAATTGGGTTATACTGAGTCTCGCGGAGAAGCGACGCCACCTCATCCATATCCTTCGCTTTCAGAAGCGCTTGGAAATTGACGAGAGTGTACTCTCTAGGTAAAGGGATTAGGTTTGGCGCCTCTGTGCTCTGTCCGCCGTGTTTCGCCCTGACTACCCTTTTTATGTTCTCCACTTCGAATCTAGCGCAATATCTGGTGAGGAGATCTTGCATTTTTCCTTGTGCGGCGCGGCGTACGAAAAAGAATCGCTCTACCAGTCGTTTGAGAAATATGTCTTCTAGGGTTGTCGCGTCCCGTCCTTGTGTTGGTAGTTGGCTCATTTCAACTGCGTAGTCAGTCTTGAGCAAACTATCGAGAACGTCTCTCAGGGTTTTCGCCCGCGCCAGGATTTGCATGTCAGTTGGTTTCATAAGATGTGTTCGTAATCCATGAGTTCGAGTGACGAGGTATGGTCCAGCTCCTCGTCTCATCAATCTTTTCCTCTGATAATTGCTTTCACGCGTTTAGCTCGAAAGAACTCTTCGAGAGTCTCTTCCTCTAGCCTGCCTTCAATGTATCGCAAAGTTTCCTGCATTTTAGGCAAGATCACCCTCTCTAAGGCGTTTACCTTGCGGTTTGTTAGCATGAGTTCTTGGGCGATACTTTCTATCCTTCCCTCTGCTTCGGCTATGCTCAATAATTCCGTCATTAACTCCGTCAGTTGCATCGCAGCGGCGTAGGCAGATTGATCTATTACAGAGTTGATTGTCGGCTTCTTCCCCTGCACGATCTCAGGCACCAAGACCCCCATGACACTGCGCATCCTTACTTTGACCTCTAGAGGTAGCACAGTAACTGCTTGGGATTGAAAGCGCGAGTAACCCAGTGTCATGTACGCCGTCTTCAAACTCTGATAAGCGTCCATAAGGCGCTCCTCGAATTCATGTCGAGTTCTGATCTTGTCGAGTAGCCTGTTCGTTTCTGCTGCCAAATTGTCTCTCTTCATTTCGAGAAGTTCTTTGCCACGTTTTGTGAAGTCGAGCTGCTCTCGTAGTCTAAGCAGAACTCCTCTCGTGACAGCGACTCTGCCAACGCTCATTGAGACTTAGGCGCCTGCGTTTTCCCGCCGCTTCGCGCGATACTTCTCTATGTATTCCTCATGGATACGAGTCAGCGCATCTTCTGGAAGTATCCCCAAGAGATCCCACGCTAGGTCAAGAGTCTGCTCTATCGTTCTGTTCTCGAACTCGCCCTGCCTTACGAGTCGTATTTCGAACTCGTTGGCGAACTTAAGATAGAGCCTCTCTTCTTCACTCAAACCTACTTCGCCAACTATTCTAGTGAGGTCGCGAGCCTGTCTTCCTCTAGCGTATGCACCGTACAGTTGGTCGGCCACATCGCCGTGATCTTCTCTCGTCTTGCCTTTCCCTATGCCCTTCCTCATCAGTCTACTTAGGCAAGGCAACACGTTGATCGGCGGATACACTCCTTTCATAAACAGTTCGCGATCCAGGAAAATCTGACCTTCCGTTATGTAACCGGTCAAGTCGGGAATCGGATGTTGAATGTCACCTCCAGGCATTGTCAATATGGGCATTTGAGTCAATGAACCGTGAGAACCCTCGATTACGCCTGCTCGTTCATATATGGAGGCTAAGTCGCTGTAGAGATAGCCTGGGTATCCTTTTCGACTTGGAACTTCCTCTCTCGCAGCGCTCAGTTCCCTCAGGACTTCAGCGTAATTTGTCATATCGCTCAAAATCACTAGAACGTGCATGCCAAGATCGAATGCCATGTATTCGGCCACTGTCAATGCAATTCGCGGAGTGAACAGCCTCTCTATTGCTGGATCGTCGGCTAGGTTTAGTATGACTACAGATCGCTCCAATGCTCCGGATTTTCTGAATTCATCTATGAAGTATTCAGCTTCATCGTGGCGTAGTCCCATTGCGGCGAATACCAGCGCGAACTCTTCTTTCTCTCCTAGGACCGTTGCTTGTCGTGAGATTTGCGCAATCAGTTTGTTGTGGGGTAGGCCGCTCTCAGAGAATATTGGGAGTTTCTGTCCTCTTACTACGGACAGCATGCCATCTATGGCTGAGATACCAGTTTGAATGAAGTTGTTAGGATACATTCGAGCTTTGGGATTTATTGGCGCTCCATTGATGTCACGGGACTCGTCGGAGACGATTGCGGGCAGCCGGTCTACTGGTTCAAATACTCCGTTGAATATCCTAGCAAGAACTTCGTCCGATAGAGGGATTTTGAACGCTGATCCCGAGAAGCTCAAAATTGAATCGGATTGAAGTCCCATCTCTCCTCCGAAGACTTGGATAACTGCTTTTCCTCTTCCAACTTCCAGCACTCTGCCTAATCTATCAATTCCATCCGGAGCACGAACATTGACCAATTCATCGTAGCCCACGTTCTCCACGTTGTCAACCATTATCAGGGAGCCCTTGATTTCACTGAGGCCCCTGTGGATTAATCCATAGGTCTTTCCAAGCATTGTTTGCATGCTCCTAGCTTTCTAGGCCATATTCCCGCGAGATTCCGATAAGAGCCTCTTGAACTTCCGCTGTAAGTCTAGCGACTCCTTCAATGCCGCTCTTTTCTTCTTTAGCTCTCTCCATTCTCTTGATGTGAGGTAGTTCCTTTATTTTCTCCGCGGGAACCCCGTTTCGAACAAGGAAGCTGGCTCGTTCGTAGAAGTCCATCAGCATCTGGAGGATAGCTAATTGCTTCTCCATATCGCAGAACGCATCGATCTCGTGGTAGGCGAACTGTCTCAGATATGCCTCTTTTATCAGCTCTGCTGAGAGAAGCATCAGTCTCTGATCGTCAGGCAAAGAACGTTCTCCCATTATTCTCGCGATGGATTCGATCTCTGAGGATTCGCTTAGAATTCTCAGGGCTTTGCTGCGTAATTCTTCGAAATCTCCGCTGAGTTTTCCTTTCCAGTAGGATGCGATCTTCTCTGTGTAGTTACTGAAGCTCTCCGCCCAAGCGCCTGAAAGCCGATCCACGTACAGGCTGTAACTCTTCAACCAATGTATGGCTGGAAAGTGTCGGCTGTAGGCAAGATCGCGATCTAGAGCCCAGAATACTCCAGTGAATCTTAGTGTGTGAATTGTTACAGGTTCGTTGAAGTCTCCGCCTGGAGGCGAAACTGCTCCTATGATTGAAACTGATCCGGTTCTTAATGGTTCACCGAGCGCCTTTACCTTTCCCGCCCTTTCGTAGAACTCTGCTATTCTATCTGGAAGATATGCAGGATACCCTCCTTCCGCAGGCATCTCTTCCAATCTGCCTGAAATTTCCCGGAGAGCTTCTGCCCATCTGGAAGTGGAATCCGCCATTATTGCTACGTCATATCCTTGGTCACGGTAGTATTCCGCCATGGTTACTCCTAGGTATATGCTGGCTTCTCTAGCAGCCACTGGCATGTTACTCGTGTTCGCGATGAGTATGGTTCTCTCCATGAGAGGTCTACCAGTTCTTGGATCGACAAGTTCTGGAAAGTCCGTGAGGACTTCGCATATTTCATTACCTCTCTCCCCGCATCCGATGTACACAATTACTTTGGAATCACTCCATTTCGCCAGAGAATGCAACATCACCGTCTTTCCAGTTCCGAATCCTCCTGGAATGCTCGCGGTGCCACCTTTGGGCAGAGGAAAGAACGTGTCTATTACTCTCTGTCCGGTTACTAGTGGTTCTTCTAGCGCAATGCGTTCGCCGAATCTGAACGGTCGAGGAATTCTGATTGGCCACTCCTGCATCAATTTCAGGTTTATTTGGGCTCCATCCGGCGTCTCGAGTCGCCCAATTGGTTCGTCAACTGTGTAGTCGCCTTCCTCTAGTGAGATGATCTTTCCGCTATTGTTTGGTGGAACCATTATTCTATGAACTACCGCGGGTGTTTCCTGAACTTGACCGAGAACGGTTCCCCCGTCAACCTTGCCGCCAATTTGCATTTCTGGTTTGAAATGCCATCTCTTCTCCCTTGGTAGCGTGTTTACTCGAACGCCTCTGCCAATGAACGGCCCCTTCAGTTTTCTGATGGTTTCCAACGGCCTTCCAATCCCGTCGAGAATGCTGTCGAGAAGTCCGGGACCAAGCTCCGCTACAAGTCGCTTGCCTGTTCCGTTTACGATCTCTCCTGGACGAAGGCCAGTCGTGACTTCGTAAACTTGAACTGTGAACTCTCCACTCCCAACTCCTATGACCTCACCGGCTAAGTGTTCGTTTCCAACCTCAACTATCTCGCCCATCTCGATATCTGGAATCCCGGTTGCAACCACGACCGCACCGCTGATCCACCGGATTTGACCTTGTCGATTTGAATCACTCATTTTTTTGGTTCGCTCCAAAGAGTATCTTGCTGATCACGCCTTCAAGGTTCCGCGATGCGGCTGATAAGCGCGCTTCGAGTGTGTTGTTGAAGTACTGAACTCGGTCTTCTGTAGAAACCACTACTCCGCCTAGCGTCTTTGTGTTCAGCGTCTTTGTTTGGAGAGAGACCCTACCATTCTTGATCTTGCCAGCTCTTTCTGCGAGGGTTCCCAGATCATTGCTAATTGCTCGGCTGTCTCGAGAGGTTGCTTCAACGACGAATTTGGCTCCATTCATTGCAGTAATTCCCTCAATAATCAAATCGCAAAGTAGCTCATTGTACTCATGTCCGCCATTCTCAGCCATTTTCGCGATTCTCTTCTCGACTTCTTCGACAACTCGTTTTGCCCATTCAGATCTTACTCGAAGAAGGCCCCCCTTTCCCTCCATCCTTGCAATGGCCAGTTCAGCTCTTTCTCTTGCACCTAGTTCTCTCTCTACAGTCCGGGCTCGTTCATCTTTGAGGCTCGCGGCTCTTACGTTGGCTTCAGCAACTATCTTTTGCGCTTCCTGACGAGCGATCTCGATGATTCTCGAAGCTTCGTCCTCAGCCTTCTTCTCGATCTCGGCCGTTAGTTTTTGAAGGCTCAAAGCTTCCCTCTCAACGTTTGTTGATACAAACGGTCCACGGCTTTCGAAAAGTTCTCCTGAGCGCTCTTCTCTAGGACAGATATCTTTCGCTTGTATTCTTCTTCCATCTCTGCTTTCTTGTGCGTAATTTCATCGGTTCTTGCGCGCTTGAGTTCCTCCCAGCGAGGATCAGAATCGATGGAGCCCAAGATTGTTTCTGCTTTCTCGTGGGCCTGTTTCACTATGACCTGCGCTTCCTGTTTGGCTTTTTTGATTTTTTCCTCAGCGACTCTTTCTCTATCAATGAGCTCTTGAAGTTCTTTAACATCCGTTGACAAGGGTTGGATTCAACTCTCAAACTTCAGTTCTGCACCAACCGACTCTGTGACGAGCTTCCGGAGTTCGCGGAGTCTCTCTCCTGTAGGTCCGTTGAAATCAGGAATCACTGCTATCACAGGTCGATTTCGCTCTCTTGTCAGGATTGCATCCCGTTGCTTTTTTAGAGCGATGGACAGATTCTCAGTAATGATTATGACGTCATACTTGTTCTCTGCAACAATCTTCTCAAGTGTCTCTGCTGCTTCAGCAGCATTCTCAACTGGAAACGCAATAACCCCTGCCATTCTGAATCCAATTACAAGAAACTTGTCAGCGATTATGGCTACGCGATTGCTCATCTCAATTCCCCTGTGAGGTATATCGCACTGGAATGATCTCCACAGCTTCTTCCGAAACCTTGCAGGCTCACCAGAAGGGAAAGTCTACTAAATAACTCGCTCTGCTTACTCTCAACTGAATGCGAGAGATCTTCATCGAAATGGTGGGCCGGACCGGATTTGAACCGGCGACCTTTGCCGTGTAAGGGCAACGTTCCAGTCGGACGTGATGGGTCCTCTAACCAGCTGAACTACCGGCCCAAGCAGTCTTCCGATTGTTCAATGCACTCTAATCTGCTTTGTTAAGAGCATCAACGCAAGTTCAAGATATACGTATGAGTGACTTGGTCAATTGAAACAACTATCTTATAGGTGGGGATTTGAGGTTCGTTTATCGAACTGGGCGAGTTCCTCAAGATTATGAAACTCTAAGTCAGGCTTGACCTGGGAGAACGACTTTTCATGTTTTCGGTTTATCCATGCGGTTCTCATGCCAACTTGGTGGGCAGGAGGTATGTCATATCGGAAGCCTGAAGAGACATGCAAGACTTCGGTGGGTTTGCTGTTAAGCCTTTGCAGTGCTATCTGGAAAGGTCTACTGTTCGGTTTGTACGCACGAGCATCCTGAGCGGTGACGATTACATCGAATCTTACGCCAATCCGATCGCGGGTTCTTCCAATAATGTCGTTGTCCACGTTTGATATGATACACAACCGATACTTCTTCGCCAAACTTTCAAGCGTCGGCTTTGTCTCATGGAATACTGGCCAGCGCGGAACGGATTCAATCAATCTCTCGCCGTCAGCATTGCTGTATGGAATGCGATACTGGTTGAAGGTCTCCTTAAGGCTGAGAGCGAGTATCTCCCTGTAGGTTCGGTATTCACTCTGGATGAGATCAAATTCGAGAT
>Ga0187774_10000530_pt1 | contig 13116 bp, 11 predicted proteins | sample 0216_BV02_MP05_2_FD_133152 | JGI IMG/M metagenome (GOLD analysis project Ga0187774, IMG submission 133152) | Tropical peat soil microbial communities from peatlands in Department of Meta, Colombia - 0216_BV02_MP05_20_MG | ecosystem: Environmental > Terrestrial > Soil > Wetlands > Peat | place... | reverse complement strand
TCCTGCGCCATGCGCACGATGGTGTCGTACACCGCGGTGTCGCCGTGCGGGTGGTATTTACCGATGACGTCACCGACCACGCGCGCGGATTTCTTGTAGGCCTTGTTCCAGTCGTTGCCGAGCTCGTGCATGGCGAACAGCACGCGCCGGTGCACCGGCTTCAGGCCGTCGCGCACGTCCGGCAGCGCCCGGCCCACGATCACGCTCATGGCGTAATCGAGGTAGGACCGCCGCATCTCGTCTTCGAGATTGACCGGAATGGTTTCTTTGGCGAATTGTTCCATGTCGAAATCAGTTACCCTATCGCGGATAACTTATTGATAAGTAACTGATAAGTATTAGTTTTTCTACCAGTCAGGAGAACCGGAGAAGCGCGGAATTCTAGCACGCCTCTGCCCTTATCTGCACTTAAAACCGGGGGGCTTGGACGACGCGCGCGGCGTTAAAAACAGGCTTAAAACGAGCTGCTTTTTTGGCTGTTTTTCATCATCGCGGCCATCTTGCCGCTGGTGGGGTGCGTAACCACGCCTTTTTCGGTCACGAGGGCGTCGATCAGCTCCGCCGGCGTGATGTCGAAGGCCGGATTCCAGGCCTTCACTCCCTCGGGCGAGGTGCGCGTGCCACCGAAATTGAGAACTTCGGCCTCGGCGCGGGTTTCGATGGGAATGGCTGAACCGTCGGGCGTGGCCAGATCGACCGTGCTCGTGGGCGCCACCACCATGAATTTCACGCCGTGATGACGCGCGGCTACCGCGGTCATGTAGGTACCGATCTTGTTGGCGGTATCGCCGTTGGCGGCGATGCGATCGGCGCCGACGATGACCCACGCCACCTTGCCCTGCTTCATAAGATAAGTCGCGGCGCTGTCGGCGATCAACGTCGCCGGAATGCCCTCTTGCACCAATTCCCAGGCAGTCAGGCGCGCACCCTGCAGCCAGGGGCGGGTTTCGTTGGCATAGACTTCTTTGATCCTGCCGGCGGCATAACCGGCGCGTACCACGCCTAACGCGGTGCCGTAACCACCGGTAGCGAGCGCGCCGGTGTTGCAATGCGTCAGCACCCCGCTGCCCTGTTCGATCAGCTCCGCGCCCAGCTCGCCCATGCGCCGGTTGGCGGCGATATCCTCGGCGTGAATGCGTTGCGCCTCCACCAGCAGCCGCGACGCCGGATCGCCCGCGATGCCGGCGTCGATGAGGCGCCGCATGTGCTCCACTGCCCAGCGCAGATTCACCGCCGTCGGCCGCGCTTCGGAAAGCAGCTTCAAATCAGGATGAATTGCCTTCTGCCAGCCGCTGGGGCTTTCCCTGTAACGGTCGCGCGCCGCCAGCACCACCGCATAGGCCGCGGTCACGCCGATCGCCGGCGCCCCGCGCACGACCATGTCATGGATCGCGCGCGCGGCCTCGCTGACATTCTTGATTTGCAGATGCTCGAACCGAGCGGGCAACACGCGCTGATCGATGAGGCGGATGCCACCGTCGATCCATTCGACCGCGCGGATGCGGTCGTAGCGGATGCCTTGTTCGCGGGATAACACCATTTCGCAAGTGTGATTATAACTGACTTTGAAATCGATGCGACCGGAATTCGACGCGGCAATTTTCGCCGCCGGCACACGCAAACAAACCGCGTGCAACTTTGCGCGCCACATCTGTCTTAAGCAGTACGCCACTGCGAGGCGAGCCGCCAAGGCTCGCGGGGTGTACTCACGGCGACATAATCGGATTTCATTCTGCCAGCAAGCATCGTGCGGATTTCCATCCGCAAAAGGAGAACTCCCATGGAACTGAAACCAGTAGTGGCTAGCGCAATGTTTGCCGCCTTTCTCGGCGCGGCGCCGCAGAGCTTCGCCGCCCTGTCTCCCCTGAGTCCGGACTACGTCTACGACAGCGCCGGGCAGGTTGTCCACGACAACGAGGGCGACTGCGTGCACACCTCGGAATGGAGCGCCAAACGGGCGACGGTACAATGCGATCCGGGATTGTTCAAACACCCGGCCGTGACGACGCCGATGCCGAAACCGGCGCCGAAAACCGCGGTGAATACCTACGGCCTGATGCCGGTCGCCTCGGTCGAGCCGAAAGCCGCTGTTTCACCGAAAGAGGAAAGGCTTACTCTCACCGGCGACGCGACGTTCGGTTTCGACAAGTCGAACTTGACGGCCAAGGACAGGGAACGGCTCGACAAGCTGATCGCCAGGGTCAAGGCATCGCCCGACGTCACAAGCATCCGGGTCACGGGCTATACCGACAACGTCGGCAAACCGGAATACAACATGAGGCTGTCATTGCGTCGCGCCGAAGCGGCGCAGAGATACCTGATCGACCACGGAATCGACCCGAAGCGCATCGTCATCGTCGGCATGGGCGAAGCGGACCCGGTGGCGAGTAATGGCACACCCGCAGGCCGGGCGCGGAACCGCCGCGCCGAGATCGACATCCACGCCGAGCAGAACGTCGCGTCGAACAACTGACGTTGTCGTCATACCGGCGAGAGCTGTTGGTTGTCATTTCCGCGAAAGCGGGAATGACGGCAGTACTTGTAGCGTCGAACTTCATTATTACAACCACCGCCGAAGGCGACTCGATCGGACGATCGACTTCAAGCCGCGGCTAATATGGCCTTTCGGAGGGAGGGAGGCAGAATTACTGACTTAAAGTAACTTTCGGGATACAAATAATCCTCACCAGATTCATCAATGACACGGATTTGGCCGTGTTCCGCCGCGGCAGAATCAGGAATGGCAATATATATTTTTCTTTTCTCCAACGATGCTGCGTACCCTTTATTACGTACACAGACAACTAGATGCTTTGGCGATGGATGTGATCTTGTCATGACAGATTTTCCAACAATCGCTTGATCTTGAATTTCTTCTTTCCAATACCGGTCGCTTCGTACCAATGGACTTCGGCGACATGGACACTGCCATCCGATAATTTGACTTTAGCAATGCCTTTTCGCTTTCGCCAACGACCTTTTCCGTATATTTTCGAAGCCGGGCTATTTCCCGAATCTTGGAACCTATCGCAAATGTCTCGACTTAAGAGATATCGCCGAGTATTTCAAAATACATGCGTGCATCGTCGCAAAGCGAATTATACCCGTCAAGAATTGCCCAGATAATACGGTATACTCGCCTCGCCCTACGCCATGATAAACATCGCATGCAAACCATCGACACATTAATAAACGCCCGCTGGGTGATTCCGGTCGAGCCCGACGGACGGACACTGGAAAATCACAGCATCGCCGTGCATGGCGGCAAGATCGTCGCGATGCTGCCGACGAAAAACGCCGCCAGAGAATATCGCGCGACGGAAACGATCGATCTCCCGCACCACGCCCTGATCCCCGGCCTGATCAATGCGCACACGCACGCGGCGATGAGCCTGTTTCGCGGGCTGGCGGACGATCTGCCGCTGATGGACTGGCTCAATAATCACATCTGGCCGGCGGAGGCGAAATGGGTCGGTGAAGAATTCGTGCGCGACGGCACCGCGCTGGCGATCGCCGAGATGCTGAAAAGCGGCACGACCTGTTTCAGCGACATGTATTTCTTTCCGGAGGTCACGGCACGCGCGTGCGTGGACGCCGGCATGCGCGCCTGCATCGGGCTGATCATGATCGACTTCCCGAGCGCCTGGGCACAGAACGCCGAGGAATACCTGCACAAGGGGCTCAAGCTGCACGACGAGTTGCGCCACAGCGATCTGGTCACGACGGCGTTCGCGCCGCACGCGCCCTACACCGTTTCCGACGGTCCGCTGGAAAAGATTCGAATGTATGCCGACGAACTCGACATCCCGATTCACATGCACGTGCACGAAACCGCGCACGAGGTCGAAGGCAGTCTGGCGCAATGCAAAAAACGTCCGCTCGCGCGCCTGGCCGGTCTCGGGCTACTCGGTCCCCGCCTGCTGGCGGTGCACATGACCCAGCTGCAGGCGGGTGAGATCGAGTCCCTGGCGAAGGCGAACGTGAACGTGATTCACTGCCCCGAATCCAATCTCAAGCTAGCGAGCGGTTTTTGTCCAGTGCACGCATTGGTGACAGCCGGTGTGAATGTCGCGCTCGGCACCGATGGCGCCGCCAGCAACAACAATCTCGACATGCTGGAGGAAATGCGCATCGCCGCGCTGCTCGCCAAAGGCGCGAGCGGCGAGGCCACCGCCGTGCCGGCACACACGGCGCTGCGCATGGCGACGCTGAACGGCGCCCGCGCGCTCGGCCTCGAGGCGCACACCGGTTCCCTCACCGCAGGCAAGGCGGCGGACATCACGGCCATCGATCTGGCCGACATCGCCAGCCAGCCGGTGTACGAGCCCCTGTCGCAGATCGTCTACACCGCCACGCGCGAGCAAGTCACAAACGTGTGGGTCAACGGCCAGCACCTGCTGGTAAACCGCCGCCTGGCCACGCTGGACGAGGCGGCGTTGCGCGACAAGGCGGCGCAGTGGCGTGGTAAGATAGCGGGCCAATAGATAGGATTTACAGATACAGACAACGAGATCGCGCGCGACGCGCGCGATGTCATTCTAAAGCCTGTATCCCAGCCTTCGCAGGGATGACGGCGAATCATAATTAACGTTGCGACCAAATGGCCCATACCGCCCAAAACGTCGACCCGGACGAAATCGCCAAGTTCGAACAACTCGCGGCGCGCTGGTGGGACCCGCACAGCGAATTCAAGCCGCTGCACGACATCAACCCGCTGCGGCTGAAATACATCAATGACCGCGCCGGGCTGAAGGACAAGAGCGTGCTCGACGTCGGCTGCGGCGGCGGCATCCTCGCGGAAAGCATGGCCGCGCTCGGCGCGACCGTGACCGGCATCGATCTCGGCGAAGCACCGCTGGCGGTGGCCAGGCTGCACCTCAAAGAATCCGGGCAGAAGGTCGAATACCTGCGCATCAGCGCCGAGGATATTGCGCGTGAGCGCCCGGGGCGCTTTGACGTCGTTACCTGCATGGAAATGCTGGAGCACGTGCCGGAACCCGCCTCGACCGTCTCCGCCTGCGCCCAATTGGTGAAGCCCGGCGGCCAGGTGTTCTTCTCGACCATCAACCGCAACCCGAAATCCTGGTTATTCGCCGTCGTCGGCGCCGAGTACGTCCTGAACCTGCTGCCGCGCGGCACCCACGAGTATCTCAAATTCATCAAGCCCTCGGAGCTGGAAGGCTGGGCGCGGCACGCCGGCCTCGGCATGCGCGCGCTGATCGGCATGCACTACAACCCACTCACGCGCCAGTACACGCTCGGGCGCGGCGTGGACGTGAACTACCTCGCCTACTGCACTCGCGGTGAGTAAGGAAACTCTGACTACGCGCGCAAACAAGGACATCCCGTCCCCCTTCACGGGGGGCGAGGCGGAAACAGAAACAGGTCCACTGGACATTTTTCCCGCCGGGCGGGTGCGCGCACCTTCCGCACATCCCGGGCAGACACGACAGGATGGGCGTGCGCGACATCGTGCGCGCATACCTTATCACCCCCACCTTAACCCTCACTTTCCAAGGGCGGGGGAACGTAATCAGCAGTGAGAATGTCGGAATGATCCGGACTGTACTCTTTGACCTCGACGGCACGCTGGCCGACACCGCGCCGGACCTGGCGTACGCGCTCAACATACTATTAGGCGAAGAAGGGAAACATGCGCTGCCGTATGAAACCATCCGCCCCGAGGTTTCGCACGGCGCCACCGCGCTGATCAAGCTCGGCTTCGGCGTCGGGCCCGGCGAAGCCGGTTTCGACCTCCTGCGGGAACGATTCCTCGCGCACTACTCCGACAATCTGTGCAACCACACGCGCCCATTCGACGGCATCGTACCGCTGCTCAAGGGGCTCGAGGCGCGCGGCATCAACTGGGGCATCGTCACCAACAAACCCGCATTTCTCACCGATCCGCTGGTGGCGCGTCTCAATCTCGCGCCGGCGCCGGCCTGCGTGGTCAGCGGCGACACCGTGCCCAACCGCAAACCGCACCCGGAACCGGTGCTGCTCGCCTGCACGCGCGCCGGCAGTCGCGCCGAACAATGCCTGTACGTCGGTGACGCCGAGCGCGACATCCAGGCCGGGCGACACGCCGGAATGCAGACGCTGGTGGCGCTGTTCGGATACATTGGTAACGGCGAAACGCCGGAGCATTGGGGCGCGGACGGCATGGTCCGCGCACCGCTCGAGATTCTGGACTGGATCACGATGCATGGCTGACATGAGCACACTTATTATTGTTATCGCCGGCGTCACCGCACTGCTGGCAGCGGGCGTGGGATGGTTCCTGGCGCACGCACGCAGCCAGAAGCGGCTGGCCGAGCTCGCCACCACGCTTGAGCTGGAGCGCAAGGCGGCGCAGGAAAAGCTCGCCAACCTGGAACAGACCTTCGCCACCCTATCCAACCGCGCGCTCAGGGAGAACAATGCGGCGTTCCTGCAATTGGCGCAGGAAACGCTCAAGCAGTTTCACGTGCAGGCCAAGGGCGATCTCGATCTTAAGGAAAAGGCAGTCGAGAATCTGATCAAGCCGGTGCGCGAGGCGCTTGAGAAAACCGAGCAGCAATTGCGGCTGATGGAGAGCGAACGCAAGGAGGCTTACGGTTCGCTTTCCAAACACCTCGAAACCATGACCCAGACGCAGCAGCTGCTGCACGGCGAGACACGCAACCTGGTGCAGGCGCTGCGCCGCCCGGAAGTGCGCGGCCAGTGGGGCGAGATGACGCTGAAGCGCCTGGCCGAGCTCGCTGGCATGGTCGAGCACTGCGACTTCTACGAGCAGGAGCATACCGATACCGAGGAAGGCCGGATGCGGCCGGACATGATCGTGCGCATGCCCGGCGGGCGCGAGATCGTGGTGGATGTGAAGACCCCGCTCGACGCCTACCTGAGCGCGGTCGAAGCCGCCGACGACGACACCCGCCGCAAGCATTTGGAGCATCACGCGCGCAAGGTGCGCGAACGCGTGCGCGAGCTTTCCAGCAAGGCTTACTGGACGCAGTTCAAGAGCGCGCCCGATTTCGTGGTCCTTTTCATTCCCGGCGAGCAGTTTCTGTCGGCGGCGCTCGACCTCGACCGTGCCTTGCTCGAGGACGCGCTCAAGCAGAAGGTCATCCTGACCACGCCCACGAGCTTCGTCGCGCTGCTGCGCGCGGTCGCCTACGGCTGGCGCCAGGAAAGCCTGGCCGCGAACGCCGAACGCATCCGCGACGTCGGCGAGGAGCTGTACGGAAGGCTAGCCACTTTCAGCGAGCATCTCATGAAGCTCGGGCGCAGCCTGGGGAGTGCCGTGTCCGACTACAATAAGGCCGTCGGTTCGTACGAAGCCAAACTCCTGCCCGGGGCGCGCAAGTTCTCCGAGATGGGCGTGGGCGACAAAGCGCTCGAAGAGCCGGAGCGCATCGAAAAGGCGGTGCGAGACGTGCAGCAGAGCTAGCGCCGCCGCGCCGGGGAGCCGTTCCCGGCGTGCTATATTCTGTTAGACGTCGCCCTTTACCCTGTCGTCGTCCGACCATGTCCGAACACGGCACCAAAACCGATCAACTGCCGCGGCTGCTGCTGGTGGAGGATTCCCACACCACGACGGCGTTGCTGTCGAAATATTTAGGCAGCAGTTACGAAATGCTGCACGCCGTCGACGGCATGGAAGCGTGGCGCATGCTCGAGGCGAACCCCGACATCGACGTGGTGATCACCGACATAAACATGCCGAACATGACCGGCCATCAACTGCTGGTCAAAATCCGCAAGAGCGACGACGGTCGCTACAAGAACCTGCCGGTGATCGTGATGACGACCGCCGAGGACAACGTCGACCGCAACCTCGCGTTCCTGAACGGCGCCAACGACTTCATCACGAAACCCATCGACGAAATGGAACTGCAGGCGCGTGTCGGCGTGCACTACCGCCTGGCGCGGACCATCCGCGAACTCGAGGGATCGCGCCGGGCACTGGCGGAACAGGTGACCACCGATCCGCTGACGAGGCTGCGCAACCGGCGCGCCTTTTTCGAGAACGGCGCCCGCGCCCTGGCGGTAGCCCGGCGCTACGTGTCGGACCTGTCGGTGATCCTGCTCGACATCGATCATTTCAAGAAGATCAACGACAGTTGCGGACACCAGGCGGGAGACGACGGGCTCATCGCGGTCGCGCAGATTCTGTCGCGGCTGACGCGCACGGAGGACACGGTCGCGCGCATAGGCGGCGAGGAGTTCGCCATCCTCCTGCCCGACACCAACCGACTGGGCGCGGCGGTGCTGGCGGAACGCATACGGGCGGCGATCGAATACGAGCAATTCATCGTCGGCGACAAGGTGGTGCGGATCACCGCCAGCGCCGGCATCGCCTCCTTCGGCGTCGATCCGGCCGAGAGCATCGACCAGTTGCTGGGGGTGGCGGACAGCCGGCTTTACAAAGCCAAGAACAACGGCCGCAACCGCATCTGCGTCAACGACGAGGGTAAGAATACCTTCGCGTAACGGCCCCCTGGCCAGCCCGGATCCCGCGGTGCAGCGCTTTCGGACGGAGGAAGCGGGGCTGTCCTTCCAGAGCTTCAGTCCTTGAGTCGCCGGCCGCCATCTCTGAAACCCTTCGCCTCGGAAGGGAGTCGCCCGTTCGCCGCGGGCACCGGCGCTACTTCTCCATTTTCTCCTTGGCCGGTTTGGTGGCTTCGTGGATCGCCTCCTGGGTGTCCTTGAGCATTTCCTCAGTCCGTTCCTTCACGCGTTCGGGAATGTCGGGCTTGGCGGCGAACGGGTTGCTGAACAACGGCACGTCCTTGCCGAAGTTGATGCCGAGCGGGAAAGCGACGATCGCGCCGATCAATAATCCGATGAAAAATTTCTTCATGGCGTCCTCCTGCGTTGAGCCTGAGCGCATGATAAAGGCTGCCGCCGGCATTGGCCACTGCGCGCGGCCGCGGCCTGCGCTACAATGCGCGCCCGAACCTCGATCCGCCACGACACATTCGTCATTCGACAGGATTCGCCCATGCCGCGTTATGCCCCCGCTCCGAATCTGCTCGCTGATCGAGTCATCCTGGTGACGGGCGCCGGCGACGGCATCGGCCACGCCGCGGCGCTCGCGCTGGCGCGGCACGGCGCCAGCGTGATTCTGCTGGGTCGCACCGTCGCCAAGCTCGAGAAAGTTTACGACGAGATCGAGCGCCACGGCTGGCCGCAGGCGGCGATCCTGCCGCTCGACCTGGCGCAGGCCACGCCCGTACACTACGAGCAGGTGGCGCAAACGGTCGAACGGGAATTCGGCCACCTCGACGGGCTGCTGCACAACGCCGCCGACGCCGGCACGCTCACGCCGATCGAGCACTATCCTCCGGAAACCTGGTTCCGTGTGATCCAGGTGAACCTGCATGCCGCCTGGCTGCTGACCCGCGCGTGCCTGCCGTTGCTCGGAAAATCCGCCGACGCGCGCGTGGTGTTCACCAGCGCCGACGTCGGCCGCGCGGGGCGCGCCTACTGGGGCGCCTACGGCGTGTCGTGCTTCGGTCTCGAGGGCCTGATGCAGATCCTGGCCGACGAGCTGGCCACCGAAGGACGCATCCGGGTCAACAGCCTCGACCCCGGCGCGGTGCGCACCGCCATGCGCTCGCGCCTCTATCCGGCCGGCGACGCCGAGAAACTGCCGCGGCCGGACGACATCATGCCCGCCTACCTCTATCTCTTCGGACCCGACAGCCGCGACGTGCACGGCCAGGCCCTGAGCGCGCGCGACTTTCTGTAAATAGGGCGCACGCTGGCGGAAACTTTTGCGCTCCAAAACGGGGATGGCGCCGCGCCCATGCACCGGGATAGTGCAACGACTCTCCCGACGGTGTATGCGGTTAAACCACACCTTATTCGCATTCAATAAGTTATTCGGGCACGCCAACCGCGCGCGGTTGGCACGCCGATTGCTTTGGTGGCCTCGGGCATTCCGTACGCGAATGAGGCGGTTACATGAGAAAAGAAAAGCTGGTGTTGATCGGCAACGGCATGGCCGGCATCCGCGCGCTGGAGGAGTTGATCAAGATCGCGCCGGAGATGTACGACATCACCGTATTCGGCGCCGAACCCTACGGCAACTACAACCGCATTCTGCTGTCGCCGGTGCTCTCGGGCGAGAAATCCTTCGACGACATCGTGTTGAACGACGAGGCCTGGTACCAGCGCCACGGCATCACTCTGTACAAGGGCCGCGAGATCACCGCGATCGACCGGCGCGCACGGAGCGTCATCGCCAGGGACGGCACCACCGCTTTTTATGACCGGCTGCTGATCGCCACCGGCTCGAACCCGGTGATCCTGCCGGTGCCGGGGCACCAGCTGCCGGGCGTCATCACCTTCCGCGACATCTACGACGTCGACACCATGATCAGCGCGGCGCAGACCCTGCGCCATGTCGTGGTCATCGGCGGCGGCCTGCTCGGGCTCGAGGCCGCCAACGGCCTGAAGCAGCGCGGCATGCACGTCACGGTGGTGCACCTGTCGACCACGCTGATGGACCGCCAGCTCGACGAGGTGGCGGGAACGATGCTGCGCCAATCGCTGGAGAGCCGCGGCATCGAATTTCTGCTCGGGGCGCAGACCGAGGAGATCATCGGCAGGAAGCGGGTCCAGGGTGTGCGCTTCAAGGACGGCCGCGAGACCACCGCCGACCTGGTGGTGATGGCCGTCGGCATCCGCCCCAACATCGAACTGGCCAAGGCCGCCGGGCTCTATTGCGAGCGCGGCATCCTCGTCAACGACACGCTCCAGACCTACGACCCGCGCGTGTACGCCGTGGGCGAATGCGTGCAGCACCGCCGCCGGACCTACGGCCTGGTGGCGCCGCTGTTCGAACAGGCCAAGGTGTGCGCCAATCATCTCGCCGAGATCGGCTTCCGCCGCTACCAGGGATCCATGCTCTCGACCAAGCTCAAGGTCACGGGCGTGGACGTATTCTCCGCCGGAGACTTCACCGGCGACGCCGGCACCGAGTCCTTGATCCTGCGCGACCACGCCCGCGGCGTGTACAAGAAACTCGTGATCAAGGACAACCGCATCCACGGCGCCGTCATGATCGGCGACACCGTCGACGGTTCCTGGTATTTCCAGCTGATGCGCGAGGGCAGCGACATCCGCGACATCCGCAACCGGTTGCTGCACGGCCAGGCGCACGTGGGCGACGCCGGCCACGGCGGCGCCACCGCCACCGCGACCATGAGCGACGCCACCGAAATCTGCGGCTGCAACGGCGTGTGCAAGAGCGAGATCGTCGACGCCATCATCGGCAAGAAACTGTTCACGCTCGAGGACGTACGCGCCCACACCAAGGCCTCCTCCTCCTGCGGCTCATGCACCGGGCTGGTGGAGCAGATCCTGGCCGCCACGCTCGGCGGCGATTACTCGGCGGCGCCCAGGGAAAAACCGCTGTGCAAGTGCACCGATTACTCCCACGACGAGGTGCGCCAGGCAATCCGCGAACAGCGCCTCACCTCGATCCGCGCAGTCATGGACCGGCTCGAGTGGAAAAATCCGGACGGCTGCGCCAGCTGCCGGCCGGCGCTCAACTATTACCTGATTTCCACCTGGCCGGCGGAGGCCAGGGACGATTACCAGTCGCGCTTCATCAACGAGCGCGCGCACGCCAACATTCAGAAGGACGGCACCTATTCGGTGGTGCCGCGCATGTGGGGCGGCGTCACCACGCCGGCGGAGTTGCGCGCCATCGCCGACGTCGCGGAAAAATTCAACGTGCCCGAGGTCAAGATGACCGGCGGCCAGCGCATCGATCTCCTGGGCGTGAAGAAGGAACAGCTGCCGGCGGTGTGGCGCGAGCTCGGCAAGGCCGGGCTCGTTTCCGGCCACGCCTACGGCAAGGCGATCCGCACCGTGAAAACCTGCGTCGGCGCCGAATGGTGTCGTTTCGGCGTGCAGGATTCGACGCAGATGGGCATCGCCGTCGAAAAAATGTGCTGGGGTTCGTGGACGCCGCACAAGGTGAAGGTCGCCGTGTCCGGCTGCCCACGCAACTGCGCCGAGGCCACCATCAAGGACTTCGGCGTGGTCGCGGTCGACTCCGGCTGGGAATTGCACGTCGGCGGAAACGGCGGCGTGAAGGTGCGCGTCACCGATTTGCTGTACAAGGTCACCACTTCCGAAGAAGTGCTCGAATACTGCGGCGCGTTTTTGCAGTTGTATCGCGAAGAGGCGCGCTACCTCGAACGTACCGCGCATTGGATCGAGCGCGTCGGGCTTTCGTACATGAAACAGCGGCTGCTGGAAAATCCCGACAACCGCCGCGGACTGTTCGCGCGCTTCCGCGAATCGCAGCAATACGCCCAGGTCGATCCGTGGGCCGAGCGCGCGAACGGCGGCGTCGAGGGGCATGAATTCATTCCGCTCAAGCAGATCGCCTGAACACTATCGTCGAGGACTTGTCGTGAACGACTGGATCGAAATCGGAACCGTGGAAGACATCCCGCGCCAGGGCGCGCGCGTGATCCGCACCGCCGCGGGCGACATCGCGGTGTTTCGCACCGCCGAAGACGAGGTATTCGCGCTGCGCGACCGCTGTCCGCACAAGGGCGGGCAATTGTCGCAGGGAATCGTCTACGGCAAAAAAGTCGCCTGCCCGCTGCACAACTGGAGCATCCACCTCGACTCCGGCGAGGCGGTCGCGCCCGACAAAGGCTGCGCCGCCAGTTTCCCGGTCAAAGTGGTCGACGGACAGATTTATATCGCGCTACCCGCCGCCGGCGCCAGGTTCGCTTCCGTTTCCTGAACGGGCAACCGATTCCCGCACAGTATACGGGCTGTACGGCGCGTGCCGTTACGCTTGTCGCCGTCCACCAATGGGATGCCTTCAAAGGCCACGAGTTCCGCGAACGGCTGCAAAAGGTCGCGGTTCACGTCCGAACCGGCGGGTGACGTTCCGGACGGAGAGCAGCGCCACGCGGGCAAGTCTAGGTCAGCGGCAACGCGCACGCGAAGCGCTCGCAGACGTAGACCGCGGTCCTGCCGTCGACCTCGGTGCGCCCCTCCAGCAGGGGGATCCCGTCCGCGGGGCCGAACGCGACGACGTCCGTCGGAGACGCCTCCGCGACCGCCCGGCGCGCCACCGGCGCGGCCGGGTCGCCGGCGATC
>Ga0187774_10000529_pt1 | contig 13117 bp, 11 predicted proteins | sample 0216_BV02_MP05_2_FD_133152 | JGI IMG/M metagenome (GOLD analysis project Ga0187774, IMG submission 133152) | Tropical peat soil microbial communities from peatlands in Department of Meta, Colombia - 0216_BV02_MP05_20_MG | ecosystem: Environmental > Terrestrial > Soil > Wetlands > Peat | place... | reverse complement strand
GATAAAGATAGAAGTTGCAGATAGAAAGGTTGCAAGATATGGGACTTTAGAAGGTTTAAAAAAATTAATAAATAAAAAAAAGAAACAAGATATCAATCCCATACAACTTAATGCTATTGCAAAAGAAGTTCAGAATGAATATAAACAAGCTGAATCAGTGGTCGGGATAAAGATTGACGAATTGAAAGCTAAGTGGGACAGAATAACCAGGGCAAGAACCCTTGTCAGTGAAGCAAAGAATGAATTAATAACTCGTAACCTGAGATTGGTAGTGAATGTTGCTAAGAATTATATTAAAAGAGGTCTTTCCTTGCTTGACCTTATTCAGGAAGGGAATATCGGTCTTATGAAAGCTATAGATAAGTTCGACTATAAAAAGGGATTCAAATTCAGCACCTATGCAACGTGGTGGATAAGACAGGGAGCAACAAGGGCATTAATTGATCAGACAAAGACTATCAGAGTTCCTGTACATATGATGGAATTTTATAACAAGGTTACTAAGGCTTCCAGAGAACTGATATCCCAGATTGGAAGAGAACCCAGCAAAGAAGAAATTGCTACGAAATTAGGTATTCCCATAAGGAAAGTCGAAGAAATATTCAGGGCAATACAGGACCCAATAGCTCTTCAAACTCCCATTGGCGATGATGGTACAACCATTGAGGAATTTATCAGTGATAAAGATAGTCCTTCTCCATACACTAATGCGGAAAGAAATAATGTCACCGAGCAGATACTAAAGATTCTGCACACCTTAACTCCCAGGGAAGAGGAAGTCATAAGAATGAGATTTGGTATAGGAGTTGATAGAGACCACACCCTCGAAGAAGTAGGGAGACATCTTTCTATTACTCGTGAAAGGGTAAGACAAATAGAGGAAAAAGCACTGAGAAAGCTTAAACATCCAAATAGACTCAGAGCACTAAAGCTCTTAAATACTGCTTTATAATACATCAAAATTCTCTGTGGTAATAGAGAAAACGACCTTAACTATATATCTACTATAAAGGAGGAGTAAACAATGCCTGAAAAACGATTATTTCAACCGGAACACGCACCTTTTGAAAAATTCCAATAATGCGCACTTGATGAAGAAGTCGGTAAGAGTTAAATGCTTTTGAGACCACGGATAAGTAAGTAAATTCTTCGATCTTCATTTATTTTGACACTGACTGTTAGGTCAAATTCTGATTGTTACAATTTACTGATGCCTATTCATAAACCTCTGTTCCAATCCTTACTTTTTTAACATAAAAAACCTCGCAGGAGCCGTCGCCGCTATCCATACGTGTCAGACTGCTGTTCCACCAGAAACTTCCGCCATTATAGCGGCCCCTTACATTGACCAAAAAACCTTCGAGGAGAACCTTCTCTTTCTTTTTAATGGTCTTTACGGCCCTATAGATATTTTCGTCAGCAGGAATAATATGATTGTTTGCAGAATGAGATATTATATAGGAGTTATTGAATGGACTCCCTTCTCTATATTCATAAAAGTACCACCTATCACTTTGATTGTACGAAATGTAATTATCATATTCCGGGTCTGCCATTTTTCCCCATGCAAGGGCAAGGTCAACAGGTGCAATATCTGCACGCCATCCATCGTGATAGGATTTCTTACTTACAACAACTGCAGCTATCTTATAGTCTGCTAAAGGAGTAATTGTAAATTCACCGTCTTCATTCTTTATAACAATAGGTTCAACAGCATTATCTTCGGTCTGTGTTGGCTCTTGAGAAACATCAATCTCATCATATTCTTCTCCAGTGACCTGAGGCTTATTGCACCCAGCTGCGAGAGAGAGAATAAGAATCGGCAGAATCAGTAAAACGTTTATGTTTCTAACCATAAATCCTCAGTGAAAAACAGATTACTTCGTCGGTCGAGATGACCTCCTCGCAATGACATCTCATTTATTGTACTATCAGATATAAAGCAACCCCATTCCCTTACCAGGATGATATGCCTTTTTGATTGCCTTATTGATGAACTCCTTTGCCCTTCTGACTGATTCGAGAGGAGTATGGCCGAGGGCAAGTGATGCTGTGATAGCAGCTGAAAAAGCACATCCTGTTCCATGATATTCACCCTTTATTTTATCAGCTTCAACATCATGAAACTCACCATCATAATATAAATCAAGGGCTATCTCTTCAAGATGCCCACCAGTAATAACAATGACTTCAGGACCCATATCCTTCAAAGCTTTTGCAGCTTCCTCCATATCTCTCTTATCTTCAATCCTGATGCCTGTCAGAACAGATGCCTCATAAATATTTGGGGTAATTACTTTCGAGATGGAAAAGAGTTGTTCTCTCAATGCATCTAAAGACCCTTCGGCAACGAGGCTTTTACCAGATGAAGAGACTGTCACAGGGTCAATCACGAGGTCACTCAATGAATATTTTTTAAAGATATCGCTAATAAGCTCAACAGCCCAAGTGCTGTAAAGCATTCCTATTTTTATTGCATCAGGTCTAACATCAGATAAAAGTGTATGGAGCTGTTTCTCGAAGAAATCTCTCTCAACAGGAAGGACAAAATCTATACCCTTTGTATTCTGCGCTGTGATTGCAGAGACGACAGAGAGCCCGTGCACCTCGAATGCCCTGAAGACCTTTAGATCTGCCTGTAGCCCTGCCCCTCCCGTAGGGTCAGAACCAGCTATTGTAAGGGCTGTTTTCATTTAGTTCTATAATTCAATGAGAAAATACAGATGTTGTGAAAAAATTTATTTTTTGATACCTCAGTGTACCTCTGACTGATGGTTTCTTGAAAACTTTATTGGATATAACGAATAGAGATATTCCCAATAATCTATCAAGTTAAATAAATTTTTGAACAATATCTGTATTTACTCCTTTTTCTTTAATGCCTTCTCTACAATTCTTATTGCACAGAACTCCCCACACATCGAGCAGACTTCACTCTCCGTTGGAGGGACTTCTGCTCGCCACTTGCGCACCTTATCTGGATCGAGGCTCAAGGAGATCTGACCATTCCAATCAAGGTTCTTTCTATACCTTGCCATCTTCCTGTCAAGTTCCATTGCACCGGGGATAGCTTTTGCAATATCTGCAGCATGGGCTGCTATCTTTGACGCAATAAGCCCCTCTTTTACATCTTCAATACTCGGAAGCCTTATGTGCTCTGCCGGCGTTACATAACACAGAAAATCAGCACCGGCTGCACCTGCAATAGCTCCACCTATAGCTGCGGCAATATGGTCATAGCCCACTGCTATGTCTGTCACAAGAGGACCAAGGACATAGAAAGGAGCTCCTTTGCAGATCTCCTTTTGGATCTTTATATTCAATTCTATTTGGTTTAAAGGCACATGACCGGGACCCTCAATGATTGCCTGAACACCCGATTCTAACGCCCTGTCTCTCAATTCACCAATAGTGAGTAATTCCTCGATCTGGCTTCTGTCTGTCGCATCCTCGAGACAGCCAGGCCGCAGCCCGTCTCCAAGGCTCAAAGTCAAATCATACCTTTTTGAAATCTCGAGGAGCCTGTCATAATGTTCATAAAGAGGATTTTCCTTGTCATTGTAAATCATCCATTCGAGCAGGAATGAACCGCCTCGGCTAACAATATCAAGGATCCTGCCTTCTTCCCTCAGCCTTTCAACGGCCTTTCTCGTTAGACCGCAGTGAACAGTGACAAAATCAACCCCTTCTTCAGCATGTTCTTCTATCACACCAAATAGATCATCAAGGTTCATTTTTGCTATGGTGCCATAAATCTCTGCAGCCCTTATGGCAGCCTCATATATAGGAACGGTACCGACAGAAAGGGGAGATTTACTTAAAAGGAGTTTTCTTAGTTCTTTAATCGGCCCACCTGTTGAGAGGTCCATAACAGCATCGGCACCGTATTGAATAAGGATATCGAGTTTCTCCCTTTCTTCATCAAGTGATACCTTGTCTTTCGATGTACCTATATTTGCATTGACTTTTGTTCTCAGCCCTTTCCCTATGCCTATTGGTTTTATATCGTGCCTGCTATTCTTAGGAACAACCGTCACTCCCTCAGCAATATCGGATGCAAGCCTTTCAGGTAATATATTTTCAGAAAGGGCAACAGCCCTTACCTCATCAGTAACAATTCCTTTTTTTGCCTGTTCTATTCTCGTCATTTTACTAACCTCAAAAATTCTTTTGTTGTCTCCTTTATATTCTCTGCTGTAAGAATCGCAGAGATCAATGCAACGCCATCGGCACCTGTCTCTTTCACTTCTCTGACCTTATCCAATTTTATCCCTCCTATTGCAAGGACCGGTATCGAAATTTTAGCCTTTACCTTCTTCAAGGTTTCGATGCCGATCGGCTCTCCATATTTTATTTTTGATGGTGTATAATAGATAGGGCCAAGAGTTATAAAATCCGCACCTCCTCTTTCAGCTTCAAGGGCCTCATCATGGCTGTGTGTTGAAACTGAGATCACGAGTTTATCCTGAAAGGTCTTTCTTACAGCGTGAGCGGGTATGCTTTCTTTCCCAAGTTGTACACCATCTGCCTCAACAGCAAGGGCAATATCAACCCTATCATTAATAAACAATTCCGCCTTATAAACACTCGTTAATTCTCTCATCCTGTATGCCATATCCAGCAATTCCCTTGTTCCTAAATCCTTCTCTCTTAGTTGTACAGCCTTTAAACCAACCTTTAACGCCTCCTCAACTGCGGTGAACAGTGAAGAGTTATCAGAGAATAATTTCCTGTCAGTTATCAGATATAACTTGAAGTTTATTAACTCATCATTTGTCACTTCAAAAATACCCCCCTTCAATTCCCCCCTTAGTAAGAAGGGATATAGAGGGGTTAGAGCATTCCCTCTATCGGACTGCTTGCAGTAGCATAGAGCTTCTTTGGAATTCTCCCGGCCCTATATGCCAGCCTACCTGCAATAACGGCGTGCCTCATCGCCTCTGCCATCGCAATCGGCTCTTGAGCCCCAGCAATGCCAGTGTTTATGAGAACGGCATCACAACCGAGCTCCATTGCTACCGCGGCATCAGATGCAGTTCCCACACCTGCATCCACAATTACCGGAACATCCACTGCTTCAAGGATTATCTTAATGTTATAAGGATTCCTGATTCCAAGACCTGAGCCAATCGGTGCACCGAGGGGCATAACAGCAGCAGCACCTGCATCCACAAGCCTCTTTGCTATTATAGGATCATCATTTGTATAAGGTAGAACGATAGAACCCTCCTTTGCGAGTACCTCTGTAGCCTTCAGCAAGCCGCATACGTCAGGAAAGAGTGTCTTCTCATCCCCGATCACCTCGAGCTTTATGAGATTTGAAACCCCGGCTTCCCTTGCAAGCCTTGCATATCTGAGCGCATCTTCAACACTGTAACAGCCTGCAGTGTTTGGAAGGATCTTGTATTTTTTGGGATCAATGTAATCTAGCAGATTCTCTGATTCCCTGTCTATGATATTTACCCTTCTTACTGCAACAGTTACGACATCAGCGCCTGATGCCTCTACGGCTCTTCTTGTCTCTTCAAAATCCTTATACTTACCCGTACCTACCCATAGCCTTGATTTAAATTCTATACCTCTGATTATTAATTTATCATCCATCAGTTCTCCTCTCCTTTTTCTTTCTATATTGATGGCAGAAGATTGTTATGGAGCGGATTTTTTTGCCGATAGTCTATAAAGGATATTTCAAAAAATAAAGATGCAAAAACCTCGGAGTCCACCAGAGGCGGACGAGAATGAGCGACATAATAATTTTCTGCCATCATACTCACCCTCCCCCAACAAAATTTACTATCTCAACCTTATCTCCATCATTCAGCCTAAAGGTTAGGTAGTCAGCCTTTCTTACTATAGATAAGTTTATTTCCACTACAACCCGCTTTGGATCAATCTTAAGCCCGTGCAAGAGCTCCTGAAGAGTCTCTACATCTGATATATCCAATGCTTCTCCATTCACTATCAATCTCATAAAAACAAAAAACCGCATCCCTGAAGGATACGGTCTACTTCCCATTCCCTACGCCGGCATTGTCCGGATCAGGTTCCAGGGGTCGACATTTTGTCCTCTCAGGCCTTTCAGCCTCCCCCAGGGACAACTTCAGTATAGACGAGCCTTTTAAGAAAAGTCAACTTAACCCAAAAAATGCAATTAATATAATGCAGATGTTGTGAAAAAATTTATTTTTCGATACCTTAGTGTACCTTGAACAGATGGTTTTATGAATATTTTTATCCATAAAGGGAAAAGAGATATTTTAATAATCTCATCGAGTTAAATAAATTTTTGAGCAATATCTGCATTATCTGGGTTAATACGATAATCTAAAAATCTTAAACTCTCTGTTATCTGAAGAAGCAAGCATAATAATCAGCTTACACAGATTATACAGAAGTGTTTGTTACTGTAAGAAATTTGTATCAAAAAGATTGAATTGGGATTAAGATTTCCTTATGCCTTTTTCGGGAGCGAGAAATAGAATGTTGCTCCTTCATTCACTTTTCCTTCAGCCCATACTCGTCCACCGTGACGGTTGATAATACGTTGGACAATTGAAAGTCCAACTCCTGTTCCTTCAAATTTCTTCGTACCTGGGAGCTGATGAAAGGCGGAAAATAATTTATCTGCATACTGAGGATAAAATCCTATACCATTGTCTTTTACATAATAGATAGTTTCATTCTCTTCCACTCTATAGCCCACTTCTATCACGGCAATGTCTTTTGGAGTGGTGAATTTGATGGCATTAGAAAGGAGATTTATAAAAACCAGTTCAATTAATGCCGCGTCACCATACCCGGTAGGTAATATTTTTATGTCAAATTTGATTATTCTCCCATCTAACAGAGATTTGAGTTCATCTAATGCGGTTGTTACAAGTGCACCCATATCGATCTCCGTTGATTTTATCTGTTGCCGACCTAAACGGGAAAAAGAGAGGAGATCTTTAATGAGTCTCTCCATTTTTTGTGCATGCATTTGAATTGTGTTAAGCATTTCTAATCCATTTGCATCAAGTTTATCATCGTAGATTTTCAAGAACCTTCTGATAAATCCTTCAATTACAATAAGTGGTGTTTGAAGATCATGGGAGACAGAGTAGTTAAATGCATCTAATTCTTTATTAGCGTCTGTGAGTTCGAAAATATTCTGTCCAAGCTCTCTATTGAGCTCTTGGATTTCTTCCTCTGCTCGTTTGCGCTCAGTTATGTCTTCGATCAGACCATCATAGCGGACTATGCGTCTATTTTCATCATAGTAAGGCACCATGGTATCGCGAACCCAAACTACCTTGCCATCACGGCGGATTATACGATGCTCAATGGGAGAAGCCTCGTGACCAGCCAAAATCTCTTTGATTGAGTTTTCGACCATTGGCCGATCATCTATGTGTACCATTGAGTACCATAAATAAGGATCGGTTTCATAATCCTTAGGATTATATCCTGTAACCGGAATACATCCTATACTATGCTTAGTAGAGATTGCGTGTCCTTCGCTGACTTCCACTGAGAAAGTATAGGCAGTGATTGCACCTACCAAATTTTTATAGCGTTCTTCATTTTCCCGCAAAGCTTTTTCTACTTGTTTTCGCTCAGTGATTTCTTTTTGAAGTTGTTCATTTGCCATTTGCAGTTCAAGTGTACGCTTTTCTACCATCACCTCAAGATAGCCGCAATATTTTTCAAGGTATTTTCTCAGCCTTATCGACTGTTCTTTTATTTGCTCCTTTGCCTGCTTGCTCTCAGTTACTGATTTTTCCAGTTCTGAAACGCGTTGACGCAATCCTATCAGTTTATTTATAAGTTGCTTTTTTGTATTATCTTCGTCTCTCATCTTATGTAGTTTAAAACCAATGAGTTTAAATTGCCCTATAGAATATTTATCTTATGTGCCAGACATCCAGCCCCAAAGCCATTATCTATATTCATTACTGCAATGCCGGGCACACAGGAATTAAGCATTGCAAAAAGGGCCGTGAGACCCCCAAAGCCTGTGCCATAGCCGACTGATGTTGGAACAGCAATAATCGGCTTGTCCGTAAAACTGCCAACGACAGAGGGAAGAGCGCCCTCCATACCGGCAACAACAATGATGATCTGAGCAGAATCCATAGACCCCCTGACATCCGTAAGTCTGTGAATTCCTGCTACGCCAACATCATAAACGCTCTCAACTTTGCTCCCAAGAAAAGATGCCGTGACTGCTGCCTCCTCTGCAACAGGAATGTCAGATGTCCCGGCAGAAAGAATGAGGATATGACCCTTTCTTTTAGTGTCTCCCCCTGCTGATATCGCACCTGATAAAGGATAAAAGACAGCTTTTTTAATTCCGATGTTTTCATATATCTCCTGAGATGCCTTTGTGATCAAGATTTTTTTACTTCTTTTGTACATAGAACGTGCTATAACAACAATATCTTCCACCTTTTTACCCCTGGCGAATATTACCTCTGGAATCCCCTGCCTTATATGCCTGTGATGGTCTACTTTAGCGAAGGATATGTCTTCGTAGGGGAGATATTTTAATCTGCTGAAGGCAGCATCAACACTGAGTCTTCCCGACTTTATTGATTCAAGGATCTTTCTTATTCTTTGTTCATCCATTTTAGTCCATCTTTTTCATTTCTTTTTGACTGTCATTGCGAGGAACAAAGTGACGAAGCAATCTCGAAAGAGATTCCTCGCTTCGCTCGAAATGACAAAAAAACAAGATCATTAGTAAAACTCCGATTTTAAAGAACGGCTCATTAAATCATTAACAGCAAGAGCAGGATTTTTATACTTATAAATAATTTTATAGACCTGCTCAACAATAGGCATCTCGACACTGTATTTTTTGGAAAGCTCAAATGCAGATTCTGCAGTTGCAACTCCTTCTACAACGCTCACTGTCTGATCCAAAATATCTTTCAGCTTCATGCCCTGACCGAGTTTAATCCCCAAGGTGTAATTTCTCGAGAGAGCACCTGTGCATGTGAGAACTAAATCTCCTAAACCACTAAGTCCGGAAAATGTCCTTTCTTTTGCGCCCATTGCAACCCCGAGCCTGGTCATTTCAGCGAGACCTCTCGTTATAAGTGATGCCCTCGCATTCAGACCAAGCCCAAGCCCATAAGAAATGCCAGATGCTATGGCTATAACATTTTTTAAAGCACCTCCTATCTCTACGCCGAGTATATCGTCATGAGTGTAGACTCTGAAGCTGTTTGTATTGAATATATCCTGGAGTGTTAATCTTGTATCCTTGTCTTCTGTAGCAAGGGTAACAGCAGTAGGTAAATTTTTGATTACCTCTTTAGCAAAACTCGGACCTGAAAGGACTGCAATCTTACGTCCAGACAATTCTTTTAATACGGAGGAGATTGTCATTAGCGTCCCTCTTTCTATGCCTTTTGCCGCACTGATGATTATTGCTTCCTTTGATATAGAGGGAAGAGATTCTTTGAATACAATCCTTGTAAACTGTGCTGGTACAACATTTAGAATGTACTGTGCTTTCTCTATAACATCATCAATATGATGAGATATCTTTATATTTTCAGGAAGCGTAACATCTATAAGATAGAGTCTATTTATCCTTGTTTTTTTCATCTCATCAGCGAGGTCCTTCTCGTACACCCAGAGTGAAATGTCAAAGCCTTTCTTTGATAGAAGATATGCGAGGGTAGTTCCCCAGCTTCCAGCACCTATGACAGCTATATTGCTCATTTTTAAATCTCAGCAGTTTGATATTGATACTTTATACATGATATATAATGTCTAATATTATTTTTTAATGGTAAGCATCTCTTGTTCTGGATGGTTGGATATAGTATTTGAGCGGCTTTTTTTGCTGATAGTCCATTCCACCCCCCCTTTCATCCCCCCTTACCAAGGGGGGATACGAGAGGGGTGAGGCAAAAACCTCGCAGGGCGCTAGCCCGAGAATGAGCGAAAATATTATATCCAGCCATTTATAACTTCTGCGCCTTCTCAATCTTGGCCCACGTATCGCGTAATGTTGCTGTCCTGTTGAACACAAGCTTGCCCGCTTGAGAATCAGTATCAACACAGAAGTAACCCTGCCTCTCGAATTGATAATGATATCCTGGTTTAGCACTGACCAGACTCGGTTCAACACGGCATGACTTCAATACCTCCAAAGATTTAGGATTCAAATACGCTTTGAAATCAAGCCCTTCCTGTTCCTCGGTTGGATCTGGTTTTGTGAAAAGATGATCATACAGACGTACTTCAGCTTCAAGTGCATTGGCAGCCGAAACCCAGTGCAAAGTAGCTTTAACCTTACGTTTGTCTGGTGCATCTCCCCCTCTTGTCTCTGGATCGTAGGTACAATGCAATTCTACTATTTCACCTCGCTCATCCTTAACCACATTAACACATTTAATAAAATACGCATATCGCAACCGTACCTCACGCCCGGGTGCCAAGCGGAAAAACTGCTTCGGTGGATCCTCGCGGAAATCCTCCTGTTCTATATACAATACACGAGAAAAAAGAACCTTTCGTGTCCCCATACTTGGATCCTCTGGATTGTTTATAGCCTCTAACTCCTCCACTTGGCCTTCGGGATAGTTGTCTATTACCATCCGCAGGGGATTCAGTACAGCCATAACACGTGGGGCTCGTTTATTCAAGTCCTCTCTGAGACAATGTTCCAGCAAAGCTACATCCACCAGGCTTTCTCTTTTGGCAACTCCAATACGGTCACAAAAATTTCGGATTGCTTCTGGCGTATAGCCTTGCCTGCGCAAACCAGCTATTGTAGGCATCCGGGGATCATCCCATCCGCTCACATATCCTTCTCCTACCAATTCTATAAGCTTTCGCTTACTCAACACTGTATGACTGATATTAAGGCGAGCGAACTCAATTTGCTGTGGATGATAAACCCTTAATTCATCAAGAAACCAATCGTACAACGGTCGATGATCTTCAAATTCCAGTGTACAAATCGAGTGAGTAATCCTTTCGATAGAATCAGAGAAACAATGAGCAAAGTCGTACATAGGATAAATACACCATTTATTGCCTGTCCTATGATGTTCTGCATGCATGATGCGGTACATAACAGGATCACGCATATTTATATTCCCAGATGACATATCAATTTTTGCTCGTAGTGTGCGGGAACCTTCCTCAAATTCACCTGCTCTCATTCGTTCAAACAAGTTCAGATTTTCTTCAACTGTGCGATTACGATAGGGGCTTTCCCTACCGGGTACAGTTAAGGTGCCACGGTATTCTCTTATTTCTTCTGCACTCAAGTTACAAACATATGCCTTACCAATTTTGATTAGTTGTATCGCATACTGATATAGTTGTTCAAAATAATCTGATGCATAATACAATCTATTGTCCCAATCGAATCCAAGCCATCTTACATCTTCCTTGATCGACTCCACGTATTCAGCTTCTTCCTTTGTCGGATTGGTATCATCAAATCGCAGATTGCAAAGACCCTTGAATTCTGTGGCGATACCGAAATTAAGACAGATCGATTTTGCATGTCCGATATGGAGATAGCCATTCGGCTCAGGTGGAAACCGGGTATGAACGCGACTATCGTATTTCCCAGCTTTTACGTCTTCCTCAACAATATCTCGAATAAAGTTGGAGGGCGGGGTATTCTTCATTTTATTATTCCAATTGTCTTTATCGCTTCCTCTAATCTTCGTATAGTCTTCTCCTTCCCGACAATTTCAAGCACTTCAAATATTCCAGGACTTTCTGCCTTACCGGTAATTGCGACTCGAACAGGCTGCGCAAGGTTACCGAGTTTAATATTATATTTTTCTACAAGACTCATAAAGACCTTTTCAAGCTCGGGCGCGATAAAATTATCGAGACTTTTAAATGCATCTCTTATATCTATTAGATAGGAGAGACTTTTTCCATTTAAGAACTTCCCTCTCGCCTTTTCATCGTATTCAATGTCTTCCGCTATATAGAAATGTAGGGAATGTGCAAGTTCCACTAATGTTCTTGAACGCTCTTTTAATGTGTCAATAGCCTTTGATAACCAGTCTTTATCTAATGTCTGGCCTTCCTTTATGATTTTTTCTCTTATGAGAAAAGGCATAACTAACTCAACAAGTTTTTCGGTTGGGGAGTTCTTGATGTACTGACTATTAAGCCACGAAAGCTTTTCAGGGTTAAAGACGGCTGCAGACTTGCCAACAACTTCCAAGGAAAAAAACTCTACTATCTCATCTCTTGTAAAGACCTCCTGATCTCCATGGGCCCACCCGAGGCGCACCAGATAATTCACAAAAGCATCGGATAGATAACCCATCTCCTTATAGGACGTGACTGCTGTTGCACCATGTCTCTTGCTTAATCTCGTTTTGTCTGGCCCTAAAATCATCGGTAAATGGGCAAAGGCTGGGATCTTGTATCCAAGAGCCTTATAAATATGGATCTGTTTTGGGGTATTATTAAGGTGGTCATCGCCCCTTATTACATGTGTAATTTGCATATCTACATCGTCAACGACTACGACAAAATTATACGTTGGTGTTCCATCAGATCTCATTATTATAAGGTCATCGAGTTGGGCATCATCAAAGGCGACTTGGCCTCTGATCAAATCATTAACAACAGTTTCACCTTCCTGTGACATCATGAAGCGAATTGCAGGTATTCTATCAAATATGGGTCCTCTTAAATTTCTACACCGGCCGTCATATTTCAGAGGCTTCCCCTGTGCTAATGCCTCTTGCCTCCTCTTTTCAAGTTCTTCAGACGAGCAATAGCAGTAATATGCCTTGCCTTCTTTTATGAGTTTGTCCGCGTAGTCCTTATAGATACTAAATCTGTCTGTCTGCCTGTATGGTCCTTCATCCCAGTCAAGACCAAGCCACTTCATGCCCTCGATGATGTTATCGATATATTCCTCGGTTGAACGTGTCCTATCAGTATCTTCAATCCTTAGAATAAATGTTCCTTTATTGTGCTTTGCATAAAGCCAATTAAAAAGAGCCGTTCTTGCCCCTCCTAAGTGTAGATGCCCTGTCGGACTCGGTGCAAATCTTACCCTGACTTTATCGCTCAAGAATAACCTCCATAACTTTAGAACCAACTTAAGAATATAACAGATTCAGAATATAGG
>Ga0187774_10000528_pt1 | contig 13132 bp, 11 predicted proteins | sample 0216_BV02_MP05_2_FD_133152 | JGI IMG/M metagenome (GOLD analysis project Ga0187774, IMG submission 133152) | Tropical peat soil microbial communities from peatlands in Department of Meta, Colombia - 0216_BV02_MP05_20_MG | ecosystem: Environmental > Terrestrial > Soil > Wetlands > Peat | place... | reverse complement strand
CTGTCCGGGTTCCTGTACTCCCTGTCCTCCTCCCGCGAGCGCGCGCTGAAGCTCACGCAGAAGATGACCGAGAACCTCCGCGAGAGCGAGGAACGCTTCCGCCTGATCGCCGAGAACGCGTCGGATCTGATTTCGGTCATGGACACGCAGGGTACCCGTGTCTACGCGAACCCGGCCTACGCCGGGCTTTTCGGGAGTGCCCGGGACATGATCGGCAAGGCGATGGCTGACCACCATATCCATCCCGACGATTTCGAGCACGTCCGGCAATCCTTCCTCGAGACGGTGCGGGACGGACAACCGCGCCATTCCGAGTTCCGCTTCCTGCTGCCCAACGGCGAGATCCGCTACATCGAGAGCTACCGCAGCGCGGTGCTTGATCCCCGGGGACGGGTCGAATTCGTCGTCGCGGTCGCGCGCGACGTCACCGAGCGGCGCAGGACCGAAGAAGCGCTGCGCGCGCGCGACGTCCAGCTCCAGGAAGCGCAGGCCCTTGCCAACCTGGGCAGCTGGGAGTGGGACCTGCTGACGAACTCGCGCACCTGGTCGGATCAGCTGACACGGATCTTCGGCCTGAGGCCCGGCCAGATGCCCTCGACGTTCGACGGTTTCTATCCCCTGGTGCATTCCGAGGACCGCGAGCGCACCGCCAGGCTCGCGAGCGAGGCGCTGCGCACCGGCAGGAGCTACGAGAGCCAGTTCCGCATCGTGCGGCCCGACGGCCTGGTCCGGACCCTGCACAACCAGGCGCGCGTCGACCGCGACGACGCTGGCAGGGCGGTGCGCGTCATCGGCGTGTGCCAGGACATCACCGAGAGGAAGCTCGCCGAGGAGCAGGTGCGGATTTCGCAGGAGCGCTTCCGCATGATGGTGGAGAACGTGCGCGACTACGCCATCTATATGCTCGACACGCGCGGCTACGTCACGAGCTGGAACCTGGGTGCGGAGCGGATCGAAGGCTACGTTGCAGACGAGATCATCGGCAAGCACTACTCGCGATTTTTCCTGCCCGACCACGCGATGCGGGGCGACCCGGGCATGCAGCTCCAGTTCGCCTCGATCCAGGGACGCTACGAGAGCGAGGGCTGGCGCGTGCGCAAGAACGGCTTGCAGTTCTGGGCGCACGTCATTCTCGCGCCGCTGCGCGACGAGACCGGAAAGCAGCGCGGCTTCTCGGAGATCGTGCACGACATCACCGACCGCAAGCGCGCCGAGGAGGACCTGTACAGCTACGCCGACCGCCTGAAGACCACGTCGCGGCGGCTGGTCGAGGTGCAGGAGTCCGAGCGGCGCCTGCTCGCGACCGAGCTGCACGACCGGGTCGGGCAGAACCTCACCGCGCTCGGCATCAACCTGTCGATCATTGCGGGCGGCCTGCCCGGGGGGACGAAACCCGAGCTCGCCGCGCGCCTGGAGGACTGCAGCGCCCTGGTCGAGGCAACGGTCGACGCGATGCGCGACGTCATGGCCGAGCTGCGGCCGCATGCGCTCGACGACTACGGGCTTCCGGCCGCGCTGCGCTCGCTTGCCACGGGATTCTCGCGCCGGACCGGAATTCACGTCGATTTCGAGAAGGAGGGCAGGGGCGCGGACCTGCCGAAGCCGGTCGACCTCGCGATGTTCCGCATCGCTCAGGAGGCGCTCAACAACGTCGCCAAGCACGCGCGCGCGAAGCGCGTCGAGATCGCGATCCGGCGCAGGAACGGCGCCGCGGTGCTCTCGGTGCGCGACAACGGCGTCGGCTTCGATCCGGAGCGAATCGGCGGTCCACGCGCGGAAGCGGGCTGGGGGCTGCTCATCATGAGAGAGCGCGCCGAGGCGGTCGGCGCGCAATTCAGCCTCAAGGCCGTTCCCAACCGGGGCGTGCAGGTACTCGTGGAATACAATGCTTGAGGCAGGAGACGCCATGGCTGTTTCAGTGATGCTTGCAGACGATCATGCGGTCGTCCGGGACGGACTCCGGGCGCTGCTTGAGGGCGGAAACGACCTCCAGGTGGTCGGGGTCGCGGGCAACGGCCGCGAGGCCGTCGCCGAGGCGCTGCGCCTGCGACCGGACATCGTCATCATGGACATCGCGATGTCGGAGCTCGACGGCGTCGAGGCGACGCGCCGTATCGTCGAGCGCTGCCCGGAGACGCGCGTTCTCATCCTCTCGATGTACCTGTCCGCCGAGCACATCTACCGCGCGCTCCAGGCGGGCGCGCAGGGCTACGTGCTCAAAGAGTCCGCCGGGGAAGAGGTCGTGGACGCGATCCGCGCTCTGCGGGCGGGTAAGCGCTACCTCAGCCACCGCATCACCGAGACGGTGATCGACGACTACCTGCGCGAGGGCACCAACGTGAGCCCGCTCGACAGCCTGTCCCTACGCGAGCGCGACGTGCTGCAGCTCGTCGTCGAGGGGCGAACCAACGCGGCGATCGCGCAGGCGCTGTCGCTGTCGCCGAAGACGGTCGAGACCTATCGCGCGCGCATAATGAAAAAGCTCAAGGTGCGCGACACCGTGGAGCTGGTCAAATTCTCGATGAGGCACGGGCTCATCAGCTAACATCGGAGGGATGAGCCGATACCGGATCCGGCGCTCCCTCGTTCTCGCTCCGTTCCTTCAGCACACCGGCAGGCTCGCCCTCTCGGTGCTGGCGATCGCCCTCGGCGTGGCGCTGGGCTACACGGTGCAGCTCATCAACCAAGCCGCGATCAACGAGTTCGGAGCCGCGGTGCAGACCCTGTCGGGCGAGGCCGATCTCGCGGTGCGAGGTCCCCGCGCGGGATTCGACGAGGCGGTGTTCCCGCGCCTCGCCGCCTCGGCCGGGGTCGCGGTGGCGAGCCCCGTGCTGGAAGTCGACGCGAAGCTTCCGGGCCGGCGCGAGCCCCTGCAGATCCTGGGACTCGACATCTTCCGCGCCGCGCGCATCCAGCCCTTCCTCGCGGCCGGGGCCGGAGCCGACCGCGTCGACTTCCTGCGTCCCGACAGGATCTTCCTGTCCGCGGCCGCGGCCGAGTGGCTGGGACTGAAGAAGGACGACCCGCTCGCCGTGCAGGTCGGGCTGCGCGTGCTGTCGCTGCGGGTGGCCGGCGTGATCGGCGAGACGCGCCGCCAGCGCTTCGCGGTGATCGACCTCGGCGCGGCGCAGGCGCTGTTCGGCAGAGCCGGCTTCCTCAGCCGCATCGACCTGCGGCTGCGTCCCGGCGTGGACCCGCGGCGCTTCGCCGAGCGGTTGCAGGCCGATCTGCCCGCGGGCACCGTCGTCGAGCGGCCCGAGGCCGACGTGGAGCGAAGCGGCGCGCCTTCGCGGGCCTACCGTGTCAACCTCAACGTGCTCGCGCTGGTGGCGCTGTTCACCGGCGGGCTCCTCGTCTTCTCCGCGCAGGCGCTCGCCGTGGTGCGCCGGCGCGCCCAGCTCGCGCTGCTGCGCGTTCTCGGCGTGACGCGCCGGGGCCTCGTCGCGATGCTCCTCGCCGAGGCCCTCGCGGTCGGCGCGCTGGGTGGGCTCGCCGGAATCGCGCTCGGCTACGCGGGCGCCGGCGCGGTCCTGCGGCACTTCGGGGCGGAGCTCGGCGGCGGATACTTCCGCGGCCTCGCCCCCCAGATCGTGCTCGACTGGCCGGCGCTGTTCCTGTTTCTCGCGCTCGGCGTTCTCGCGGCGGCGCTCGGCACCCTCGCGCCTGCCATGGAGGCGGCGCGCGCCGCGCCCGCGGCCGCGCTGAAGGCGGGCGACGAAGGGCGCGCCTTCGAGCGGCTGCAGAGCGTCTGGCCGGGCGTCACGGTGATGCTCGGCGGGGCCGCCCTCTCGCAGGCCGGGCCGATCGGCGACCTGCCGCTGCCCGGTTACCTCGCGATCGCGCTGCTGCTTGTCGGCACCGTCATGCTGATGCCGCGCATCGCGGCGCTCGCGTTCCGCCTGGCGCCCGCGCTCGGGCCGCGGCCGGTGCGGCTCGGGCTCGCCCAGCTGCGCGGAGCGCCGGGCCAGGCGGGCGTGAGCCTCGCCGCGATCGTCGCGGCGGTGAGCCTCATGGTTTCGATGGCGATCATGGTCGCCTCCTTCCGGCAGTCGCTCGACGAATGGCTGGAGCGCTTCCTGCCGGCGGACCTGTACCTCAGAAGCGGGGCAGACTCGGACACCGCCTACTTGTCGACCGCCGACCAGCAGGTGATCGCGGCGCTCCCCGGCGTCCGCCGCGCGGAGTTCCTTCGCATCCAGCGCCTCATCGTCGACCCGGACAGGCCGCCGCTCACGCTGCTCGCCCGCGCGGTTGAGGCCGAGGGCAGGGTGCCGCCGCTGCTGGGCGCCGCGTACGCGCCGAAAGCGGGCGAGCCGCCCCCGGCGTGGGTGAGCGAGATCGCGGCAGCGATCTACGGCTGGCGGCCCGGATCGGCGATCGAGATTCCGCTCGGAGGGCGGCGCGCGCGCTTCACCGTCGCCGGGGTGTGGCGCGACTACAACTACGCCCGCCAGCAGGGCGCGGTGCTCATCGAGCGCTACGAGTATCTCCGCTATACCGGCGACTCCTGGGCGAACGACGCCGCGATCTGGCTCGTCCCCGGCGCGGATCCGGAAAGGGTCAAGAGCGAGATCGAGGTGCAGCTTCCGGGAGGCGCCAACATCGAGATGAGCGGACCCGAGGAAATCCGCGAGGTCTCGCTCCGCATATTCGACCGCACGTTCGCGGTCACCTACGGCCTCGAAGTCGTGGCGGTCGTGATCGGCCTGTTCGGGCTCTCCTCGAGCTTCGGCGCGCTGGTGCTCGCGCGCCGGCGCGAGTTCGGCGTGCTGCGCCACATCGGCATGACGCGCTGCCAGATAGGCGTCATGCTCGCGGGCGAGGGCCTGCTCGTGAGCGCGCTCGGCCTCGCCGTGGGGCTGGCCCTCGGCTGGCTGATCAGCCTGGTGCTGATCGAGGTGGTCAATCCGCAGTCCTTCCACTGGGGCATGGAGCTGCACATGCCCTGGCGGCTGCTCGGCGAATTCGTCGCCGTCATGCTGGCGATGGCGACGCTCACGGCGATCGCGAGCGGCCGTCGGGCGATGAGCGCGGACGCGGTGCGCGCGGTGAAGGAGGACTGGTGACCGAGCGCGTCGTCGCGTTCATCGTTCTGTGCCTGGCGCCTCTCGCCTTCGGCGCGGCGGAGGACTACCCGCCGGTGCGGCCGGGGGTGGCGCTGCAGTTCCCGCGCGACCACGGGAGCCATCCGCAATTCCGCAACGAGTGGTGGTACATCACCGGCTGGCTCAAGACGGAACACGGCCGCGAGCTCGGCGTGCAGGTCACGTTCTTCCGCAACCGTCCGCTCGTCGCCGAGGACGTGGCCAGCCGCTTCGCGCCCCGCGAGCTGCTCTTCGCCCACGCGGCGCTCTCGGATCCTGCAACGGGACGGCTGCTCCACGACCAGCGCGCCGCGCGCGCCGGGTTCGGGCTCGCCGAGGCGCGCGAAGGAGGCACGGACGTGTCGATCGAGGACTGGTCGCTCAAGGCGGAGGCGGGCGGCTACGCGGCCCGCGTCGCCGGCCGGGACTTCCGCTACGGCCTGCGCTTCGAGCCGACCCAGGGCGTGCTCCTCGAGGGCGAGCGCGGCGTGAGCCGCAAGGGCCCGCTGCCCGGACAGGCAAGCTACTACTACAGCCTGCCCCACTTGGCGGTGAGCGGGAGCGTGTCGCTCAAGGGAGTGGAGCGGCGCGTCTCGGGCGAGGCGTGGCTGGATCACGAATGGTCGAGCGAGCCGCTCGCCGAAGGCGCGGTCGGCTGGGACTGGGTCGGCCTCAACCTCGAAGGGGGCGCGGCCCTGATGGCATTCCGCATCCGCTCGCACGACGGCGGCGCCTTCTGGGCGGGCGGCAGCCTGCGCGGCGCCGACGGCCGGGTGCGCGTGCTGAAGCCCTCCGAAGTCCGCTTGCTTCCGCTGCGGCGCTGGCGCTCGCCGCGCACCGGCGCCGAGTACCCGGTCGCCGCGCGCCTCGAGGCGGGTCCCGTCGCCGTCGAACTCGAGCCCCTGATGGACGATCAGGAGATGGACGCTCGCGCGAGCACGGGAACGGTCTACTGGGAAGGCGCCGTCCGGGTGAAGGGGGCAAAGGCGGCCGGGCGGGGCTATCTTGAGCTGACCGGCTACTGGAAACCGCTGAAGCTTTAGGTACACTGGCGCCTTGTCCGCGCAGTCCGAACCCTTCTTCGTCGTCGTCCGGGGCCACAAGCTCGAAGTCCAGCGCATTCCCGGGTCCGCGCGCACCCTGGTGTTCCTGCACGAGGGTCTGGGCTCGACGGCGATGTGGCGCGATTTTCCGAGGGAAGCGGCGCAGGCGACCGGCTGCTCGGCGGTCGTTTATTCGCGCTACGGGTACGGACAGTCGGACGTGCTGCGCGAGCCGCGGCGCGTCGACTACATGCACGTCGAGGCGCTCGAAGTCCTGCCGGATCTGCTGCGCGAGCTCGAGGTGCCCGAGCCGGTGCTCGTCGGGCACTCGGACGGCGGATCGATCGCGCTCATCCACGCGTCCGCGCACCCGGAGGTGAAGGGGCTGGTGGTTATGGCGCCGCACGTCTTCGTCGAGGACATCAGCGTGAAGAGCATCGCGGAGGCGAAGACGACGTTCGAGACCACCGACCTGCCGCAGAAGCTCGGGCGCTATCACGCCGACGCGGCGAAGACCTTCTGGGGATGGAACGACATATGGTTGCACCCGGATTTCCGCAGCTGGAACATCGAGGAGGCGCTGCCGCGCATCCACTGCCCGATGCTCGCGATCCAGGGCTTCGACGACGAGTACGGGACCATGGCGCAGCTCGATGTGATCGTCAGGCAAACCGGCGGGCCCGTCGAGCTGCTGCGCCTGACCGCGTGCAAGCACTCGCCGCACCGCGATCAGCCGCGGGCGGTGATCGAGGCGATGGCGCGCTTCGTCGACCGGCTCGACGATGGCGCGTAGAATACCGCGCAACATGAACTCCAACCTCAAGCTCGACATCTTCCCTCACATTTTCCCCAAGCCCTTCTTCGATCGCATGATGCAGATCGCCGAAGGCAACCCGGCGCTCAAGGCGAGCATCAAGCGCTGGCTTCACATCCCGGTGCTATGGGACCTCGATGCGCGGCTGAAGATGATGGACCGCTTCAAGGGGTACCGGCAGATCCTCACCCTGTCGCTGCCCGCGATAGAGTTCCTCGCGCCGCGCGACGAGTCGCCCGAGCTCGCGCGGCTGGCGAACGACGGCATGGCCGAGATCGTCGCGAAGCACCCGGACAAGTTCCCGGCCTTCGTCGCGTCGCTGCCGATGAACAACGTCCCCGAGGCGCTGCGCGAGATGGACCGCGCGATCGGCGAGCTGGGCGCGAAGGGCGTGCAGATCTTCACCAACATGAACGGGCGGCCGCTCGACGAGCCGGAGTTCTACCCCATCTTCGAGCGCATGACGAACAAGTACGACCTGCCGATCTGGGTCCACCCCACGCGCACGGCGAAGTTCGCCGACTACCCGGGCGAGCCGAAGTCGAAGTACGAGATCTGGTGGCTGTTCGGCTGGCCCTACGAGACGAGCGTGTTCATGGCGCGGCTGGTGTTCTCCGGGATGCTGGAGAAGCTGCCAAAGCTCAAGATCATCACGCATCACCTCGGCGCCATGGCGCCGTTCTTCGACGCCCGCATCGGTCTCGGAATGGACCAGCTCGGCACGCGCACCTCGGACGAGGACTACACGGTGATCCTCAAGCGCATGGGCCGGCGCCCCGTCGAGTTCTTCAAGATGTTCTACGCTGACACCTCGGTCAACGGCTCCAGGTCGGCGACGCGCTGCGGGCTGGATTTCTACGGGACGGACCACGTGCTCTTCGGCACCGACTGCCCGTTCGACCCGGAGGGCGGGCCGCTGTTCATCCGGGAGGTCATCAAGGCCATCGACGGCCTGAAGCTCCGGGAGAACGACCGGCGCAAGGTCTATTTCGGCAACGCGATCCGGCTGCTGCGCCTGGAGCTCCCGGCCTCGGCGAAGCCGAAGACGGCCGCTCCGCGGCCGAAGAAGGGGAAGAAGCGAAGATGACGCTTCCGCGCGAGCGCGTCGCTTATTCGGCCATCGTCGACCGGCCGAAGCTCAAGCTCCCTGCCGGCAAGCGCGTCATCGTCTGGACGATCGTCAATCTCGAGGTCTGGGACATCTCGCGGCCCATGGCGCGGCAGGTGCTTCCGCCGCCGACCGGGGCGTCGCTGCTGCCGGACGTGCCGAACTGGAGCTGGCACGAGTACGGCATGCGCGTGGGCTTCTGGCGCTTCCACGCGCTCTACCGGCGCCTGAAGATCAAGCCGACGCTCGCGATCAACGCGCGCGTGTGCGTCGACTACCCGCGCGTAGCCCAGGCGTGCCTCGACGCGGGCTGGGAATTCATGGGCCACAGCTACGAGCAGGGTCCGATCCACAACGAAAAAGACCAGCCGGCGATGATCAGGCGCTCGCTCGACACCATCGAGCGATTCACGGGCAGGCGACCGGTCGGATGGCTGGGGCCGGGCCTGACCGAGACCTACGACACGCCCGAGCACCTCACCTCGGCCGGGATCAGGTACATCGGCGACTGGGTGTACGACGACGAGCCGACCGAGATCTCGACCGCGAACGGGCCGCTGGTGACGCTGCCGTACACGGTCGAGTGCAACGATATCCCGATGATGATCATCCAGCACCACGAAGCCGCGTACTGGGCGCAGAAGTGCATCGATTGCTTCGAGCGCCTCTACCAGGAGAGCCGCGAGCGCCCGAAGATCATGGCGATCGCCATCCACCCCTACATCAGCGGCCAGCCTTTCCGCATCAAGTACCTGGAAAAGATCTACGACGCCATCGCGAAGCGCAAGGGCGTGCTCCACTGGAACGGCGAGCAGATCCTCGAGTGGTACTCGAAGGCAAGAACGACGGCCTAGCGCAGGCCTACTTGGCGGGACCCCTGAAGAGGTAGATCACGGCGCTGCGCATCTCGGCGTCGGTGAGGTCGGCCATTCCGCCGCGCGCCGGCATGCCGCCGTGCCCGTTGATCGCCGAGCGCACCGTGGCGTCCAGGCCGTTCTTCAGGCGCGGGATCCAGGCGTCCCTGTCGCCGATCTTCGGCGCGCCGCCCTTGCCGGCTTCGTGGCACTTGATGCACTGGGCCTTCACGATCGCCTCGCCCGTTCGCGGCGCCGGGGGGGCGCTCTTGTCCACGGGCTCCCTCCATTTGCCCCCCGACCGGTTGACCATGTAGGTGACCGCGCGCTTGATCTCCATGTCGGACAGGCTCTCGTTGCCGCCGTGGGACGGCATCTTGCGTATGCCCTGGAGCGCGCTGGCAGTGAGGCTGGAGAGTCCGCGCGACGCGCGCTGGCTCCACGCCTGCTTGTCGCCGATCTTGGGCGCGCCGTTCGCGCCCGAGGCGTGGCATTTCGCGCAGACCGCGTCAACGACGTCCTTGCCGCTCAAGTTGGTGGGCTGGGCGCCGGCCAGCTGCGGCGCCGCCGCGGCGACGAACGCAAGGAGCGCGATGTGACGGGGTCGAAGCTTGATCATGGGTCGGGGGCCGCTTGAGTTCATGGATGGACGGTATTCTAGACCGGCGCCGCAACCTTGATCTAGATCAAACCGGAAACGGCGCTCGCGGGAGCCTCGTGCGCATCACTTGCGCACGTCCAGGCACACCGGCTCACGGTACAGCGGCGACAGGAAGCTCGTCTTCGGAAGCCGTTCCTCGATCGCCATGAACAGCGGCTCCAGCCCGATATCGACGAAGGTTCCGGCGATCTCGTCGTGGTGGGCGGGGAGGTAGAGCCTCGGGTTGTAGAGCTGGATGATCGGCAGGGTCGCCGCGATCTGCCGCGCGGCGACGTATTGCCCGATGTAGCCGACGATCGCGACGTCGGTCTTGCCGCTGATGCGCTTCAGCGCCTCGCGCTCGGCGTCGGTGATCGGCCCCGCGCTGTTGCGGAAGATCAGCCTGAAGCCGCTGTCGAAAGTGAACAGGTACGCGATCGTGCCCTCGGTGATGACCTTGGGGTCGAACGTGCCGCGCTTCATGATCGCGGCCTCTGCCGCGGCCTCCTCGCCCGTCGGCGCGCCGGCCGCCGCAGCGATCGCCTTGCGGAAGGCGTCGAGGACCTCGGGGGCGAGCGTGCTGTGCCGCGCAAGGATGGCCTCCACGGTGAAGCCCTTGTACTTTAGCACCTCGCCGCCGCGCACCGTCGTCGCCTGCTTCGCGGGCAGCCCGAGCGCGACGGCGGTCTCGGTCACGGTCGGAGCGCCGATGACCTGGGCGCCGGTCTGCGCGCCGACCGACGCGGCGTCGGACATGTGGTCGAAGTGCGCGTGGCCGACGAAGATCGCGCTCGCCCGCTTCACGTCCTTCGGGCCGAAGCCGATCGGGCGGTTGCGCGGCCCGCGGTCGTAGTAGGCGTCGAGCAGGATCACCTCGCCGCCGTAGGCGAGCTCGAAATTCGTCGTGCCGAGCCAGCGGATCGCGAGAATGCCCTCGGGTGGCATCGGGCCGCCGATCGCAGCCGGCGTGCGCGCGCGGCAGGCGGGCACGTCGGGCGGGACGACGAAGGCCTTGTCGGCGAGCGCGGCAGAAGGGGCGAGAAGTGCGAGGGCGATCCAGAAGCGCTTCATGGGGTTCCTCCCTGTGTCGAGGTCAGCTTCGTTCGATGAGCGCGCGCAGGAGACGCCTGTGGCAATGCTTCTCCTGCTCCGCGCAATGGCAAAGGAGCGTCACGTTGCCTTGCCGCGCGAGCTGCTTCAGAAGGCGCAGCGTGAATTTCTGCCCGTGGTTCTTGATGGTGCGGCTGCGCTTGTCGATCGGTCCGTCGAGAACCAGCTCTTTCGCGTATTCCCGCGCGAACCGCGCCCACGAGATCGCGCCGCTCTGCATGCGGCGCAGCAGCTGCTCGCTGGGGCCGAGGCTGGGCATCCACACGTCGTAGCGCGACTTCGGCAGGCCGTGTCCGCGAAAGCGGGCGGCGAGAATGCGCGGGCCGTCGCCCTTGCGGTCGATGGCGGTGTGGACGCTCTTGGTCTTCAGCACGGGCCGCGTCTCGGGGATTGCCAGCAACCAGGAGAATCTCCTCGCGCCGCGGGTCTAGGCATCGTCGCCGTCCTTGTACGTCCTCAGGATCCAGTAGCCGAGAACGGCGAACGCGGTGGCGACGGTTCCGAGGAAGGCCCAGAACAGCGCGAAGCCCTGTCCGTCGGTCCGCTGCGCGGGGTCGGCGATGTCTCCGAGCGAGCCGAAGCCGTAGGCCGCGACGCCGAAGCATACCGCCGCGAAGACGATCGAGATGATGACGCTGACGCGCATCGATATCTGCATGCTTCAGTGCTCCGACGCGTCTTCCTGCAGGAACTGCAGCACGGCCACTTCGTGCGTCCTGAGCGCCCCCGACGGATGATCGCGCCGCGCATGCGTCGACGGATTCGTCGGGATAGGCACGGTGAGCCCCTGCAGGTAGGCGCGCACGAGTCCCGGATGGACGTAGTACTTGCGGCAGACGGCGCGGGTATTGCCCAGGCGCTTCGCCACCGCATCGATGGCCTTGATCATGTTGCGCTCGGCCTCGCGCTGGCTCTTCGCCGGTCCGAGCGCGAACATTTCCCTCGCGGCGAGCATGGTGCCCGCCCAGGTGCGGAAGTCCTTCGCGGTGATGTCGCGGCCGGTGATCTCGCGCAGGTAGGCGTTGACGTCGTCGGAGGAGATCGTCTGCCTGCGGCCCGATTCGTCGATGTACTTGAACAGCTCCTGGCCGGGGAGGTCCTGGCACTGCTGCACGATGCGCGCGAGCTTGCGGTCGGTGATGGCGATGGCGTGCTCGACGCCGCTCTTGCCGCGGAAGGAGAAGTGCAGCTTCGCGCCCTTCACCTCGACGTGCCGCCTGCGCAGCGTGGTGAGGCCGAAGGAGCGGTTCTCGCGCGCATACTCGTCGTTGCCGATCCGGATCAGCGTCTTGTCGAGCAGCGAAACGACCGTCGCGAGGATCTGCCGCCGGGTGAGCTCGCGCGCCCGCAGGTCGCGCTCGAGGCGCTCGCGGATCTCCGGGAGGATCTCGCTGAACTCGAGCATGCGGCGGAATTTCGACTTGTCGCGCGTGTCGCGGTAGAGGGGGTGGTAGCGGTACTGCTTGCGGCCGCGCGCGTCGCGCGCGGTCGCCTGGATGTGGCCGTTGGGGTCGGGGCAGATCCACACCTCGGTCCATGCGGGCGGAATCACCAGGGACTTGATGCGCCTGCGCTCGGCCGCGTCCGTGATGAGCGCGCCGTCGGGCGAGTAGAAGCTCCAGCCCTTGCCGTTCCTCTCGCGCCGGATGCCGGCGACGCCGTCGGTGACGTACGCGAGGCCGGCCCTGGCGGCGGCCTCGCGGTGCTGGTCGACGCGGGGCGAGATCATCGCGCCGGCCTTTCTTCGCGCCCGCCGGGATGCCGCGCGAATCGCGGCGATGCGCCGTGCACCGGCGCTTCGTCGGGCCAGGGCCAGCCGCCGAAGCGGGTGCGGCGGTAGTCGGCGAAGGTCTGTGCGATCTCGGCCTGGGTATTCATCACGAAAGGCCCGTACTGCGCCACGGGCTCGCCGATCGGTGTGCCCTGGAGCAGCAGGAATTCGGAGACTTCGCTTCCGTTTTCGATCTCAGCCGCGGCATCCGGCGACAGCCCGATCGCCGCCGGAGCGTCGACCTTGTCGCCGGAGATCGTCGCCGAGCGCCCCTTGAAGAAATACACGTTGCGCCTGGTGCGCGCTCCGCTCGCAGCCGGCAGCGTCCAGCGCGCCTTGGGGTCCATGCGAATGGTCCAGATCGCGAGATCGGACTCGGCCCGCGCGCCCCACGAATCGGGCGGCGGAGCAATCGGCTTGTCGGCGCCGTGGAGCCCGCCGGCGATCAGGACGATTTCGGTGGTTCTGCCGGATTCGTCGCGCGCCAGGCGATGCGGGATGCTTTCGGCCCAGAACATGGTGAAGTAGGGCGGAGCCATCTTCGACGCCGCGGGCAGGTTGAGCCAGATCTGGAAGAGCTCGACCGGATTGGGCGCGGCTCGGTCGAGGAGCGGGAACATCTCCGCGTGTACCACGCCATTCCCGGCGGTGAGCCATTGCACGTCTCCGCCGCCGTAGCGCGCCGCGGCGCCCAGCGAATCGGAGTGG
>Ga0187774_10000527_pt1 | contig 13139 bp, 10 predicted proteins | sample 0216_BV02_MP05_2_FD_133152 | JGI IMG/M metagenome (GOLD analysis project Ga0187774, IMG submission 133152) | Tropical peat soil microbial communities from peatlands in Department of Meta, Colombia - 0216_BV02_MP05_20_MG | ecosystem: Environmental > Terrestrial > Soil > Wetlands > Peat | place... | reverse complement strand
TGTCGAGGCTCGCGGTCGCCATCGCTAGGCCCGGGTGCCCTCGCCGCGCGCGAGCCGCAGGAGCAGCAGCTTCGAGGCGGCGAGCACGATGGTCGTGATGAGGAAGAGGATGAGGCCGAGCTCGATCAGCGCGGAAGTGTACACGTCGCCGACGGCCTCGTTGAACTCGTTGGCGAGCGCCGAGGCGATCGAGTTGCCGGGCATGAAGAGCGAGGCGCTGAAGTCGTGCGCGTTGCCGATCACGAAGGTGACCGCCATGGTTTCCCCGAGCGCGCGGCCCAGGCCCAGCATGACGCCGCCGATCACGCCCACCTTGGTGTAGGGAAGCACGACGCCGCGGACGACCTCCCACGTGGTCGAGCCCAGGCCGTAGGCCGATTCCTTGAGCATCGCGGGGACCAGCTCGAAGACGTCGCGCATCACGGCGGTGATGAACGGGATCACCATGATCGCGAGGATGATGCCCGCCGCGAGCATGCCGATCCCCATGGGCGGGCCGGAGAAGAGGATGCCGAGCCCGGGCACCTTGCCCACGGTGTCGGCGAGGAAGGGCTGCACGTGGTCCTGGAACACGGGAGCGAAGACGAAGAGCCCCCACATGCCGTAGATGATGCTGGGGATCGCCGCGAGCATCTCGATCGCGGTGCCGAGCGGCCGGCGCAGCCACACGGGCGAGAGCTCGGTGAGGAAGACCGAGATCCCGAGGCTCACGGGGATGGCGATCGCGAGCGCGATGGCCGAGGTGAGGACGGTGCCGTAGATCGGGACCAGCGCCCCGAAGTTGTCCTGCACCGGGTCCCACTGGGCGCTCGCGAGGAAGCCGAGCCCGAACTTGCGGATCGAGGGCATGCTGCCCACGACCAGGGATACCAGGATCGCGGCGAGCAGGCTGAAGACCGCGAACGCGAAGAACCGCGTGAGGTTGCGGAACACCGCGTCCATGAGCGCGTTGTTTCGGAGCACGGGGGGCCTGGGCGTAAAAGCGACGACCGCGGACGGTTCCGCGGTCGCCAGGCCCGTATTATCCAGCACTGCGCTCATGGGCGTGAGCGCCGGTCCTCAGATGATGGGTTTGCCGGACGCGTCCTTGATCTCTTTCCAGTTCGTCTCGATCAGCTTCGCGACGCTCGGCGGCATCGGGACGTAGTCGAGGGACTCTGCGATCCGGCTGCCGTTGGCGTAGGCCCACTTGAAGAAGTCGAGCACCTGCTTCTCGTTGGCGGGGTTGTCGGCGGTCGTGTGCACGAGGATGAAGGTCGCCCCCGCGATCGGCCAGGCGCCCTTGCCCGGCGCATCCGTGAGCATCAGGTTCATCCCGGGAGCCGCGGCCCAGTCCGCCCCGGCGGCCGCCGCCTGGAAGGACTTGGCGTTGGGCGACACGTACTCGCCCTCGCTGTTCTTCACCAGGGCGTAGGTCATGTGGTTCTGCAGCACGTAGGCGTACTCGACGTAGCCGATGGCGCCGTTGATGCGCTGCACGTACGAAGCCACGCCCTCGTTGCCCTTGCCGCCCACGCCCGCCGGCCAGTTGATCGAGGTGCCCTTGCCGACCTTCGACTTCCACTCTTCGCTCACCTTCGAGAGGTAGTCGGACCAGATGTAGGTCGTGCCCGACCCGTCCGAGCGGTGCACCGGGGTGATCGCCGTGTCGGGAAGCTTCACGTGGGGGTTGAGGCTCCTGATCTCGGCGTCGTTCCACTTCTTCACCTTGCCGAGGTAGATGTCGGCGATCACCGCGCCGGTGAGCTTGAGCTCGCCCGGTTTCACGCCCTTGAGGTTCACGGCCGGGATGGCGCCGCCGATGCAGGTCGGGAACTGCTGCAGGCCGTCCTTCTGCAGGTCCTCGACGGTGAGCGGCATGTCCGAGGCGCCGAAATCGACGGTCTTGGCGATGATCTGCTTGATGCCGCCGCCGGAGCCGATCGACTGGTAGTTGAGGCCGACTCCGGTCTTCTCCTTGTAGGCCTCGGCCCACTTGGAATAGATGGGGTAGGCGAAGGTCGAACCTGCGCCGGTGATGTCGGCTGCGAAGGCCTGGGTCGCCAGGGCGGCCGCGGCGAGGGTCGCCGCGGCGAGGATGCGTTTTGCGCGCATTCGCTGTCTCCGTTTTGTCGTCGGGGTGATTGCGCGACTGTACGGAGGGCGGATGACGGTTTCGTGACAGCGGGCTACCTACGGGCGCTCCGAGCCCGCTCGAAGCGCTCCTGCGCGAGCAGGACCTCGGACGCGTGCCGCTCCGTCCATTCCCGCATCGCGTCGAGCACCATGACCAGGGACCGACCGAGCGGAGTGAGCGAATACTCCACCCGCGGGGGCACCTCGGCGTAGATGCGCCGGGAGACCAGGCCCAGGCGCTCGAGGTCGCGCAGCGTCTGGGTGAGGGCCTTCTGCGTGACTCCCTGCACGCGCCGGCGCAGCTCGTTGAAGCGGGTCGTGCGCTCGGTGAGCACGCCCAGCACCAGCACCGTCCACTTGTTCGCGACGCTCGCGAGGATCTCGCGGGCGGGGCAGGCGGCGGAAAACGCGTCGAAGCGCTTCATGGTGGTATATTCTGGTAACCTGAATATCGTTCGATATCCTACTTTCCACAGTATACCGAACCCCGCTATCCTGCGCGCTCCTTCTTCGCGTTCCCCCAAGGAGAAACCCATGAAGCTCTATTACTCCCCCGGAGCCTGCTCGCTCTCCCCCCACATCGTGCTGCGCGAGCTCGCCGAGCCCTTCGAGCTGGTGAAGGTCGACACGAAGTCGAAGACGTTCGACGGCGGCGGCGACTTCCTCGCCGTGAACGGCAAGGGCTACGTGCCGGTGCTCGAGCTCGACGGCGGCGAGCGCCTCACCGAGGGCCCTGCGATCGTCCAGTACGTCGCCGATCGCCACCCGGGCTCCGGCCTCGCCCCGCCCCCCGGGACGCTCGAGCGCGTGCGCCTCCAGGAGTGGCTCAACTTCATCACCTCGGAGCTCCACAAGGGCTTCTCGCCGCTTTTCTCGCCCGAGACGCCCGAGGACTACAAGCCGGTCGCGAGGAAACGCCTCGCCATGCGCTTCGACTGGCTCTCGAAGCAGCTCGCGAACCGCCCGTACCTGACGGGCGAGCGCTTCACCGTGGCCGACGCGTACCTGTTCGTGATCCTCGGCTGGACCGGCTACGTCGGCATGAAGCTCGACGACTGGCCCGTGCTCGCGGCCTACCGTGCGCGCATCGCCCAGCGTGCGGCCGTCCGGGAGGCGATGAAGGCGGAGGGCCTCGTCAAGTAGCGTGCGAGAATGGGGTCGCCATGGATCCCTCCATCCCGCGGCAGGTCGGCGACCCCCACGATCCCGATTCCGACCCCCTCGAGACCCGCGAGTGGGTCGAGGCGCTCGACGCCCTGATCCAGTCCGAGGGCCCCGAGCGCGCCACCTTCCTCCTGCGCCGGCTGCTGCAGCACGCCCGCGCGCGCCGCGTGCCGCTGCCCCAGGTGCTCGCCACCCCCTACGTGAACACCATCGGGCTCGCGGAGCAGCCGCCCTACCAGGGCAACCTCGAGATCGAGGCGCGCATCTCGGCGCTCGTGCGCTGGAACGCGCTCGCCATGGTGGTGCGGGCCAACCGCGCGAGCGGCGAGCTGGGCGGCCACATCGCGAGCTACGCCTCGGCGGCGGACCTGTTCGAGGTGGGCTTCAACCACTTCTTCCGCGGCGGCGAGCGCGGCGACCTCGTCTACTTCCAGCCCCATTCGGCGCCCGGCGTCTACGCGCGCGCCTACCTCGAGGGGCGCCTCGCCGAGGAGCAGCTCGACCGTTACCGGCGCGAGACCGGGGGGCGGGGCCTCTCGTCCTATCCCCACCCGTGGCTCATGCCGCGGTTCTGGCAGTTTCCGACGGGCTCCATGGGAATCGGCCCGCTCTTCGCGATCTACCAGGCGCGCTTCATGCGCTACCTCGAGCATCGGGGGCTCGCGGACTCCGCGCAGGCGGCCGATTGGTCATCCCGGAAGGTGTGGTGCTTCGTGGGCGACGGCGAGATGGACGAGCCCGAGTCGCTGGCGGGGCTGTCGATCGCCGCGCGCGAGAAGCTCGACAACCTGGTGCTCGTCGTCAACTGCAACCTGCAGCGCCTCGACGGGCCGGTGCGCGGCAACGGCTCGATCGTGCAGGAGCTGGAGGGCCTGTTCGCGGGTGCGGGCTGGAACGTGATCAAGCTGCTCTGGTCGAGCGACTGGGACCCGCTCTTCGCGCGCGACGTGCACCAGTGGCTCGAGAAGCGCTTCCTCGAGACCGTGGACGGCGAGTTCCAGACCTACGCCGCGGCCGACGGGCGCTTCAACCGCGAGCACTTCTTCAACAAGTACCCGGAATTGCGCGAGCTCGTCGCCCACCTTTCCGACGACGACATCGACCGGCTGCGCCGCGGGGGCCACGACCCGGTGAAGATCTTCTCGGCGTACTGGCACGCCACGCGCCACGAAGGGCAGCCCACGGTGATCCTCGCGATGACCAAGAAGGGCTACGGGATGGGCACCGCGGGCCAGGGCCGCATGACCACGCACCAGCAGAAGAAGCTCGACGCGGGCGAGCTCCACGCCTTCCGCGACCGCTTCGCGCTGCCCATCACCGACGCGCAGTGCGAGGCGTGCGAGTTCGTGCGCCCGCCGCGCGAGTCGCCCGAGATGGCCTACCTGCACGCGCGGCGCCAGAAGCTCGGCGGCTACCTCCCGTCGCGCTCGACGAAGGCGCCGCCGCTCGCCACGCCGGAGGCGAAGTCGTTCGCGAAGTTCGCCCTCGAGGCGGGCGGCAAGGAGATGTCCACCACGGTCGCCTTCGTGCGCATGGCGGGCGCCCTGCTGCGCGACGCGGGCGTCGGCAAGCGCATCGTCCCGATCATCGCGGACGAGGCGCGCACCTTCGGCATGGCGGACCTCTTTCGCCAGATCGGCATCTACTCGCCCACCGGGCAGCTCTACGAGCCGGAGGACAGCCACCAGCTCTCGTACTACAAGGAGGCGCGCGACGGCCAGCTCCTCGAGGAGGGCATCAACGAGGCCGGCGCGATGGCCTCCTGGGTCGCGGCGGCGACGAGCCACTCGGCGCACGGCGTGGCGATGCTGCCGATGTACATCTACTACTCGATCTTCGGCTTCCAGCGCGTCGGCGACGAGATCTGGGCGGCGGCCGATTCGCGCTCGCGGGGCTTCCTCTTCGGGGCGACCGCGGGACGCACCACCCTCTCCGGCGAGGGCCTGCAGCACGAGGACGGCACGAGCCACCTCGCCGCCTCGACGATCCCCAATTGCCGCGCCTACGACCCGGGGCTCGCGTGCGAGCTCGCCGTGATCCTCGAGGACGGCATGCGCCGGATGCTGGGCGCCCAGGAGGACGTCTTCTACTACGTGACGCTCATGAACGAGAGCTACCCGCAGCCCTCGCTTCCCGAAGGCGCCCGCGAAGGGATCCTGCGCGGCATGCACCGCGTCCGCGAGGCGGGCAAGGCGCTCTCCGCCCCGCCGGGCTTCGCGCGCAAGCAGAAGGTGCGGCTCCTCGGCGCGGGCGCGATCCTGCAGGAGGCGCTCGCGGCCGCCGAGCTGCTGGAGAACGACTGGGGCGTGGGCGCGGAGGTCCATTCGGTCACGAGCTTCACCGAGCTGCGCCGCGAGGCGATGGAGGTGTCGCGGCGCCGGCGGCTGGATCCTCCTTCCGCTTCGGGAGCGGACCGGGAGGAGACAAGCACCTGGCTCGAGCGGCAGCTCTCCCAAACCGGGGAGCCCGTCGTCGCCGCGAGCGACTACGTGAGCGCCGTGGCCGACCTCATCCGCCCGTGGATCCGCGACCCGTACGTCGCGCTCGGCACCGACGGCTTCGGGCGCAGCGACACGCGGGCCGCGCTTCGCCGATTCTTCGAGGTGGACCGGCACTCGATCGCGGTGGCCGCGCTTCGCGCGCTCGGGGACGCCCGCGCGAAGGACGCCATCGAGCGCTACGGCATCGACCGCAAAGCGGCGCCGCCCTGGGGGCGCTGAAGCCCGCTCAGCGCACCGCGAGGGCGGTGATCGCGGCGGCAGCGATCGCGAAGAAGGCGCCGGCCCAGAAGGTGGCGGCGGGCCCGACCCAGGTCCACAGCGCTCCGGCGAGGACGCTCGAGGCGAGCATCGCGAGGCCGCCCGCCAGGTTGAAGACGCCGAACGCGGTGCCGCGAAGCGGTGCGGGCGCGGCGTGGGAGACCATCGCGGCGAGCACGCCCTGGGTGAATCCCATGTGCAGGCCCCAGAGCGCGATGCCGATCCAGGCGAAGGCGAGATGGCCCGCGAGCGCGAGCACCGCGTCCGAGGCCGCGAGGAAGGCCACGCCCCAGAAGAGCAGCACGCGCGGCGCGACGCGGTCGGCGAGCCGCCCCACGGGGTAGGCCGCCGCCGAGTAGACCACGTTCATCGCGACCAGCACCGCTGGCGCGTACGCTTCGCCGAGTTGCAGGTCCGCGGCGCGCAGCACGAGGAAGGCCTCGCTGAAGCGCGCGAGCGCGAGCGCAGCTCCGATCGCGGTGACGCCCCAGAAGGCGGCGCCCAGCGCGCGCAGCGTCGCGCGGTCGAAGCGGATCTCCTTCGCCCGCGCATCCTCGCCGTCGCCCTCGGGCTTCTCCGGCTCGCGCACGCCGAAGGCGATCAAGAGGAACGAGGCGACGCCGGGGACCACCGCCACCCAGAACACCGCGCGGAAATCGTCGTGCCACGCGAGCATGAGCGCGATGGCCAGCAGCGGGCCCGCGAAGGCCCCCACGGTATCGAGGGTCTGGCGCAGGCCGAATGCGGCGCCGCGAATCTCCTTCGGCGTGAGGTCCGCGATGAGCGCGTCGCGGGGAGCCCCGCGGATGCCCTTGCCGATGCGGTCGACGAATCGCGCGAGGAACACGAGCCCCGGGCCGGTGGCGAGCGCGAAGAAGGGCTTGGTGAACGCGGCGAGCCCGTAGCCCGTCGCCGCGATTCCCTGGCGGTTGTGCCAGCGATCGGAAAGCGCGCCCGAGAAGACCTTCACGATGAGCGCGGTGGATTCCGCCACGCCCTCGATGAGTCCCACGGCAAGCGCGCTCGCGCCGAGGACCGCGGTGAGGTACACCGGCAGCAGCCCGTGGATCATCTCCGAGGAGACGTCCATCAGCAGGCTCACGAAGCCGAGGATCCAGACGCCGCGGGGGATGGCGGCGGAGGAGATGTTCTTCAAATCGGGTCGGGAAGCCGGGTGGCGCTCAGAGGCCGTGGCGCGAAAGCGCCCATGCTACATGCTCGCGGACGAGCGGTGAGGCATCGAAGCCCCGCGCACGAAGCGCCGCGACCACCTCGGGCGTGGTCGGCGCGTTGCCCAGCGCTACCGCGATGTTGCGCAGCCACCGCTCGTGGCCGATGCGCCGGATCGCCGAGCCCTCGAAGCGGCGATCGAACTTCTCGTCGCTCCACGCGAAGAGGTCGACGAGCCGCGCGTCGTCGAGGCCGTTGCGCACGGCGAAGTCCGGATCGCCCGAGGCCTGCGCGTACTTGTTCCAGGGGCAGACGAGCTGGCAGTCGTCGCAGCCGTAGATGCGGTTGCCCATGAGCGGGCGGAGCTCCTCGGGGATCGGTCCGGGGTGCTCGATCGTAAGGTACGAGATGCAGCGGCGCGCGTCGAGCCGGTAGGGCGCGACGATCGCCTGCGTGGGGCAGATGTGGATGCAGCGCTCGCAGGTACCGCAGTGCGCGCCGACGCGCTCGTCGCGCTGCAGATCGAGGGCGACGAAGAGCTCGCCGAGGAAGAAGAGCGAGCCCGCGTCGCGCGCGAGCAGCAGGGTGTGCTTGCCCTGCCACCCGAGCCCCGCGCGGGCGGCGAGCGCCACCTCCATCACGGGCGCGCTGTCGGTGAAGACGCGATACGCGAAGGGCCCGAGCTCGGCCGTCATGCGCTCGGCGAGCGCCTGAAGCTTCGCCCGCAGCACCTTGTGATAGTCGCGGCCCAGCGCGTAGCGCGAAACGAACGCGCGCTCGCCGTCCTCGAGCACCTCCCACGAATCGCGCGCGGGGGCCGAGTACCGGAGCCGCGCGGTGATCACAGACAGGGTGCCCGGCACGAGCTCCGCGGGCCGCGCGCGGCGCGCCCCGTGGCGTGCCATATAATCCATCCCGCCGTGCCAGCCGCGCGCGAGCCAGTCGAGGAGGCGCGCTTCCTCCTCGGCGAGGTCGGTCCCCGCGATCGCGATCGCGTCGAAGCCCAGCTCGCGGCCCCAGCGCTTCACGCGCGCCTCGACCGTGAGCTCCTGCGCCGCGACGTTCATTCCCCGATGGTAGCGCCGAACACCTTCCTGCCCGACGAGGCCGCGACCCTCGCGCTCGGCGCCGCGCTCGCGCAAGCCCTCGAGCCGGGCCTCGTGGTGTACCTGCGCGGCGAGCTGGGAGCGGGAAAGACCACGCTCGCCCGGGGTGTGCTTCGGGGCCTGGGCTACACGGGACCGGTGCGAAGCCCCACCTACGCCCTGGTTGAAGTTTATGAGCTTTCGAGGTTACACTTGCATCACTTTGATTTTTATAGATTCAGCGACCCGAGGGAATGGATCGACGCCGGCTTTCGGGAGAGCTTCGACGCGCGCACGGTGAGCCTGATCGAGTGGCCGGAGAAGGCCGCGGGGTCGGTGCCTCCGGCGGACGTGGAGATCATGCTGGCGCCAAGCGGCTCCGGGCGCAGCGCGAGCTTCATCGCAGCCTCGCCCTCCGGGCGCAGGTGCCTCGCGTCGCTCGCCGCCCGCTGGCCCCTTTCCTCGCCGCCGTCCTGAGGGCGGTACTCCTCGTCGCGGCGCTCGCGGCGGCCCTGCCCGCGTTGCCCGCGGAGAAGATCCTCGCCTCGCGCGTGTGGCCCGCGCAGGAGTACACGCGGGTCACGCTCGAGAGCGCCCATCCGCTTCGCTACCACTTCTTCTTCGTGAGCGACCCCGAGCGCCTCGTGCTCGACCTGGAGGGCGCGGAGCTCGACCCCGAGCTCAAGGCCCTGCCGCAGAAGGTGGGCGGCGACGATCCGTACATCAAGTCCGTGCGCGTGGGCGTGAACCGCCCGAACGTGCTGCGCGTGGTCTTCGACCTGCGCACCGAGGTCAAGCCCTCGGTCTTTCCATTGGCGCCGGCCGGGGACTACAAGTACCGCCTCGTGCTCGACCTGTACCCGGCGAAGCCCTCCGACCCGCTCCTCGCCCTCGTGCAGCCGAGGCCCGATCCCATCGCCGAGATGGCGAGCGCGCCCGTGCTGGTCGACCCCGCCGCGCCCGCATCCGGGGACGACCGCGAGCGCGAGGCGCTGCCCGTGCTCAAGCTCGCGCCGCCCGCGCTTGCCGACGGTGCCGGCGCCGAGGGCCGCCCGCCCGAGGCGAGCCGCGCCGCACCGGCCCCGAGTCCGCCGAAGGTCGAGCGCCTCGTGATCGTCGCGATCGACGCCGGCCACGGCGGCGAGGATTCGGGCGCGCGCGGCAAGGACGGCATCTGCGAGAAGAACGTGACGCTCGCCATCGCCCGGCGGCTCAAGGCGCGCATCGACCGGGAGCCCAACATGCGCGGCGTGCTCATCCGCGACGGCGACTACTTCATCCCGCTCGCCGAGCGCGTGGCGAAGGCGCGGCGGATGAAGGCCGACCTCTTCGTGTCGATCCACGCCGACGCGTGGGTGCGGCCCGACGCGCGCGGCACCTCGGTGTTCGCGCTCTCCGAGCGCGGCGCGACCTCGACCGCCGCGCGCCTGCTCGCCGACCGCGAGAACCAGTCGGACCTCATCGGCGGGGTGAACCTCGAGGGCAAGGACCCGGTGCTCGCGCGCACGCTCCTCGACCTCTCGCTCACGGCCACCATCAACGACTCGCTGAAGCTCGGCAAGGCGGTGCTGAGCGAGCTCGGGGACGTGAACGAGCTGCACCGGGGCCGCGTGGAGCAGGCGGGCTTCGCGGTGCTCAAGGCGCCCGACATCCCCTCGATCCTCGTCGAGACGGCGTTCATCTCCAATCCCGAGGAGGAGAAGCGCCTCAAGGACGCGGCCTACCAGGACCGCGTCGCCGGCGCGATCGTGGGCGGGATCGAGCGCTACCTCGCGCAGAACCCGCCGCTCGCCCGCAACCGCGTCGCCTCGAACTGAAGGTCCGCCCTAGTCGGCGGCGGTCTGCGCCTCGGCCTGCGTCGCGACCTGCGCCCGGAGCATCGCGGTGGCCTCCAGCGCCGTGAGCGGCCGCGAGAAGAGGTAGCCCTGGAAGGCCTCGCAGTGGTTGGCGCGCAGGAACTCGAGCTGCTGGCGCGTCTCCACGCCCTCGGCGATCACGCGCAGCTTCAGGCGCTTGGCCATGGCGATGATCGCCTCGGTGATGAGCGCGCTCGAGGTGTCCTGCGGGACGTTCATGATGAACGAGCGGTCGATCTTCATGCTCGAGGCGGGCAGGCGCGTGAGCTGGCCGAGCGAGGAGTAGCCCACGCCGAAGTCGTCCACGGCGACCTGCATGCCCACCGAGCGCAGCTGCGCGAGCGTCTCGATCGACTGCTCGACGTTGCGCATGATCATCGTCTCGGTGATCTCGAGCTCGACCCGCCGCGGGTCCGCCCCCGTGTCGCGCACGATCGAAAGCAGCGTGTGCACGAGGCGCCGCGACATGAACTGCCGCGGCGAGATGTTGATCGAGATGCTGATGGGCGGGAGGTCCTCGTCGGCCCACTGGCGAAGCTGGCGGCAGGCGGTGCGAAATACCCACTCGCCGATCGGAACGATGAGCCCCAGCTCCTCGGCGACGAAGATGAAGTCCTTGGGGTAGATCTCGCCCTTCTGCGGGTCGTTCCAGCGCACCAGCGCCTCCATGCCGCAGATGAGGCCCGTGCCGATGTCCACCTGCGGCTGGTAGCGCAGGAAGAACTCCTCGTTGTCGATCGCCTTGCGCAGCCGCCCCTCGATCTCGAGGCGCTTGGAGAGCAGGAAGTTGAGGTCGTTGGTGAAGAAGCGCACGGTGTTGCGCCCCGCGTCCTTCGCCTGGTACATGGCGTTGTCCGCATGCTTGAGGAGCTGGTGGACGTCGGTCGCGTCGTTGGGGTAGTGGCTGATGCCGATCGAGGGCGTCACGTGGATCTCGTGGCCGCCGATCTCCACGGGGCGCGCGAGCTCGTCGAGGACCTTGTCGGCCACGAGGCGGGCGTGCTCGGGCCGCTCGAGGTCGGGCAGGATCACCACGAACTCGTCGCCGCCTTCGCGCGAGACGGTGTCCACCTCGCGCACGCAGGCCACGAGCCGTCGCGCGACGTCCTTGAGGATGAAGTCGCCGGTGTCGTGGCCCAGCGTGTCGTTCACCACCTTGAAGCGGTCGAGGTCGATGAACAGCACCGCGACGTGGCGCTGCTTGCGGCGCGCGGCCATGATCGCCTGGTTCAGCCGGTCCTGCATGAGGCGCCGGTTGGGCAGCCCCGTGAGCGCGTCGTGGTGCGCCATGTAGTGGATCGTGCGCTCGGTGTTGAGCCGCTCGGTGATGTCCTGGACGAGCGAGGCGAAGCCCGTGACCTTGCCCGCGGCATCGACGAGCGGCGTGTTGTACCACTCGCAATGGATGGTGCGGCCGTTGCGCGCCGTGTTGACGAGCGTGGTCTTGTTGCCCTCGCCCGACTCGAGCAGCTCCCGGCACATCGCCTCCATCTCCTCGCGGGCGGCGGGCGCCGAGAGGATGGGGGCGATGGGCTTGCCGAGCACCTCGTAGCTCGGGAAGCCGAAGATCGCCTCGGCCGCGGGGTTCCACGCGGTCACGCGCCGGCTGCGGTCCCACTCGACCACCGCGAGCGGCGTGCTCTCGAAGTGCATGCGCAGCTTCTGGGCGGCGAGGAGCTGGCCCTGCTGCGCCTTCAGCCGCTCGACGTGCTCCTCGACGAGCGCCTGGTTGGCCCGCTCGAGGCGGTGGCGCTCGCTCTCCAGCTCCGAGGAGAGCGACTCGCGCGCGCGGCGCGTGGTGAGCGAGTCGACCAGCGCCCGGTGCACCCGGTCGTGCACGTACGGCAGCACGATCACGAGGAGCAGGATCATCCCGGAGATGAACATCTGGTCGCGCTCGCCCGAGCGCCCGAGCGTGACGGCGAGCGGCAGCAGCCCCAGGAAGACGGTGATCTTGTAGGCGTAGCGGTGCGGCGCGTAATAGGCGACCGCGCCGGTCATGAGCAGCGTCACCAGCATCACCACCGACAGGCGCTGCACCATCCGGCCGACGTCGGGCAGCAGCACCGTGCCGATCGCCATCCAGCACGCGCCCGAGAGCACGGTGCCCACCAGGAAGCGGCGCTCCCAGACGGGCATCTCGGAGGCGGGACGGGACTCGCGGATGAACGCCTTGTAGACGAGGTAGCGGCCCACCGTCACGAGCGCGATCGCGGCGAACCACGCGAACAGGCCCGGCCGCGACAGGTCCTCCCAGAGGATGGCCCCCAGGATGAAGATGACCAGCAGCGTCGCGAGGTAGCCGACGAGCGAGAACCGGAAGAGCAGCCGGATCTGCTCCGCATGAAGCGGTGTTTCGGCGGCGCCCGCTTCGGCGGACTGGGGCGCCGCGTCCCTGTGCGGGGGATCCATTCCCCTCCTAGCTCGGGCGAGGCGCCCGGGCGGTGAGTACGCCGGCGCAGTGTAACATTGCCCGTGGCCGCCATACGCCCCCTTCCCGAGCTCCTGGTGAACCAGATCGCCGCCGGCGAGGTGGTGGAGCGGCCCGCCTCGGCCCTCAAGGAGCTGCTCGAGAACAGCCTGGACGCGGGGGCGCAGTCGGTGGCCGTCGAGCTCGCCGAGGGCGGCGTGCGGCGCCTGCGGGTGGCCGACGACGGCGGCGGCATCGAGCGCGACGACCTGCCGCTCGCCGTGGCGCGCTTCGCCACGAGCAAGATCGCCACGCTCGCGGACCTCGAGCGCGCCGCGACGCTGGGTTTCCGCGGCGAGGCGCTCGCCTCGATCGGAGCGGTGGCGCGGCTCGCCGTCGTGACGCGCCGCCCCGGGGAGCGCCACGCGTGGCGGATCGCCTGCGAGGCGGGCAGGGTCTCCCCCGTGGAGCCGGCCGCGCTCGCCGCGGGCACCGCCGTCGAGGTCGAGGACCTCTACTTCAACACGCCCGCGCGCCGCAAGTTCCTGAAGAGCGAGGCGACCGAGTTCGCGCGCTGCGA
>Ga0187774_10000525_pt1 | contig 13148 bp, 16 predicted proteins | sample 0216_BV02_MP05_2_FD_133152 | JGI IMG/M metagenome (GOLD analysis project Ga0187774, IMG submission 133152) | Tropical peat soil microbial communities from peatlands in Department of Meta, Colombia - 0216_BV02_MP05_20_MG | ecosystem: Environmental > Terrestrial > Soil > Wetlands > Peat | place... | reverse complement strand
TCCCGCGAGCGCACGTGGCGCATCGACGCCGTCCCTTGGTCCGAAAAGAACACCGAAGCCTTCGCCGGTCTTCACAACCAAGGCAAGCGCGTCCTCCTAATAATGGACGAAGCCTCCGCCATCCTTGACCTCATCTGGGAGGTCGCCGAAGGCGCGATGACCGACGCCAACACTCAAATCATCTGGCTGGCCTTCGGCAACCCAACGCGCAACGTCGGCCGATTCAAAGACTGCTTCCCCGGCGGCCGCTTCGCTCACATGTGGAACTCCGCCACCATCGATTCCCGCGAAGTTCCCTTCACCAACAAAACCCTCTTCGCCGAATGGATCGAAGCCTATGGAGAAGACAGCGACTTTGTCAGAATCCGCGTTAAGGGAATGTTCCCTCGAACTGGCGAAATGGAGTTCATCTCAGCGGCAGATGTTGAAGCTGCAATGGCCCGAGATGCAACTACCTCCTTGGTTGACCCCCTCGCCCTCGGCGTCGACGTCGCCCGCTTCGGCGCCAACGAATCAGTCATAGCAATCAGAAAGGGACGCGATGCCCGATCAATCCCCTGGCGCTTCTTCCGCGGCCTCTCGACCGTCGAACTCGCCACACAAGTCCACCGCGCGCATACTGATTATTCTAGCGACGGCATTTTTATTGATGGTGGTGGCGTCGGTGGCGGTGTGGTCGACCAAGTCCGCCACTCCCACCTCTTCTGCCACGAAGTCCAGTTCGGCGCCAAAGACGATTGCGCCGGAGTTTGGGGCATCGACGGGGAGCGCTACGCCAACAAGCGCGCCGCAATGTGGGGGGCAATGCGGTATTGGATTAAAACTGGGTCCCTCCCTAACGACCCAGAGCTTAAAGCCCAACTGATCGGGCCGACCTATTCCTTCAACAACCGCAACGAGATCATCCTTGAGTCGAAGGAAGATATGATGCGCCGAGGGGTGGCGAGCCCCGACCGCGCCGATGCGCTGGCGTTGACTTTCGCGTACCCACTCGCTGCCCACGTTGGGGCTGGCCGTGAAGGCCCGCCGCGGGAGGCCAAAGCAGATCATGAGTATGACCCCTTCGATCAAAAGCACATGGAGGCCGCATGACGCCGGAAGAACGAGCCCTATTAAATGCTGTGGCATCTGCTGTTCGTCGAATTATACTCGCCGATGGCGCAGTTGGAATTGATTGCGCTTACCTAGAAAATATCGATGAAGCAATAAAGGCTCTGCAACGTGTGGATAAGGAGGCCGCCTAGATGGTCCATCCAGTCGACGCAGTTACATCTTTCTTCGGTGGTGGAAGCAAGGCAACCCCTGCACCCACTGTAAACATTCCCTCTCCACCCGGTCTAACCCCCGCTCAATCTCCCACCGCCAAGCCCGCGCGTAAGACCTCCATGCAGCAAACCTTCCTCTCCGGCGCAGCCGCGGCTCAACAGGCAGGCGCCGCACCGGGACAGGGAAAGACGTTGATCGGTGCCTAAAGTCCCAACCAGCGATAACGTCGTCCCCATGCGCCGACCCGGCGAGCCCCTCCCCACCACCACCATGCTCGCGATGGCCGCGGCGATGATGCATGCTGAAGGCCGACTGTTCGACCCAACTCCCCTAGCTCCACCTCAAACCATGACCCCAAATGGCCCAGGCCCCAACGCGTCCCGCTGAGCCCAAAGGCGAAGTCTCCAAGCGCGATGTTGAATGGCGCACGTTCGTCATGGGGCGCCTCATGGGCCTCCGCGTCAATCGCTACTCATGGTGGACCCACTGGCGTGAACTCGCGGACTACTTCCTCCCTCGGCGCTATAAGTGGATCATCACCCCCAATCAGATGGCGCGCGGGTCGCCGATCAACCAACATATCATCGACGACACAGGTACCTTCGCAGCGCGCAATCTGGCCAGTGGGCTATTGAGCGGTAAGTGCAACCCCACCCGCGATTGGATCAGGCTGAAAATCCACCGCATCGACGACACCACCACATCCCCCGTCTCCCTTTGGCTTGCCGAATGCAAGCGCCTGATGTATCTCGTCTTCGCCGAATCCAACTTCTACAACGCGATGGCCACCTTCTTCTACGACCTCGTGATCTTCGGCACCGGCGTCAACATCATCTACGAAGACTACGACAACGTCATCAACTGTTTCAATCCCTGCGCCGGGGAATACTACGTCGACATCAACGGGCAGTATCGACCCGTGGTCTTCTACCGTGAGTTCACCATGACCATCGCAGCGGTGGTTAGCGAGTTCGGTATCGACAACTGCACCGCGGCGGTACGCCAACTCTACAACGACACCTCCGGCGCCAACCGCACTCGCGAGATCATCGTGGCCCACGCCATCGAGCCCAACGACGATAACAAAGACTTCGGCATTCCAAAGCGATACAAATTCCGTGAGTGCTATTGGGAATGGGGTGGAAGCACTAGCCCCCAGAGCGGTCAACAGATGCCGCCTGCGTTCTTGAGGACGAGAGGTTATCATGAACAGTGTGCAATCATCGGAAGGTGGGATTTGGTTTCTAATGATGCATATGGGCGATCGCCTGCTATGGATGCGCTCGGGGATCAAAAGCAACTACAACTCGAAACACGACGTAAGGCGCAAGCAATTGACAAGATGGTCAACCCTCCTCTCGTTGCGGATGTTCAGCTTAAGAATCAACCTGCTTCTTTGTTACCCGGAGCCATGACCTACATCTCCGGCTTCGCGGCCAATGGAAAGCCCGCGATCGGCACAATCTACGACACCAAGTTCGACGTGAAGGCCATCACCGAAGACCTCGCTGAAGTGCGTGAGCGAATCAACAAAGTCTTCTTCATCGACCTCTTCCAGACCATCAGCCAAGTCGAGACCCGCTCCAACGTGACCGCCACCGAGATCGACGCTCGCCGCGCTGAAGCCATGATAATGCTCGGCCCCGTCCTCGAGCGCATCGACAACGAAGTCCTCAAACCCACCATCGAGCGCGTCTGGGCCATCATGTCGCGCGCCGGGATCTTCCCACCGGCCCCCGCCGAAATCCAAGGGCAAGAGATCAACATTGAATTCATCTCCATGCTCGCGCAGGCCCAAGACGCGGCGCAGGCCGGGGGCATCGAGCGCCTCTTCGGCATCGTGGGCAACGCCGCCGGTGTCGACCCCACAATCATGGATAACGTCGATTGGGATTTCGCGCTTGACAAGTACTCGGCGCTACTGAAGAATGATCCCCGAATAATTCGTAGTCCCGATGCGGTTGCCAACATCCGCCAGCAGCGCCAGCAGCAACAGCAAGAGATGCAGATGGCTCAACAGGCTGACATCGCGCAGAAGCTAGCCGCGGGCGCGAAGACCCTCAGCGAAACCGACGCAGGCGGCGGCCGCAACGCGCTTCAAGCAGTAACAGGTGCAGCATGACTATTACAACTGAAGTAGATTGGTCACTATTCACAGATAGTGAGATTGAGAGCCTTGTTGATAAAGGCCTCCGACATGAATCTGGAAAGACTCCTCGTGACTACCTTAAGCAGTGGTTATCCATTGCAAGGCATTTTGCGTTTACTACTCACGATGACAGTTTTGGCGAGTTTGAAAAGGAATTTGCTATCATCATTAAACGGCTAGTATCCGCCGAACGCAAATTGAAAGAACTTGGTGTAGATGGATAATGCCTCCGATCGCAAGCAAATCAACGCCGCCCGCAAAGCCGCCCGCCTTGCGGACCAGAACGACCGCGAGGTCCTTGCGACCCTTGCCTCTACTGAGCCCGGCCGCGCCTTCCTCTGGCGCCGACTCGAATCGGCCAACATCTTCTCCACCATCTTCAACGACAACCCCAGCCGCATGGCCTTCAACGAGGGCGTTCGCACTGCGGGCCTTGATCTCCTCAACCTCTGGGTCCAAGCAAGCCCAGACTCCTTCATCTTAGCAATGCGAGAACACAATGGCAGAAGCTCCGAATCCGACGCCAGCACCCAGCCCGACACCGGAGCCTCTGGGGAACGATCCGACAGTACGGAATCCGGACGGGTCGATCAAGGACCCGGCAGCGAATCCGAATCCTTCATCGAACCCCGAGCCGAAGCCTGAGCCCAAGGCTGGCGACGAGCCAAAGCCCGCACCGAAGCCCCCTGCCGAAGGCGCCCCTGAGAAGTACGAAGCCTTCAAAGCGCCGGAGGGATATGAACTCGACGCTGCCCTTGTTGAAAAGGCCTCTCCGCTCTTCAAAGAACTCGGGCTGAATCAAGCACAGGCCCAGAAGCTCATCGACTTCTATGGCGACGCTGCCTTGAAGGCAGGTGAAGCCCCGTTCGAAGCCTTCGAGGCAACCCAAAAGGAATGGCGCGATTCCGTCATCGCCGATCCAGCCCTCGGCAACGGCAAAGACGGCCTCAAGGACGAAGTCAAAGCCGCCATCGGCCGTGTCGTCGATAGCCTTCCGCACGAAATCAAAACCGACTTCCAACAAGCAATGACCCTCACCGGCGCCGGTAACAACCCCGCCTTTGTCAAAGCCTTCTACAACCTTGCACAACGCCTGAACGAAGGCTCTTTGGTCAGAGGCGGGGGCCCGTCGCCGGAGGGTCAGTCCAAACCCGGCGCACCGCGCTCCGCCGCTTCCGCCCTATTCCCGAACCTACCCTCCGCCAATGGCTAGCCCCAGAGTGGGACGAAAGGCAACCGCCTAGATAGGCATACGGAGTTCACCGCATGAACCTTAACCCACCTAGGAGCTAACCGATGGCAGCCGCCATTATCGGCAGTACGGCACTCACGTACGCTGACTGGGCGAAGAGGATGGATGATGGCTACCGTGTGGCCATGATCATCGAACTCCTCTCCCAAACCAACGAAATCCTTGACGACATGATGGTCGTCCAGGGCAACCTTCCCACAGGCCACAAGACTACCGTCCGCACTGGCCTGCCCCAAGCAACGTGGCGCCTGTTGAACCAAGGCGTCCCGAACGCAAAATCAACCACCGCGCAGATCGTCGACACTTGCGGCAATCTGGAAACCTACTCCGTCATCGACAAGGACATCGCCGACCTCAACGGCAACACCGCCGAGTTCCGGCTCAGCGAGGTGAGGGCCTTCCTCGAAGGCATGTCGCAGCAGGTTGCCTCGACGCTGATCTACGGCAACCAAGCGGTGAACCCTGAACGCTTCACCGGCCTTGCCCCTCGCTACTCAACCACCAGCACCTCCAACTCCCAAACCGCCAATAACGTCCTCTCCGCTGGCGGCAGCGGCTCCACCAACACCTCCATGTGGATCACCGTATGGGGTAGCGACACCTCCCACGCGACATTCCCGAAGGGCAAAATCACTGGCCTTCAACATCGGGACATGGGCGAGTGGCCCGTCACCGACTCCGCCGGTAACACCTACCAAGCCTACCGCGATCACTTCAAATGGGAAATCGGCTACGTCCTCCGCGACTGGCGCTACACCGTTCGCATCCCGAACATCGACATCACCCAACTGACCGGCGTCTCGGCGGCGAACCTCATCAACCTCATCGTCCGCGGGCTCTACAAACTCCCCACCGCCCCGGTCTCCGCCACCGCCATCCAGACCTCGGACACTCCCGAAGTCCGCGCCGATATGGGTCGCACGGTTATCTACTGCAACCGCGTGATCCGCACCTACCTCGACCTCCAAGCCATGAACAAGACCAACGTCCTGCTCCGGCTCGAAGAATTCGACGGCAAGGTCGTCACCACGTTCAGGGGCATTCCCGTCCGCACCTGTGACGCGATTCTCAACAACGAAGCCACGGTTTCGTAAGGAGGCATGAAATGATTCTCGACGGCTTCCTCACCTTCACGGGCGATGCCCAAGGCGCCACCGGTACCATCGCAGTCGCCGGTACCATCTACGATGCGCCGACCACGGGCACCCAGAACTCCTCCAACGTCATCGACCTTGGTGTGACCAACGGCATCCCAACCTCAGCCAACGGCGGCGGCGCACGCGACATCGGCATCGGCGACGATCCGATGCTCAAGCTCCTCGTCCAAGTCTCCACCACCTTCGTCTACGGCGCTGGCGGCGGAACAACCTACATCATCCTTGCAGGCGCCCCCGATAGCGGCACCGGCACCGAGGGCTCCTACACGACGATGTGGACTTCGCCAACCTACGCTCAAGCTGACATGACGGCGGGCGCTCAACTGGCCAACGTCGACGTGCCGCTCGTGATCCCGGGTCAAGCCCTCCCGCGCTACCTCCGCTTGACCTTCGTCACCGCGACCGCCACCTACACCGCTGGCCAAATCTACGGCGGCGTTGTCATCGACCGCTTCGATCAGACCAAAGGCACCACCGGCGCGCTCAGCGGCTATCGTGCTGGCGTCACGGTCAGCAACTAAGGAGGGCCTCAATGCGCATTCGCAAATCCCTCCTCCTCGCCGCTACCGCCTCGCTGCTGACCGCGGGCACAATTGCCCTCGCCCAGCAGCCCGGCGTCAATACCAACTTCGCGGTTGTCTGGAATATGGTGTATGAGGCTTCAACCATCAAGCCCACCTACTCCTCCAGCTTCCTCGTCAACCTCGCCGCATCGCCGACCGACGTCTGCGGACTCCGTGGCTCCTCGACGAAGACAGTTCGTCTTCGTCGAGTCCTACTCGCAGGCGCCGCGTCGGTGGTGTCAACCGAACCGGTGGCAATCAATAAACTCTCATCTGCCAATACCACCGGCGTCTCTGTCTCGCAGACTGCTATCCCCTACGATTCTACCTACGCAGCAGCCTCGGCCCTCGCTGAACATTGGACCACCTACTCTACTGGTGGCACAACCATCGGCACCTTGGCTGAACCGTTCCTCACCTACAGTAACTACTCCACTGGTGTAGGCGCGGCGCAGACAGTGTCCTTCGGACAGTTTGGTTCGGCTGCTGTTCTCCGTGGTACCTCGCAGCAGATCACGGTGAATCTCAACGGCCTCACCATCCCAGCAGGCGTCGGTACCGCCCAACTCCTCTGCACCTTCGAATGGACAGAGGATAACGACAATTGATCCTCGATCGCCCCTTTAGTCCGCGCTTAGGGGCGATCGCCCTCGCTGGGGGCTTTGTGTTGGCTTATGTCCTCGCCACCGCAGAGCCTCCAGCGGCCATTGGCTTTGTCAGTCTGATCGCTGCCTACGCCCTTGGCCTCTGGCTCGCCGACCTCGAAATGTTCTGGATCGGCTGGTGCGTCCTCAGCACCCTCGGCCTTGCTATCTACGCCTTCTTCCTAACCGATTTCCTCAACCCCAACTACCCCGCTTGCTTCGTGGCTATTGGCTTGGCGGCAGCGCTGGCCTATCGCCTTTGGTGGTTCATCCCGCCCGGCATCATTGGCCTTGCCCTATTCCAATCTCGCGGTGCCATCGTTGCCGCAAGCGCCGCAGCCTTCCTCTGGCTCTGGCGCCATTCACGCGTCGGCGCTGTCATCGCCATTCTAGTCTTAGTCTCCATCATCGTCGACCTATCCCCGGCCCAACGCGCCGACGCTATCGCCCAGCGCCTCGGCATCTGGCACGACACAATGGCCCACCTCACCGTTTGGGGCCACGGCTATGGGAACTTCGCTCGCGAATACGCCAGCTTCCCCGTGCGCACGAACATGACCTTGGCCCTCGCGCCCCATGCCTACAACGACTTCCTCGAACTCACCTTCGACTTCGGCCTCTTCGCCATTCCGCTTTGGCTCGTGGTTGCCCTCTCCCTCGAATCCGCCGACCGCGACACGGCGCTGATCGTGGTTGCCTTCCTGGCTCTCGGCCTGACCTTCTTCCCCTTCTACGTCCCCGGCGTTGCCCATGCCTTCGTCCTGACCCTTGGCCACGCCGTCAGAGCCTCCTCCGCCCACCGCCTAAGGCTCGCCACATGACCGCGTGGGCCTTCATCCTCTCCATCATCTTCATCGACGGTTGGACTGGCTCATCCATCCCCACCGGCTGGCAATTCATAGCCCTCACCGTCCCTTGGATGATCTGGCGTGACCCGGCGCTGCCTTGGCCAATCACTGCCCTCGGCATGGCCTTCATCGTCTATGCCCTCGCCGCCGTCCGCTGGTCCCTTAACATCGACTTCGCGATCCACGCCCTTTGGATGCAAGGCGCCATCGCGGGATGCTTCATCCTCGGCTACAAACTCCACAACCTCGACGGCGCCCTTCGCGGCTTCCTCCTCGGCGCTTGCGTCTCCAGCGCCCTCGCCGTGGCCCAATGGTTCGGCTGGAACCACATCCTCACCTATGCCAACGACACCTACCCTGGCCTATACTACAACCCCGTCATCGCCAGCGAGGTCTTCGCCGTCCTCGTCATCTGGCTCCTAGCCGCTGGCAAGCCCTTCCACATCCTGCCCTTGACCCCCGGTATCCTGCTTGAAACCTCCCGCTCTGGCATCGTCGCTATGGCCCTCTCTGGCCTCGCCTATTTAGTCCTCCGCGATCGGCGCTGGCTCTTGGCCTTGATCCCTCTCGCCTTCCTCATTGCTTGGTACATCGCTGCCCCAGACGGCCGCGATACCCTCCGCCTAGCTATCTGGTCCGCCACTCTCGCTAACCTATCCCCATTCGGCGCAGGCCCCGGCGCAATGGACTCGGTCCTCCTACCCTTCCACGGCTCCTTTATCTCCCCGGAGTATGCGCACAATGAGTTCCTTGACTATGCCTATCAATACGGCCTCGGCGCAGCCCCGTTCTTGGTCCTTGCCTTGGCTCCAGCCCTTGCCACCGACCGCCTCGAATGGCCAGCTTACATCGCCTTCCTCGCGGCCGCTTCATATTCCTTCCCGCTTCATTCGCCACCTCTGGCGGCTATGGGTGCTTTGCTTGCGGGTCATCTTTGCAGTCATCTGGGGCTGGCTCGCGGTCTGCGCCTCGATCGCGGATATGGAATCCTATCTCGGAGTGCTACTGCATGATCCTGGCATGGTTCAACAAGCGGCGCAAATCTTCCCCTACCACTTCACCATTCGCTATCGCGCTTTGGGAGTAAGATGATGAAGAAACTTTCCATCCTGCTTCTCGCATCGGCTCTCGCCGCTCCGGCTTGGGCCCAATCCACAACTCCCGGTGCGCCCGTGACCGCAGGCGTCGCTCAGCAAGTCACCGACAACCCAACCGTCACCGCATCCTCCTACACCTCGGGCAAATGCCTTGGGGGATTTCGCCAAGTCACCGTCGGTCTCTACAATGGCCAAACCGGCTTCCTAACCAACTTCCGTGTGTTCAACTCCGATGGCACGGCGCCACCGACCCTACAAGTCTATGTCTTCGACGCGAGCCCGACTTCGTCCAAATGCGACAACACCGGGAACTTCTCCCTCGCGTCCCCCGATGCCCAGCATATGATCTTCGGCCCGGTCTCCATAACCCTTGCCTCCCCCGCCGCGGGCGCCAACTCCTTCACCTTCGCCAGCACTGACCTTCTCCCGCCGCGGCCCTTCGTCACCGGCGGATCGTTCTCAGCGACAGTCAAGACCATCTGGTACGCCCTCGTTGCCGGTTCCACCTTCACCCCGCTCACCACCACCGGCTTCTCCACCCGCACTGGAGTCCTGCTGAACTAATGCGCCGACTTCTACCAGCCCTCGCCCTTGCCCTCTGCGTCGGCGGCGCTACTCCGCAGCAGGCAGTCGTCGTCCTGAGCGGCGGCTGCCCCCCAAGCATTCAAGTCGGCGGGCAATGTCCACCCGTCGGCTTCAACTTCACCACGGGCCAGTATTGGGCCAATGGCTCAGCGTCAGTCACCTCACTTCTCTCAGATACCCGTGCCTCCAACGGCTACGCCTCTGATACCGCTGGAGCCCTTCGGCTCTTTGGCAATGACACCCTTCGCATTACCAATCTAGGTCTGCTGATTGAAGAAGCACGAACCAACGTCGCCTTACAATCCCAAACCTTCGACAATGCCAACTGGTCCAAATCGAACGGCGCTGTTTCTGCCAATACAACCATAGCGCCTGACAACACTGCAACGGCAGATACCTTCACCGGCAACGCCGCAGGGTCCAACACCTACGGCGTCTTTAAGAGCTTCACTCTCGGGTCCGGTACCACTGCTGCATATTCCATCTACGTGAAGCCAGGGACCTCTTCCTTCATAGCCATTGCCATTGCCGTATCCGCGGGCAATTACTTCACCGCTGTATTCGATCTCACCGCTTGTGGCAACGCAGCCTCTCAAACCTCGACTGGTGGAACCTCGGGCACGATCTCATCTTCAAGTTCCTCAACCGCCGCTGGCGGGTTCTGTCGTATCATGGTAGTTGGCGCGGTGACGGGAGCCAACCCAGTCTTCAACATCGAACAAGCTGTCGGCGCCACAGGCAACACCTTCAACACAGCGGGCGACGTAACCAACGCGCCGCAGTCGAAGACCTCAATCCTCTGGGGCGCGCAGGAGGAAGCCGGTTCTTTCCCAACCTCCTACATCCCCACCACGACGGTGAGCGTAACACGGGCGGCCGATGTCATCTCGTTGATCGGCCCAGCGAACACCGCCGCATTAAGTGCCCAATCAGCCTTCTTCCAAACGAATCTGGTGTCCGCCGGAACCACGCCGCGTTTAATGCATTGGACCGGCGGCGCTTTCATTCGCTACGGCAGCACAACCCAACTAGAAGTGTTCAACGGCACCAGCACTGCCACAGCCACCGCAGGCAGCGGCACCACCGCCGGGGTGTTCAAATCCGCCGCAGGCATGGACGCGTCGTCATTCACCGGGATTCTAAACGGCGGCACGTTGGCAACGCAGGCGTCAGCGTGGGCCGCAAACACCGGCACCGTCTACCTTGGCAACCTCGCCGCAGGCAATCGCGCCATCAACGGCTACATGCAAAAAGGCGCTCTAAGCTTAAGCAAAGGACAGTTCAATTCAGCAACATCGCCATAGGAGTCGCAAATGGCTCAGTTCGCTCTGCTTGTCGTCCTCCTGCTTCTCGTCACACAACCGGCCCGCGCCGATCAATACGACTTCGTCCTCCAGTTCAACAATGCGACTGAGATGAACAACGACAGCGTCGTGACGCAACATTCGAGTGATGGCCTTCCACTGCCTGACCACACCATGCTGGTTGCCATGACGCGTATCTCAAACGGCCAAGACGTGCCGGGGACATTTATCCTGATCTCCGAGCCCATCGACCTCTCCGCCCTCCACGGACACGCAAAGCTCTACCTCGAGATCGACCGTGACAAATGCATCGCGCGCCAAGTCGGCTGCATCGTCCAGAGTCACGCTGGCGGCGGCCTCCTGCAAGACATCCAATTCTCCCCCGTCTACATGGGCGCCGATATGCCGTGGGGGAACCTTCAATGAAATTCTGGCTGTTATTCAATCTTGCAATCCTCGCCCTTTCAACTCAATATGTCTATGTAAGGAGAAACCAATGGCACGTTGGAGACTGACCGCCGCGCACTACTTGAAGATCAAGGACACGCGCTGGCGCTATGAAGAAACTGATCGTGAGACCGGCGAGCGTGTGGAGCAGGTCTACGATGTTCCGCGCTTCCTCGATCCATCCAACCCCCGCGACTGTCGCTCCGCTGGCGATTGCATCGTGAGCTTCCCCGAAGGCGCTCAGCGCGGCGATTGGATTCTGATTGACGAGAAGCAGATGCCGACGCCGGATATGGAACCGCTGGACGCCGACGCTGAAGCCATCACCACTGAGATGCAGAAGCACTGGACGCATCCGATGGAGGATATGCCGTCGCAGGGCGGCTTCAATCAAACGGCGCTGTTGGAGGGTTTGGAGAAGCAACTCACCGCTGCGTTCGCCAATGCCTCGAAGGCTATTGGGACTCAACCTGTGTCACTCAAAGGCGTTGACCCCGACGAGTTCAAACAGCTTCAAGAACAAGTCGCCGCGCTTATGGCGCGGAATGCAGAGCTTGAGGCGGGTAAGCCTAAGGCAGCCGCACGGAGAGCCTAAGTGGCCTCTCAAACTGACCTCGACCAAGGCGGAACGGCTCGCCAGTATCAACAAATCTGGCTTGGGCCGTCCGTCGGTTGGGTGACATTCCCTGTCACCAATCCTGTCTCAATCATCACTACCGGCACTACCACGCTCGAAAATGGTTCGACGCTGGTGTTGGTAAACTACAACGGCACTGTATCCATTCAGCTTTGGGACCCACTAACGGCGTTGCCCGCTGGCACGTTGCCCGGAAAGAATGTCGGCTATCCCTTAACCATCGTCGATATCGGCGGCCACGCCAGCGATGTTAACATCATCACCGTCCTCCCCGCCGCGACCCGTACTATCGACGGCCTATCCTCCTGGACCATCACCAACTCGTTCGGCGGCGTGATCCTTAAGCCCAATCTCACGACTGGTAATTGGACAACCAATCCATGAAGAAGCTTCTCTTAGCCCTCTGCGCCGCGGCGCTTTCTTCAACTGTCCAGGCCCAAACTGGTCTTGCCCCGGCGAACTCTGTCTGGGGCAACAACACCGGCTCACAAGCACAGCCGGGCTTTCATACCATTGGAAGCTTCAGCGCACTATTTGCTAGCCCAACAGCGCAAGTAGGATTGTCCGTAGTCAATGGCACCGCCACTACCGCAATGCGATCTGACGCGGCGCCTCCACTAGACCAATCCATATCCCCGACATGGACGGGGACGCATACCTTCGCCATTTTGCCCGTACTCCCAAGTCAAACCGCGAATAGAATGTTCGCCGCGCCAAATGGTTCTTCGGGCGTCCCCAGCTTCCGCGCCTTAGTCGGCGCCGATCTTCCATTCCCGAGCGCCTCAACTCTTGGCGGTGTTGAATCCTACGCAGCTGTATCCCATCAATGGATCAACACCATTTCCACCCTCGGCGTTCCTTCCTCAACTCAACCAGGGTTCTCAGACTTAAGCGGTAGCATTGCCGTAGGCCAAATGAATTCTGGGACCGATGCTTCCGCCTTCACTTGGTGGCGCGGCGATGGCACTTGGACGTCGATCTATCAGAAAAATGCTCAAACTTACTACGTCCGTACTGATGGTAGCGACAGCAACAATGGTCTAACCAACAGCGCCGGTGGCGCCTTCCTCACTTGGCAACATTGTGCTGATGTCGCGACACAGACCATCGTTATTGCCAACGGCTACGATATAACCTGCAAGGCCGGTCAAGCCACAGCAACTTTCACCGTCTCAGGCACCTCGGCTGTCGAAGGCCGT
>Ga0187774_10000524_pt1 | contig 13150 bp, 10 predicted proteins | sample 0216_BV02_MP05_2_FD_133152 | JGI IMG/M metagenome (GOLD analysis project Ga0187774, IMG submission 133152) | Tropical peat soil microbial communities from peatlands in Department of Meta, Colombia - 0216_BV02_MP05_20_MG | ecosystem: Environmental > Terrestrial > Soil > Wetlands > Peat | place... | reverse complement strand
GACGGCGCCGACGATCATCGCGCCGATCACCGGCGGCAGCGCCTTCGCCAGGCGCGGCGCGAGCGACAGCGCAAGGAACGCAGCCGCCATCGGCGCCGCGATCCAGAAATCGTCGCGGATCGCGTACACGAGGTTCAGGCCGAAGCGCAGGAACACGCCCGCCACCATGCCCATGACGATCGGCATCGGCACCGCCTCCATGGCGCGCTTCACCCAGCCCGAGAGCCCGAGCACGAGCATCAGCACGCCGCAGCCGAGATAGGCGCCGATCACCTGCGCAAACGTCACGTGCCCGAGCGCGCTGCCGACCAGCACCGCTCCGGGAATGGTCCAGAAGAAGACGAGCGGCTGGCGGTAGAACCAGCAGAAGAAGATGCTCAGCAGCCCGTTCAGGAAGAACGAGCCGAAGATCCAGGACGCGAGGTCCGACTCCGACAGGCCGCCGCGCGTGCCGACCGCGAGGATGATCGCCACCGGCCCGGAGGCGGCGAAGATGAAGGCGACGAGCGCGTTGCCGGCGTTGTGGCCGTCGAGATCGGCGACGAACTGGCGCGGCGAGGGCGGGCGGGCCTGCGTGGCTTCGAGCGGCACGGCGCGCCTCACACGCAGTAGAAGTCGATCATGGTCGGAATGCGGTCGTTCAGCAGCACGATCTTCTTGGCGGCGATCAGCCAACCGCCCGACTCGCGGCGCAGCCTGTGCTCGTAGCGCCCGAAGAAGACGTGCTGCGTGGCGCGCTCGACGTCGTACACGTGGCAGGTCCAGGTCGAGCGCAGCTCGAGCATGCCTCCGGGCGCGCCGTCCGCCAGGAGTATGCCCGAGACGGCGTGCGCGGTGCGCGGCAGGGTGAGCGAGGCGACCGAGAGCCCGGAGCGCACGCGCCAGACCCGGTCCTCGAGGCCGGCGCGCGCCGAGTAGTAGATGAGCGAGACTTCGCGGTCGGGCGACGCGGTGAGCGTGTGCGCGTCCTTCCAGGCGGGCATCCAGAACTCGGCGTCCTCGCGATACAGCGCCAGCCAGTCGTCCCAGCGCTGCGCGTCTAGGTAGTGGGCCTCGCGGTACAGGACGCTTGCCGCCTCGGGCGGTGGCAGCGCGCTCATCGCGGCGCGCCCCGCGCGAGCAGGCGCTGCCACGCGAGGTACAGCGCGTGGTAGACGGTCTCGTCGGCGGTGTCGAACGCGCCATGCATCGAGGTCGCGGGCGCGATGCCGAGCTCGCGCGCGTGCTCGTCTGCGCCGGCGCGCATCGCTCCAGTGCCGCGCAGGGTGCCCTGCTGCCATTCGATCTCTCCGGAGCGGAATCCCTCCTGGCAATCCTCGTAGGTCGCCGTGTCGTCCGGGGTGGCGAGCCCGCTGGGGTTGTAGAAGTCTTCGTACTGGCGCAGCCGTTGGCGGCGCGCCTCGGGGCTTTCGCCCACGGGCGCCACGCAGTAGGTGGTCATCTCGGTGAGGTCCACTGCGAGCGGGCGGATTACGCGCATCTGCAGCGCCGCGCTCGAGCCGAGCTGCAGGTTGGGGAACAGGCAGAACTGGCGCGTGCGCAGCATCCAGTCGGCGCGCAGCGCGCCCACGCGCTGCTCGAGCTCGGCGAGGCAGGCGAACAGCGGGTGGCGTTCCACCGGCGCCTTGGTCCACACCAGCGCGTGGCCCTGCTCGAAGCCGAACGAGCCCATCTCGGTCTCCAGCTCGCGGCCGGCATGGCCCTGCCAGACCGCGGGCGCGACGTCGCTGCGCTCGCCCATCGCCGCGCGCCGGTCGAGCAGGCGGAAGTACGACGGGTGCACCGAGGTGAGGTGGTAGGCATCCAGGGTGTTCTCGAGCTGCAGCTTCCAGTTCGCCCGATAGGTGTAGCTCACGTCGCCGGGCAGCAGCTCGATGCCCTGCGCGGACTGGTCGACCACCAGATCGATGAACACGCGCGCGTCGCCCAGGAAGGCCTCGAGCGGCGCGACGTCTGCGGCGAGGCTCGCAAACAGGAAGCCGCGGTACTCCCCGAAGCGCGGCACGCGCACCAGGTCGTGCGACTCGGCGTCGAAGGCCTCGGGATAGGCGCCTTGCGCGCGCGCCTTGATCGCGACGTTGCGCCCCGAGCTGTCGTAGGCCCAGCCGTGGTAGCGGCACACGTGCGCCTTCGCGTTGCCGCGGCTGCCATGGCACACGAGCGCGCCCTTGTGGCGGCAGCTGTTGATGAAGCAGCCGAGCGAGCCGTCGGCGGCGCGCATCAGCACGACTGGCCGGCGCCCGATCCAGCTGCACAGGAAGTCGTGCGGCCGGGGAAGCTGTGAAGCGTGCCCGACGTAGATCCACGAACCCTCGAAGACGTGCCGCATCTCGAGCTCGAACACCGCTTCGCTGCGAAACGCGTCGCGGTGCACGCGGAACACGCCCTCGCGCGGGTGATGGTCGATCAGCCGCTCGATGTCGGCAGCGGACTGCACGCGGCTCTTTCTCCCCTTCGGGTGCGGCGGCTACGCGTCGCTCACCGGCGTGGTGGCGACGATGAACACGAGGTCGGTGATGCCGGTGTTGTAGATCGCGTGCTCGACTTTCGGCGCGATGAAGATCACGTCGTGGCGGCGCACCACGCGGCGCTTGCCGTCGATCACCATCAGGCCCTCGCCTTCGAGCACGTGGTAGACCTGCTCCTGCACCTTGTGCGCGTGCGGCTCGACGTAGGCGCGCGGCTGGTAGCACGAGATGCGGTAGTCGATGTGCTGCGAGCCCGTGGTCTCCGGGTGCACCAGGAACTTGGAGAACGCGCCGCCAAAGTGGCCGGGCAGGTCCTCCCAGTCGACCTCGGCGATGTGGCGGATCACCGACTCGCGCTTGGGTTTGCGTTTCATCGTGGTTCCTTGGCAAAGACCTTCGCCGCTCCGAATACGGGCTCCTTGTGCGGGATCGGCGGCAGCGCCCAGGCGCCGGTGGCGGGCGGCCGGATGTTGGCGTCCACGTGCACGTCGACGAGGCACGGCTTGCCCAGCTTCACGGCGTGCTCGAGCGCCCCGGCGAAGTCCTGCGATTTCTTCACCGTGATCCCCTCCACGCCCGAGGCGCGCGCCCAGGCGGCGAAGTCCGGATTGTACGGCTTGCCCTCGGGGCCTTCGTAGAAGCCGGTGCCGATCTCGCGCCCGTTGAAAAGCCCGTACTGGATGTCGCGGATCGCCGCCCAGGAGAAGTTGTTCCACACCACCCACACGGCGGGGATGGTGTACTCGACCGCGGTGCACAGCACGTGCGGGACCATGGTGAAGCCGCCGTCGCCGCAGATCGACACGCACACCTTGTCGGGCGCGGCGAGCTTGGCCCCGAGAATCGAGCAGGGCCCGAAGCCCATGCCGGAATAGCCCCAGGTATTGAGCATCGCCTGCGGCCGGCGCGCGTTCCAGAACTGCATGTACCAGTTGTGGTGCACCCCCGAGTCGAGCGAGATGATCGCGTCCTCGGGCAGCACCGCGCGGCAGTCGGCGACCACGCGCTCGGGGCGCATGGGCGAGGCGTGGATGTCGAAGTTCGGGCGCGTGAAGGCATCCCACTCCTTCTTCCAGCCCGCGATTCTCTCGCGCCATTCCGCCAGGCGCGGCCCGGCCTCGAGCTTCTTCGCGGCGAGCGCGCCGAGCAGCTGCTCGAGGAAGGCCTTGGCGTCGGCCAGGATTCCGAGGTCGGGCGGATAGTTGCGCCCGATCTCGGCGTGGTCGACGTCGACGTGAATCAACTTGGTGTGCGGGAAGTTCCACGAGTAGCCCGGCAGCCACGACGAGGCCGAGCGGTCGTCGAACCTCGCGCCGATCGCAAGCACGAGGTCGGCGTAGCGCCCGGCCTGGTTCGCGGGATAGGCGCCGTTCCGGCCGATGAAACCGAGCGACAGGGGATCCTCCATGTCGAGGCAGCCCATGCCGTTCGGCGAGCTGATGACCGGGATCGAGAGCTTCTTGGCGAGCGCGGTGAGCTCGACGGACGCTTCCGAGAGCGTCACACCGTGGCCGATGAAGAGCACCGGGCGCTGCGAGGCGAGAATCATGTCGAGCGCGCGCGCGACGTCCTCGTTCGAGGCGCCGCTGCGGCGCGACAGGTAGCCGTCCCACGGCGCCTCGAGCCGAGCGTCGGATTCTTCCTGGAACAGGTTGAACGGGATGTCGACGTTCACCGGCCCGGGGCGCCCGCTGGTCATCGTGGTCGCCGCCTGCCTGAGCGCGAGCGGCAGCATCTCGACGCGCGTCGGCTGGAAGCTCCTCTTCACCACCGGGCGCACCACGTTCGGATAGTCGGCCTGGTTGTGGCGGTTCAGCTCCTGGAACGGGCCGCGGTTGAACTGCGAGGTCGGCACGTTCGCGGTGAGCGCGAGCAGGGCGGAGGAGTCGGTCTGCGCCACCGCCAGCGCCATGATGAGGTTGGCCGATCCGGGCCCGGTCGAGGTGAGCGTCGCCACCGGCCGGTGCTTGACGCGGAAGTAGCCGTCGGCCATGTGGCCCGCGACCTGCTCGTGGCGCGGCGAGACGAGCTTCACCTTGTCGGCGACGTCGTACAGCGCATCGAGCAGGCCCACGTTGCCGTGGCCGCAGATGCCGAACACGTAGGGAATTCTCTCCTTGACCAGGAACTCGGCGATGAGCTCCGCGCCCTTTTTCTTGGACATATTCAGGATCTTCCTCTGTCAGACGCGGCACTGTTGCCCGCGATGCGTCCAAAAACTGCGCCATTCGTGAGGCCGGTGCCACCGGGATAGTTGAAGTAGAAGATGCCGCCGACCAGCTCGCCCGCGGCGTAAAGGCCGGGAATCGGCTCGCCGTCGGTCGAGAGGACGCGCGCCTGCGTGTCTATCCTGAGTCCCCCGAACGTGAAGGTGATGCCGCAGGTGACCGCATAGGCCTCGAAGGGCGGCGTGTCGAGCGTGTTGGCCCAATTCGACTTCGGAATCGCGAGCCCCTGCGTGCAGCGCCCGTCCTTCACGTTCGGGTTGAACGGGATGTCCTGGCGCACTGCCGCGTTGTAGGCCTTCAATTCCGCGAGCGCGGCGCTCGCGTCGGTGTCCTCGAGCTTGGCGCACAGCTCTTCGAGCGTGTTCGCCGTGTGCTTGGTCACCTGGCGGATCTTGTATTCGTCCCTCAGCTGCGCCTTCACCTTGGCGTCGAAGATCTGCCACGCGAACTGGCCGGGCTGTCCGAGGATCACGCGGCCGTACTTGGCGTAGGTGTAGTTGCGGAAGTCGGCGCCCTCATCGACGAAGCGCTTGCCCAGGGCATTGAGGTACACGCCCCAGGGGTAGGAATGCTTCTGGAACTGGTCGCCTACCGCGAGGTCGCCGAACTCGGGGGCGTTCCGCTCCCAGGCCACCGCGTGGCAGCCCGACCAGTTGCCCACCGGCGCCGCGCCGATGTCTAGCGCCATGCGGATCACGTCGCCGGTGTTGAAGCGCGTGCCGCGGACTTTCGCGAGCTCCCAGCCCGGACCGAGGTAGCGCGCGCGCCACTCGGGATTCGCCTGGAAGCCGCCGGCGGCGAGCACGACGCTCTGCGCGCGCACTTCCACCGTCTTGCCCGAGCGCTTCACGCGCACGCCTTTGACGCCCCCGTCGTCGGCGACGAGGCCCGTGGCGCGCGCCGAATACCACACCTCGATGCCGTTCTTCTTCGCGGCGCCGGTGAGCGATTCCACGAGCCCGGGGCCGCCGCCGACCGCCTCGACCGTGAGGCCGCCCCAGAACTTGAACTTGCCGCCGATGTTGAACGCCTGCCGACCCCAGGCGGCGGTGAAGCGCACGCCCTTCGAGCGCATCCAGACCACGGTATCCATGCTGCGTTTCACCAGGAGCTCGGTCAGGTCCGGGTCGCAGCGGAATTCGGTGACGCGCGCCATGTCGTCGAGGAACTGGTCTTCCGTGTAGGTGCCGAAGTCGGTGCGCGCGATCTCTTCCGGCGACAAGTCCGGCATCGCGCGCTTCAGGTCCTCGACGCCGTTATAGGCGACGCGCATCAGTCCCGCGGTGAAGCGGCTGTTGCCGCCGGCTTCGTCCTCCGGTGCGCGCTCGAGCACGAGTACGCGCGCCCCTTTCTCGCGCGCGGCGAGCGCCGCGCAAAACGCCGCGTTGCCGCCGCCGACGACGATGACATCCCAACCCGAATCCGCCATGCGCAGGAACCCCTTTCGAGCGTTTCATAGTATCAAATCGATGTTTACGATGTCGGAAAATGGTCGAACCTGGGTTATGATCGATCGGGGTTTCGACGTGAGTGACACCGAGGCAAGAGTCGCCGAGCCGGCCAGGGAGCGCGCCGGCATACAGTCGATCGAGCGCGCGTTCGCGATCCTCGAGGAAGTCGCGCGCCATCGCGACGGCATCGGGCTCGCCGAGCTCGCCAAGCGCGTCGGGCTGCACAGCAGCACCACGTTCCACTTGGTGCGGACCATGCTGCAGCTGGGCTACGTCAGCCAGCCCAAGGACTCGAAGAGGTACCGCGTCGGCCGGCGCCTGTTCACGCTCGCCGCCGCGGCGCTGGACGAGGTCGAGCTGGTGCGCGTCGCCACGCCGATCCTCGAGCAGCTCACCCTCGAGACCGGCGAGTCGGGCCACTTCGCGATCCGCTCCGGGGACGAGGTGGTGGTGGTGGCGAAGACCGCGGGCGGCGGCATGTTCCAGCTGGTCGACCGCTCGGGCGCGGTGCGCCCGGCGCACGCGACGGCGCTCGGCAAGGTGCTGCTCGCCGCGCTCGCCGCGCCGGAGCTCGAGCGCTACCTGCAAACGCACGAGCTGCGCGGCTTCACCGCCAAGACGATCGTCGAGCACGCGCCACTCGAGCGCGAGCTCGAGGAAGTAAGGCGCAAGGGGATCGCCTACGACGACGGAGAGTTCGACCCCGAGGTGCGCTGCGTCGCCGTGCCGGTGCGCGATTTCGCAGGCCGCGTCACAGGCGCGATCGGCATCTCGGGCCCGATCTGGCGGCTGTCGCTGCAGGCGCTGCAGGACAAGTCGACGCGCGTGCGCGCGGCCGCCGCGCGCCTCTCGGCCGGGCTGGGGGTGCGCGCGCCCGCGCCGCAGTAATCCTTCAATTCGAACGAGGAGAGCACATGTTGCTTAAGGGTAAGAGCGTGGTCGTGGTCGGCGGCTCGTCCGGAATCGGGCTGGCGACCGCGCTGCTCGCGAAAGCGGAGGGCGCGACGGTGACGATCGCCTCCAGGTCGGCCGAGCGCCTGCGTGCGGCGGCGGCGCAGTGCGGCGGCGCGCGCACGGTCGAGACCGACGTGACGAGCGACGCGAGCGTGGACGCCTTGTTCAAGGCCTGCGGCCGCGTCGACCACGTAGTGGTGACCGCGGCGCAGCTGCGCACTGGACCGATCAAGTCGCTGTCCATCGACGACGCCAAGGCGACCATGGAGAGCAAGTTCTGGGGCGCCTGGCGCGTCGCGCGCGGCGCCGACATCGCACCGGGCGGATCGCTCACCATCGTCTCGGGTTACTTCAGCATCCGGCCGCGCCCGGGCGTGGCGATCGTAAGCGCGTCCAACGGCGCGCTCGAGTCGCTCGCGCGCAGCCTCGCGCTCGAGCTCGCGCCGGTGCGCGTGAACGCGGTGTCGCCCGGGCTGATCGACACGCCGATCCGCGCCGCCATGCCGGAGGAGGCGCGCCGCAAAATGCTCGAGCAGACCGCGGCCGCGCTGCCGGTGAAGCGCGTCGGCGTCGGCGAGGACATCGCGCGCCAGGTGCTCGCCTTCATGACGATCGGCTTCGCCACCGGCTCGATCGTGTACCTCGACGGCGGGGGCTCGCTCGTATGAAGCTCTGGTATTCGCCCGCATCCCCGTTCGCGCGCAAGGTGCGCGCCTGCGCGATCGAACTCGGCCTGGAGGCGCGCATCGAGCTGGCCGAGGTCACCGTGCTGCCGGCCAAGCCGAACCTCGAGCTCGCGCGCGAGAACCCGCTCATCAAGGTCCCCGCGCTCAAGATCGACGACGGCTCGGTGCTGTTCGACTCGCGCGTGATCTGCGAGTACCTGGACGCGCTCGCCGGAGGAGGGAAGCTCTTTCCCGCCGCGGGCGCGGCGCGCTGGCAGGCGCTCAGGCGCCAGGCGCTCGGCGACGGCATCCTCGACGCGGGCATCCTGCGCCGTTACGAGCTCGCGCAGCGGCCCGAGGCGCTGCGCTGGCCCGACTGGCTCGCCGGCCAGCTCGCGAAGGTGAATCACGGGCTCGATGCAGCGGAGCGCGAGGCGGGCGGCTGGGCCGACAGGCTCGACATCGGCCACGTCACGCTCGCGTGCGCGCTCGGCTGGATCGACTTCCGCTTCCCCGATTCGGGTTGGCGCGCGACGCGCCCGCTGCTCGCGGCGTGGTTCACGCGCGTCTCGCTGCGCCCGTCGCTCGCGCGCACCATGCCGCGCGCCTGAGCGCGCCTTGCCTGCGAAGAGGAATGTTTGTTACTGTGAAGTGGTTATTTGCACTGTGAAATTTCGAATGAAGTAAGAATCGAATTCCAGACAGGAGGAGGAGCCATGGGTGAGGAGACGAAGGACGTCGCGGCGAGCGCAGGCCGCAGGAAAGTATTGAAGGCGGGCGCAACGATGGCCGGCGCGCTCGCGCTCGGATTCCCGGCGATCGTGCGCAGCCAGTCCGACAAGATCAAGATCGGGCATCTCACGCCGCTCACCGGATTTCTCGGCGCGCTCGGCCAGTACGCGGTGCTCGGCATCCGCATGGCCGAGGAAGAGATCAACGCCGCGGGCGGCGTCATGGGCCGGCAGATCGAGCTCGTCTCCGAGGACTCGGTCAATCCCACGACCGCGGCGACCAAGGCGCAGCGCATGTACGAGCAGGACCGCGTCGCGCTGCTGCTCGGCGAGATCAACTCCGCCTCCGCGAAGACCATCATGCAGGTGGCGGCGCGCAACAAGCGCTTCTTCCTGAGCACCGGCGCGCGCTCCGACGTGCTGCGCAGCGCGGACTGCAACCGCTACACCTTCCACATGGACATCCCGGTCACCGTGATGGTGAACGCGGAAGGCCAGGGGCTGGAGCGCGAGGGGCTGGTGAAGGGCAGGCAGGTGTTCTACCTGACCTCGGACTACCTGTTCGGTCACGATCTCGCCAAGGCCGCCAAGAGCTTCATGGCCGAGCACGGCGCCACCACGGTCGGCGACGAGCTGTGCGCGACCGACGTCACCGATTTCAGCCCGTATCTGCTCAAGATCCGGCAGGCGAAGCCGACGCTCGTCGCGACCAACCTCGGCGGCAACCAGGTCACCAACTTCGTCAAGCAGTACGCCGAGTTCGGCCTGCCGTATGCGATCGCCGGCTTCAACCTGAACACCGCTGACGCCTGGGCCGCGGGCCCGGGCAACCTGAGCGGCATCTGGCCGACGGTGTGGCACCACCACATCGACACTCCGGGAACCAAGGCCTTCGTCGCCGCGTTCATGAAGAAGCACGGCAAGCCCCCGGAGAACCACGCCTGGATCGAGTACGTCTCGCTCAAGGTGCTGGCGCAGGCGATGAACGAGATCAAGTCGAGCGACAACGACAAGCTGATTGCGCACCTCGAAAAGCAGCCGCAATTCGACCTGCTCAAGCCGCGCAAGGGCTACTTCCGCTCCTGGGACCACCAGATGCAGCAGGAGGCCTACACCTTCACGGTCAAGAAGCCGGGCACGTACAAGGAGGCGTGGGACTTCCTCGCTTTCAGCGCGCCCATTCCGCGCGCCGACCAACCTCTGGAGCTGTTGTCGCCGACCAAGGCGCAGAGCGAATGTAAGATGTAATGCAGCTCCTCTTTTTGCTGGAGCAGGTGGTAAACGGCCTGGTTCTCGGCGGCTACTACCTGCTGATCGCGCTCGGACTGTCGCTCATCTTCAGCGTGGGCGGGGTGGTGAACCTCGCCCACGGCGCCTTCTACGCGCTCGGCGCCTACGCCTCGCTCGAGATCGCGAAGTTCCTCGGCTTCGGGCCCGCGGTGGCGCTCTCGCCGGTCGCGGTCGGCCTGCTCGGCATCCTGTTCGAGCGCTTCTTCCTGCGCCGCTTCTACACCGCAGATCCGATCCTCGGCCTGCTCGTGACCTTCGGGCTGGCGATGATCGCCGAGCAGGCGATCCGCATGATCTGGGGCGCCGCGCCGCTGCCAGCGTCGATGCCGCAGGCGTTGAAGGGCAGCGTCATCCTGGGAGACTTCCTCTTCTCGCGCTACCGGCTGCTCCTGATCGCGATCGTGGCCGTGGTGCTCACCGGCATCTGGCTGCTGCTGAACAAGACCTCCTTCGGTCGCGTGGTGCGCGCCGGCATCCAGCGCCCCGACATGGTCGCGGCGCTCGGCATACGGCTGCAGCCGTACATGACCACGATCGTGGTGCTCGGCGTCGCCATGGCGGCGCTCGGCGGCGCGCTGTTCGCGCCGATCGCGCTCGTCTACCCGGCGATGGGCGCCGAGATCATCACCGTCGCCTTCGTCGTGGTGGTTATCGGGGGCCTGGGCAGCTTCTGGGGCGTGGTGCTCGCGGCGCTGCTGGTGGGAGTGGTGCGCGGCGTGACGATCAATTTCGTGCCCGCGGCGGGAGAGGCCTCGATCTACATCCTGATGTTCCTGGTGCTGCTGTTCAGGCCGCGGGGGCTGCTTGGCGAGCGTATCGAGAAGTTCGAATGACGCGCCACGGGAAGAACGCAAAGTACCGGGCGCTGTGGATCGCCGCGGCCGCGCTCGTTGCGCTGCCCTTCCTGATGCCCGTGTTCGGCCTGACCGTCAACACGGCGACCGTGACGGTGATCCTCGCGATCGCCGCAGTCGGGCTGAACATCCTCGTCGGCTACACCGGGCTCACGTCCTTCGGGCACGCCGCGTGGCTCGGGATCGGCGCCTACGCCGCGGCGATCGCGCAGAAGCACTGGCTGCACGGGCAGGTGTTCCTGCCGATCCTGATTGCGCTCGCCTTCGTCGCGGCCCTCTCGCTCGTAGTGGGCTTCATGATCCTGCGCCGGCGCGGCGTGTATTTCTCGCTGCTGACGCTCGCGCTCTCCGCGCTCGCCTACGCGATCGCGTTTCGCTGGACCGCGCTGACCGGCGGCGAGGACGGCCTGGGGGGCATCGAGCGCGGCCGCATCGGGCCGGTGTCGCTCGATAGCGCGCCGGTCTGGTACGCGCTCGTCGCCGCGCTCGCCCTGGGCGTGCTGTACGCGGTGCAGCGCGTGCTGCGCTCGCCCTTCGGCCACGTGCTGGTCGCGATCCGCGAGAACCAGCAGCGCGCCACCTTCCAAGGCTACGCGGTCGACCGCTACAAGCTGGGGGCGTTCGTGCTCTCGGCGACGGTGACGGCGCTCGCCGGCGCGCTGCTCGGCTTCCAGAACTATCTCGTCTCGGCCGAGGGCGTCACGGTGGCGTTCTCCGGCGAGCTGCTGGCGATGGTGGTGATCGGCGGCATGCACCACATCCTCGGGCCCGCGCTGGGCGCGCTGTTCTTCGTGCTGTTCCGCGAACTGTTCTCGATGTGGAGCGGCAACTGGCTGCTGTGGTTCGGCATGGTGTTCGTCGCGTTCGTGCTCTATTCGCCGGGCGGGCTGGTGGGCATCTGGGCGAAGCTCAAGCGCCGCTGGCGGCCCCCGCCAGAGCAGGCGGCGGCGATGAGCCAGCGCCGCGTCTACGAGGGGCTGCCGCTGCCCGCGTCGCTGCGCCCGGACGCGCCGCGCGGCACGGTGCTCGAGGTGAGCGGAGTGCAGAAGCATTTCGGCGGCATTCGCGCGGTCGCGGACGTCGGCGTCGCGGTCGACTCTGGCGAGGTGCACGCGCTGATCGGCCCGAACGGCGCGGGCAAGACGACGCTGTTCAACCTGGTTTCGGGCATGTTCCCGCCCGACGCGGGCAGCGTGCGCCTGGCCGGCGCCGAGATCCACCAGCTGCCCGCGCACCGCATCTGCCAGCAGGGGCTCGCGCGCTCCTTCCAGGTCACCAACCTGTTCAAGGGCCTGTCGATCTACGAGAACCTGCGCCTGTCGCTGCAGGCGCGCCATCCCGCGCGCTTCAACGCCTGGCGCGACATCGACGGCTACCCCGAGATCCATGACCAGACCGCCGAGCTGGTTCGCTTCCTCGGCCTGGAGGGCATCGAAGAGGTCGCGGGCGGCGACCTCTCCTACGGCGGGCAGCGGCTGCTCGACTTGGGCATCGCGCTCGGCTCCAAGCCCCGGGTGCTGCTGCTCGACGAGCCGCTCGCCGGCCTCGCCGCGGCCGAGCGCGAGCGCGTCGCGAACCTCGTCAAGTTCGTGTCGAGCGAGATCCCCGTGCTGATCGTCGAGCACGACATCGACCGCGTGCTCGGCTTCTCGCAGCGCGTGACGGTGATGAACCAGGGCGAGGTGCTGATGGCGGGCACCCCCGGCGAAGTACGCGCGGACCGGCGCGTGCAGGAGGTGTACACCGGCAAGGGCACGCCCGCCGTCCAGGGAAAGGCGGCCGGCGCGGGGCCCGCGCGCGCGCCGCTGCTCGCCTTCGGCAAGGTGAACGCGTTCTATGGCAAGAGCCATATCCTGCACGACGCCACGCTCGACGTGCGCGACGGCGAGATCGTCGCGCTGCTCGGGCGCAATGGCGCAGGCAAGTCGACGCTGCTGAAGACGATCACCGGCCTGGTGCGCGCTGCCTCGGGCAGCATCGAATTCGGCGGGCGCGACATCGCCGCGCTGGGCGCACCCGACATCGCGCGCCTGGGAATCGGCTACGTGCCGCAGGGCCGAGGGCTGTTCGCCGGCATGACCGTGGCCGACAACCTCGCGCTCGGCAGGCTCGCGCGCCCTACCGACGGCCGCGACGGCGTTGCGTGGAGCGAAGGGGAGATCTTCGAGCACTTCCCGCGCCTCAAGGAGCGCATGCACGTCGCGGCCGACTATCTCTCCGGCGGCGAGCAGCAGATGGCGGCGGTGGCGCGCGCGCTGTCGGGCAACGTGAAGCTGCTGCTGCTCGACGAGCCGTTCGAGGGCCTCGCGCCCACCGTGGTGCAGGAGCTGTTCACGGTCTTCGACAGGCTGCGCGGCCGCGTCTCGATCGTCATCGTCGAGCACAACCTCGACCTCGTGCTCGCGCTGGCCGACCGCGTGTTCGCGCTCGAGCGCGGCGCCGTGTTCCACCAGGGCCCCGCCGAGCGGCTGCTGCACGACCTCGAGTACCGCAAGCAGATCCTCTGGCT
>Ga0187774_10000523_pt1 | contig 13160 bp, 11 predicted proteins | sample 0216_BV02_MP05_2_FD_133152 | JGI IMG/M metagenome (GOLD analysis project Ga0187774, IMG submission 133152) | Tropical peat soil microbial communities from peatlands in Department of Meta, Colombia - 0216_BV02_MP05_20_MG | ecosystem: Environmental > Terrestrial > Soil > Wetlands > Peat | place... | reverse complement strand
AGCCGTCCCACGCTGTACAAGAAGCTCAAGAAATACAATCTGGATTCAAGGGTAAATGCAGCGAGTAGATGAACCGTAAATATTCTTAACATGTAAATGTCTTTTACATTCAAACAATATTGATAATCCAGTATGTTAACACTTAGAATCCATGAGAAGTGTAAAATAAAGTTACAATCCAGAAAGTCCCCTCCCTCCTCAAGGAATCATCAGCCTGGATACTCTAGCATAACCTATCGAAATCATTTACGCTTTTCAAAGCAGACGTTCGGCTGAATCCATGGCATGTAAATTGAAGCCGGCAAGCTCATCAGTTTAGAATCTCTGAGATGGTTTTGATTAGAGGTACTGAAGGGGGGTCTGAGCTAGAATGAACATCAAACACGTAGCAGTACTCGGTGCTGGAAACGGCGGTATTACTGCCGCTGCTGACTTGACGTTACGCGGGTTTCACGTAAGCCTCTTTGAACTGCCTCAGTTTTCGAGAAATATCGATTTGCTCAAGAAACGAAAAGCCCAAGTGGTCCTAAAAGAGCCCGGAGGGCTCGTATCCAAAGCGACAATCGGTCTCTTGACCACGGACATCAAAGAAGCACTTTCGGGCGCCCAGCTTGTTCTAGTGTCAATACCCTCATTGTGGACCGAGGAGTTCGCCAGGGTTTGCGCGCCATTTATTAGCGGTGATCAGGTCATTGTAATGCACACTGCAGCATGTATGTGCTCGGTTCGTTTTGTGAACGCCGCACGACAGATCGGAATCAAGACGGACTTCAAGATTGGTGAACTAGCTACTCTTGCGTACGGAACACGCGCCTCTGCCGAAAAAGGTGAGATTGAGCTGTACTTGCGTGTAAAGGAGTTCTATTTTTCTGCATACCCGGCTGTGCGTACAGGGGAGCTGCTGGAGGCTGTCAGGCAGATCTACAAAGAAGTAATGCCCATCGACAACGTATGGGGGACTACTTTAAGCAACGGCAATCCGGAATGCCACCCTGGGCCTTGTTTGCTGAATGCGGGGCGGATTGAATACTCCAAGGGTGAGTTCTGGCTCTATGTGGAAGGGATTACCGGGCATACGCTAAACGTACTGCTAGAGGTCGGAGAAGAGCGCATGGCTCTGGCCCGGGCCCTGGGATATCAACTCGACGATGGCACTACCGCACGTATCAAGCGTGGCTACCTGGAAGAGGGTTCGGAACTCCTTTATCTCAAGTACAACCACAGCCCAGTATTCTCGAGAATTAAGGGGCCGACCAGCCTTGAGTCCCGTTATTTCACGGAAGACATATCCAACGGCCTGGTGCTTTATTCCAGCCTGGGGAAGGCCTTGGCAGTGCCTACTCCCACTACGAATGCGATCATAACCCTGGGAAGTGTTCTACTGAAACGAGATTTCATGACGGAAGGCGTCACCCTTGAGAAACTTGGTTTTGAAGGAATGAATCGCGATCAGCTCATATCAGCGGTGAGCTGACATTAAGTGACCCGTCAACCTAAGGAGTGCAAGTTCGTTGATACATCCCCCTGCCGAGAGCCAAATAGCGTGAGACGAAAATCATGCAACCGTGATGGTTGCACCTGAGGCTTTATTGGAATCTATCTTCTTTCGATGGCACTGTTGCCATGAACAGAGGCTATCCCCGAAGAGAACATAATTGCCCAAGAAAGGAGAAAGACATGATGTTAAAGCTGTTGAAATCTTTGTTCGTCATTTTGTTTCTGGTATCCTTCGCCCATGTTGCCGGAGCACAAGAGTACAAGGTGGGTGCAACGCCCACGGGAGTTCCCTTCACATTCCTGGACACTAAAACGAACTCAATTCAAGGGGTAATGGTGGATTTGATTCAAGCCATTGCCAAGGACCAGGGCTTTACCGTCGAAATACAGGGCATGCCCTTTAACACGCTGATTCCATCTCTGACCACAGGCAAGATTGATCTTATCTCCTGCGCCCTTGGAATAACACCGCAGCGCCGAGAGGTTGTAGACTTCACCAGCCCTGTCTATACTTACGGCGAAGGAGTGGTCGTAAGCGCCAAGGACACCAAGGAATACAAGTCCTACGATGATTTCAAGGGTGAGGTAGCTGGAGTACAGGTAGGGACTGTTTGGCAGGAACCTCTGAAAAATACAGGCATTTTCAAGGAGGTTCGCGCCTATGACTCCATGGCCGATGCCATTCGTGATGTGAGCCTGGGGCGAATCAAGGTCGCCTTTGGAGACTACCCGATTGTCGCCTACCAGATCGCTCAGGGAGTGCATAAGAATGTACGCATGGTAAAAGGTATAAAACCCCTCCTGACCGTCGATATCGGCATGGCAGTACGAAAGGGGGACACAGATAAATTGGAAAAGCTCAACAAATCCCTGGCCAAGTTGAAAGCCGATGGCACCATGGAACGGATTCTCTCCAAGTGGAGTCTCAAGTAGTTTTTGTATCGGGGGCAACTATGACATCATTCTGGCGTGACGCGGCAGAATTTGCACCGATACTCATCAAGGGTGCAGGGGTGACGGTGATGGTTACCATCTCCTCCCTTGTCCTCTCGACCTTCCTCGGTCTTTTCTGGGCGCTCCTGAGGACGTCCCATATCAAGGTGCTATCACGGATAAGCGCCACCTTTGTGAACACCATACGTGGCATACCGATCCTGGTCCAGTTGTTTTACATCTACTTCGTACTGCCCGAAATCGGTATCCAGCTTACCGCGTTTCAGGCTGGCACCATCGGCTTGGGTATTGCCTATTCAGCCTATATGTCGGAAGTTTTCCGTGCAGGTATTGAGGCCATAGATGTCGGTCAGATTGAAGCAGCTCAATCCATTGGTATGACCCGGCGTCTGATCATGACCCGGGTCGTGCTGCCCCAAGCCTTCCGTATAGCCCTTCCACCGTATGGCAATAACCTGATAATGCTTCTGAAGGATTCCTCTCAGACGTCTGCCATCACAGTTGCAGAACTGTCTCTGGAGAGCAAGTTAATAGCTGCTTCCAGCTTCAAAAACATGACAGTGTTTACTCTGGGAGCAATTGGTTACCTGGTGATGAGCCTTCCTCTCATTTTCCTGGTGGCAAGACTTGAAAAGAGGTTTGAACGCGCATGATCAGTATCCGAAACTTGCACAAAGCCTTTGGAACGAATGAGGTGCTGAAGGGCATCTCACTTGAAGTAACCCAGGGGGAGGTGCTGTGCATCATCGGTCCCTCTGGTTCGGGTAAATCGACCATCCTGCGCTGTATCAACGGGCTGGAAAGCTACGACAAAGGAGAAACTCGTGTTGACGGTCACCTTGTAAACCGGGAAACGAAGGACATCATCTGGATTCGTACCCATATTTCTATGGTTTTTCAGCGCTTCAATCTTTTTCCTCATCGTACAGTTCTTGAAAATGTCATCGAAGGCCCCGTGTATGTAAAAAAAGAAGACCGTGCACAGGCAATCAGACGCGGTAAAGAACTGCTGGAGCGGGTGGGTCTGGCAAACAAGGCAGACGTATATCCCCACAAACTCTCCGGCGGTCAGATGCAGCGAGTGGCCATTGCACGGGCTCTTGCCATGCAGCCGATGGCAATCCTCTTTGACGAGCCCACTTCTGCTCTCGACCCGGAACTGGTAGGAGAGGTATTAAACGTCATGCGCAAACTGGCTGAGCAGGGCATGACGATGCTGGTGGTGACCCATGAAATGGGGTTTGCCAGGGAGGTTGCGGACCGTGTGGTCTTTTTGGATGAGGGTGTCATTGTTGAGGACTGAGCCCCGCGGGAAATTCTTGTCAATCCCACTCAAGGTCGGACCCGAGATTTCCTGCGGCGTGTAATGCATACTTAGTACACGTGAACGTAAATACGGTGACGTGAGTTATTCCAACGGAGTGCTTGCCAGCGTCACCACCAGGAACCAATAGCAGGAAGAGGCAGCCTAACGATACGTCACCGAACTTATGGGCCAGAGCACTTAGTAAAGCGCCGCAGAAAGATGTGACCCATTTCCAAACCGTCATTCCCGCGAAAGCCGGAACCCAGCTTATTCAACAGCTTCTGGACCCCGGCTTTCGCCGGGGTGACAGCGTAGGCAATGCGAACCTCGTTAACCCGGATATTTCATGAATCGCTTGCTGCGACCACGGATCTGGCCCTCCTTCTCTCCGAGCTGTAGGCTCTACGAGCCGGAAGCGGGGCGTCCTCGGCTGTCGGTCCCTGCGACGTACCGTCCAGGTACGCCTCGGAACCAACTCCCTGCGGTTGCCCGGTGGCATACCCATCTTCGCGGTCTCGCGACATCAATTCATGAAACATCCGGGCTCGACGACAAACCCGGTAAAACCGCCCAGAACGCGGGCTTTAAGTCCTATCCGCGTAAAACCGCTCCGGACCCGGGCGTTTAGGGCCCTCCCCGTAAAGTCATGCAGCTCGCCGGGCTTTAGACCGTTCCCCCGAAAATCGCTCAGGAGGCCAGGCTTATGGCCCTGCCCACAAAACCGCTCTTGCAATCGATGGCGACCTCGTATAGCCTACCATTGGGGGCGCACTAGTCCCACCTTCAACGACCAAGTGGGGTGCTTGGTATGGAGAAGACTGTGTGTTGCACCGTCTGTCGCAAGTGTTTCAAGGAAATCCCCAAGGGTAAAGGCCATTACGACATGCCCGAAGGGCCGGTGTGTCTTGACTGTCACAACAGGCACAAAGAGGGAGAGGTTCCTGCTTCGGGCGAGTCAGACGCTATTATCGGACCGGAGCGGACTTCCCGCTAGATCGCTTCGATCATCGCTTCCTTTTAGGAGGCGGGGCACGGATGACCGTGCCTTCATAGATGCCGCCGAGGACCGAGACGTCTCAACCCAAAAAAGCCAGGTCCTCCAGACGGAGGATCCGGCTTCCTTACTATCGGCTGGCACCGGGGGGACGCGCTGCCCTTGCTGGCTCCCCCGTTACGTGGTGCACCCTATCTCGTCATCTGGAGTCCCGCCCGGCGGGTTTTGATCACTCGATATCTGCCTGATTCTGGATCGTCGACCCAAGACGGATAGATGTTACGCGGGTGAAGAATCTTGATCACAATTTCACCCGTTGTACTAGGCAGCTTTGCCGAGTAGATCACCCTGCCCCGCTGGATCACTTGGCGACTCGGACCAGGAGATAGGCCGCCAACGCCTTGAAGCGATCGAGCCATCGCCGAGAACTCCCTTCCCCGCGCGCGGCGCGGCTCAGGAAGTCGCCATAGACGCCATGGAGAACCCGGTAGCACACATTCTGCGCCTCCCAGAGGTCCACGTTAAAGGGGAGACGGCGAATGAGGGCCGCGAAGGTTGCCAGGCCTTCGAGGGCCTCGAACCGGGTGGGGTTGGCCCCGAATCGAGCGGCCATAACCTCGAGCCGTTGCCTGAAGGCGTAGGCCAGGGTCGTTTCGTCAAGGGCCACGTCTTCAAGCCGCGCGTCGCGGAGGAGATGCTCGATTCGCCTCAGATCAGGCTTCTCGTTCTCGAGTGCCCGTTGCAGGCTCGCGTTGAGGATGAACTCGGCAGCCGTTGACAGGGCCTTGGGGGGGGAGCTTCCCGTATCCTTGAGGAACTTCAGCAGGGTGGCGTGATCCTGATAGAGCTGACGGTACGCCGCCTCGGCTTCCTCCAGGGTGGCCTGGAGGATACGGCTGAGAAGCTTGCCCTGATCGTCGCGGAAAAGAGACTTGAGGGTGTAGAGGGAGCCCTCGAAGTGCCGGTCGAGAGCGCGGCCGGTCTCGGCGACGTCGGCCCCGGCGAAGAGTGACATCAACTCCTTGGCCATGGTCTCGTAGGACTTGGAATCCGGAAACCTCCTGACGCCGCCGTTCAGGTTGTGGCTGCCGAGGTGCAGGGCGGCGAAGCCGAAGGTATTCGACTCCAGGGTGATCTCCGAGGTCACCTCCGCTCGTCCGACCACGAGCCTTGCCTTGCCTGCCTCAGCAGCTCGGAACTCCTCACACCGCACCTGATAGCAATAGACTCTAGCCCGCTCGAAATGCTCTTCGAAGAGAGAGCAGAGGGCGTAGTGGGCGGTCACCGTGGCGAGGTCGGTTACCGCCGGTTTGACCTCCCTGTTATAGAGCTCGAGGCCGTCCCCCCGCTCCGGGATGTTGGACCTCGCGCGTTTCAGGAGTTTCAGGAAACGGGCCTCCAAACGTTTGCCGAAGAGGGTCTCGGCCAAGTGCACAACCCGGCCCGCGTACCGCAAAAGCTGGATCGTCTCGATGCCGGAGAGGTCATCAAAGAACCAGCCGCAGCTCGTGTACATGAGCATGGCATGGCGCTGGATTTCCATGAGTTTGAGGACCGTGACCGTCTCCTCGTTGCTGAGGGATCGGCGCCCATGGCGGGCGACGAAGTCCGCGACGACCTCGGGCGACCGAGCGAGGATGACCCCGATGTAGTCATCCCGGGCCGCCCAGGGGTCGCGCAGGAGTCCGCTCGCCCGTTCCTCGAACAGGGGAACAACCGTGTCCCGAAGCCAGTCCAACGCGTGCCGGAGAGGAGCCCGCCAAGCCTGCCGCCATTCAGGATGCGCCCCGGACGAGCAGCCGCAGTCGCCCCGCCACCTTTCCACGCCGTGGGCACAACTCCATGAGCTGTTCTCCAGCACTTCCGCTTCATGTCTCGGCGGGTGTCTTTCCAGGAACTCGCCGTAGTTGGTGAGCCGGGCCTGGTTCGCGCCCTCGATGGTATGGAGGGCGTAGGCGAGGCCCATGTCGCCGAAGCGGTGATGATGGCCGTAGCTCTCACCGTCCGTGGCAATGTGGGCGAGCTGCGGCCACGGCCGCCCGGCGAACAAGATCTCCTGCAACCGGTGGGCGAGCGCCTCCCCGTTCCGGAGCAGGTTTTCAAAGGCGACTGCCTGGGCGATGGGGCCGTAGTAAAAGAAGGCGGCTATGGTCCTCCCCGAGGGCAGCCGAATGCTGTAGGCCGTCGTAGGATCGATCCTCTGCCCGCTCACATCCTGCCACTGCCCGCCCTGAAGATCTCGGACTCTCCAGGCTTGTCGCGGGGCAAGAACGGTAAAGCGAATGCCCTGGTCGGCGAGGATTCCCAACGTCTCCAGGTCAACAGCAGTCTCGGGTAGCCACATTCCCTCGGGGACCCGTCCGAAACGGTGCATGAAGTCACGGATCCCCCACCGCACCTGGGTCCACTTGTCTCTCTTCGTGGCCAGGGGCAGGATCATGTGGCTATATGCCTGAGCCATGGCAGAGCCGTGCCCGGAGAAGCGCCGCCGGCTTTCCCGATCCGCATCGCGGATCGCCTCGTAGACCTCCGGAGCGTGGGATTCCAACCAGGAAAGAAGCGTCGGGCCGAAATCGAAACTGATTCTGGCGTAGTTGTTGACGATTCGCTCGATGAACCCCTGGTGGTCCAGGATTCGGGAGGCGGCGTTCGCAGCGTAACACTCACCGGTAATCCGCTCGTTCCAATCGTGGTGAGGGCGAGCACCGTCTTGCGGCTCTATTACCTCGAGCCAGGGATTCTCGCGAGGCGGTTGATAGAAATGGCCGTGAATACAGATGTAGCGTTCCAAGTTGGAATCGTCCGGAATAGCTCGTGGGTGGTCCGTACCAAGAGCGGGAGTCAGTTGCTATTGGGTTTCTGTTCCCCTCTTTTGCACCACAATGGTCACAGGTATTTTCACTTCACCGGTCTTGCTCCCGTCCAGCTTGATGATGAGAGTGTAGCTCGCACTCCCCGCCGGCAAGCGATCGAGCCGCGGCTCTACCTCGATCCGGCACCGTGACGCATTGTCACCGCCAAACGGCATGAGGGTCGCTTTGAATAGCTTTTGGTTGTAGTCCAACTCCCGAACGCGGATGTCCCTGCCACGATTGTCCACCAGGGTGATCGCCCTCACGACCTTCTCTCCAGGGGAGGAGGGAACAGTAACTCGGCCGAAGGCGACCACGGGAGGCACAACCTCAAATTCCGGTCGCACCCGCAGTTGGACGGGTACCGTTAGTTCTGGCGTCTTGGGGTGATTCGTCACCAGTCGAATGTAGCCGCCGACGGTAGTCTGGGTCTGCGACTTGCTCCGCACCTCGAGGTCGTAGAGGTGACTTCCCTCCTTGGTGAGCAGCTTATAGTCCAACCATTGATCCATATTGCTGCTTGGTTCACGGAGCTCGAGAGGATAGCCGTCGCCGGCGCGAATTCTGAGCACCTGGCGAATGTCGTCGCCCACAACACCCTGGAGCACAGCCATGCGGGCCGGCTCGACCACGACGTAGGCGCGGATGTCGGCCGAGAGCGACAGGCTCAGGCTCTCGTGTCGAGGATCATTGCTTTTCACGAGGGCGGTCTTGTTCACTCGCCCCTGGTAGCCCTCGGTCTTTACGGTGAGAACGATTTTGCCCACGCCGCCCGGCGGGATGGCCTGGTCAAAGCTGGCCACGGCGCATCCTCAACCAGGCCTGACCTCGAGTATCCTCAGTTCACCCTTCCCTTCGTTCCTCACCTCGAAGCTATGGGAAAGCGTCTCTCCTTCCCAAACAACCCCTGCGTCATAAGTGGGCGACGGAATGGCCAGGGTGGGCTCGCCACCCTGGCTGAACGCCTGCGAACCCATCACTATGCCGAGGCCGGTCAGTGCCCAGAGAAGAACAGGGCGCCATTGTCGTCTCAAAGATTGCATCGTTGCCTCCTGGTATATGCCCCCGAGTCTCCTCTCTGGAAAACCACGCGTTATCGGGTGCCTATTGTTCACGAGAGCATGTTCCTCTAGGCAAGATTACCCGAAAACGGCCGATCGTTCCAGTGGCAATCGGCTGAGCAACGATCATGCCACGCACTTCGCGGGCGCCGAGGGCCCGCAGCCTCCGATCGCCTCGTGAAAGTGCTTGACATCAAATATTTCTATTTTATACTAGCAAAATGGTGTGAATTTGGTACAAGGGGATGGTGACATAGATCTCTTCGCCAAGGAAAACCGCGTTGACTGTGGTGTTTTCTCTCGCCCCACGGAGGAACAGGCCGGCGGCCCAAGCGCGAGGTTGGGCGCGTTGACCACGTGGTCCATGATACCGTCCCGAAGCGTCAATTCCCCCTGACCGATTTGCCACGCGTCGCTCGCCGACCCGGCCTGCCGCCGCACCCAAGGGTTACAACCACCGACAACTCTTGCCCCGGCTCGCATGCGCCCAGGCCGTGGCAGGGTGCCTGAGGAGATAGCCAGAGTGAGCCACCTACGTCAGCTTGATGACAGCGAGACCGCAGCGTGCCGTCTCGCTTATGACATTGCGGTAAAGAATCGCCTACAGTTGTCTGGTATCATCGCCCGGCTGGTAGCCTCCAGCCGGGACCCGGGAATGTTCGCCCACGTAGATGCGGAACTCAGCCCTCCTTTGGAGACGGTGGTTGAGGTTCTCCAGCGCATAAGGCGACTCCTGTTTCCCGGCTACTTCGATGGTCAGGTGCTGGATGCAAACCGTCTTGAATACGCGGTGGGAATGGAGGTGACGCGAACCTTCGAGACTCTCTCGCAGCTCATCGCCCTCAGTATCCGCCACGACTGTCAGCGCTATCAGATGATATGCACGCACTGTCAGGAACGTGGTCAGGAAGAGGCGGTTCGCTTTCTCGAAGCGCTGCCCGGGATCCGTGAGATCCTCATGACGGACGTCCAGGCAGCTTACGACGGCGACCCTGCCGCCAAGACCATTGATGAGGTGGTAAGCAGTTACCCTGGTGTCCTGGCCATAACCATCCACCGCATCGCCCACCAGCTCTGGCGCCAGCAGGTCCCCCTTCTGCCGAGGATGATGTCCGAGTACGCCCACAGCATTACCGGCATAGACATCCATCCTGGGGCATCCATCGGTCTCAGCTTTTTCATCGACCATGGGACGGGAGTTGTTATCGGTGAGACTACCGCCATCGGCAAGCGCGTCCGGCTCTACCAGGGAGTCACCCTCGGCGCCCTCTCCCTGCCCAAGGAAGAAGTGAACCGACTGCGGGGCGCTAAACGTCATCCCACCATTGAGGATGATGTCACCATCTATTCCGCGGCTACCGTATTAGGAGGCGAGACCGTGATCGGCGCAGGTTCCGTCATCGGTGGGAATGTGTGGATTACCCAGTCCGTTCCACCGGGAACTAAAGTGTTCCTGGCGCCGCCAAAGCTCATCTATCGCAATGCCAACGGGCCGGCGCCTTCGAGGTAAAGGCCGATCACCATGGGACGAAAGGTCGGCTCCACCATCTTCACCACCCCTCTGGTTGTCCTAAGGAGACCGGCGGTTGTCGGCACCTCTAGCAGCAGGCTGTTCAAAAAACCTTTCTCCTGGCGACAGAGCGAGTGTCACGGGAGGCCGGGGGATCTGCGAAGCGAGGCGCATCCGGAGCCACCTCTTACTCCTTGGTCTCCGGGAACGCCTCCCGAAGGTTGTGCCGCCCCTTTGCGGAGGGCCGGATCACCCCGACCTTATTCCTGGTGCGATTATGCGGCCTTGCGGAGCAGATTACCCGGCCCCGCTCTAGCTCTTGGCAGCCGACCTGTTTGCGCCAGCGAGTAGATGGGGTTTTTCACTGGCCTGCTAGACAGCGCCATGTATGATGTTAGACTTTTATCGTGGGAAAGCGTAGGGTGACCTGCCGAATGAAGTCGATCTTTCTCCGCTGGCGTGCTCTCAAGCTTCGGCCCCGGGGGGGCCGGAAGCCTTGCTCGTGAAAGGACGCGATTGCGGGGACCAGTCGGCCAGTATCGCCAGGTCGTAACCCTATGCATGATCCCTGGCGCACCATGGGCTGGGAAGGGGGTGGTCTGATGCTATGGATCATGTCCGGCCCCGCGTGGGGCTTCCGGGTAGTGAGAGAATTGCATGCAGAGCAGCACGCTAAAATTAGGGAGGATGTCCATCCATGGCTAAGACTATCCAGGAAATCAATGAAAAGATCAAGAGCGGCCGGGCCGTAGTCTTTACCGCCGAAGAGGTCATCGGGGTGGCGAAGAGCAAAGGCCTCAAGAAGGCTGCACTCGAGGTCGATGTAGTAACCACCGGCACCTTCGCCCCCATGTGCTCATCAGGGGCTTACTTTAACGTAGGCCACACTAAACCCCGGATCAAGCTGGGGGGCGGCAAAGTCACGCTCAACGACGTCCCGGTCTACACCGGCCTCGCTGCGGTTGACCTTTTCCTCGGAGCCACTGCCATCCCCGATGACGACCCCCGCAACCGGATCCACCCGGGGAGGTTCGCCTACGGCGGCGGGCACGTCATCGAGGATCTGGTGGCAGGAAAGGATGTGAAACTCGTTGCCCGTGCTTACGGCACCGACTGCTATCCCCGCCGGAAGCTTGAAACCTTGCTGCGGCTCGAGGACACGAATCAGGCGGTGCTGTTCAACATGCGAAACGCCTATCAGAACTATGGCGTGGCGGTGAACCTCTCCGATCGGATCATTTACACTTACATGGGGGTGCTCCAGCCCAACATGAGGAATGCCACGTACTGTAGCGCCGGCCAACTCAGCCCGCTGCTCAACGACCCCTTCTACCTCGCCATCGGCATGGGGACCCGCATCTTCCTCGGGGGCGGCGTCGGCTACGTGGTGGGAAGCGGCACCCAGCATAATCCCGGGGTGCCGCGAAATGACCGGGGTGTCCCCCGCGCGGGAGCAGGCACTCTCGCAGTTACGGGCGACCTCAAGCTGATGCAGGCTCGCTGGCTGAGAGGGGCCGCCTTCACCGGCTACGGCTCGACCCTGGCCGTCGGGATCGGCGTACCCATCCCCATCCTGAACGAAGAGATTCTCCGCTGTACCATGGTGACGGACGCGGACATCGTCGCACCGATCATCGACTACAGCGATGCCTACCCCAAGGGTATTCCCGGAAACCTCGGCGAGGTCACGTACGCCCGGCTCAAGTCCGGCTCGATCACCGTGAACGGCAAGAAGGTTCCCACGGCCGGCCTTTCATCCTATGCGCGGGCACAGGAGATCGCCACGATCCTCAAGGGTTGGATTCAGGGCGGAGAGTTCCTGCTCACCGAGCCGGTGACGACGCTGCCTTCGGTCGATTCCGGGATCGTGTTCAAACCCCTCAACGAGAGACCGATCAACAATAACTCTTCCGCGTCTTGATGACCATTGGCGGAGAGTGTGGAGGCTTAGCATGGCAACGAAACGACTGGTGCTCAATTTCCCACCGCACCTCATCGATCAACCGGTCACCTACCAGCTCATCACCAAGTACAAGCTCAGGGTAAACATCCTGAGGGCGCGGATCACCCCCAAGGAGTGGGGAAGACTCGTCGTGGAGGTGAGCGGCACGAAGAAGAACCTCGATGCCGCGCTCCAGTTCGTAGCCCAGCTCGGCTTGGACGTGAAGCCCCTGGCCCAGGACGTTCGCTGGCACGAAGACCGCTGCATCGAGTGCACCGCCTGCACCTCCATCTGCCCCACCGGGGCGCTCTCGGTGACCCGACCGGAGATGCGGGTCTCCTTCAAGCATGAGAAGTGCATCGCGTGCGAACTCTGTCTCCCCACATGCGCCTACGGCGCAGTGGAGATTATGTTCTAGGCGGCATGTTTCTCGTGGCGTACCTGGGAGAGGATCGATGTTCCCCCTGACGCCGGGGGTAAGGGGAAGGCCCGGAGCGGGGGATTTGTCGGGATCACCTCTCCCCGCGGCGGGGGGTGTGGAGGGGGTTTCCTTGAGCTCGAGGGTATGGTAAAATCTAGCCTCTAACACATGAGAGAGAAGATCCTCAGAGTACTTCTGAACGACAGAATCCAGCTCGGATACGAGCGGGGGCTTCAGCACGTGACCCAGGTTCCCTGATCGCGTTAGCTACGAGAGCCTCTGCACTTTGTCCGGCGTTGACCGATACTTCCCCGCGAGATCTTGCCGGGAGCCGGACGGCATGGAGAGGGGCATGGTAGCCGCGCCCTGGAATGCCGGGCGGCTGAGGCGCCCTTCCCGGAAGGGACCAATGGGGGGGGTGTCTCGATTTCACCCGGCAACGGCCCTGCCGCCCTGTTTGAACAAGAAGAAAATATTGTATTGATCGGTCGTAAGTTTATGATAAGATGCAGCCCGAAATTGGGAGTAGGCGTCTGGGATAGAGGGGGGCCCGCTCGGGGCCGCCCATGGTCGTCGCCGTCCTGCCTTTGGACTTTGCCTCCTTGTTCCGGAGCGGCTTTGTT
>Ga0187774_10000522_pt1 | contig 13166 bp, 13 predicted proteins | sample 0216_BV02_MP05_2_FD_133152 | JGI IMG/M metagenome (GOLD analysis project Ga0187774, IMG submission 133152) | Tropical peat soil microbial communities from peatlands in Department of Meta, Colombia - 0216_BV02_MP05_20_MG | ecosystem: Environmental > Terrestrial > Soil > Wetlands > Peat | place... | reverse complement strand
TCCCTTCTATTTTGATTGGGTGATGAAACAGAATTTTTCACGTCTACCTCCATCATGCGGTGATACCATATTTATCGCAAAATGAAAAGAAGATTCCCAATCGGTTGTTAGGTTGTAAGTGCATAACAAAACACCATAGCTAATTTAAAACAAAGAAGTGTGTGCTCATTAGGTCCACTGGTTGATAATAAAATATTAAACGATCAATCTTTTTTTCATGAGTCGTAATGAGAGGTAGAATAGAGCAGTGGTAACAATTAGAACCCATCCAATACTGATTAAGATTGAATTATCTAGGTGATTAAGCGTGAGAGCTCGGATTGGACGTACAACGTGTGTCAAAGGGAGGAAAATCAGTGCAAGGTACTGAAGAGTTGGCGGAAGTAATGTGAGGGGAAAGAATGTTCCACTGAAGAGAAACATAGGGGTGATAAACAGGAAACTTGGATAGCTCAGCGCATCGATGCCAGGGGTGATGGCGGTAAAACACATACCTATACATGCAAACATTACCCCAGCAAGAAACGAAATTGGAAGGGCGAGAATTGAGATAGGAAGGTCAATCAATCCAAAAATTATCAGGACAGGGAGCATAATTGTCGCATAGATGAGTCCTCGGGTTGCACCCCATAAGAGCTCACCAGCAATGACTTCCTCGATGCTTAGTGGGGTTGCAATCATTGCATCGAATGTTTTCTGATAATACATTCGAACGTATGACGAGTACGTACACTCAAAAAAGGATGCATTCATTACTGCTATAGCTATCAGCGCCGGTCCGATAAATCGAGCGTACGATACTCCATCAACCTGAGTGATGAAGCTCCCCACCCCCAATCCAAGTGCGAGAAGGTAGAGAACAGGTTCGAGAAATGGTGGTATAAAGTTCACTTTCCACGTTTTCATGAAGGTATCGAGATTCCTCCTCCATACCTTCCATATCCGATAACTGATCTTGGAAGAGCGCAGATTGACCATGACTAATCCCTCAAAGTCCTTCCCGTGAGTTTGAGAAATACATCCTCCAGAGTCGTCTGTCGTGCACTCACATGTCCGATAGCGCATTCATCGAGAAGCATTCGAGTAATTTCCTTCGGATCTTGGGTGAATATTTGAACCTTCTTCCCTGTGATATCGTATGGTATTGAATACTTATCTAAACAAGAGATGACGTCCTCATTTTTCTCTGCTTCTACAATGTGATTCCCAGTATATTCTCTAACCAATTGATCTGGTTTTCCTGTGACGAGAATTTTACCTTGATCCATAACGACTATACGATCACACAGCTGCGCAGCTTCATCCATATAGTGGGTAGTGAGAACAATGGTATTTCCTACTACCAATAGTCCCCGCAGCTTTTCCCAAATGAGGTGTCGTGCTTGCGGATCAAGACCTGTCGTTGGTTCGTCAAGTATCAGGAGGCGAGGATTATTGATCAATGCCCTTGCAAGAATGAGCCGTCGCTTCATCCCACCAGATAGCTTGTCAATTGGAACATTGCTTTTCTCCGTTAATTGCATAAATTTCAAAAGTTCTTCAGCTCGCTCGATTGCCTCATGCTGTGGTATATCGAAATATGTCGCGTATCGAATGAGGTTTTCATTTGTCGTAAAATCTAGATCGAGATTATTTTCCTGAGGCACTACCCCAATGAGTTGTTTAATTTCTCGGGGGTTTGTATCGACATCCATCCCAAAAACTTTGAGACTTCCAGACGTTTTTGGGGAGACACACTGGATCATCCGCATCGTCGTCGTCTTACCTGCTCCATTTGGGCCCAAAAAACCGAACGCCTCCCCTTCTAATACCTCAAAGTTTATACCTTGTACCGCCACCGTTTTGCCATACTTTTTTGTCAGTGACTCTGCAGTAATTACTGGATTAATTAGCTAACCCTCCCCAAATGTACTGATTCTCAACCATAATTCTGTTTTTCGGAAAATACCATGAGAACAATTCCTTGCAATGCTTGAAAACCGATTCCTGTATCTATGAATCCAGGAGAGAGGGAGGATTTAATTAAATATTAAGAGTCAAAAGCTCATTTTTCTCAATATATTTTCGGTTGCTTGGCGGGCCATGTCCTGTACTCCTTCATACTGATCGGTCGATCGCTTTTTCAGTGCGGGAATAGCTTGGGGATCTCCTATATTTCCAAGAGCCCAAGCTGCTTTCTGCCGCACACGCCAATCGCTATCATCAAGTGCATGAATAAGGGGAACTACAGCTCGCTGATCCTCAAGTCTTCCGAGTGCTTCTGCTGCTTTCCATCGCATATGGGGTTCTTCACTGGAAAGTAAGTGCAGAACATATTGGAGTTGTTTTTCTCTCCCGTCACTTTCGTCAGCTACCATATTATCCCAATACATCTCTCCCATTCATTTCAGATCCAGCTTATACCCCTTTTCAATGAGGGCTCTTTGAATTTCTGCAATATGTGAATGGGCACGAGTTTCAAGCTCTATGTCAACTTGAACCATTGAAACGGGAAGGAATTGCCCACTATGGACGTGGTTTACCTGGAGGATATTTCCTCCCAAATGTGCAATAATGTTGAGAATATTTGCGAGGGAGCCTGGGATGTCTTCAAGGTAAACAGAGATTCTCATAATTCGACCACTTTTCAATAATCCTCGCCTCAGGATTCTGCTAAGGAGAGCTCCATCCACATTCCCTCCGCTGATGACAAGGACGACATTACTATCTGGAGAGATAGAGAGCGCTCCCGAAAGAAGAGCGGCAAGCGGCGCTGCACCAGCTCCCTCTGCTACAACTTTTTTGCGTTCGAGAAGGAGGAACATCGCGTCTGCAATCTGATCTTCTTTGACGAGAACCATTTCATCAACATTTTTTCGGAGTAATGGGAGGGTAAGTGTTCCGACATACTTGACTAGAATGCCATCCGCAATCGATCGGCCTACCCCAAATTCTCGGTCTTCTCCGGAATAGTATGCATTATATGCAGCTGGACAGGCAGCTGCCTGAACTCCAATCATACGTATTCCAGGGTTGAGTTCCTTCGCTCCAACTGCAATACCACTAATCAGACCCCCTCCACCAACCGGTGCTATTATCACATCGGGATCGCGAATATCTTCAAATATTTCTAAAGCTATTGTTCCTTGGCCAGCAATTACTTCAGGATCATCAAATGGGTGGATGAACAGTTGTCCCCGTTTTCCTAGTTCTTTTGCATGGCGTACACTTTCCTGGAGATCTTTTCCTGAGGTGATGATTTCTGCACCATAGCCCTGGACTGCTTCTTGCTTACTAATTGGAACGCCTTCTGGCATGACTATTGTCGCAGGTATTCCAGCAGTATGGGCAGCAAGTGCAACACCCTGAGCATGATTTCCTGCAGATGCTGTAATGACACCCGACGTTCCTATCTCCGCTTTATGTAGGAGTACTTTATTCATTGCTCCGCGAATTTTGAAGGACCCTGCTCTCTGTAATGTCTCGAGTTTCAAATAGACGTTTACTCCACTCATGTCACTGAATGTTGGAGAATAGACTAGGGGAGTTCTAATGATGTGGTCATTAATGAGATCAGCTGCACGGCGAATATCAGAACAGGACACCATGAATCAATTGGAGATGTCTTGTGATATATGGATGTAGGAAAGAGCTTGGATGTTCCTTGGTCGATCCAATAGCATTCTAAAGATAATATTCGGTCATATGAAAGTATGATAAAGAATCCAGCAATGGCCTCAACCAAAATACATTCAAGGGATGCTGACGCTAGAGCAGAATTGTCCATTCGGAGTAACGGCACTATTCAACTTTTATCCCCCTCTGCCTCAATTCCTCCGATTTTTTCTTTGAACACGATTCACACCTAAATTCAGGGGCTCTATCACCTGTTCTATCGTAATCCGTTGTCTTGACGAGCCGATATCCTCGACTTGCCTTACCACAGTCAACGCATACAATATTTTCCCTCACTTCCCACTGGGCAGCGAGAGTTTGAGATGTGAAAATAAATTGGTCTATCCAGAAAAATATCAATCCTCCTATGAGATTGGCAACAATTGCGGCGATGAATTGTCCCATTCTTATAAGGGCAATATTAACTCCTGCCAAGATAGGGGTACTCGCTTGCCATCGGAGAATGTATAGGCCATATCGTTTGACGTTGACCTGCATACACAATGCTTGAGGTAAAGCGATAAGATGCTTTTGTTCGGTGAGAGCTCTTCACTTTTTTGGTAGCAAAATGCTAGAGAGCTTACTTACAAAGAAAATTAGGATTTAATTCCTCCTTCAAAAATAATCGGGAAAGCAAGATATGCAATCGTCAATAACGAGTGCAAAATTTTATCTACGGGTCATTAGTATTAACCATTATACAAGGAGAGCGTGATGGATAAACTCATTGGAACGGTAACCCACTACTTCCCAAAGATTGGGGTAGCAGTCGTAAAGCTCACCGATGACATCAATGACGGCGATCAAATCAGAATAGCTGGAATACATTCAAACTTTAACCAGTTAGTATCGTCCATGCAGATAGAACACAAGAATATTACTAGTGCCAAAAAGGGACAAGAAATTGGGATGAAGGTGGTCCAGCAGGTTCGAGAAGGGGATATGATCTATAAAGTGTTGTAATATTTTTACGCAAGATCTGATTGTGCCCTTCTATCATTTTTTCTCTCTTACAGATGTTTTCGAATGCTATTTTTTATCATTTAATATTATCACCGAATTAGTTGGATAATATTGCCCCTACTATGCCATAGTTTAGATATCTAGGCCAGATTTCCGTAACAATGAATTAGAATAAGACAAATACTTAGCAATAGCATGACGTCAAAGAATTACGGGTCTTATAGGCGGTGATCAGTAACATCTATTATTATCCGTCGTTTGTTCGGAATTATTGGATTTTTGATTCTTCTCGTTATCTTAAAAATTTTGGCTTTTTCCATTACAAACTATTCATTCGAAATGTTCGTCAATTTTCTTTACGATAATACCTGGTTAATTCTTGTATTCTCCGTACTATTTTTAATGGGCGAGGTCTTTCATGCCCTCATTTTCCCGATAAATCTACTAGCTCCACTTTTTACTGCATTAGGCACTGTTTTTCTAGTATCATTCATATTCCAATTACTTTACTATGTTGATGGAATTACCCACACAAACTTTGCCATACTCAGACCGCTTACACCTTTGATTTCTCTCATTATTTTCCTCATAGTAATAATTGTGGAATATGTGGGGATTTTTTCAGAAGCGATCTGTAGAGTAGCCCCCACCACACCACCCTTACAACCCCCTCCAAATGTGCCGCCTTCATCTGAGGTGCCTCCACCTGCTGCTGAAGGAGAAGGAAAAGCACCGAAAGAAAAGACTTGGGAGGATATTGGATCAGAGTTTAGAGGGTTGTTATATGATACTATGCATAAAATTCGGGAGTCAATAAATCAGAAAAGAGACTAGTGTAGCCTATTTTTACTAAAATTTCCAATCTGTTTATGGAATGCGACAGTGTTAAACGAACCTAAACGCTAATAATGGGCATTGCAATTACAATGAGATAATAAAAAAGAGTGATAAATTATCAGAATCTGGGCTTCCTATGCTTTGGAAGGCAATCCCGACAGTATACTGGCCTGCCCTCTGTTGGCTTAAAAGGAACTTCACATTCTTTACCGCAGTCTGAACAGACTGTTTTTGTCATTTCTCGGGGACCGAAACTTCTCGGCCCACCAAAACTTCTTTTTCCTTCCATTTTACTCATGCAGTTTTTATTCTGCCTTTTATTCTTTGAGGGCAATGGATATAAAGTATGCCTTTAAAACACCGATATTGGCTTTATCTAAGTGAAGCCTATAAACAACAAAGGTCTAAATAGTTTTCATAATGGTGGAGGAAGCATTTTTCAATAAATATGTTGAGACACTGAGCCGTGATGACCTAAACGCACTCATCGATGAGCAGGTTCGATACACTATTTCTTACGCAAATGAGAATTCCCCTTTCTACCGAAATTGGTTCCGAGACCATCAAATTGAGGCCAAAAAGGTTCACACTCACGAAGATCTCCTTAACCTACCAATAATTTCGGGTTCTGATATTCGTGCAAATCAACCACTAGAAAAAGACGAATTTCTTTTCTGAAGTGCAGGATGGAAGGATATCTTTACAATTCACGAAACGAGCGGTACGAGTGGGCTGCCGAAAAGTTTTTTCCTAACCTGGGAAGATTGGGAGCGGTATGCTGAAAAATATTCTCGAATTTTTGTTGCTCAGGGGTTTGGTCAAGGTGACCGTATTATAATCTGTTCCACCTATGGCATGAATGTTGGAGCGAATACAATGACGCTTGCCGCACGAAATGTAGGAATCGCTATTATACCCACCGGTAAATGCAACTTTCCTATCAGGATGATAAAAAATTACAAGCCATCAGGGATTGCCGGCAGCATTTTCAAACTCCTCCACCTTGCCAAGCAAATGAAGCTTGAGTCCTACCCACCAGAAATGTCGAGTATCAAGCGACTTGTAGTTGGTGGTGAAGCCTTTGCTGATGAGTCGCGTTCCTACCTTGAGGAAATTTGGGGTTGTGATGTATTCAATACGTACGGGAGTACTGAGGGGACAATGTGTGGTGAATGCAAAGCAGTCGCTGGCCTCCATGTTCCTGAAGACCTTGTCCATATGGACCTCTACGATTCTCGAATGAAACACTTTGTAAAAGATGGCGAGTGTGGACGGATTGTCCTTACAACCCTTCTTCCTGTTAAAGGGAGGTGTGGAACGCTCTTGATAAACTATGACATCGAAGATATGACAACTATAGTATCACGCGATCAATGTCCCTGTGGACGGACACACATGAGGATTTTCAACCCGCAACGGGAGGCTGAAACTGTATGGGTTACTGGGTACCCCTTCAACCGCGTTGATATTGAGCGAGGGGTTTTCCAGCGTGAAAACATGGAGTACTTCACTGGTGAATATGAAGCATTCTTGTACAGTGGTGACGATAGAGAAACGGTAGTGATGAGGTTGAGTGTAGAATGTGAACATCCTGATCAGTGCAATTCCGATCTTATCATGGAGAATTTCCTGAGGGGATTTTTATCTGGTAAACCAGGTCTTAGAAGGGCTTACAATGAAGGGGTGTTCAAAATTTTACTCACCGCCTTCCATTTAGGCGAACTTGAACTTAATAAAGCTCCAGGGAGACGAAAAAGACTTGTGGATCGGCGTTGATTGGAAAAATGCTTCCCACCGCCAATTAAAGCGATAGCAATAATGAGAATGTATGGGAAGAATTTTCGAAAATCTGCATCTCCATCAAAGAACCGGGATCTTTATCGATAGAGAAGACGCAGCAAAGCAGCTTGCACAGTTCATTTTGAATAAATATTCCTTTGAAAATGTCGTTGTGTGTGCAATACCCGCTGGAGGCGTGCCGATTGGTGTCACCCTGACTAAGATGCTCCATGCCTCACTCATGCTTGCAATTGTGAGGAAAATACAAATTCCCTGGAACACTGAATCGGGATTCGGTGCGGTTTCGTGGGATGGTCATGTTGTCATAAACAAAGCAGTATTGCCTTTGCTCGGACTTTCGCAGGATGATATAGATAACGCGGTTGCACAGGCAATGAAAAGCATTGATGAACGAAGAAAACGATTCATTGGTGAGAGAGCTTTGCCATCCCTCACTGATAAATATATCATCCTAACTGACGATGGGCTCGCATCAGGATACACAATGATCACTGCAATTGACACCGTTAGAAAGTCGAATCCTGCCACAGTGATGGTAGCAGTCCCAACTGGCTCTCTATCAGCTGTTGAACTTGTGTCAAAACGTGTTGACGACCTTGTTTGTCTGAATATACGGGGTGGCTGGAGTTTTGCCGTTGCGGACGCATATGTTCATTGGCATGACCTTTCAGATGCTGAGGTAACCTATTACCTTCAACAAGCAATTGAAATGGGCTTCTATTAATAAAAATGAAGAATTATCTGGATTCATAGGTTGTGTTTATCATTAATGACATAGACTTTACATTGACTTTTTCGCTCGTTGGGGTAGGCAACCATGGTTCGAAGCGCGACCTTTGATAAAAAAGCAGAAATATACGACAGATGGTTCGATGAACACCCTCGTATTTATCAATCAGAAGTGACAGCCCTAGAGAAATTCATTCCGTGGTCTGGACTTGGTCTGGAGATTGGAGTAGGGACAGCACGGTTTGCCGCCCCCCTGCATATTGAGTATGGCGTTGACCCATCCCCAAATACAGCTTGGATAGCACGCGATAGAGGGGTGAACATCATTATTGGCAAGGGAGAAGATCTTCCGTTGTGCGATAAATCCTTTGATTATGTTCTCATGGCAACGGTGGTCCATTTTCTCGATGATCTTTCCCGAGCATTGACCGAAACGCACCGTGTCCTACGCCCCAAAGGATTACTCATTATATCGTTTATTGAGAGAGAAAGTCCACTTGGCAATGAGTATTGTAACGATAAAGAGAGCAAACCTTTTTTCAAGGATGCGATCTTTTATACTGTAGAACGCCTCCGTTCTTTGGTTTTATCGGTAGGATTTACCAATATTGAAGTAATTCAAACCATTTTTGAAGACTATGGAAGTGTTCCGAGTGGATTTGTCATCATGAAAGGACAAAGAGAGAAGCGATTTACTCGAAATAAGTGAATTACTATATCCGCGTTGAACTCGTCCACTTAATACAACTACCGATATAAGATGAGGATCATTGATGGATATAATTTGTTTATTGGTTTCCCGATTATTGAAATAAGAATGTAAGAGAACATGAGTAAGAGTATGAGTAGTAATGCGATTGCAAGAAAGGAACGAATGAGAGAGGCTTCTTGGGTTTTATTGATAAACATACTTATCTCCCCATACCTCTTTCCCCGGTTGTCTCTCTATTATCGTGGTGAGACAGAACAAGGATTACTGTGAATGCAACTAATGACTTGAAAGAGATTGTACAGCACCTGCACGTATTACGACGAAAAGTACCTTTTTCTCTACAGTTCTCTTCCCTTTCCCAACCAATTGATGATTTATGAGAGTAGTCAATTGGAAAATTTACGTCTTTGATCCTAGACACGATAAAGCCGATAATTGTCTTCCAAAAAATATCGATTACCAATGCCATCAATAAGCGTCGTGATCTATACGACCCCAATTTCGACGAAAAATAAACAATTTTGCTAAAATATTTATCTATTCGATTGATAGCTCTTTTGCGAAGTCAAAAAAATTACGTATTAATAGTAGTGAAATATGATATAGTGTATTCTCTCATGATTGATTCAACATAATTTTCTTTTGTATTCCCGATCCGGCTTTTATCAATCGTTGCAATCTATAACCGAAATTTTTAAATCCTCTCGGTGCTTCATTTCTTTTAAACAACACTGAAATTCAAATTGAGGTATTCAAATGGGACAAAAAATCGGAAATGAAAAGATTAAGCGCGAGAAAGGCTACCTGTATTTCATCGGCAAAGACGGCTTCGTCTGGGCGGCTCCGATGAAATCGAATAGATCCGGCAAGAAGAAGAAAGTCGGTACAGAAAAGATAATGAAAGAAGAAGGATTCATGTACTACGTCGGAAAAGACGGGTTCGTTGCAAAGGCGAAGATGAAAAACGCCTAAAACCTTTTTCTAATCATTTATCAAGTCGTAGCCTGTATATCGTGGAAAAGCACATAGTGATGTTTTTCTCTTTTAAATAGAGTAAATAACAAGCAATTATCATCCAATTCTTAAAAAATAATCTTTCATCATATTTAAAGATCTGATCTTTTTGATACGTTATAATCCACGAGAGTTAACTAAGAATCCTACTCAATAGATTCGTCGAAAGCGCGCAGCACTCTATGAGTATTGGAGAGGGTAAAAATCTGATAATGACTTCAATCCGATTCCAACTCTACGACTGATACCATTCATGATAATCTATCGTAAAATTGTATTTTAACAAGAATGGTGCAAGCGAGCTAATGTAGTATTTTAAATTGATTTTCATAGCACCTAGAACATCTTGTTTTAGAATATTCCATACTATAAATAACATTATAGTACATTTTTTCAACTATTATATTGTCGCACCTCGAACATACAATGGTGTGGACATTGAAGTCACCACTTCGCTCTACCTTTTAGATTTATTGCAATTGATCCATTCTAACCTAGTAACTACATTATTCATTTGATTTTTATTTCTAGTAGGAATTTTGATAGGGAATAAATCGCACCTACGATACCTACATATAGCCAAATAGATCTATTGCATAGCGATACCAAACTCTATTAGTTCTCCCTCTTTCCTATTCCTGTTCCGAAAAACAGATCCATTAAAATTTTTCGTAACTTGATTCAATTTTAAAGATTTAATTCTCCTTCTGCTTGATTTGAAATATTTCGATACCATTTTCTAGGCAAAATTTACTTCCGTTGTGTTAGGAAATAATTTCATAAAGTAGCACTGAATGGTTCTTCAGCGTAAAATATTCGTTGCATGATGGTACCAACAACAATCCAATAACGAAACTTCCGATGGTATACTTTCCCTATTGTTGAAGTTATACTTCCATCGGAGACACCAGATTGTCTCAGTATTACTAATAGTAATCCCTGCCTCACGTTTGGTTCATTTTTTCGTCATTCGTTTTCGAAAAAAATTCACTGATTCAAATATTATTAAGGTTCTCCTAATCTATACTACCTTTAGATGGAGACAAGCCTAGAGTATATAAAAAAGAAGTATTTTTCTCACGTCCCAGATAGGATCTCCGGGCTCGTCGATCTTTCATATAACCTTTGGTGGAGCTGGTCACCTGAAGCAAAAATGGTCTTCAAGCAGCTGAATGTTCACGCTTGGATCGAGAGTGTCCACAATCCGGTAAAGATGATCAGGAATCTTCCTGTTGAACTATTAGAAAGAGCTGCTAAAAATCCCCAGTATCTTAGGCACTACGATCTCGTCATGGAACGTTTTGTGAAAGAGATGCATAATAACAATAAGTGGTTCACTGAACAGACCCATTTTGGCAGATCTCTGCCAGTGGCGTATTTTTCTGCTGAATATGGATTGCACCACTCTTTGCCATTCTACGCAGGAGGGCTAGGATTCCTCGCTGGTGATCACCTCAAAGAGTGTAGCGATCTTGGGGTGCCTATGGTGGCTGTCGGGTTTATGTATGGTGAAGGCTACCTCCATCAACACATTCGATCTGATGGATGGCAAGATGATATCCAAGAAACACTAGATCGAGATGCAGCCCCTGTCACACGTATCATGGCGAACCACGACAAACAATTAATTATCAAGGTTCCATTTATTGACCCACCCATTTATGTTGCAGTTTGGAAAGTTGACGTTGGTCGAGTACCCCTTTACCTCATGGACACTGATATTGATAAAAATGAATCCACGTACCGCTCCATATTTTCCCGGCTCTATATTGGTGATCCAGAATGGCGTTTGCGCCAGGAAATCGTGCTGGGTATTGGTGGAAGTGAGATTCTCGATAAACTGGAAATTGAACATTCCATTACTCATCTCAACGAGGGTCATACTGCTTTTGTCCTTCTCGAAAGACTACGGAAGCGAGTTGAGGCAGGAGCCTCATTTGAAGAGGCCGTACACCAAATACAAGGCACAAGTATATTTACAACCCATACACCTGTCCTTACGGGGCATGATCGATATCCGGCTTCGCTCATGGACAAATACTTCTCTGATTACTATCCTCTCCTCAAACTAGATCGAAAACGATTCTTCCAGCTGGGCTTCAACCCTGCTGATTCACATGAGACATTCAATATGACTGCACTAGCAATGCGACTCTCTGGATACAGGAATGCTGTTAGTAGAGAACATGGTATCATAACACGTCGTATGTGGAATCCGCTTTGGGCCGAAGTGTCGATAGATCAAGTTCCAATTGATCACATCACCAATGGTGTACACCTTCCAACATGGCTTGATCCGAAAATGGAGCTACTGTTCAGTTACCATCTCGGTCGATATTACTCTAAATGGTTAGAGGATCACGATAGTCCAACGCTTTGGCACCTTGTCGATGAGATACCTGACCGAGAATTGTGGCAAGTTCACCAGTCTCTAAAAAGGCAGCTCTTCAATAGAATTCGTGAATATAAGCGTTGGAAATGGTTAGAGGGTGAGGCTGAACCAATCAATGTAGTCGCGGGAGGTATGTTGCTCGATCCGAATGCACTTACCATCGGGTTTGCCCGTCGATTTACCTCATACAAGCGTGCTGATCTCATTTTTTCTGATATTGAACGATTGAAGAGATTAGTGAATAATTGGTGGCGACCAGTCCAGATTATTTTTGCTGGAAAAGCTCACCCTGCAGATGTTGAAGGAAAAAAGATCCTGCAAAAGATCTACTCATTCACGCAGCGACCAGACTTTGGAGGCAGAATTGCCTTTGTCGAGGACTACGGAGAGCAGATTGCTCAATATTTGGTCCATGGTGTTGATCTCTGGCTCAATACTCCAATTCGAGCAATGGAAGCTTCAGGGACGAGTGGGATGAAAGCCTCTATGAATGGGGTGCTCCATTTGAGCATCCCAACAGGTTGGTGGGTTGAGGGTTACAATGGTAAAAATGGTTGGATTATCGGAAGTGAGGCTTCGGAAGAAGGTGAAGATAGAGATGACGCACAAAAACTGTACGAAATTCTTGAAAATGAGGTGGTTCCCCTCTACTACACTGTCTCTGAAGATGGTACTCCTCATCCTTGGATAAAGATGATGAAAGAAGCAATCAAGAGCACAGCACCACACTTCTCAGCCCGTAGGATGGTGAAAGAGTACATTAAGCGATATTACATCCATGCTTTGAAGTCCTGTGGTGAGAAATGTTATGTAAATTAGAAGATAATAGAGGAACTCACTTTAGGGGATTTAATTAAAAATTGAGGAGCGATTTATTCTATGTTTTTCTGTAGATAGGGCCGACGTTTTTAATTTCACCGAAGATCATTAAATCATCGAGTGCATCCTGAATGTCGCCATCACTTACATTGATTTGGTACTTTTCTGCGAGTTTCATTTTGATCGCTTCGAATGAAGCGTCCTCCTCTGCAAGAATTTTTCCAATAAATCCGACCAAGTCTTCGT
>Ga0187774_10000517_pt1 | contig 13244 bp, 11 predicted proteins | sample 0216_BV02_MP05_2_FD_133152 | JGI IMG/M metagenome (GOLD analysis project Ga0187774, IMG submission 133152) | Tropical peat soil microbial communities from peatlands in Department of Meta, Colombia - 0216_BV02_MP05_20_MG | ecosystem: Environmental > Terrestrial > Soil > Wetlands > Peat | place... | reverse complement strand
GCTTTGCCCTATCGCCTCGAGGAGGACGAAACGCGTCCTGCCCTGCGCTGCCTTCTTGTCCACCGACATCAACTCCAGATAGCGGTCCGCCGACATGGCCGGCCCCTCTACCGGAAGGCCCGCGCGCCCGATCAGCGTACGGACGCGGCTCGGCACCTCGGTTCCGACCAAGCCGCAGCGTGCCGAGAGCTCCGTGGCCATCACCATCCCGGCAGCCACCGCCTCGCCATGCAGCCACGTCCCGTAACCGAGCCCGGTCTCGATCGCGTGGCCGAAGGTGTGGCCGAAATTCAGCAGCGCCCGTCGGCCGCTTTCGCGTTCGTCCAATGCGACGATCTGCGCCTTGAGCTCGCAAGAGCGCCGGATCGCGTAGGTGAGCGCCGCAGGATCCCGGGCTAGCAGCCGCTGCATGTTTCCCTCGAGCCATTGCGTGAAGGTCGCGTCGAGCGCGAGTCCATGCTTGATGACCTCGGCGAGGCCGGCGCGCAACTCCCGCTCCGGTAGCGTATCGAGCGTCGCCACGTCCGTGATCACGGCGCGCGGCTGATGGAAGGCGCCGATCATGTTCTTGCCGCGCGGATGGTTGATCGCGGTCTTGCCGCCAACCGAAGAATCGACCTGCGCGAGCAGCGTGGTCGGTACCTGGATGAATGAAACGCCGCGCTGATAAACCGCCGCGGCAAAGCCGGCCAGATCGCCGATGACGCCTCCGCCCAACGCGACGATGAGCGTCTGTCGGTCACAGCGCGCCTGAAGCAACGCGTCGAACACGCGGTCGAGCGTGTGCCATTCCTTGGCCCTCTCGCCGTCGTCCACCACGATATCGAGCGTGCGCGCGCCCGACGCGGCGAGCGCGTTCCGAACTCGCTCGAGATAGAGCGGCGCCACGACTGTGTTCGTGATAATTGCAGCCGCGCCGTTGCCCACATGCGGGGCATAAAGCGACTTGTCGTCGAGGATACCTCTGCCGATATGTATCGAGTAGGCGCGCGCGCCAAGATCTACACGGATATTTTCCATCGCTCCTCGAGCTTGGCGACCAATTCGCGTGCCAGCGTCTGGACATTTTGCCGTCCAGTCTCGACGACGAGGTCGGCGACCTCCAGATACAGCGGATCCCGCTGCTTGTAGAGCTCCTGCAGTCGCGCCATGGGGTCGGCCGTCGCGAGAAGCGGCCGGTTCTTGTCGTGGCGCACGCGCTGGTAGAGGTCCCCTGGCGTGGCCCGCAAGTACACCACCGTGCCACGCGACGCGAGCAGGCGCCGGTTCTCCGGCGCCAGGACTGCCCCCCCTCCGGTCGCCAGCACTACCCCATCAAGCTCGCTCAGCTCCGCGATGACCTGCGCTTCGCGGCTTCGGAATCCGGCCTCGCCCTCGATGTCGAAGATCACCGGGATGCGCACACCGCAGCGGCGCTCGATTTCGTGATCGGCATCGATAAAGCGACGCTTGAGGCGGCGGGCGAGCAACTTCCCGACGGTCGTCTTGCCCGCCCCCATCATCCCCACGAGGTAGATGTTTCCGCCACCTTTCACCCGCCTATTGTAGCGGTGCGCAAGATGCACAAAAGAAAACGGCCGAGCGAACCCGGCCGCAGCCTGCAGAGGAGAAGGGGCAACTCAGCGCGCGGTCAGGCGGTCGTTCACGATCTTCGGTGTGATGAACACGAGCAGTTCCGTCTTGCTCGTGGAGGTCTGCTTGTTTCTGAAGAGGTAGCCCACGACCGGCAGGTCGCCAAGCAGCGGTACCTGAGTAATGTCCGTGCGGTCGCTCTGCTCGTAGATACCTCCGATCACCACCGTACCGCCGTTCTCGACCAAGACCTCGGTCTTCACGTGCTTGGTGTTGATTTGCACGCCTGCCGGCGTGGTCGTACCGGGCTGGTCCTTGTTCACGTCGAGCGTCATGATGATATTGCCGTCTGGTGTGATCTGCGGCTTCACCTTGAGCGACAGGTTGGCCTTGCGGAATGACACGCTCGTAGCGCCGGACGACGTCGCCTGTTGGTAGGGGATCTCCGTGCCCTGCTCGATCACAGCCTCGACCTGGTCTGCGGTCAGCACGCGCGGGCTGGAGATGATCTTGCCCTTACCGTCCGCCTCCAACGCGTTGATTTCGAGGTTGAGGAACTGCGTCATCGCGCTGTTGAACAGGATGAACGAGAACTGGCCCGCGCTGAAACCGTTCAGGCCGGCGGCGGGGAGGTTCACGCTCGTTGAGTCGTTCAGGAAATCGGGCGTAGTGGCGCTCTGTCCGGTATGGAAGCCGGTATCGGCCAGGCCGCCGCCGGCGCTAAAGCGGGTCTGATTACTGCCAAACACGCCGGTCCCTGGCGGGCTTCCCATGTCGTGATAACCGAGCCGCACGCCGAGGTTTCTGCTGAAGGTGTCGTTCGCCTCCACGATGCGCGCCTCAATCATGACCTGGCGCACGGGGATGTCGATCTTCGCAACCAGCTTGCGAACTTCCTCGAGCCGGCTCGGAGTATCCTGCACGAACAGCGTGTTGGTGCGCGCATCGACCACCGCGCTGCCGCGCTTGGACAGCATGCGCTGCTGCGGGTCGGATAGCAGCTTCTGCACGTCAGCCGCCTTCTGGTAGTTCAGCTGGAAGGACTCGGTGCGCGTCTGCTCGAGATCGTTGATCTGCTGCTGCGCCTCGAGCGCCAGCTTTTCACGCGTCGCAAGCTCGTCGCGCGGAGCAATCCAGATCACGTTGCCGTTCCTGCGCATATCGAGCCCGCGCGTCTTGAGAATGATGTCCAGGGCCTGATCCCAAGGAACATCCTTCAGTCGCAGAGTGATGTTGCCGGTCACCGTGTCGCTGGCGATGATGTTCAGATCGGTGAAGTCGGCAATAACATTGAGCACAGCCCGCACTTCCACGTTCTGAAAATTGAGCGAGAGCTTCTCGCCGGTGAACTTGCCGGCCTGCGCGAACGGCCCCTTTTCAGCTGACGCGGGCTTGACCTCGACAACGAACTGGTTATCCGACTGATACGCGTTGTGCTCCCACTGACCCTTCGGTTCGATCACGACGCGCGTGTTGTCCCCCTGCTGGAACGCGCTCACCAGCTGCACCGGTGTGCCGAAATCCACTACGTCGAGCCGCCGCCGCAAATTCTCCGGGAGTGCAGTCTTCAGGAAGTCGACGACGATGTTCTGTCCTTGCTGCCTGATATCGATACCGGTTGACGGATCGGAGAGGTCGATCACGACGCGGCCTTCGCCGCCGCTACCGCGCCGGAAGTCAATGCCGCGCACCGTATGTGTCGCGTCGGCCTTTCCTTCGGCGAAATGCGACACGGGCCCAGCTGCCGTTGACGCTGGCTCAGACAGGGTGATAAGCAGGTTCCGTCCGTCTAGGGTCGCCTCGTGCGGCACTGGGCGAGCGAGGTTGAGCACTAGCCGGGTGCGACCCGCGCCCTGTACCAGATTCATGCTGCGCAGATCGCCTTGGCCGATATCTTGGGTGGTGCGACCGAGAGCGTTCACCGTATTGGCGAAGTCAAAAGCGATGCGCGCCGGGGCCGTGATCGCGAAATTCGGCGGAACGCTGTTGAGCGGCTCCTTGGTCGTGACGCGCACAACCACCTTTCCGCCTTGCTGCGTAACATCGAAGGCTTCGATGCTGTTTGCCTGGGCTAGGGCAATGCCCGTACCGGCGAGCCACAGCAAGAGCGCAAAGAAAGCGGTTAGTGTTTTCATCGTTTGCTTACCTCCTGCAATTGCAGCGCGCTGGCGCGTTCCACCCATTCGCCGCTACTATCCTGGACCAGTTCCTTGAGGTCGATCTGGCCGTCTGTGATCGACGTAATCACGCCGAAGTTCTGGCCCATGTAGTTACCCTTGCTGACGCGATAAAGGTTTTGCCCCGCGGTCACCAGGCCGAATGTCTGCTTGCGTTCCGTTATCGTGCCGACCATGTGGATCGATTCGAGCGGAAATGCCTCGAGCGGCTCCTTGGGACGGTTGGGGTCGGGCGCAAGCTTGCCTTTGCCGCCGGTCGCCCGCCCGGGCTGCGCGACGATGATCCGGTCGGGCAAGAAGGGGTCTACCAGCGCCTCTGCCGTGTACGGGACCGGTTCATACGGCTTCACCTGGGGCAAGGGAGCCACGTGTCCGCGCAGGTCCTTGGTCAGCGCGTTTAGCTCCTGCTTGAGATCGCTGTGCTCGTCCGATCCGCACGCCGTGAGCAGGACCGCACTTGCCAATACGATGATCTTCTTCATCTCCGGCCCTTCTTGCCCGCCTGCGATTTGCGCTGCGCGGCGATTTCCTCTTCGTCGAGGTAGCGGAACGTGCGGGCGGTAGCCTCCATCTGCAAAGTGCCGTCCTTAGCAGCCGCGATCGACACGTCGTTGAGCGTGACGATGCGCGAGAGCTGGCCGACGTCGCTCGCGAAAGCCCCCATGTCGTGGTAGTTGCCAACGACCTTTACCTGGATCGGGAGTTCCGCATAAAACTCTCTGACCGACTCGGCCGGCGCAGGCTTGAACAGCTCGAACTGAAGCCCACGACCCAGGCCGGCCTGGTTGATATCCACGAGCAAGGCGTCCATCTGGGACTTGTTCGGCAACTGCCGGAGCAGGGCGCCAAACTGCGTATCGATTTCGCGAAGCTGCTGCCGGTACAGCTCGAGGTTGATCGCCTGGCGCTTCTTGTTGACGTAATCCTCCTTGAGCTTGCTCTCCTGCTGCTGTCCGGCGTCGAGCTCGGCAAGCTGCGACTGCCAGTCCAGGAAGTAGGCCGCGACGGGCAACACGATCAGCACCGCAGCCAGCGCGGTCAGCTTCGGGATCGCCGGCCAGGTTCCCGGGTCACGCGGGTTGAGACGCCTGAAGTCCTCGACGATCTTGGTGAAATTGATCGCCATGGCCTACCCCTTCTTGACCGGCACCTTGGCGCCCGGCGTGCCGCGCTTGTCCTCTTCCGGCTTGAGGCGCTTGAGTGACAGATTCAAGTTGAACTCAGACACGCGCTGCTTATTTACGGTGGTCGCCTTGATCTCTACCAGCTCCGGCTTTTCCAGCCAGGGTGAAGACTCGATATTGCGCATGAGGGTGGAGACGCGGGCATTCGATTGCGCGTAGCCGACGAGATTTACGGCCAGGCCCTTTTGCTTGATTGACTTCAGGTAGACGCCTTCCGGCATCTGTCGCACGAGCTGGTCGAGCAGGTGCACAGTTTGCGCGCGGTCGGCCTGAAGCGTCTCAATGACTTGTTTGCGCGCAAGAAGCGATTGAATCTCGTCTTTGAGCTTCTTGATGTCGGCAATTTGCTTGTCGAGCTTCGCGATCTCGCCCTTGAGAAACGTGTTGCGATCGTCCTGAGCCGAGATACGCTGTGCGTTGACGATGTGCACGGCGCCGACAATAACCAAGCCGAGCACAAACGTCATTGCGCCGAGTACTGCGAAATGGGTGCGCGAACGCTTGCGTCGCTCCTCGCGGTGCGGGAGCAGGTTGATGCGAATCGCGCTCATAACGGGTCGAACCTCCGCATAGCCAGCCCGCAGGAAACGATCAACGAAGGCGCGTCGACAATCAGACGCTTCAACTGGATGCGGGGCGACGTTTGCATCGCCGCGAATGGATTGGCGACCATGCAGGGAACCTGCGTGCGCGTATGCACTGCCTCATCAAGACCTGGAATGACAGCCGATCCGCCCGCGAGGAGAATCTGGTCGACGCTGCTGTATTGCGTGGAGGTGAAGAAGAACTGCAGCGCGCGTTGGACCTCCATCGAAAGGTTGTCCATGAACGGCCGCAACACCTCGGCTTCGAAATCGTCTGGCAGGCCGCCCGAGCGCTTCGCGTTCTCGGCCTCGTCTGCGCTCATGCCGTAGCGGCTGACGATGTCCTGCGTGAGCTGGTTCCCGCCGAACGCCTGTTCTCTCGTGTAGACCGACTGCTCGTTGCGCAGCACAGTCACGTTCATCACGTTGGCACCGATGTCTACCACCGCGATGTTCTGATCCTTGCCTCCGCCCGGCAATTGCTGCACCACGAGCGCGAGCGCACTTTGCTGCGCATAGGACTCGACGTCCATCACGAGTGCCTTGAGTCCCGCGGACTCGGCCACCGCGACGCGGTCCTCGACTTTCTCCTTACGCGTCGCGGCAATCAGCACCTCCTCCTCGTCCGGGCTGGACGGCGCTGGCCCAATACGCTGGAAGTCAAGGTTCACTTCATCCAGGGCGAAAGGAATGTACTGGTTCGCCTCGGTTTCGACCTGCACCTCGAGTTCTTCTTCACGCAATCCGGCTTGTACAATGATTTTCTTCGTGATCACCGCTCCGGAAGGGACTGCCATGGCAACGTGCTTGGTGCGCGTGGCGAGCCGCTTGTGGGCGCGCTTCACCGCTTCGGCGACGGCTTCCAGGTTATTGATGTTGCCGTCCACGACAGCTTCACGCGCCAGCGGCTCGATCGCATAGCGCTCGACGCGATAGGCGCCCTTTCCGGCTTCAACGATTTCCAGCATCTTCACCGACGACGAACTGATGTCCAGCCCAAACAACGGCGGCGTCTTCGGCTTGAAAATGTCTAGTTCCATCGTTATTTTCCCTTGCGCCCCGGCGTGTTAGACGCAATACGTAGAAATTGCGTTAAATGCTAGCAACAAGCCTAGCCAGTGTCTAGTGAATTTTCCACAGGGCCAGAACCCCTATAATGCCCGCTCTCATGCACCCGTTGTCTAGGCCCGTCCTTTCGGCCTAACTCCCTTGATGTGGCGTCGTTTTTTACTGTTCCCGCTGGCTCTGCTCGCGGGCCTGTTCGTGGTCGGCTCGGGCATCGCCGCGCTCGTGTTGTTGCTCGCCTACCCGAACCTGCCGTCACTCGACGCGCTCACCGATTACCAGCCAAAAGTGCCCTTGCGCGTCTACACGGCGGATGGAGAGCTGATCGGCGAGTTTGGCGAGGAGCGCCGCTCCGTGATCTCGATCAATCGGGTTCCACAGACACTGAAAAACGCGATTATCGCTGCGGAGGACGAGCGCTTTTATCAACACACAGGCATCGACTATGCCGGCGTGCTACGTGCCGCGTACTCGAACCTCATGGCAGGCGGGCGCAGGCAGGGCGCGAGCACGATTACCATGCAGGTTGCGCGCAATTTCTTTCTCTCCTCGGAGAAAACGCTGACGCGCAAACTGTATGAGGCCTTGCTGGCGTTCAAGATCGAGCACAGCCTCACCAAGGACCAGATTCTCGAGCTGTACATCAATCAGATCTATCTCGGACAGCGCGCCTATGGCTTCGCTGCCGCGGCGCAGACCTACTTCGGCAAGCCCCTCGACGAACTGACGCTAGGCGAGGCGGCGATGTTGGCAGGCTTGCCGAAGGCGCCATCGAGTTACAACCCGATCGCCAATCCGCAGCGGGCCCGGCAGCGCCAGCATTACGTCCTGCGTCGCATGAGAGCGCTCGGCTACATCACCGAGGCGCAGCAGGAAGAGGCTCTCAAGGCGCCGTTGCGCCGCGCCCCTCGGAGCGCCTCGACGTATGCGGTGCATGCCGACTACCTGGCTGAGATGGTTCGTCAGGCCATGTACGAGCAGTACGGACAGGACGCCTACACACGAGGTTTCCGCGTCTATACCACTATTCGCAAGGCGGACCAGGAGGTTGCCTACGAGGCGCTGAGAAGGGGCCTCATGGATTACGACAGACGTCACGGATACCGTGGACCGGAGGGCTTCGCCAAGTTGCCCGACGACGCGCACGAGGACGACTACGAGGACGCCCTTGCGGATTTTCCGGACAATGACGACCTGCTTGCTGCAGTGGTAACCGAAGCAAGCCCCAAAGCGGTATCGGCAGTGCTGCATAGCGGCGAGACGATCGAGATCTCCGGCGACGGGCTCAGGTTCGCGGCTGCATCGCTTAGCCCGAAGGCTGCGCCGCAGAAACGCATCCACCGTGGAGCGATCGTGCGGGTACAGCGTGCGGACGGGAAGCATTGGCAAATCGTGCAGCTGCCGGACGCCGAGGCGGCGTTCATCTCAGTCGATCCGCAGGACGGCGCGATCCGCGCACTGGTAGGCGGGTTCGACTTTGACCGAAACAAGTACAACCACGTCATTCAGGCTTGGCGCCAGCCAGGGTCTTCGTTCAAACCGTTCATCTATTCCGCGGCACTGGAGAAGGGCTTCACGCCGGCTACGGTGGTGCCCGATGAACCTCTCGTGATCGAGCCGGAAGTGACCGGGGGCCAAGTCTGGGAGCCGAGCAACTACGACGGCACCTTCGACGGGCCGATGCGCCTGCGTACCGCCCTGGCGAAATCGAAGAACATGGTATCCATACGCATCTTGCAGGCGATCGGCCCGAAATACGCGCAGGACTACATCACTCGCTTCGGGTTCGACGCCGACAAGCACCCACCGTACTTGACGATGGCGCTCGGCGCCGGCTCGGTGACACCGATGCAAATGGCGCGCGCTTACGCGGTGTTCGCAAACGGCGGTTACCTCGTACAGCCCTACTTCATCCAGAAGGTAGTCGACGATCGCGGCGAGCCGGTTGCCCTCGCGCACCCGCAGCGCGCTGGCGAGGAGGCGCCGCGCGTCATCGACGCGCGCAACGCGTTCATCATCGACAGCATGATGCAGGACGTGACGACCTATGGTACGGCGGCACGCGCCGCGCGGCTGGGTCGGCACGATATCGCAGGCAAGACCGGCACCACGAACGATTTCGTCGACGCGTGGTTCTGCGGCTACCAGCCGACCGTGGTTGGCATCGCCTGGGTCGGCTTTGACCAGCCGAAATCATTGGGACGCAACCAGACCGGGGCAGCGGTCGCGTTGCCGATCTGGATGGGATACATGGAGCAGGTGCTCAAGGGTGTGCCAGAAATGCCGCGCGTGATGCCGCCGGGCGTAGTACGCGTCGAGACCGGGCCGGACCCGACGATCCCGGATGACTCAGGTCCGATCCTAGAGTATTTCTACGAGGAGAACGTGCCGCGGGCGCCGCAGCAGAGTTACACGCCGATGGACGACTACGTGACGCCTTCGCCCGGCAATTAGCCTATCGCGACCTCAGCCCCGCAGCACGACGCCCCTGCCACTCTGCGCCGACACGAGTTTCGAGAGCGCGGCGAACAGCTCGCTGCCATCACGCGTATCGCGCCACAGCGCGCCGTCCCAGCGAAAGTGGAAGCCGCCGCTCTTGCCTGCGACCCACAATTCGCGAGCGGCAGCGTGCCGATTGATAACCATCCTCGTGCCGTTGTCGAATTCGATTTCCAGCACTCCGCCCGACTTGCTTTGCACGTCCGCATCCACGCTGCAATCTTCCAGCGCTTGCTCGATGCGTCCCAGCGCGGCCGCGGTGAGCGCTTCAAACTCGGAATCGGTCATGTTGGATCGGGTCAGCGTGATAGCATATTTATTTTAGTCGCTGCAGCGCGATGCGTACCGCAATTCTCCTCGTTCTGAGCGCCGCGCTTACCGTCGCCGGCTGCGGCCAGAAGGGGCCGCTCTACCTGCGCGAAAGTCCGCCGCCGGGCGTGAAGCCGAAAAAACCGGAGCCGTATCAGCCCGTGCCGTATCCGGAGCATCCGGCGTCCGACGGCACCTCCGGCCAGCGCTAGCGCGATGGCATTTGCATACCGCGAAGGCGCGCTGTGCGCCGAAAAGCTGCCGCTCGAAGTCATAGCCGAGCGCTTTGGGACTCCGTGCTATGTCTATTCGCGCGCCGCAATCGAAGCCGCCTACTCGGAATTCTCCGGCGCGCTGGGCGCGCGCGACGCGCTGGTTTGTTACTCGGTCAAGGCAAATTCCAATCTCGCCGTTCTTTCGCTGATGGCGCGCCTCGGCGCGGGCTTCGACATCGTCTCGGGAGGAGAGTTCGCGCGCGTGCTGGCGGCCGGGGGCGACGCGCGCAAGACGCTCTTCTCCGGCGTAGGCAAGACCGAGCGCGAAATCGAACAGGCGCTGCTTGCCGGGGTGCTCTGTTTGAACCTCGAATCCGAGGCCGAGCTCGCGCGAGTCGATGCGGTCGCCCGACGCCTCGGCAGACGCGCGCCGGTCGCGTTTCGGGTGAATCCGGACGTCGACCCGAAGACTCATCCGTACATCTCGACGGGACTGCGGCGCAACAAGTTCGGCGTGCCGCACGAGGACGCCGAGCGCTTGTACGCTGCCGCATCGCGCCTTTCCGGTATCGAGGTGCGCGGCATCGGTTGTCACGTGGGCTCGCAGCTGACCGATCGGGGGCCGTTCGTCGCCGCGGTCGAACGACTCGTGGCGCTTGCTGGTCGCATCGAGGCTGGCGGCGTGCGCCTGGCACACATCGATGTGGGGGGAGGCATCGGCATCCAGTACCGCGACGAGAAACCGCAGCCGATCGCGGATTTCGTCGCAGGGGCGGTCGCCGCCCTTGGCAGCCGGCGCGAAACGCTGATTTTCGATCCCGGACGTTCCATCGTTGGAAACGCCGGCGTGCTGCTGACCCGCGTCGAATACGTGAAGCCCGGCCCCGCCAAGAACTTCCTGGTGGTCGATGCGGCGATGAACGATCTGCTTCGTCCGGCGCTGTACGACGCTTGGCACGAAATCCGGGCGGTGCGCGAGTCGCAGACGGAGACTGCCGCCGAACTCTACGACGTGGTCGGACCCGTATGCGAAAGCGGTGATTTTCTGGCGCGGGAACGGCGGCTGGCCGCGCGCCAGGGCGATCTCCTCGCGGTGATGTCGGCCGGAGCCTACGGCATGAGTATGAGCTCGAACTACAACTCGCGACCCCGCGCCGCCGAAGTGCTCGTGGACGGCGATCGGGCATATCTCGTGCGCAGCCGCGAGACGATCGAGAATCTCTTTGCCTTGGAACGGACATTGCCGTAGATTCATCGCCCGGCGTGTGGAAAGGCCGGATGGAGTCGCAAGCGTGAACGTTTGGCCGTCCCGTCCCCGGCGCGCGAAATGATCCTCACATGGGAGCGCCGTTTGCCGCTTCTGGCGCTTGGCGGTCTATTCCTCGCCGCCACCGCCGTGACGGCGCTCGTGTACCTCGGCGGCGACATTCGCGCGACCGAGAATAAGCCGCCGGCCGGCCCGCCACCGGTACCCGTTTCGATCGCGGTGGCCGCCGGGCGTACGGTGCCGGTCTACGTACGGGCGATTGGCAATGTCGACGCCTACTCCACGGTGGCGGTCAAGGCCCGCGTGGACGGCCAGATCGTCGAGGTCGGATTCCGAGAGGGGCAGGCGGTGCGGCGCGGCGAAGTGCTCTTCCGCCTCGACGCAAGACCGTTCGTCGCGGCGCTACGCCAGGCGGAGGCAAACGTCGCGCGCGACACGGCGAACCGCGATCAGGCGCGCTCACAGGAACGGCGTTATCTCGATCTGCTGGAGAAGAACTTCGTCTCCAAGGAGGCCTACGCGCAGTTCCGCACGAATGCCGAGACCGCCGAAGCGCAGCTCAAGGCGAGCCAGGCGGCCCTGGAGACGGCGCGCCTCAATCTCGAATACTGCACGATCCGTTCACCCATCGACGGTTTCGTGGGGCGCATCATGCTGCAGCTGGGGAACCTGGTAAAAGCGAACGACACCAACCCGCTCGTCGTCATCAATCAGGTCAGGCCGGTGTACGCGACCTTCGCCGTTCCGGAACAGAATCTCGTCCAGTTGCGCCAGCACATGGCGCAGGGACCACTCGAGGTGACGGCGAGCAGCTCGGACGCCGCGGGCACGCTGCTTGCGCGCGGCCGCCTGGTGTTCATCGACAATGCCGTCGATACCAGCACCGGAACGATCAAGCTGCGCGCACAGTTCGACAACACCGATCTGGCCCTGTGGCCTGGCCAGTTCGTCACGGTCAGGGTCAAGCTCTACGATCAGAAGGATGCGGTGGTCGTGCCCTCCGCCGCGGTGCAGACCGGTCCCCAAGGTGAGTACGTGTACGTGCTCAAGCCCGACTCGACCACCGAAGTGCGTCGCGTGACGGTGGCGCGTAGCGAGGGCGACGAGACGATCATTGCAAAGGGCGTGAGCGCGGGCGAGAAAGTCGTCACGCGCGGTCAGCTCCGGCTTCAGCCGAATTCCAAGGTCGTCGTGCGGCCGGACGCGTCGTGAACCTGTCCGCGCTATTCGTACACCGGCCGGTGATGACCGTGCTGGTCATGGCCGGCATTCTAATTTTTGGGATCGCGGCGTACCGCCTGCTGCCGGTGAGCTCGCTCCCGAACGTCGATTTCCCAACGATCCAGGTAAGCGGCGAGTTGCCAGGAGCGAGCCCCGAAACCATGGCCTCGGCAGTCGCGACCCCGCTCGAGAAGCAGTTCTCCACGATCGCCGGAATCGACTCGATGACTTCGGTGAGCGGCCAGGGCATCACGCAGATCACCATTCAGTTCGCGCTCGATCGGGACATCGACGCGGCCGCCCAGGACGTGAGCGCGGCGATCGCCACGGCCGCCAAGCAGCTGCCTCCGACCATGACCACGCCGCCGTCTTTCCGCAAGGTCAATCCAGGCGATTTCGCCATCTTCTACCTTGCGCTGACCTCTGACACGCTACCGCTGTCGACGGTGGACGAGTACGCCGAGACCTTCCTCGCGCAGAGAATATCGACGATCAGCGGGGTCGCCCAGGTGCAGGTATTCGGGCAACAGAAGTACGCCGTGCGCGTCCAGGTCGATCCGAACGCGCTCGCTTCGCGCGGCGTCGGCATAGACGAAGTTCAGCAGGCGATCGCCAATGCGAACGTCAACCTGCCGACCGGGACTCTGTACGGCCAGCAGCGCCTGTTTGCGGTGCAGGCGAGCGGCCAGCTGTATGACGCGGCAGCCTATCGTCCGATCATCGTCACCTACCGAAACGGCGCCCCGATCAGGCTCAACCAGCTCGGGCGCGTGATCGACGGCGTGCAAAGCGACAAGGTGGCGGCCTGGTTCAACAACAAGCGGGGCATCGTGCTCGCGATCTTCCGCCAGCCTGGCACCAATACGATCGAGGTCGTCGACTCGATCCGCAGGCTGCTCCCGACCTTTCGCGCCGAGGTGCCCGCGGGCATCGGCATGCAGGTGCTGTTCGACCGCTCCGTGACAATCCGCCAGTCGGTCGAGGAGGTGCAGTTCACGCTACTGCTCGCGCTCGCGCTCGTCGTCATGGTGATCTTCCTGTTCTTGCGCAATCTGTCCGCCACCTTGATACCGAGCGTCGCACTTCCAATGTCGATCGTCGGTACGTTTGCCGTCATGTACGCGCTCGGCTACAGCCTGGACAACATCTCG
>Ga0187774_10000516_pt1 | contig 13244 bp, 13 predicted proteins | sample 0216_BV02_MP05_2_FD_133152 | JGI IMG/M metagenome (GOLD analysis project Ga0187774, IMG submission 133152) | Tropical peat soil microbial communities from peatlands in Department of Meta, Colombia - 0216_BV02_MP05_20_MG | ecosystem: Environmental > Terrestrial > Soil > Wetlands > Peat | place... | reverse complement strand
GGATAAGGTCTCAATGAGTATCACATCGGGTATTTCCAGACGAGAAAATTTGAAAGGCATTTATTTACCTGCTTAATTCTAAATTTTTAGTTTTAAGTTATAAGTTTTTGAGTTAATGATTTTGTTCCTGAGCCTACGGCTAAGATTATATCTTTCATCTATAATCCTCCTTAGAGATCCTCATCCATGCAACATTTATTTCAGAAACTATTATATCATCACAGGTAATAAAATTAGTGAAAAATGACTCTGCGATCCTAAGCCGAAAGATTTTTCATCCGCCTCTTTGCAGACTTAGGATGGCTTTTTAAGTGTTTTTGCATAAAAATTGCTCGGTTTGCCTGATAAGATTCAAGTTCTGCTTAAAATCAACTGTGGTATAATTGAGAGCAAATAATTGGAGGATTTTCTGGTTAATAATTCAAAGGTCTATTTAATCTTTGCAATCCACAATCATCAACCCGTAGGAAATTTCGACCAAGAAACGGCATTTCTTTTTGGGATTGGACTTGATTTTGGTACTGAGAGAAGGTTAGGGTTAATATAAAGTTTATATGCGATTCAAAGAGAAAGGCTGAGAAATGAAGCAGGAATCAGAGATTAGAGCTAAGGGTGTAAGGCTTATATTTTATTTCTTACTCCTCACTTTACTCTTCTCAGTTAACTATTCACCATTCACTGCTGATGCAGATGATAATCCACTGAACAAAATGAGGGATGAAACGATTTCCTACTTTAAACCTATGACAGGCAAAGTCACAAAGGTCGAAGATCAAAATGTCCTCATTGATTTAGGAACAAAAGACTCTGTGAAAGAAGGCATGAGATTTATGGTGCTGAGGGAAGGAGTCACATTCGTACATCCTGTTACAAAAGAACCACTGGGAAAATTAGAGTCCCTCGTAGGTAAGGTTGAAATAAAAAAGGTAGGCATTGATTCATCAACGGGCATCATAGTTACCGGAGAGGCAAAGGAAGGCGATAAGGTAAGGATATCCGAGAAACAGGTAAGCATGCTCTTCTGTCAATCAAGAGATACTGAATGGAATATAGCTGACTCATATTTTCGAGATCTAAAAGAGATAGGGAGATTCAATCTTATTGAAACAAGCATTGAGACAAACGATCCACAAGAGGTTTTAAAGGAGGCAAAGAGGCTTAACGCAGATGTTGCACTCCTTTTGGAATCTAAGACATCCGACTCAGGTACGCTCGTTACCCAAAGACTTTTCTGGGTATCTGACGGTTTTGGTTTCGCTGAGATGAATACCAAGATCGATGCTGCCTATGCAAAGAAAATAACATTCGGCGAGGAATTTTTCACACTCCCTAAGGAAGAATCATCTATGGAAATAGACCTACCTTTTGGCATGAGGCTTTTAACAGTAGGTGACGTCGATGGAGATAATAAACAGGAAATTCTGTTCAGTACAGGCAAGGATATCAGGATTTATATGCTTGGTACAGGAGGCCTTCAACCTGCCCTTGGTGGAATTCAAATAAAAGGCTCCAAATCCGAAGACCATCTCTATGTTGATACAATAGACCTTAACAAAAATGGGAAGGATGAGATTATTGTCACAGCAATGAGTAGAAAGTTCGAGGCAGAAAACGTTTATGAAGACAGAAGTGATGCGGTTACTCTCGCCTCAGTAAAAAGTGCTGGAGTAGTATCTTATATATATGAATTAAATGGTACAGAGTTTGTTACCTTATACAAAGGCAATATCTTTCTGCGGAAGATAGGGGATGAACTTATAGGTCAGGCCTATTCGAAAGAAGAAGGTTTTACAGGTGATGTATTCAGTGTTATATGGGAAGGAGGAAAATTTAAAAAGGGAAATTCGTTAAAGCTACCAAAAGGCATCAATATATATGATTTCATATATGTTGATGATCCCCGGACAGGTAGACTGATCCTGGCTTATGATGATAAAGGATTTCTTAATTTATATGATAAAGATACAAAGTTATGGAGGAGCAAAACTGACATGGGAGGCTTTCTTACAAGTTTCAAAAAGTTATCTCCTTCTATACCTATTGATAGCGGTGAATGGTCAATTAAAGACAGATTCTTCATGAGGAACAAAGAGGTACTTTTAGTCAAGAGAATCCCTTTAGTAGAAATGGCAAGAGGACTTGGCTATAAAAGGTCTCAGATAAAGACCTTATGGTGGAATGGGCTTTCTATGGAAGAAGGTATTCTGATAGATAACATTAAAGGTTCTCTCCTCGATTATGCGGTTGCTGGTGAAAAGATCATAGTTCTTGTTAGCCCAATGCTTGGCATTAAGCCTGAGAACATACTGAAGGGAGAAAATCCCTTGGCATCGACACTTTACATCTATCCGTTTAAAAGAGGATAGGAGGAAGTAATTGTTATTAACTGGTCGTATACCACGGCATGTAGGAATTATTATGGATGGAAATGGAAGATGGGCTGAGCTACGCGGTCTTCCGAGGGTAGAAGGCCATAGGCGAGGTGCAGAGCGTACAAGCGAAATAATCGAGGCTGCAGAAGAGCTTGGGATAAAGGTGCTTACCCTTTATGCCTTTTCTTTGGAGAACTGGCAGAGACCGATATCAGAGGTCAAAACTTTGATGAAGCTTCTCGAATTCTATCTGAGAGAAGAGCTATCGAAATTAATGGCAAGGGGCATCGTTTTCAGAACGATTGGAAATGTAAAGAGGCTGCCCGAAACCATACAAGCTCTTTTAAGAGATGTAGAGGAGAAAAGCGCTTCAAACAATGGTATGACTCTTGTTCTTGCATTGAGTTATAGCGGGAGGGATGAGATTCTAAGGGCTGTGAAGAAGTTACTCTATGTAGGTATCAGACCTGAAGAGCTAACTGAGGAATCTTTCAGTTCTCACCTTGATACCGCTGGTTTGCCTGCCCCAGACCTTATTATAAGGACTAGCGGAGAGATGCGCATAAGTAACTTTCTGCTCTGGCAGGGTACATATTCGGAACTATACTTTACGGATGCCCTCTGGCCAGACTTTACAAAGGAAGAGTTCTTTCTTGCAATACAGGATTATCAACAGAGGGAAAGAAGGTTCGGAGCTATCTCTACGAGGAGAGATGCACCTTAAGAGACTGATTGTTGCGGCGGTATTCCTGCCAATTTTTTACCTTTATATCATGTATCTCCCGTCAAAATATTTTCTTCTTTTTCTAATATTCATGTCCATCATCGCTATGTCAGAGTTTTATGCCATGTATCATATAGAAGGAGTATTAAAACATGCCGGTATATTTTTGGGAATCTTGATCCTTGGTTCAACCTATATGTCAAAAGGTCTCCTTCTGAATATTATTATTCTTTCTGTAATCATAATAGCAAGTATAAGACTTATCCTTAAAAGAAATCCTAAATCTTCTCTCTCGGATATATCTTTTTCTGTCTTCGGCTTGCTCTATATCCCAGGTTTTCTAACATTTCAGGCTAGTATCAGGGAGATAGGCCCTGAATGGATAATTCTTCTCTATGCAACAGTATGGGCAGCAGATACCATGGCCTACTATATCGGCACATTAACTGGGAAGAAGAAACTTTACTTAGAGATAAGTCCGAATAAGACCTGGGCAGGTGCAGTAGGTTCACTCATTGGAGGTGTTGTAGCTGTAATTATTGTTAAAGTTACTCTTATTCCTACTCTTGCTGTATCCTCTGTTTTTTTAATTGGTATAATGGTCGGGACTATATCTGTCCTCGGTGATCTTGTAGAGTCAATGTTTAAACGTGACGCAGGGATCAAGGATTCCGGGAGTATGATTCCGGGGCACGGAGGGATATTAGATAAGATTGACGGGATGCTCATTGCAGGTCCGGTTCTTTTCTGGATCATTAATGTCCTTGATAAAATGCAACAATAGGCGAATGAAGCGTGTAACAATTCTTGGTTCAACAGGCTCAGTAGGCAGAAATGCCCTCGATATTGTCTCAAACCATAGAGATCGTTTCAGGGTTGTGGCACTGACCGCAGGAAGAAACATCAACCTTCTCGAAGAACAGATAAAGTCTTTTTCTCCCGAGGTTGTTGCTGTTGCTGATGCGGTATCTGCGAGACAATTGCGGGAGAGGATGCTAAGGCATTCCTCTTCTGTAAAGATACTATCAGGGTATGATGGTGTCGCCGAGGCTGCAACCTACGAAGGCTCAGACTTTGTCCTCTCTGCAATTGTCGGAGCTGCTGGACTGATGCCAACAATATCGGCCATACGCTCAGGAAAAATGATCGGGCTTGCGAACAAAGAAGTCCTTGTAATGGCAGGAAGGATTGTGACCGAAGAGGCAAAGAAATATAATGTAAGAATCCTCCCTGTAGACAGCGAGCATAGTGCGATATTCCAGTGTCTTAAAGGGTACAAAAGTTCTGATGTTAGAAAAATCATTCTAACAGCCTCAGGTGGTCCCTTTGTCGGGATGGATATAAGCGAACTGAGTGATATCAAACCTGAAGATGCACTCAAACACCCGAGCTGGCAAATGGGTAAAAAAATTACAATTGATTCTTCAACACTTATGAACAAAGGTTTTGAAATGATCGAAGCACACTATTTATTCAACATCCCACCGGAAAGGATAGATGTGCTTATCCATCCACAGAGTATTGTACATTCCATAGTCGAGTTTAATGACAGAAGCTGTATTGCTCAACTTTCAATACCCGACATGAAAGGGCCGATAGCTTATGCCCTCTCCTATCCGGAGAGGCTTGAGGGCGTGATGAATGGCCTTGATCTTGTTAGGATTGAATCTCTTAATTTTAGAAAACCAGACAATGAATGTTTTCCATGTCTTTCTTATGCATATAAGGCGATGGAATCCGGGGGTACCATGCCCTCTGTACTTAACGCAGCTAATGAAGTTGCTGTGGATGCATTCCTGAAAGACATGATAAGATTTATCGAAATACCCTTTATAATAAGAAAGACGATGGAAGATCATGTCGTAATGCCGGATACAGAACTTGATGCAATTTTAGAAGCTGACATATGGGCGAGGAGGGAGGCACAAGAGGTTATTAAGTCAATACAAAATCGGCGCAAATAATGTTTATGAATAATGGACACTGAATATCAAAAAATAAATTTTTTCACAACGTCTGCATTTTCCAGTTGCATTATCTGGATTAATTCTAAATTTTCAGTGAGAATAGGCAGGAATAAAAGATGAATTTTCTATCTGCGATAATTCTCCTCGGAGTAATTATATTTGTACACGAACTTGGCCATTTTCTCTCGGCAAAGCTGATGGGTGTAAGGGTCTTAAAATTCTCTCTCGGTTTTGGACCTAAGCTTATCAGTAAAAAGTATGGTGACACGGAGTATCTAATATCATCAGTCCCTTTTGGTGGCTATGTGAAGATGCTCGGCGAGAGCTCGGAGGAAGAACTCAAAGATGAAGAAAAGATATTTGCTTTTAACTACCAGCCTGTATGGAAGAGATTTATAATAGTTTTTTTAGGACCCCTTTTTAATCTGTTGTTTGCTGCAGTTATCTTTGCCGGTGTTTTTTTATATGGCTTACCTGTTTTGCTTCCTGAAGTCGGAGAAGTGCTGACCCAGTCACCTGCGGAAAAGGCCGGCCTCATGAAAGGAGATACTGTTATCTCTATCGATGGTTCTCAGATAACTCAATGGGATGAGATGACAAAGGTTATACATAATAATCCTGGCAAAAGCCTTAACATAGAGATCAAGAGAAAGGGTGAAGTTATTGCCCTGTCAATTATTCCTGAGAAAAAGAAGATTAAAGACCTCTTTGGACAGGAAAGAGAAGTAGGACTTATAGGGATAAAACCTTCGGGAAATACCTTTGTAAAGAAGAGTGGCGTTAAAGAAGCGTTAGTCAATTCAGTCGGTAAAACGTGGGAAATAATGGTCCTGACTTTCGTCTCCATTGTGAAGCTTATTCAGAGGGTAATACCTATGCAAACAATCGGAGGCCCCATACTTATTGTCCAGATGGCAGGTGAACAGGCATCACTGGGGATCTTAAATTTCTTTGTATTTATGGCCATTATAAATATCAACCTTGGTATACTGAATTTGCTCCCTATCCCGATCCTTGACGGAGGACATATATTGTTCCTGGGAATTGAATCGATCAGAAAAAAACCGCTAAGCGAAAAGCTCATAGCCATCTCCCAGAGAATCGGACTTGCGATAATTCTCTTCATAATGGCCTTTGCCCTTTACAACGATATAATAAGAATAATTAGTGGCAAGCCAATCCCATGAAACCAGGACCTATAAAAAGGCAAGTTTCATCAGGGGGGGTTATATTTAGGAAAAACAATACCCTCACAGAGATTGCCCTCATTGCTGTTAAGGGTGGTAAGGTATGGTGCCTTCCCAAGGGCGTTATTGACAAAGGAGAAAGCCCAGAGAGAACAGCGGTAAGAGAGGTAGAGGAAGAAACAGGCCTTAAGGGAAAGATCATCGAGAAGCTTGGAGAGATAACTTACTGGTTTTACCTTAAAGAGGAAGAAGCAAGATGCAGGAAAACTGTACACTTCTTTCTGATTGAATACGAAAGTGGAGACATTTCTGAACATGACTGGGAGGTAGACAAAGCAGCTTGGTTTCCGATTGATGAGGCAGTGGAGAAGGCTAATCATGAAAACGAAAGAGAGATAATAAAAAGGGCAAGAGAAATCCTGAAATTGAAAAATTGAAAATTTTGGATATTTATTTGTATTCGATATTTCTTGGTTAATAGTGCTGCAAAGGTTTCCAACAATTCCCTCCCCCTTGATGGGGGAGGGCAAGGGCGAGGGTGATCATAACTTTTGTTTTACCCTCCCCTTAATCCCCTCCCGTCAAGGGAGGGGAGAGGTGTTCGGACACCTCGCGGTCCTGTAGCGTGGCGGTTAATTGAAATGGGAAAGATATTAAATTGGCAAGAACTTAAAGCAGTTGTTGACAGTCTCAGGGCTGATGGCAAGAGGATAGTTTTTACGAATGGTTGTTTTGATATTATACATATTGGCCATATAAGGTATCTCAAAGAGGCAAAGGCTCTTGGAGATGTGCTTGTTGTCGGGCTCAACTCTGATAGCTCTGTCTCTAAAATAAAACCTAAACGACCGATTAATCCCCAGGATCATAGGGCAGAAGTCCTGTCTTCACTTGAGATGGTGGATTATGTAATCCTTTTTGATGAAGAAACACCATATGAGTTAATCAAGTTACTTCAACCTGATATGCTCGTTAAAGGTGGAGACTGGAAGAAAGAAGATATTGTAGGTTCTGATATTGCCAAAGAGACACGCAGCCTCCCTTATGTCAAAGGTATATCAACATCAGAGATAATTGAAAAGATAAAAAGGCTTTAAGATGCACTACAAGGGAATTCTATTGCAAGCTACAGAGCATGAGTCTTCTATTTATAAGAAAATGGTCAATTATGGCGGATATAGCATTTTCGCTCATTCTCGGTCTTACGACCTCCGAGGTTTTTGCCTTTTTATATTAGAATATTCTCAATAGACTATCAGCAAAAAATCCGCTCAAATACTATATCCGCTATATAACATAGGATTAGCATGAAAAACTTAAACACTAAGCTTCTTAACTTTTTTACAGAGCGTTATAAACCTGGAATCATTGGTCTAGTAGGCACAAATGATGCTATTGGGTTGGCTATAAGGGAGGCACAGAAGACAATAACAGTAGATAGGAAAGTCTCTCTTTGGTCTCATTGCTTTATAGTCGGCGAATTAAGGCTTGACAGAAGAGGGACTGAGGGCACTAAGAGCAAAAGTCCGTACATATTTGAGAGCGACCTTGAGATAAATCTATCTAAGCCTCAACTTAGAAATGGTGCTCAGGAAAACTGGATCGGGAAATGGTGTAAGAAGACAGTAGAAAATGCTGCTGCAATAGATTTCAGTCTATCAGAAACTGAGAGGGATGTTGTTCTTGCCACTGCACTTCAATTAATTGATGAACAGGTACTTTATCCAATACAAGAGCTCTTTGGAACTTGGTCGGCCATCATCATGAAGAAACAGTGGCTACCAAATCCCCTCGATGACCCCCACGCCATGTATTGCAGCGCTTTTGTAAGATACTGTTACAAAGAGGCAGGGAGGGATTTCCTTGGTCAAGAAGTAAGTGCTTCGAATACAACCCCTGAGGATATTGCACAGGCAGGGATAAAAGCAAGAAGGATGGAAATTTACAGAACTAAATGATCAAAACACCGCGAAACCTGTTCTTAGTAGAAGTATATAAAAGGCGTTTAATAAACAATAACATATCATTTATAACTCTCCCTAACAGTTATAGTATTCCCATGAGCCTCTAAGCCTTCGACGGATGCAATCGTTTTGACTATCTTTGCAAGTTCCATAAAGCCATCCTTTGTGAACCTCAAGAGGCTTGAACGTTTAACAAAATCATAAACTCCAAGAGGAGATGAAAACCTTGCTGTACCGCCTGTTGGGAGCGTATGGTTGGGGCCTGCTGCATAATCTCCTAAAGTCTCTGGAGTCCACTCACCAAGGAATATGGCACCGGCATTTTTAATCAATGGTAGGAGTTCTATTGGTTTCTTAGTCATGATCTCAAGGTGCTCAGGCGCAATGAAGTTCGAGAGTTCTATAGCATCCTTTATATTTTTTGTGATTATTATTGCTCCGTAATTGTCAATGGCCTTTCTTGCAATATCTTTTCTACGAAGCCTGGAGAGTTGTCTATCAAGTTCCTTATAAACTGTATCTGCCAATCTCCGGGAGTTAGTGATTAATATAGATGATGCAAGCTCATCATGTTCAGCCTGGGCAAGTAAATCAGCGGCAACAAATTTGGGATTTGCCGAATCATCTGCAATTATAAGTATTTCACTTGGTCCTGCAATCATATCTATGTCAACCTCTCCAAAGACCATCTTTTTTGCTATAGCTACATAGATATTTCCGGGACCGACGATCTTATCAACCTTCTTTATCGTAGCTGTTCCGTAAGCCATTGCTCCAATTGCCTGAGCACCTCCAATCCTGTAAACTTCTCTAAGGCCAAGTAAGTCTATTGCTGCCATGACATAAGGGTTTATCTCTCCCCTCGGTGTTGGCACACAGAGGGCTACCTCTTTTACACCTGCAACCTGTGCGGGTATTACATTCATCAGAACGGTGGATGGATAGGATGCCTTGCCACCTGGTACATATACGCCAACCCTTTCAAGAGGCCTTATCATTTGGCCAAGGATATTCTCTCTCTCAGAAAATGACCACGACTTTTCTTTTTGCATCTCATGAAAGGTCATTATCCTCTTTGCAGAAATCTTTAGTGCTTGGACCACATCTCTTCTGGCCTTTCTCGAATGTCTTGAAATCTCGGCAGGGCTTATCTCTAATCTTTTTACTGTGAGGGAGTCAAGGGCCTTTGTGTATTTGAGGACTGCTTTGTCACTATTTCTCTTTACATCATCGAGAATTGTCTTGACCTTGTTTTCAATCTCCAGACTGCCTCCTGAGGCACGCTCCTTGAGAAGCTTCAGAAAAACTCTAATATCTTTTTTGCCTTTTATGATTTTCATTAGAGTTAATTCTAAACTTTTAAGATTCGATTATTCAATGTTTTATAACAGGTTAGCGGAAGCCTGCCTAACCTTCCCATCCTCCCCTTACCAAGGGGTGGTTTTGGTAGGGTTAAAAGAGGGGAATAACGGAGAGGTCCAGTAAGCTCAGAGGAGGAAGAGGAAAAGTAGATTGATTGACTATGAGTCTTAGATTCTGGCATCCTAAAAAGATGAAAAGAAAAGCCCTTATTGTCTTATATACCACTATTATATTATGCGTGATTTACGTAGTCGCAGATCTATTTGTTTTCCTTCCTATTGGCAACAAAAGTATCGAGATACAGATACCTAAAGGTACCATATTCAGGCAGGCCGTTGAAATTCTTTCGAAAGAAGGACTTATTAGAAACAAAACCCTCTTCCTCGCACTTGGCAGGATAAGCAATTTAGATAGAAAGATAAAGGCAGGATACTATTTAATCCATGGATCAATAAGTCCCTTTGACATTTTCAGAATGCTGAATAAGGGACAGATCATAGAATATGAGATAACAATTGTTGAAGGAGATTCACTCAAGGAGATAGGAGAAAAGCTTTCAGAAAAAAATATTATTGATAAAGAAGATTTCATAAAACTGTCATCGAATAAAGACTTCCTCGCTTTATATGATATTGGTGCACCTACATTTGAGGGCTACCTATTTCCTGATACTTATAAGATCCCGAAGGGCATGGATCCAGAAGATGCAATAGGTATGATGATAGACAGGATGAGAAAGGAATATTCAGGTGAGTTAGAAGAGAGGGCATCGAAGGTCGGTTTCTCGGAGAGGGAAGTACTGACTCTTGCATCAATCATCGAGAAAGAAGCCGAAACAGCTAATGAGAGGCCGCTTATCTCTGCTGTATATCATAATAGGCTTAGGAAAGGGATTCCCCTTCAGGCAGACCCTACTGTTATTTATGGAATAAAAAGCTTTGGAAAAGTGACTGCAAGGGATGTGCGGCGGAAAACCGCTTACAATACCTATATGTTTAAAGGACTCCCACCAGGGCCTATTGCATCGCCTGGGATCAAATCGATTATTGCAGCACTATATCCTGCAAAAGTCCCTTATATGTTCTTTGTCTCTAACAATGATGGTACACACAGATTTTCTGTCACACCTGAAGAACACCAGGCTGCTGTAGAATTATATCGGAGAAAGAAAAATGAAGAAAGCAAAGAAAAGTTTCACGGAAGCTCGTAGAAAAACACGAACAATTTATGTTGGTAAGGTTCCTGTGGGTGGAGGAAACCCTGTTGTCGTTCAGTCCATGACAAAGACGTACACAACGGATGTCAAATCAACAGTAAGACAAATTAAATCTCTGGAAGCATATGGATGTGAAGTAATAAGACTTGCAGTGCCTAATATGGAGGCAGCGAAGGTTCTTGGCACTATAAAGAAATCTATAAATATTCCGATGATAGCAGATATACACTTTGACTGGAGACTCGCCCTCGAGGCAGTGAGGCAAGGGGTTCATGGACTGAGGATAAACCCAGGTAACATAGGTACAAGGTGGAAGGTAAAAGAAGTTGTTATTGCTGCAAAAGATGGAGGGATACCTGTCAGAGTAGGAGTAAACGCTGGTTCTCTCGAGAGGGAGCTTCTCAAGAAATACGGGCATCCTGAACCTGAGGCCCTTGTGGAGAGCGCTGAAAAAAATATACAGATCCTCGAAGAGATGGATTTTAGAAATATTAAAGTATCACTTAAGGGCTCTGATGTCCCTACTACTGTCAAGGCTTATAGATTGTTCTCGGAAAAGTATACCTATCCACTTCATATAGGAATATCAGAAGCTGGCCCTCCATCCACAGGGATAATAAAAAGTTCCGTTGGTTGCGGGATATTACTTTCCGAAGGGATCGGAGACACTATAAGGGTGTCTCTTACGGCTGAGCCAGAAGAGGAGGTACGCGTTGCATATGAGATACTTAAATCCCTTAGCCTCAGAAAAAAGGGTGTAGAAATTATATCCTGCCCCACCTGTGGAAGGTGCGGGATTGATCTGCGAAGGCTTGTAACAGAGGTTGAACACAGGCTCAGAGAGATTGATAAACCAATGAAGATTGCTGTCATGGGCTGTGTTGTAAATGGCCCTGGAGAGGCGAGAGAGGCCGATCTTGGTATTGCAGGCGGTAAGGGCTTAGGAATCCTTTTCAAGAAAGGGAAGATCATTAAAAAGATAAAAGAGGAACTCCTCCTTGATGAGTTGATAGATGAGATTTCACTATGGAAATAATTAGGATGCCGAATATTATTCAAGAGACATCTAAGGAATACCTTATGGAGGGTAAAACGATTGGTTTTGTGCCGACGATGGGCGCACTTCATGAAGGGCATATCAGTCTTGTAAAAAGGGCGAAACAGGAAAATGATATCACGTTGGTCAGCATCTTTGTAAACCCACTCCAGTTTGGACACTCAGAAGACTTTGGGAGATATCCAAGAGATATCAAGGGTGATATTGAAAAGCTTGAGAAAGAAAAAGTGGATATAATCTTCCTGCCTGAGACCTCTTCGATATATCCTGAGGGGTTCTTGACCTATGTGGAGGTAAAGGAGATCTCAGAAAGACTCTGTGGGGCATTTAGGCCTGGGCATTTCAGAGGGGTATCAACAGTCGTAACAAAGCTCTTGAATATCGCTAAACCGACAAGGGCATATCTCGGCCAGAAGGATTTTCAGCAGAGTGTCATTATAAAACAGCTTGTAAAAGACCTCGATATGGATGTTGATATTGTCATATGCCCAACGATAAGGGAACAAGATGGCCTTGCAATAAGTTCAAGAAATGCCTATCTGAATAAGATACAGAGAAATGCATCAACTGTTATTTATAGATCTCTTAAAGAGGCATCAGATTTAATAAAGTCTGGAACAAGAGATGGAAATTATATCAAGGCATTAATGCTGGATAGACTTACGAAGGAACCCGAGGTATCATCAATTGATTATGCCGGGGTATACAATCCGGCTACCATGGTAGAGGTCTCCGAGATAAAAGGTGATGTGTTGCTTGCTGTGGCTCTGAGGATTGGAAATACAAGACTAATAGATAACATGCTGGTTATATAAGTGGCAAGTAAAACATACAGTATCTCACTTGCAAGAGGCATATGAGAAGGGGGAATTAAATGCTTCAACGAGTTCATATTCAAATACTGGACAATCCGTTAGAGGAAGTTATTTTTGATGGAGATGAATTCGAATCATCTGCAGAAAACAGGCAACTTACGGAGGAACTGAAGAAAGAGTTGAATTATTTCTATCCTTCTGTAGTATTTGTGGAGTATGTAGACCTGTTTATGGATGGGGAAGAAGACTTCGGAGAGATACGGGAGCTCTTGAGGTTAGGTGTTATAGATACCCCTATTGTTTTAATAAATGGAGAGCTAAAAGTGGAGGGAAGCATTCCTACATCGGTAATCAAGGAAGAGGTAGAGACCCTGCTCTCTTCAGGACCAGTGCATTAGCCCACTTGATTCATAAAATCAAAGGAAGATATGGTATTTGTTCCGAACCCCCCCTTGTGAGCCAAAGGCACATGAGGGTTTAACCCAAATAATGCAGACATTGTTCAAAAATTTATTTAACTCGATGATTTATTGGGAATATCTTCATTGTAATATTCATAAAAATATTCCAATAACCATCT